>Ga0070668_100000057_pt1 | contig 69866 bp, 54 predicted proteins | sample KBSS43metaG_FD_64661 | JGI IMG/M metagenome (GOLD analysis project Ga0070668, IMG submission 64661) | Switchgrass rhizosphere microbial communities from Kellogg Biological Station, Michigan, USA - KBS S4-3 metaG | ecosystem: Host-associated > Plants > Roots > Rhizosphere > Soil ...
CCGGCCGACCGGCTTCGGTCGCCACCGGTGGTCCAGCGCCGGCGGCCGGTCCGGCCCGTCCGGCGGACTCGTCCATTGCCGCTCCACGGCGGAGGCCAGCAGATCCACCGGGCCGATGCCCTTGTCCCGGGCCTTCACCAGTGCTTCCCACGTGATCACGCAGGTGACCACCTTGGCGATGGTGACCGTGAGCCGGGGATCCTCGTCGAACAACGTCTCCAACACGTGGAAGGGCAGCGCGACCTCGAAGTCGCATTCCAGCATCTGGCTGCAGCACGTCAGATCGCCCCGCGCGGCGCTCACCACTCGGGCCGGGTCGGCGTCGTCGGGGAGCGCAGCCAGTTGCTCCCACCCAGAAGGAGTGGTCACGCGCGGCGCCCTCCCTTCCGCGGTGGCGGACACCGCGGGGGACGCTGGTGTCGCTCTCAGGTGGCGATCACCGGTCCGCCGCCCGGCCGGAGCGCCACCACCCGTAGGTACTCCGTACCGACCAGCTCGCCTCGCACCGGCGCCGCCACGGCCTCGGCCAATTCGAATTGGTTCTCTTCGAAAGTCTTCTTGATCGCGTCCGCATCGCCCAGATCATTGCTAATCATCCGATCAGCGTATTTCCGCCCTGCGCGAGACAGCTCCTCTAGATCAATGGGAAGCATATCCTGCCAGTCGGCCGCACGCTCCCGCAGTCTCAGTTCAAAGTTGTCGACCGGGTCGGCAACCCGGCATTCCGTCCCAAAATCAAGATCAATGTTGTCTTGATCAGGATATTCATTACGGGGATGCAGCCGCACGGTGGTCAGGACCCCGCCACCCGGCCGGAGAAGATCCCACCACCGAGACAGCACCGATTCGGCACTTTTGCGGGTAAACCTGGTCAGGAACGCGTCCGCGATCACGAGATCGAACGGTTTCGGATGCTGAAAATCAGCAGGCTGAGAATCATCCTCTTGAGTGATATCGGCCTGGTGGGTCTGGATTTTGATCTGATGCTTGTCGGCAAACCAGCGACAGGCCTGCAACGGGGTCAGGCACAGATCGACGACGTGTACCTCGAGATCCGCCGGGGCCTTTCCGAACCTGTCGCGCGCGGCCATCAGAACGAAGGCCAGCGTCGTGTAGTCGGCGGTTCCGCTGATCAGGATCCGCCGGGCCCCGCGGTCGTGGATCGCCGCCCGGAGCTTGTCCAGATAGAAGGTGGTGTGCCAGGTCGGGCTGCTCACCATGTTGAACAGGCGAAGGTACTGCCAGATGCCGTGGTACCACGCGCAGTCGTGTTCATCGATGAACCGGGTGCCCGCGCAGGACAGCCGAGCGCTGATCCGCAGCAACTCCGCGGACTCCAGCAACGACGCCGTGAGGTCCGGGCCGGCGGGCAGGCCCAGGCTCGCTCGCGCCGCGGCCGCACGCATCAGCCGCCGGGCCCGGGTGAGCTCCGCCTGTCGGCTGGTGACCAGCCACGGTGCCTGATCCCCGCCGCCCGGCTCCTGCCGCACGACGAGGCAGTCGTCGATGAGCCACAGCGTGTTCATCGGCGCCGGGATCGCGTCGGCGCCGCTCACCGGCACGGGCAGGGACGTCAGCTGGTGGGCCTTGTCGTCGGCGACCTGCCGCTGTACCTCGGCCCGGGTGGTCTCGCCGGACGGCACCAGGTAGTAGCGGGTGACGTTCTTCCGCGCCGCCAGGTTGCGCCAGAGCACGCCGGAGAAGACATCGGACGTACGGGAGTTGGCCCAGAACGGGACGATCTGCTCGACCTTTTCCTCGACCGTGGTGATCAGCCCTTGCACGACATCCTGGACTGCGTCGGACGGCACGCGGAGGCTGTCCGGATCGGTGCCCTCCGTGGACACTCGATGCATCAGCAAGGCCTGCCGCGCCTGGGCGTGGTAGGCGGTTTCCTTGGCATCCATGGTCACATCAACTCCTCGGCCCGGGAGGCGACCACAGTCATATGGTCACTGTCCGACGCCACGTCGGCGGCGTAAAGGGCCCATCCGGTCCGCGCGAAAAGACGGATGACGTCCGCGCGCTCGAAGCGGCGCGACATGAAGCATCGGAAGGTGAATCCACTGGGCAGCCGCACATCGTCGAGTTGGGCGCCCCGGGGCAAGGTTACCTCGCCGACAAATGTACCGTCCCGATACTCGATCGAGAATTCCATTTCATTCGCGTTCATGCCCACCGCGATCATCGGTTCCAGGGCAGCGGAACGGAATTCCGCCGTGCAGTAGGCGGCCATCGAGATCTCGTCCGGGCCGGCGGGCGGACGCAGCAGAACGCTGGCCAGAAGAAGGTCGCCGGGACGCAGCGCCCGGGCGACGTTCCGCAGCACCCCGGCCGGATCCTCGAAATTGCCGAGGGTGTGCCCGACCAGGCAGGCGAGAACGCGCCCACGGGCGGGCCGCCAGCTCTCGATCACCGAGGTGGGCCGGCTCTCCACATCCCACACCGCGGTGCTGATCGCCAGCGCGTCGCCGAAGTGCGCCCGCAGGTTGCCCGCCGAGATCTCCAGCAGCGCGGCGCTGAAGTCGACACCCAGATACCGCTGGATGCCGAGCCCCTGCTTGTGGAGGTGTTCGAGCAGGACCCGGCTGTGCGCGCCGTTACCCGGTCCGATCTCGGCCATGTCCACCACGTCCGCGCCGCAGCACGGCGCCGTCGCCAGCACACGCGACTCGTGGTCGGCCGAGGTCATCATCTCGCGGTAGCCGGTGGTACGGGCGTACGTGTCATGGGTGAACGCGGCCCGTCCGGCATACGCGAATTTGAGCGGAACCTGGCCGCGGGCAATGGATCTGACCACACTGCGGTGATGAATGAACTCTTCGCGCGGGGCCGGAGATCGTATCTGATCCTGCGCCTGATCCTGCGACAACGGATCCTCGGCCACGCCGGCCAGCGCTGAGGCGGCTCCCGATCGCCACGATTCTCTCAAGTCGCTTCGCCTTCCGCCCCTGCGGTTCCGCGACGAACCACGCCGCGCCACCGCAGCCAATATCCACCCCCAGAAGCACTCACGGAAAGGTTGTCAGCTACATAGACGGACGCCATCAGCCGAATGACTGATTTCAATGGCCAAACCTGTTTCAAGGCAGAGTGGAACCACCGTCCGGACAAGATGTCCGGCCGATCGGCCGAACCGGACCGGTCAGCCCCGCGTCGCGCAGACGGTGCACCGGTCCCGGTCCGACCAGTCCGGACGGTCGAGGTCTGCCGGGCTCAGCACGGGTTCGTCGAGGTCGGCGCGGACCGCAAGGCGGAATTTCCACAGTGCATCGGAGAACGCATGGTACGCATCGTGGTACGTAACCGAATCGAGTGACGCGCCGGAGCGCACGGCGTCGCGAACGTCCACCAGCCGGTGGAACACATCCTCACCGGCCACCACGATCGCGCTCGTGCCGGAGATCAGCACCTGCTCACGAGCCACGTAGATCGGCTCCATCGCCTCGCGCACCGCCGCCCGGCGTTCCTCGTCGCCGAGCCCGCGGGTGGCGATGACCCGCAGGTTGCCGAGCGCCCGGGTCAGCCCGGCCGTGAACTCCGCACAGTACTTCCGCCGGTCGTCGTACCGGTCCCGGGCACGCTGCTGACGGTCCCGCCGAACGTCGCCGAGCAGCGTTCCGGCGAGCGCGATGCTCGCGCCGATCGCTGCGCTCGGCAGCACTTCCCATGCCATGCCTGCATGCTTTCACGGACCGGCGAGCGGGACTGCGCGAGCGGGACTGCGCGAGCGGTGGGCGGCGATTACGCTCGGCGAGCCCGCGGGACCCGGCGAAGGAGTGACCACTTTGCACATCACCGCCCACCTCGATGTCGAGATGATCGCCATCGAGGCCGACGACCAGGTGTCCGTGCTGATCGAGCTCACCGCGCCGCCGGCGCCCGAGGCCGGCGAGCGGGTGCCGAACACGCTGCAGGTCGTGCTGGATCGCAGCGGCTCGATGGGTGGCTCCCGGCTCGCCGGCGCGAAGACCGCTCTCACCAGCCTCCTCGACCGGCTCGACCCGCGCGACCACTTCGGGCTGGTGGTCTTCGACGGGCAGGTCGACGTCCCGGTGCCCGCGACGCGGCTGGTCGACAAGGCGCGGGTCCGGCGGGCGATCGAGAGCGTCGAGGCACGCGGCAGCACGGACCTGTCCGGCGGCTACCTCCGCGGGCTGCAGGAGGCCCGGCGGGTGGCCGGCACGGCCGGGGCCACCGTGTTGATCATCAGTGACGGGCACGCCAACGCCGGCATCACCGACCCGGAGGCGCTGGCGCGGGTGGCCGCCGACGCGTACACGCACGGGGTGACCACGTCGACGCTCGGCTTCGGGCTGGGCTACGACGAGCGGGTCATGTCGGCGATCGCCCTCGGCGGTTCCGGTAACGAGCACTTCGCGGAGGAACCCGACGCGGCCGTGGCGCTGATCGCCGGCGAGGTCGAGGGGCTGCTCGCGCAGACCGCGCAGGCGGCTTCGCTGCACGTGCGGCTCGCTCCCGAGGTCCGGGGCGTGCGCGTGGTCAACGATCTGCCGGCCGGTGTGGTCGACGACGGCCTGCTCGTCGAGCTCGGCGGCTTCTACGCCGGGGAGACCCGCAAGCTCGTGCTGACCTTCGACGTTCCGGCGGTCGCCGCGTTGGGGCTGACCGAGGTGGCGACGCTGACCTTCACGTACGTCGAGTTGCCGGCGTTGGCCCAGCACACCGTCACGGTGCCGGTGCACGTCAACGTGGTGCCCGGCGACCAGGCGGCCGGCCGGGTGCCCGACCCGGTGGTCCGCACCGAACTGGTCTACCTGCGTGCCCAGCAGGCGAAACGGCGCGCCTCCAACCTGCTCAACAGCGGCGACTCGGCGGCGGCGCTGACCGAGATCCGGCAGGCGAAGCAGGCGATCGCCAAGGCTCAGGCGGACGCGCCCGAGGCACTGGCGGCCGACCTGGCGGAGGAGGCCGCGACGCTCGACTATCTGGCACAGGAGACCGAGAGTGGGTCGGCGGCGCGGGCCGGCAAGTATCTTTCCGCCAGCTCGCGGGCCCGGCTGCAGAAACGCGGCCGCCGGTACGACACCCCGCCACCGCCCCCGGCCGACGAACCGGACCAGGACAAGACCTGACCGGGCGCGGGCCGACGGTGGTCGTCAGCGGCCGACGCGCACGCAGCAGGTGCCGGGCCGGGGCATCAGCCGGGCCGCCACCCGGGTCTCCCCCAGTCCGTCCAGGATGCCGGCGACGAACGCCTGGTTGAGCCCGCACACCAGCTCGGTGCGGCGGACGGCGAGCACGTGGAACGGACAGTTGTGCAGCACGATGGTGCCGTCCGGGTCCGGTTCCGGCTCGAAGCCGAGCCCGGCCAGCGCACCGGCCAGGTCACCGCCGGACTCCGGCAGCCGGGCGCCGATCTCCCGGCCCCGCTGGTGGGCGAGCCGCGACGCGGCGCGGGCGGCGTCGGCCGGCTCGGTGGCGACGGCATCGGCCAGGATCTCCGCGATCAGCTCGTAGCGGCGCTCGGGGATGGCCACCGCCACGCCGGCGCCGGCCGGCTCGTACACCTTGGGCGCCCGGCCCCGGCCCCGCGGCCGGCTGGGCGGCACCTCGTGCCGGGCCCGCAGCAGCCCGGCCTCGACGAGCTTGTCGAGGTGGAAGGCGGCCAGCCCGCGCGAGATGCCGGTCGCCTGGCCGGCCTCGTCCCGGCCGACCGGGTAACCGGCGCGCCGGACGTACTCGTACAGCGCCCGCCGCGACGAGTCGACCAGCGCCGCCATCGCGGTCCAGCGTTCCGACGCAGCGCCCATGCTTCGATCATCCCTCCCCCGCGCCGCCACCGTGGCAGCCGCCTCAATCCGCCCCGGGGAGGACCGCCCGATCCTCCCCGGAGCCGCCCGGCCGAGACGCGGATCGACCGCCGCGGGAGGCGCCTGTCCGGCAGTGGCGGCGGAGGCGCACAATGCAGCCGTGGCGAGGCAGACAGTGGTCGGCAAGGTGGGGACCGTAAGCATCGGGATCCGCGGCGGCGACCTCCCCGGCGAGGTGCGGTTGGTGATGGAAGGCATCGCGCACTACTACCTCGGATACGCCGCGGCGGCGCTGCCCGCCGGCACGGAGGTCCTCGTCATCAACAACCGTGGTGCGCGTCAGGTCGACGTCGAGCCATGGCCCACTGTGCCGCCGGACGGTACGCCCGGGGCGTCGTAGAAGGGCTGTAAACGTGTTCGGTTATCGGGTGCCCGCCCCCAATGAAGCGCTTCTGATCAGCGGTCGGAAGCAGCGTGGGGCGGACGCGTTGCCGTTCAAGATCGTCACTGGGCACGGTGTCTTCGTCCCGCCCATCATCGCCAAGGCCTCCCGGCTCACCCTCGCCATGCAGGAGGCCGAGGTGATCGAGGACTGCTACACCCAGCAGGGCCTCACCCTCGCCGTGCAGGCCGTCATCGCGTTCAAGGTCGGCGACGACCACGAGTCCATCGCGGCCGCGGCCCGCCGGTTCCAGGGCGACCAGCGGCAGATGCCCACCCTGGTCGGCCGGATCTTCAGCGGTCACCTGCGCAGCATCATCGGCAGCATGACGGTCGAGGCGATCATCCGCGAGCAGCAGACCCTGGCCGACGCGATCGTCGACGCCAGCAAGACCGAGATGGCCCGGATCGGCCTGGCCGTCGACTCGCTGCAGATCAGCAGCATCGACGACAAGGGCGTGGGATACATCCGGGCGCTCGCCGCGCCGCACCAGGCGAAGGTCAACCAGGACGCGGCCATCGCGCAGGCCGCGGCCGACCAGGCCAGCGCGATGGCTCAGCAGGAGAGCGCCCGGCACCAGGCGGAGTACGCGCGGCAGACCGCCATCGCCCGGGCGCAGTACCAGGCCGAGATCGATCAGGCTCAGCAGACCGCCGCGCAGGCCGGCCCGCTGGCCGCCGCCCGGGCCCAGCAGGACGTCCTGGTGGAGCGGTCGGTCGTGGCGCAGAAGAACGCCGAGCTGCGCCAGGCCGAGCTGATCGCCGAGGTGATCCGGCCGGCCGAGGCCGAGGCCGAGCGGATCCGGGCGCTGGCCCGGGCCCAGGCCGACGCCACCAAGCTGTCCGCCGAGGCGGCCGCCGCGCAGGACCGGATCGCCCTGGATCAGCTGATCATCCAGCAGCTGCCGGAGATGCTGCGGGCCGCCGCACAGGGCCTGCAGGGCGCCAACGTCACCGTGCTGGACGGCGCCGAGGGCCTGAACAGCGTGGTGGCGTCGCTGGCGGCCCAGGGCACCGCGATGCTGGAAACGATCCGCGCGGGCCTGCGCGCCACCCCGCCCGGCACCGACGTCGCCCCGCTCAACGGCAACCGGGCGGAGGCGCGCCAGGTCGCCTGAGCCCTGGCCCGGCATCGAGGACCGGGCGCCGAGTGGGCCGGCCGCTACCTCGGCCGGCCCACTCGGATGCCAAGGTCGCGGGCCACCGTTCCGCTCGGGCCGGTCGGCAAGGACGAGTGGGGTCCGCTGGACTATCGCTGGGGCACCAGCTCGTCGACGATATAGACCGCCGCGTTGGCTGTGTCGAGCTGCCGGCATTCCACCTTCACGCCGTTCACCCGCAGGCCGCCCGAATCGGTGGTGATGACGGCCCGGGTGCCGGCCATCGTGGGGTACGTGCCGGGCAGCCGGTCCGGCTGCAGGCGTTCCGCGACGGCCGCCTGTTCCAGGGTCCGGGCCAACTCCTCGGGGTTGTCCCACAGCACCCGGATGCGGCGGAACGGGAACGTCGCGAGAAAGCGGTCGGACGTCGCGAACAGCGTCAGCGCGGGCACGTCGTCGAGCGTGCGCAGCCCGGCCCGGTCGAGCCCGGCCACCATCCCGGAAAGGCCGGGGTTGGCGGCGATCGCGGCGGTTACCGGCTTGCCTGCCATCGCGGCCAGGTGCTGCGGGGCACACGCGTCGGCGGGCGTCGAACCCGAAGGCATCGGCTGTCCGGTCACGACTCCGCCGCGTCCGGCAAACACGCAGCCGGCCAGGGGGACGGTGAGGACCGCCGCGAGCAGGGCACGCTTCATCGCCTCATCCTCGCCCATCTGCCACGACCCGGCAGCCGAACCAACGCTTTCACTAACGTCAATCTATCGACTGCTCCACATTCTTACCGAGCCGGCGACACGGGGCTTTTCGTGACGCCGATCTGATGGAAGAACACAGACGGCGGGATTTGCCCGCGAAAGAAGGGTCCCGGCCTATTCCGCGAGCGGCCGGCCGAGATCCTGGGACCCGGCCGGGACTGACCGGACCCAGGACTGCCGTCGAAGATCACCACGTCAGCTGGCTCCGCCGCCACGACGAGACGCGAAGACATTTCATCACCGTCGTCACCCATAAGAGTGAAGCGGGTTGTCAAGCCTACCTACCCTCGGAAATCGGCAATGCCTCACCGGCGCCGTCACTCGAGCCGATTCCGCATTGGTGCGGAATCTTGATCGCTCCCATGGAGCAGACTCGCGCCGGGATGCCCAGGATTTCCGAGAAAGGTCCCGAGAATTGGATCTCGAAGGCGATTACGACCGGCGCCTGCTGGTGCGCGTGGACGCGACCGGCTACGGGGCGAGCGACGACGTTCGGCAAGGCGAGATCCAGACGATGCTGGGCCAGGTCCTGGAGGGGGCGGCCGGCGTCGCGGGGTTTGACCGGTCGCGCTGGCACACCCAGCCGGCCGGTGACGGCGAGTTGGCGGTGCTGCCCTCCGACGTACGGGAAAGATCTGTCGTGGACCGCTACCCGCGGGCCCTCGCCGAGGCCCTCACCGAGGCCAACGGGCGCGTCCCGGCCAACGAGCGGCTGCGCGTACGGCTGGCCGTCCACTACGGCATGGTCAGCGTGGGCCGCCTCGGCTTCCCCGGCCAGGGCGCGGTCGAGGTGAGCCGGATGGTCGACGGCCGGCCCGTCCGGCTGGCGATGCGGCGCAGCCTCGCGTCGCTGGTCGTGGTGTTCTCCGAGACGATCTTCCGCGACTCGATCGAGCAGAACCACACCCGGCTCCGCCCGGAGGAACTGCGTGAGGTGGAGATCAAGAACAAGGAGTTCCACCGCCGGGCGTGGCTCTACCTGCCCGGACACGACGTGCACGCGGTCGATCTGGAGCCCGCCGCGGAACCGGAGCCGGCGGAACGGGCACCGCGCCGGCCGGCCGCGCCGAACGACGGACCGCGCCCGGGCACGCACATCGAAAACACCTTCCAGGCCCCGGTCCACGCGCAGCGGATCGTCTTCGGTGTCAGCTACGGGAGCGAGATGTGACCGAGACGGCGGTGAAGTCGGAGGCGGACGACCCGGCCGGCAAGAAGGGGACCGCGCGCGGCCGCGGCAAGCCCGCCAACCGGCAAGACTTCAAGATCAAGAAGCTGTACGCGGGGAACGTCGACTTCCAGGTACCGCACCAGATCGTCACCGCGCTGCAGCACGCGGCCGACGTCGACGCCGCGCTGAGCCGCTACGTGCCGCCGCCCGGTTTCGGGACCACGGTGGACCGGCTGCGCGACGAGCACGTCGTGGTCATCGAGGGCCGCAGCGGGCTGGGTCGCTACACCAGCGCCCTGGCCCTGCTCCGCGAGGTGGCCCCGGGCGACGTGACGCCCATCTCGCCGACCACGACGCTCGCCGAGCTGCGCACCTGCGAGTTCGCCGAGGGCCGGGGGTATTACGTCCCGGAGCACACCGCCCGGGAGACCGGGGCGGAGGCCGAATTCCACTGGAACGCGGTGCGTGGCGCGGTGCGGAGCGCCAAGGCGTTCCTGGTCATCACCACGTCGGACGCCGCCAAGTACGTCAAGGCGGTGCCGTGGCACCGGCCCGACCTGGACCGGATCCTGCGCGCCGTGCTCAGCGACGACGCCGACGGCTTGCCGGCCGAGTTCCGCCATCGCATCCCCGAGGACTGGACACCGACCGACATCGTCGCCCTCGGGCACCGGATGCGCGCGAAGGCGAGCCCCGAGGAGGCTCTCGGCGTCTTCGACCTGACCGCCACCGCCGAGGTCGAGGAGTGGTTCCGCGAGGAGCACGAGTGGGCGGACTTCGTCGAGATCGCGGCGCTCAGCTTCGCGGGCAGTGCCAGCCCGCGCGCCTTCGAGTCGATGGTGGTGGACCTGGAGAACGCCACCGAGGGCTTCCTGCCGTCCACCGAGCGCTCCGACGAGGAGAAGGAGCGGGCGGTCGCGCGGGCGCTGAGCCGCCGCCGCCGGCGGAACCCGCTGATCATGGAGGAGCGGGTCACGCAGCGCGGCATCCGGCGGCAGATCCTCGTCTTCAAGTCGGCGTCCCATCGGCGGCAGGTTCTGCACGCGCTGTGGCGTACCCAGGCGGTGCCGTTCTGGGACGGCGTGCAGGACTGGGTGTTCGACCTCATAGCGGACGGCGACCTCGACGAGGATCAGCTGATCCAGGTGGCGCAGGCGCTCGTCCTGCTGGCCGAGGAGAACGTCGAGGAGACGATCGACTCCTACCTGATCCCGCTCGCGGCCGGCGAGGCCGGTGAGGCCGGCCTCGACTGCGCGAGCCTGGTCCTGCGGCTGATGTCGCTGGAGGATGCGCTCGCGCCGACGGCGCTGCAGGTCGTGGTCGGGTGGGCGTCCGGTTCGCTCTGGGAGCGCCTGATCGGCGCCGAGGCCCTGATGACGGAGCTCGGCGTGCGCTACCCGGCCGAGGCGGCGAAGCGGCTCTGGCAGCTGATCGCCCAGGACGACCTGCTCAAGCACGTCGCCTTCGAGACGCCCGGCGTCCTGCTGCAGTTGATGCTCGACCTCGACGGTGATCCGATGCCGGTCCTCGAGTTGCTCGCCGCCCAGCTCGACCGGCTCGGCAAGCCGCGGGTCGCGATGCGGACCGTCGACCTCGTGCTGACCACCACCCTGCACCTGCTGACCCTCAAGGACGACCGCAACGGGCGGCTGGTCTCCTTCGACTTCCTGCTCAAGAAGCCGGAGACCGCGGAGCAGTTCGGCCGGCTGTGGGCCGGAGTCCTGCGGAACCTGCGCTACCGCACCAAGGCACTCGGCGCGATCTGGGACGGCATGCTCGCCGCCCAGGACCGGGACGCGCTCGCCGCGGCCTTCACGGGCGCCCTCACCGCGGTGCTGACGCCGGCCGAGCAGAACCGGTTCCTGAGCGACTTCACCGTGATCGACAGCCGCAAGCGGCTGCGGGACCCGCAGCGCACGGCCTCCCTGGCGCACCTGTTCATCGACGCCGTGGCGCGGATCCACGACCAGACCCAGACGGAGAAGCCATGACACAGAGCGCGACCCCGTCGGCCTCGGCCGCGCCGGGCCCCGGACGGGCATACCCGATCGTCGAGATGCGCGACCTCCGGCGGCCGGAACGCGGCGGCCCGTTCAAGATCGGGCCACGGACCCGGCATGACGTGCCCCGGCCGCGCGAGGGGCATTTCGTCCTGGTCTACAAGGTCGGCAACCGCTACGTCGTCGACAACATGCACCTCGGCCCGCGCGACGACAAGGTGATCAACGCGTCGCAGGTGTCGACCGTGGACCTCGGCGCGCAGACCCCGGTCCAGGTCGAGGTGACCGTCGCGTCGCAGGACCACTCCATGTTCACCGTGGTGGTGACGTTTGCCTGCACGGTCGAGGACCCGGTCGCGGTGGTGCGGGGCGGTATCACCGACCCGGGCGCGATCCTGCTGACCTACCTGCGGAAACACCACGGCTTCAGCCAGATGGGGCTCGGGTTCCCGATCGCCGAGGTCAACGAGGCCCGGCGGTACATCGGGGCACAGCTGACCGCGTACGCGACGGTGGACGAGCCCTACATCGGGGGCATGACCGTCACGATGGCGAGCGTCGAGGTCCGTACCCCTCGGGAGGAGTTCGCGAAGGCCGCCCAGCAGCGGCAGATGCGCGACTGGCACGAGATCGAGAACGAGCGCGTCGACCTCGACGTCGACCTGCGCAGCCACAAGCAGGCGAAAGAGCACGGCATCCGCAAGTCGGAGCAGGACCAGGCGCACCAGCTGCGGATGTCGGCGCAGGCGGACGGCCAGGACCTCGACCACGACAAACGGCGCTACCGCCGGCTCTCCGAGGACGAGGAGCAGTTGCACGAGATCGAGACCCGCAAGCTCGCCCGGGCCGCGGAGGACGTGGAACGCCGGCACGCCATCGAGGCGCGCCGGGAGGAGCTGGAGGCCGAGCTCACCCGGATGGGGATGAGCGAGAACTACCGGCTGACCGCGTTGCGGGCCAACGCCGAACTGCTCGACGACCCGATGCGGGCCCTCCAGCTGTCCTACCTGTCCGGACACATCAACGCCGCCGAGCTGGCCGACCGGATGCAGGCACTGCGCACCAGCAAGCACGAACTCGACCAGAGGGCCGTGGAACGCAAGCACGAACTCGAGCGCGCCCAGAAACGCGACGAGGCGGAGCTGCGCAAGGAAGAGATCGCCTTCGACCGGGAGAGGACGCGGGCGGAGCTGGAGGCGCGCCGGGCCGAGGCCGCCCAGAAGGCCGAGGCGGACCGGCTCGAACGGGAGCACCAGCGTCAGCGGGGCAACCTGGAGATGCTCTGGCACCGGCAGGACGACCTGCTGGCCCGGCGGACGCACGACGAGCGGGAACAGGCCATCTTCAAGGCCAAGGTGGAGATGGGCCGCTCGATCGTCGAGCGCGGTCTGCTCGACACCACCTCGCAGAACCTCGAGGACATCCTGCGCCTGGACAACAACGGCCTGCCGGAACTCGGCAAGGAGAAACCCGTGCCGCTGCCGAGCCAGCAGGGAAGCCCGGTCGAGAACGACGGGCCGCATGACGACAGCCCGCGGGAGAAGAACGAATGACCCATGCCACCCCACCGGCGCCCGGCTCGGACGCCACTGCGTGGACAGCCGTCTTCGACCGATCGAAACCCAATCGCCCGGCACCGGCGGACAACGGGCCCGGCCGCTTCGTCCGGATCATGGCGGGCGTACGCGAGGAGCTGCTCGACTGGGTCCCCGAGGAGCGCCCCCGCTACACCCGGCTGGGCCTGATCGTCTTCAACACCGGCGTACTGGCCGCCCTGTCGCTGTTCGCCGCCCTGCACAAGATCGCCGCAGTGCACTGGCTGGCCCTGGTGCCGATCTGCGCGGTCTGGGCGCTGCTGGTGATGACGTTCGACGGGTGGCTGGTCGCGAGCACCCACGGCGTGATGGGCTGGGCGAAGGTGGGGGTGTTCTTCCCCCGCCTGCTCATCTCGATCCTGATGGGCGCCGCGATCGCCGAGCCGCTGGTGCTCTGGGTGTTCCAGCCGGCGATCACCAAGGAGGTGAAGGCCGGCCGGCAGGAGGAGCTGAACCGGCTGGAGAGCCAGTGGACCACCTGCAACCCGGTGTCCGGCCAGCGCAACACGAGCGCGGGCTGCACCGACTATCAGCTGAGCCTGGCCAGCTCGCCGCAGACCGCACGCGACCAGCAGACCCGCCTCAAGCAGCAGCGGGCCACCCTGCAGACCTCGGTGAACCAGATCAACGCCAAGGTCGACGCGCTCAAGCAACTGGCCCGCGACGAGTGCAGCGGAAACGACGGCCGCGGGCTCACCGGCCGGCGGGGTGAGGGCCCCAACTGCCGCCAGCTGCGCCGGGACGCGCAGACCTACCAGGACGTCAACGGCCTGGCGCCGAAGCAGCGGGAGCTGAACCGCCTGAACGCCCAGATCACCGGGCTGGACAAGACGATCAAGGACGCGGCGGACACGTACGCCGGCAAGGTGGCGCTGGCGGTTAGGGGCAAGGTCGACGAGCGGCGCGCGAGCCAGGAAGACATCGGGCTGCTGGAGGAGATGGCCGCACTCGACCGGCTCTCCGAGCGGGAGACCGTCATCTACGCGGCCCAGTGGGTGCTGCGGCTGCTGCTCATCGCGATCGACTGCTTGCCGCTGCTGACCAAGACGATCGGTGGCGCCACCCAATACGACCAGATCGTCGCCGAACAGTTGCTGTCGAACGGCGCGATGCGTACGCAGGCGGTGGAATTCCACGAGAAGAGCTTCGAGCAGCGCCGCCGCGCCGAGACCGCGGAACTGGAGGCCGGCGACCGGGCCACCCGCTCGAAGGAGCGAGCGGACACCAGGAAGGCGGTGGACGACCTGTTCCACCAGCTCTACCAGCCGCCGAACCGCCCGCGCCACGCCACCGAACCGATCGGCGACGAGACGACCATCGCCCTCCCCCGCCAGCCGCTGAGCCCACCGAACGACCCGTGGGCCACCGCCGACACCAAGCCGGGCGGGCGGGTGAACGGCTCGCACTAGTACGGCAGCCGCCATTCGTGATCATGGTTGAGGGTGAGGCGGCGGGCGTAGTGGGCTCGTCTGGCAGCAGATCGACAGAGGCTGGGCGTTCCGGCTCGGCGTGCCGAGCCGGCCGCATCACCGCCGGAAGGCATGGCGATAGACCCGTGGTGGTATCCCCCGCCGCCTGATGAACTGCTCGCGCAACACGGTGGCGTTGGCGTACCCCACCCGCCGGGCCACCTCCTCGATCGGCAGTGTCGTGGACTCCAGCAGCTCCTCGGAGCGGATCAACCGCTGGTGTAGCACCCATGCGTGCGGCGTCGTCCCGGTCACTGCCCTGAACCGGCGGCTGAACGTGCGGGTGCTCATCAGTGCACGCCGCGCCAACTCGCTGACCGGCAGCGGTCGATGTAGGTTCGCTGTCGCCCACGTCAGGACGGCGGACACCTGTTCCTCGTCGCCGTCCACGGACGCTGACACCGGTGCGAACTGAACTCGACCGCCATCCCGGTAGGGCGCGACGATGTGGCGGGCGACCGCGTTGGCCACCGTCGAGCCGTGCTCCCGGCGGACCAGGTGCGCGTACAGGTCGATGCTCGCGCCTCCGCCGGCGCCGGTCAACAGCTGGCCCTCGTCCACGTACAAGACGTGGGGCACCACCTCGATCGCCGGGTACCGTGTCGCGAAGTCGTCGACAAACCTCCAGTGCGTAGTGGCGCGCAGACCGTCCAACAGGCCCGTCGCCGCCACGGTGTACGAGGCGACACATTGACTCGCCACGATCGCGCCACGCCGGTGCGCGGCCCCGATCGCGGCGGTGAGCGCGTCGGAGGGCTCATCCGGCCGCTCCGAGGGCAGCACCACCAGCAGGTCCGCCTCGGCGAGCCGTTCCAGACCTCCCCCCACCGTGAACGACATGCCGAGGTCGGTCGTCAGTCGTCCGGGCCGATCGGTGCACGACACCAGGTCGAACGTGGGCAGGCCCGGCGCGCCGGCGACCCCGAACACGTCCGTCACCTGACCGAGACTCGAGGTGTGCACCCGGTCGGGCACGTAGACGGCGATGGATGAGAACCCGGTCATGGCGGCCCCCGTTCGTGACAGCTCACTTCGAGTGACAGCCACGGTAGATCGGCGCGCTTGCATCTCCCTTTCATGGCGCTGACGGGGAAGGCCGCAGGTGGCCTTCCCCGTCAGTTCGCCTCCGGCTGTCTACCGCTACCAGGCACTCGTGCAGCCGTAGCCCGCGCCGTTGAACAGGCAGGCCCGGAACCGGTAAGACGATGAGGCATAGGTCAGGGCGCCGCCGGTGTGCTGGACGCCGTCACCGGTGTTCTGGCGCGACGGTCCCCACTGCCACCCGTTGCCGTCGCCCCGGTTGATCTGCAGGATGATCGCATGGCCCTCCCGCCAGTTCTGGAGGCCCGGCGCCAGCTCGGCCCAACCGTACTGGTAACCCCCGTACCGGCCGGCGCGCAACTCCACGAACGAGCCGTCGAACCAGATCCCGGACACCGGGCTGAACCGGCCGGTGGTCTGCGTGACCTGAGCCTCGCTGATCCGCTCAGCGGGCGCCGCCTGGGCCGGACCGGCAGCGACCAGAGTGCCGACCACCGCCCCCATCAGGGCCAGCGTGATCGCCGCCACGCGCGTCGTCAACTTGCGCAACGTTTCCCCCGTTCTCCATTGTGGACGCGTACCGCGTCCACGACCAAGACAAGGTCACCACTGGAGCGCGACGCCGGCCAGAGGTAGCGCCGCCAGAAAGCGCGGGAATCCTGCCAAGCGGGCGACCGACGCTCCCTCGGGTCACCTCACGAATGGCGGCTGCCGTACCAGCGCCTAATAGGGAATGTCCTCGACCAGGTCCGCGGCCCTCCGGAGCGCGTCCAGATCGGTGATCATCAGCCGCCGGTAGCCGCGCGAGATGACGCCCTCGTCGCCGAGCTCGTGCAGGATCTTCTCGGCGGTGCGCAGCGCCACCCCCGCGAGCGAGGCCAGTTCGGACTGTCGCAGCGGGACGCCGAGGCTCCACCCGGCGGCCGTCCGGTAGCCGTAGACCCGGGCGATCTCCAGAAGGATCCGGCTGAGCCGGACCGGGGCCGGTTGCGTGGTGATGTCGACCCGCCGGCAGGTGGCCCAGCGCAGTCGCTCGCTGATCATGCGCATGATCTCCAGCGCCACGTCCGGCCGCTCGTTCACCAGGGCGGTCAGTTCCGCCATGCTGACCACCCGGGCCTCGGTGCCGACCGAGGTCACCACGCTCGCCGACCGCGGCTTGTCCTCCAGCGCCGCCATCTCGCCGACCATGTCGCCGGCCACCCGGATCGCCAACAGCGCGTCCTGATCACCGTCCACTCGGGTCACCTTGACCACGCCCGACAACAGCAGGTAGACGTGGCGATCGCGGTCGCCTTGGCGCAGGATCACCCGGTTGGGCGGGAAGGTCACCGCCGTGCCGAGCTCCAGCATCGCGCGCCGGGACTCGGGGCGTACCCGGCCGAGCAGCGTCTCGGCCGGCCAGCTCGGCCCGGGACGGTGACCGTTGAGTGATCCGCTCACGCACAGCCTCCCCGAATCTGGAGTGCGGCCTCCTTTCAGGGATACCCGAGCCGGTTCCTGGACGCGATCGACCACGACGCCGGGCGGGCGGCCCGAAAGGTGGGGAAAAGCGCCCGTCGGCCGAGGCATTCCGCCATCGATGAACTGCTGACGGACGGCCGGCGGGCGTGCTCCGCCGGCTCCCGATCGGGCTCCCCGCAACCGACCTCAGAGCTGCGCCAGGCTGCCCTCGTACATCTTCTCGATCTCGCCGGCGAAGTTGGTGTCGACGCTGCGCCGCTTGATCTTGAGGGACGGCGTCAGCTCACCGTCCTCGATGCTCAGGTCGCGCGGCAGGATGGTGAACCGCTTGATCGTCTCCCACCGGTTGAGCTTGGCGTTGAGCTGGTCGATGTGGCCGCCGACCAGGGCGCGCGCCTGCTCGGAGGCGACGATCTCGGCGTACGTCCGGCCGGACAGGGGCCCGCCGGCCGCCCAGCCGGCCATCGCGTCCGGGTCGAGCGAGACAAGCATCGTGCAGTAGTTGCGGTCCTTGCCGATGACGACCGCCTGGGAGGCGTACGGGCACAGCGCCTTGAACATGCCCTCGATGTACGACGGGGCGATGTACTTGCCGCCGGACGTCTTGACCAGGTCCTTCTTCCGGTCGGTGATCCGGAGGTAGCCCTCGGCGGACAGTTCGCCGATGTCGCCCGTGCGGAAGAAGCCGTCCTCGGTGAACACCGCGGCCGTCTCCTCGGGCAGATTGTGGTAGCCGCGCATGACCGGGGCGCCGCGCATCAGGATCTCGCCGTCGGAGTCGATCCGGCATTCCACGTCGCCCAGCGCCGTCCCGCAGGTGCCGATCCGCACCTCGCCGGGGCGGTTGACGAAGACACCCGCGCTGGTCTCGGTGAGTCCGTAGCCCTCGCTGATCGGCAGGCCCGCGGCCGCGAAGAACTCGCCGAGCGGTACGGAGACCGCCGCCGCCCCGGCGACCAGCACCCGGATCCGCCCGCCGAGGCGGGCGTGCAGCTTGGCGAAGACCAGCTTGTGCGCCACCGCGTAGCGCGCCTTCAGGCCGATCGGGAGCGGCTTGCCCTGCTGCTCCAGCGCGACCTTCTCCTTACCGGTACGCACCGCCCAGGCAAAGATCTTGGCCTTGGCCCCACCCGCGTCCTGCGCGGTGATGACGACCTTGTTGTAGACCTTTTCGAACACCCGAGGCGGGGCGCACATGATCGTCGGCTGGACCACGGCGAGGTTGTCGATCAGCTTGTCGACCCGGCCGTCCACATAGGTCGGCAGGCCGACGTGGATCACGCCGCACAGCAGCGACTTGCCGAACGAGTGCGACAACGGCAGCCACAGGTACTGCACGTCGTCGGACATCATGAGGCCGAGTTCGCCCTGCGCCACCGCCTCCCAGCACCAGCCGCGGTGCAGCAGTTCGACGCCCTTGGGCCGGCCGGTGGTGCCGGACGTGTAGATCAACGTGGCGAGGTCGTCGGGTCCGATGGCCGCGACGGCCTGCTCGATCAGGTCCGGCTCGGCGGCCAGGGCCGCGCGGCCGCGAGCCTCGAGTTCGGCGAGGGTGAGCTGCGGCAGCGTGGCGTCGCGGTCGGCCGCGCCGTCCATCAGGACGACGTGGGTGACCCCGGGCAGGTGGGTGCCGGCCAGTTTCCGGGCCTGCGCCGGGTCCTCGGCGATGACCACCCGCGAGCCGGAGTCGCCGACGATGTACCCCGCCTCCTCCGCCTCGGTGGTCGGGTACACCGTGGTGGTGGCCGCGCCGGCGCACATCACGCCGAGGTCGGCGATGACCCAGTCGACCCGGGTGTTGGCCAGGATCGCCACCCGGTCCTCGGCCTCGACGCCCAGGCCGCGCAGCCCGGCGGCGATCGCGACGGCCCGCTCACCCACCTCGGCCCAGGTCAGCCAGACCGGCCCGGAGTCGTCGGCGGCCGGGTACGCGAACGCGTTCCGGTCCGGCGTCGCCGCGATCCGCTTGAGGAACATCTCGGGGATCGAACGGTAGGGGATTTCGAGTGCCATCTGGAACGCCGCCTCCATCAGCCCACGTCGGAGCGTGTTACCGAAGAGTAGGGGTAGTTGGTCATTTCGACCAGTAGGTGTTTTCGGCGGCACCGGTCAGCCGGCGGCGCTCACCTCCGGTGGCGGATCGCCGTCCGACCGGGCTGCCGGCTGATCGCCGGCCGGCGCCGCGCCGTTCTCCGACGGTGGGTCGGGGCGGCGCCAGATGCTCGTGTCGGCGGCCGGGGTGTCGGCGGCGACCAGGGCCATCGGCGCCTGGCCGGGCACCGCGGGCAGGGCCAGCGTGAGCTTGGCGTGGTTGCGGTGGGCGTGCAGCGCGGCGCGGTGGTAGCCCTCGAGTTCGGTGATGAACTCGTCGCGGGCGTAGACCGAGCCGTCGATCAGCGGACCCGGCCGGCCCTCGAGCACGGCCACGACGTCCTCGCCGGTGAGCGTCTTGTGCGTCTCCAGCGCGTGCGCCAGGGCCAGCACCTGCCGCCTGTTCTCCTTGAGGATCGTCACGGTGCGTTCCAGCATCTCGCCGAGGTTGTCCTCGATCCGGTCGGCCAGCGCGCGCCGGGCGTTCAGCTCGTTCTTCTCGCCCTTGGGCGGGCCGCCGCCAGGGGTGCCGACGCCGAGCCGGCTGGACGTGGCGTACGACGAGACCGTCGAACCCATGCCCCAGACGCCCTCCATGTTGGTGGCCACCGCGGTCGCCGACTCCAGGTCGCCGGAGACGCCCGAGGAGCTGTCCCCGTCGAAGAACATCCGCTCACCGGCGAGCGACGCGAGCGAGACGAAGATGTCCGACTCGTAGTGGCTGCGCCAGGTGGTGAACTGGTCCTCCGGCGGGATGCTGGCGACCATGCCGAGGTAGCCGCTACCCTTCTCGATCGTCGCGATGTCGATCTCCATGTGGTGCCGGGTGCGGTAGGCGACCACCGCGTGGCACGCCTCGTGCACCGCCACCGCGTGCCGCTCGCGTTCGATGTACTCCACGTTTTCCGCCGGGCCCAACTCCTTGAGCTGCTTGGCCCGGATGATGTCGCGCCAGATGATGGTGTCCCGATCATCGCGGATCGCGGTGATCAGGGCCTCGTTGACCATGTCCTTGATGGTCGCGCCGGTGGCGTACGGGGTGATCGTGGCCAGCTTGTCGATCTGCTCGTCGTCCAGTTCGTGCTTCACCTTGTCGAGGTAGCCCTGGTAGGTACGCACTCGGCCGGCCTTGCTGGGGTAGCCGACCTTGTAGATGCGGTCGATCCGGCCCGGCCGCAGCAGCGCCTCGTCGAGCGCCTCCGGCAGGTTGGTCGCCATCATCACCAGGATGCGGTATTTCGGCGGCGGCTTGGGCCGCATGCCGAGGGCGCGGCGCACGTGCCGGTTGACGAAGCCGCGCGGCTTTTTCAGGCCGGACAGCTCGGTCAGGAGCGCTTCGAGCGTACCCATGCCGCCGCCACCGCCCATGCCGCCGCCATACATCATGGACTGCTTGGTGAGCCGCAGCTGGGAGTCGTCCGACAGGTACGCGAAGCCGTTGCAACCGTGGTTGTCGAAGGGTGCCGGGGTCATGCCGCGCGGGAAGCCGCCCGGCCCGCCCTGTGCCAGCGCGCCGCGGTTGCCCAGCGAGTCGGCCTCGTCGAAGAAGACGATGACGCCGCCGTAGCGCAGGGCCAGCTTGCGCAGCTTGCGGAACAGCGACTTGACCTTGAGGACGCCGACGCCGAAGAACATGTTGATGAAGGCGCCGGGGTCGACGAACACGTACGGCTTGCCGGTCTCGCCGGCGACCGCCTCGGCCATCAGGGTCTTGCCGGTGCCGGGCGGGCCCCACAGCAGGATGCCGCCGGGCACGTAGCCGCCCTTGGCCTCGATCGCCTCCGGATTTTCCAGGTAGACGATGTTTTCCTTCACCCGCTCCAGCACGTGGTCCTGGCCCCACACGTCGGCGAACCTGGTCTTCACGTCGTCGGGGTAGTAGACCTCCACGCCGCCCCGGGACAGGAACCAGAAGATCGCGGCGAACTGCCCCACGGCGATGAACAGGATGAAGATGACCTGGATGAACATCGGCAGCGCCGACCACAGCAGGGCCGGGACCTGGAACAGGGCGATCAGCGGCGACGTGTCCAGCGCCGAGGCGAGGACGACCGACACCACCGCGATGAACACGAGCCACTTGAACACCCGGATGAGCCGGAACCGGGTCCAGTCCGAGAAGATCCGGTGGGTGGTGCGTTCGATGCCGCCGAAGATGCCCTTGGTCCACAGCCGGTGATACCAGGACACGTGTTCACTGATCAGGAAGTGCAGCTGCCGCAGCACCTCGATGCCGGCCAGCACCATGAGGGCGATACCCTTGCCGCTGCGCAGCTGGTCGCGCAGCGCGTCGACGAACGGCAGGATCGGATTGTCCGCCATCGACGCCCAGACCAGGGCGAACCAGGCCACCGTGAAGAGCAGGAGAAACTTCACCCGGTCCCAGAACGGCAGCCTCTTGCGGGTGGTGCGGTCGCGTTCACGGGGACCCTCGTCCGGCGGGCGCAGCCCTTCCGGGGACTCGGTCGGCACCGGGGCGGTCATCACTTGCTCCTAACGGTGAAGGAGGTCGCGATCGTGTCCAGCTCGTCGGAGCGGGCGCGGTAGCAGCTCGTCGAGCACCGGATCATCAGCAGATAGAGCTTGCTGCCGTCGTTGTTCACGAATGCGGTCTGGTCGAAGGTGTGCAACACCCCGTTCGCCAGCGCGTAGTCGAAGACCACGCGCACCCCGTGCAGCCCGTTCGACGGGGTCAGCACCTCGTCGTGGATCAGCTCGAAGTCGGTCAGGTCAAGGGTGGACGCCTCCCGGGCGGCGGCGGTCACCGGCAGGATCGCGTTGCGCAGCATGTCCAGGGAGACCGCGTTCTGCTGCGGCTTGGTCAACTGGGAAACCCGGGCATACACGATCGGCTGGGCGGTGGACGCCGCGGTCAGCAGGTGCTCCGCGCTGGGGTCGGCCGAGGCGTCGTAGGCGACCGACCACCACAGCTTCTGGCGCATCTCGGCGGTGGCGGAATCGGGATTGGCCCCGCTCAGCAAATTGTCCAAGGCCTGGGTGCCGGTTTCCTGCCACTCGTGCGGCACCTTGAAATAGGTCTTCTGGTCCGAGTTCTTGACATACGTAAACTCTGGCGCCCCACATGCGGCGGCGAACAGCGCGACAGCCACCATTCCCGCAGCGACCCGGATCGCTCGTCTAGGCATATGAAGTCCACCGCTCTGACGGCCTGTCCCCTTGTCGCAGTATCTCCCGTGCCTGTTACGAGTTCGTGCCATCGAGGCCGGAGTATTTTGGCCGACCAGTCAGCCCGGCATCATCCGTTCAGGCAGCCGGCCCCGGCGCCACCAGCGGCAGCGGCTCGCCGGGACGCCGGGCGGCGGCGCAACTGATGATCATGCGGGACTCCTATGCCGGCATCGATTCGGTGAGTAACGTCAATGTCCGGCGTGCCTCGGGGAGGGTCGATGCGGATCCGTCGTGCTGTTGCTGTTCTGCTGTCCACTTTGCTCGCCGGGGGCGCACTCGCCACCCCGGCCGGCGCGGCACCGGGCCTGGGATTGCCGGCGCGGCATGCGCTGCGGGCGCCGGTCACCGACGAAAACTTCTACTTCGTCATGGCCGACCGCTTCGACAACGGCAACACCGGCAACGACCGGGGCGGCCTCGGCGACGACCCGCTGGTGTCCGGCTTCGACCCCACCCGCAAGGGCTTCTACAACGGCGGCGACCTCGCCGGGCTGCTCCGGCGCATCGACTACATCCGGGGCCTGGGTACCACGTCGATCTGGCTGACGCCCAGCTTCAAGAACAAGGCGGTGCAGCTGGAGGACGGCCCGTCGGCCGGCTACCACGGCTACTGGATCACCGATTTCACCCAGATCGACCCGCATCTGGGGAGCAACGCCGAGCTGCGGTCGCTGATCGACGCCGCGCACGCGCGGGGCATGAAGGTCTATTTCGACATCATCACCAACCACACCGCCGACGTGATCGGGTACGCGCAGGGCGCCCGCCGCCCGTACGTGTCGAAGGACGTTTCGCCCTACCGGACGGCCGCCGGGCGCCCGTTCGACGATCGCGACCACGCGGGCAAGGCGAGCTTCCCGTCGTTGAGCGCGAGCACGTCGTTCCCGTACACGCCGGTGCTGGATCCCGCCGAGCGGGAGCTGAAGGTCCCGGCCTGGCTCAACGACGTCACGCTCTACCACAACCGCGGCGACACCACCTTCGTCGGCGAGAATTCCCTGTACGGCGACTTCTTCGGGCTCGACGACCTGTTCACCGAGCACCCGCGGGTGGTCCGCGGGATGATCGACATCTACGAGAAGTGGATCGCCGACTTCGGGGTCGACGGCTTCCGGATCGACACGATGAAGCACGTCAACGACGAGTTCTGGCAGCGGTTCGGGCCCGAGGTGCTGCGCTTCGCCCGGCAGCACGGCAAGTCCGAGTTCTTCATGTTCGGCGAGGTCTTCGACACCACCAAGAGCTTCACCTCGCAGTTCACCACCCACGACCGCATGCAGGCGGTGCTCGACTTCCCGTTCCAGGAGGCGGCCCGCAACTTCGCCTCCCGCGGGCAGCCGGCCGGGCAGCTCGGCCGGTTCTTCGCCGACGACGACTGGTACACCGACGCCGACTCGAACGTCTACCAGCTGCCGACCTTCCTCGGTAACCACGACATGGGCCGGATCGGCAGCTTCGTGCAGGCCGACAACCCCGGCGCCGGCGACGCCGAGTGGCTGGCCCGCGACCGGCTCGCGCACGAGCTGATGTATTTCTCGCGCGGCAACCCGGTCGTCTACTACGGCGACGAGCAGGGCTTCACCGGGCCCGGCGGCGACCAGGACGCGCGGCAGACGCTGTTCGCGAGCCGGGTGCCCGACTATCTCGACGACGACCTGATCGGCACCTCGGCCACCCACGCGCAGGACAACTTCGTGCCGGCGCACCCGCTGTACCGGGGCATCGGCGAGCTCGCCGCGGTGACCCGCGCGCATCCGGCCCTGCGCAACGGCGCCCACCAGCATCGGTACGCCGACGCCCAGGCCGGCGTCTATGCCTTCGCCCGCGTCGACCGCGACCAGCAGCGCGAGTACGTGGTCGCGCTGAACAACAGCGAGCAGGCGCGCACCGCCGCGATACCCACCTACGTGGCCGGGCGCGGCTTCGACCGGGTGTACGGAACCGGCCCGGCCCGGGTCACCTCGGCCGCCGACCGCGGTCTCACGCTGACCGTGCCGCCGCTGTCGACCGTGGTGTACGCGTCCGCCGGACGGATCCCGGCGTCGGCCGCCGCCCCGGCGGTGTCGCTCGCCGCTCCGGCGCCCGCGGCCGAGTCCCGCGGCCGCATGCAGGTGGTCGCCGACGTCGCGGGCTCCTCCTTCTACGAGGTCACCTTCTACGCCCGGGCCCGGCACGGCGACTGGACCCCGATCGGCACCGACGACACCGCGCCGTACCGGGTGTTCCACGACGTCGCCGGGCTGCCCGCCGGCACCCCGCTGGAATACCGCGCGGTGGTGCTCGACAACGCCGGGCACACCGCCACCAGCGCGGCGCGGACCGCGCGCGTGCCGGCGCCGGCCCTGACCATCGAGGCGCCGGCCGAGGGCAGCAACGTGCGCGGCAGGGTCGAGGTGCGGGCCGTCGCCGACCCGGAGCGCGCCACCCACGTGGTCCGCTTCGAGCGCAGCGCCGGTGGCGGAGCGTGGACGCCGATCGGCCGCGACGACTCGTCACCGGCGTACACGGTCTTCGACGACCTGTCCGCGCTGAACCTCGCGGCCGGCACCTCGATCCGTTACCGGGCGATCCTCGCCGAGCCGGACGGCACCCGGGTGACCAGCGCGGTGCGCACGGTTCGGTACGCGGGGCCGCCGCTGACCGTGGCCACCCTGCACTACTTCCGGCCGGCCGGCGACTATCCGGGCTGGGGCCTGCACCTGTGGGGCGACGCGGTCGACCCGGCGGTGCTCGCCCAGGTGGCGTGGGACCGGCCGTGGCCGGCGACCCGGATCGCGGGCGGCTGGGCCGAGTACGACATTCCGCTGGCCGACGACACCAAGCCGGTCAACTTCATCATGCACCTGCCCAGCGGCGACACCGTGCCGACGACCCGGGAGCCGGGCGGCGACCGGTCGTTCGTCCCGATCGATCATCCGCAGGTCTGGATCAAGCAGGGCGACCCGGCCGTCTACACCACCGCTCCGCCGACGAGCTAAGGCCTATCTGGTGGGTGAACCGTTCGGGCCATCTCATCCGATGAAGGGATGTGACCCGTACGCCAGCCGACGCCGACCTGCTCGCCCGCATCGCGGGCGGTGACCGGAGCGCCTTCGAGGCGTTCTACCGGCGGCATGCGCCCTGGCTGGTTCTGCGGCTGCGCTACCGGTGCACGGATGGCGCGCTGGTGGACGACGTCGTGCAGGAGACGTTCCTGGCGGTGTGGCGAGGCACGGCCAGGTTCCGGGAGCGCAACGGGGGTGACGTCACCGGCTGGCTGTGGCGCATCGGTTCCCGCCGGCTGATCGACTCGCTGCGCGGCCAGGGCGCCCGGCAACGGCTGACCGGCCTGCTGGCCCGGCGGCGGCCCGTCGACGAGCCGTCGGCGGAGGAACAGGTGCTGGTCGGCGTCGAGCACGGCGACCTGGCCGGAGCGCTGGCCCGGCTCTCGCCGGAGTTGCGGGCCGTGATGCAGGCGACCGTGCTCGACGGCCTGAGCACGGCGGAGGCGGCGACGCTGCTCGGCATCCCGGCCGGCACGGTCAAGACCAGAGCGATGCGCGCGCGGCGGCAACTGCGCCAGGAGTTGGCGTGACCAGCGAGGGAGAGACAGCATGACGGCGACCGAGTGGCACGTGCCCGAGGCCGAGCTGCGGCGGTATGGGGAGCGCACCATGGCGCCGCCCGTCCTCTGGTCCACCGAGGCACACCTGGCGGCGTGCGCGGCGTGCCAGGATCGGCTGGCCGAGCTCGACCCGCAGGCCGTGGCCGCCGGCTGGGCCCGGCTGGACGCCGAGTTGGACGCGCCGGTCCCCGGCCTCGTCGAGCGCCTGCTGACCCGGGCCGGGGTGGCCGATCACACCGCCCGGCTGCTCGCCGCCACCCCGGTGTTGCGCCTGTCCTGGGTGACCGCGGTGGTGTCGACGCTGGCGTTGGCCGCGCTGGTCGCCCACCTGGCGCATCCGGTGGTGTTCCTGGCCACCGCGCCGCTGCTGCCGCTGGCCGGGGTCGCGATGTCGTTCGGGCCGCGGGCCGACCCGACGTATGAGATCTCCGTGGTGGCGCCGATGCACACCTTCCGGCTGCTCCTGCTGCGCAGCTCGGCGGTGCTGGCGGTCACCACCGTGCTGAGCGCGGCGGCGACCCTCGCGCTGCCCGAGTTCGGCCTGGTCGCCCTGGGCTGGTTTCTGCCGGCCCTGGCGTTGACCCTGGCCAGCCTGGCGCTCACCGCTCGCCTCGGCCCGGTTCTCGCGGCGGCCTCGGTCGCCCTGGGCTGGATCGCGTTGGTGACGTCCACGCTGGGCACCGGCTCCGGCGGCTCGGCCGCCTTCGTCCCGGTCGGGCAGTTCGCGACGGCGGTGGCCGGCGCCCTGGCCGCCGTCGCGCTGGCGCGAGCCCGCCGAGCCTTCGAAACCCCGAGGAGACTCCGATGATCGTCGCTCCGGCCGTGCCCGTGGTCCGCGCCTCCCACCTGTCCCTACGATACGGGCGCACGCCCGCCCTGACCGACGTGGCGTTCACCCTGGGCGGCGGCGTGACCGGCCTGCTCGGCCCCAACGGCGCGGGCAAGACGACGCTGCTGCGGATCGTCGCGACCGCGCTCACGCCCGACCATGGTGAGCTCACCGTGCTCGGCGCCGATCCGCGCACCGAGCCGGGCCGCCTCGCCGTCCGCCGCCGCCTCGGCTACCTGCCGCAGGACCCCGGGTTCCATCCGGCGTTCACCGCGTTCGAGTTCATCGACTACGTGGCGATCCTCAAGGAACTGACCGACCGCCGCGCCCGGCACGAGGAGGTCTGCCGAGTGCTGGCCGCCGTCGGGCTGCGGGAACACCGCGGCAAAAAGATCCGGACGCTGTCCGGCGGCATGCGCCAGCGGGTGGCCCTGGCCGCCGCGCTGGTGGGCGACCCCGACCTGCTGGTGCTCGACGAGCCGACCGTGGGCCTCGACCCGGAGCAGCGGCTGCGGTTCCGCGAGGTCATCGCCGAGCTGGGCGAGGGGCGGTCGGTGCTGCTGTCCACCCACCAGACCGAGGAGGTGATGGCGCTCTGCCAGCGGGTCGTGGTGCTGGACCGGGGCCAGGCCCGCTTCGAGGGCACCCCGGCCGATCTCGCCGCGCTGGCCGACGGTCGGGTGTGGACGAGCGGGTCCCGGGCGCCCGAGGCGCTCGCGTCCTGGCGTGCCGGCTCCGGCCGGTATCGCCACGTCGGTGAGCCGCCGCCCGGGGCGGAGCTGCTCGAACCGACCGTGGAAGACGGATACCTCATGCTCGTCGACACCACGGCCCAGCAGGAGGCGCGCGGATGACCACGATGCTGACGGCCGACCGGGTCCGCGCCGAGACACCGGCGGGTGACCCGCGCCGGGCCATGCTCGCCCTCGCCCGGTTCGAGGCGGTGCGTCTCCTGCGCCATCCGGTCACGATCGCCGGGCTGCTGCTGTTCGGCGCCGCGGAGGCGTATGGGTGGGTGTCCGGCGCCAACGGCTATCCGGTCCTCCAGGAGGAGGACTGGTCCAAGCAGTTCCTCGCCATGCTCGTGCTCGGCGGCGCCGCGCTCATCGCGGTCAACCTGGCGGCGTTGCGATCCAGCCGGCAGGCCACCGACGCCCTGTTCGACACGCTGGTCCTGCCCGATCCGTGGCGCACCGGCGGGTTCCTGCTGTCGGTGCTGCCGTTCGGCGGCGTGGTCGCCGTGCTGGTCACCGTGCGGATCGGCGCGCTCGCCGCGGTGCCCGGCGCGGCCGGCCGGCCCAACCTGTTCGAGCTGGCCCTCTATCCCGCGTCCGTCCTGCTGCTCGGCGCCGCCGGCGTGCTGCTCGCCCAGCTGTCCCGGGCCGTGATCGTCGCGCCGCTGCTCCTGCTCGTGCTGCCCGTGCTCACCCTCGCCGCCGCGCTGCGCACCCTGCCGGGCGGCAGCCGGACCGGCTGGTTGCTTCCCGTCTCGTTCGACGAGCCGCCGATGCCGATGCCGGTCGTCCTCATGGCCCGCCCGGCCGGCTGGCACCTGGCCTACGTCGCGGGCCTGATCGTCCTGGTCGCGACGGCGGCCCTGGCCGTCGCGAGGGCCGGTGAGCGACGCCGGCTCGCATCCACCGCCGGCAACCGCCCCGCCGGCGCCGGGCCGGTCCGCCCGGCGGCGGGTGCCGGTGAGCCGCGGCCGTCCGCGGTCGGTGCCGGTGAGCCGCGGCCGTCCGCGGTCGGTGCCGGTGAGCCGCGGCCGTCCGCGGTCGGTGCCGGTGAGCCGCGGCCGTCCGCGGTCGGTGCCGGTCGTCGCCGGTTGCTCGTGGCCGGTGCCACCGGGCTGACGATCGCCGTGCTGGCCGGCACGGCGCAGTTCCTGCCGATGAGCGACGAGGTGCGGGCCGCCCGGGCGACGGCCGCCGAGCACCCCGCCCGGTTGCAGACCTGCCGGCAGATCGACCAGGTCGCCTATTGCGCCTTCGGCGGCTTCGGCTCCTGGATCGAGGGGTGGGACACGGTGGTCCGCGGAGTGCTGCGCGGGGTGCCCGACGACCAGGCCCGGCAGCCGCTCGCGGTGCGTCAACGGGTCAGCACGGAGACTCGGCTGGTCGACGGCAGGTCATGGTCCGCCGAGGAACAGGCGGCCGACGTGGCGGCGTGGCGAAAGGTGGACGCCGGCGCCGGCACCCCCAACGCGGTCACGGTCGGCACGCGCTGGGGCGACCCGCTCTCCGAGGTCGCGTTCGCCGGCCTGGTCGCCTACGAGGTGGTCGTGCGCGGCGGCGCCCAGGCCGACGGACGGCGTGCGGAGGCGGCGAGCGGCCAACTCTGCGGCGCGCGCGGCGTGCTGGCCGCCTGGCTGGCCGGCCAGGCGACCCCGCGGGCGACCGAGGGGCTGCATGAGGCGGACGCGACAAGCTCGGGCGGCGTGACGTTCGGCGATCCGGAGTTCCCGGTCGCGATGTCGGTGCCGGATCGTGAGATGGCGGTGGCGCTCGCCATGCTGAAGCGACCGGCCGGCGAGGTCGCCGGGGTGATCCGGCAGTCGTGGGCCGAGTGGGTCGCCAAGGGAACGCCGACCGAACGGGCGGGCGAGTTGGCCGGCGTCCCGGTGCCCCCGCAGCCGCCCGCGGAGGAGCGAACGGTATGCGAATGACCCGCCTGCGAGTCGCCCTCCTGCTGCTTTCCCCGGCCGCACGGGCCATGCCGTGGGCAGCGTTCCTGGCCGGGGCCGGCCTCGGGCTCGCGATCGTCGCCGTGCCCGCGGCCCTGCCGGTGGCCCTGGCCGACAAAGATCTGGTGGGCCTGCTGCGCGCCGCGGCCGTCTGCGGGGCGGTCGGCATCGGTTTCCTCCTCGACGATCCCGCCGCCCGCAGCACGGCGACCGTGCCCACCCCGCGTCCGGTCCGCTACGCGTCCCGGGTCGCGGTGATCCTGCCGGCCGTCGCGGCGTGGTGGGCGCTGATCCTCTGGATCACCGTGGCCGGCGCCGAGGACGGGATCGGTGCCACGCTCCCCCTCGGCGGCGTCACGACCGAGTTCGCCACGCTCGGCGGCATCGCCCTGGCGGCGGCCGTCATCCGGCTCCGCGGCGGCCGGGAAAGCGGCGGCATCGTCGCCTTCCCGGTCCTGCTGGCGTTGACCGTCACCGCGGTCCTGCTGCCACCCGGCCTGGCCCTTTTCGTCCCGCCGGCCGGCGGGCAGTGGGCCGCGGCCCACGACCGCTGGTCCGTCCTGCTGGCAATTGCCGTCGCCGGCTCAGCGTGGGCCACCCGAGAACCCATCCGCCGGCGTCACCTGCGGCTCCGGTCGACCACGGAGGCAGATGACCACCGTCGGGCCGCGGCAGCCGGCAACCGCTGAGGAGCCTGCTGTCGGGTTGTGGTCCGCCATATCGGACGGGCTCGCCTGATCCGACCGACTTTCCGTCGGATAGACGGTATTCCGCGTGCTGATCGCCGCTCTAGTTTCGAGAGGGGCAGCGAACACAAAGGAAGCACGATGGCCGATTACGTCCTTTCGGTGTGGCGGGCCGGCGACGAACCTGCGACGGGCGCTCCCATCCGGTTGTGCCGGGTGGGTGACGCCGTCGCGCTCGCCGAGCACGCCGAGGGATTCGACACCTCGGACTTCACCTTCCGCGGCGTCGTGATCAACCCCGAGGACAGCCTCAGCGCGGCCGGCCTGATGGACGAGCAGTGCAAGGCCGCCGTCGGGGACCAGTTGTGGGCCCGGCTCACGCCGGGCGGGATCGGCGCCGCCCTGCGGCCCCTGATCGGCACCCAACGGATCTATCTGGACTTCCGGTCGGACGACCTGTTGCGCTACCCGTGGGAGCTGCTGCGCTGCGCCAACCAGTACATCTTCACCGCCGCGAACACCCGCTGGTCGCTGGGGCGCCCGGAGCCGACGGACCACTTCTCGGCCGGCACTCCGCCGCCGGCCGAGCACCCGCTGCGGGTCCTCGTGGTGATCGGCAATCGGCCGGACGACAACAACATCAGGGCCGCCGAGGAGCTGATGATCATCGAGCGGGAGGCGCACCGCCGCAACGCCGAGGTGCTGCTCACCGCCCTGCACTATCCGGGCGCGGCGGCCATCGAGAGCACCCTCAAGGACTTCCGGCCGCACGTCTTCCACTTCATCGGGCACGGCCAGGGCATCGCCGGCGACCCGCCACAGATCTTCGTCTATTCGGCCACCACGAAAACCGTCGATCCGTGGTCGGCCGAGCGGATCCGCACCGTCTTCTCGCAGGCCCCGCCGCGCGTGGTCGTGCTCAACGCGTGCCAGACCGCACATGCGCCCACCGAGGCGTCGTCGCTGGTCCAGGCGTTCACCGACGCGGGCTGTCGGGCCACCGTGGCGATGATGGGCGAGATCCGGGGCGCGGCGTCGGAGGCCTTCAGCCAGCGGTTCTATCAGGAGATCTTCGCGGGTGCGGCAGTCGACACCGCGGCCACCCGCGCCCGGCTGTCGGTCGGCACCACCGCCGTCGGCCCGATCGCCGGCAACGTGCTCCAGGTCCGCTCCAACTGGGCGCTGCCCCGGGTGACCGTGCGCGGCGACGCGGACACGGCGGTCACCATGCCGTACGCCCTCCAGCCGGCCGCGACCCGCTGGCTCGTCCCGGACTTCGTGACCCGCTGGGCCGAGCGGTGGCAGACCTGGATCGCGATGGACGGCAGCCACAAGGGCGAGAACGGGACCGAGGCGCGGCTCGCCGTGCTGTACGGCGGGAAGGACGCGGGCAAGCGGGAGCTGCTGAACACCATGGCCGAGGCGCGGGCCCGGGCCGGCGACGCGGTGATCTACGTCGACCTGTTCGGCGACCGGACCGGCCGCTGGCCGGACGTGCTGGAGCGGATCGCGGACGCCGCCGCCAAGGCCGGCTTCGACGCCACCGCCCTGCGCGCGACGGCCCGGTCCGGCGGCCCGAGCGGGCCGGTGATCGCGACCTTCCGGGCCGAGTTGGAGAAGGCGCAGCGTGCCGAGGGCGACGCCGGTCCGGTGCTGATCGTGCTCGACGGCCTCAGCGACTGGACCGCCGACGAGGTCAACCAGACCGTACTGCCCGAGTTGTGCCGACCGTTCCTGCGCGCCGCCCCCGGGTCCCGGCTGCGGATGATGATCTCGCTGGAGGACCCGGTCGCCCCGGACCTGTGGGGCGCGCGCCCGGAACGCTGGCAGCCCGTCGAGGTCGGCGCCTTCGAGGTCGAGGAGTGGACCCGGGCCGTGACCCACTTCCGCAACTACTGGTTCCCGCGGGTGCCGGCGGCGAAGCAGGCCGCCTTCAGCGCGGTGGCCGACGCCATGGCCGCCTACCCGATGGCGCAGAGCCTGAGCTTCCTGCGGATCGTGGCCGGCGGTCAATCATGAAGGGGGTCCGGCCGTGACCGCGCCGATCGAGTCGCTGCTCGTGGACGCCCTGCCCGCCGACGACCGGCAGCTGCTGCGGCGCGGCGCGGTGCTGCGCTACATCACCCGCCCGCTCGCCGCGGTGGTCACCGACTCGCCGCAGGCGGCGGAACGGCTGCTCGCGCATCCCGTGGTGCGGGGCGGCGTCCGCGGCCGCACCGCCGAGCGGTGGACGATCCCCGAGTCGCTGCGCAAGGCGCTGGTCGCCGGCTGGGACGCCGCGGACGAGATCCGGCTGCGGGTGGCCGAGGCCGCGGCCGGTCTCGACGCGCTCTACGCCCGGCTGGCGACGGCCGCGACCCGCGCCGCGGCGCTGACCGACCTGTCCGCCGAGTTCACCCGTGCCCTCGACGACGCCGACGTGCCCCGCGCGCATGACCTGCTGCGCCTGCTCGACGAGTGGCCGGTGGCGGACGCGGCCGAGGCGCGCCGCACGCGCGACCGGCTCGCTCCCCAACTGCGCCGGCATTCCCGGGCGCTGCGCGACCGGGAGGCCACAGACTCCTATCTGGAGCGCGGATTCGAGGACTCCGTGTGGGAGATGCTGCTTGCCGACGACGGCCGGTGGATGCTGCACCTGCACGCGCCCGGCGGCCGGGGCAAGACGATGTTCGTCAAGAACATGCTCGGCCGCCGGTGCCCGGCCGAGGACATCCCGGTGGCGCGCATCGACTTCGACCACGTCACCCAGCTCGGCATCGCCACCACCGAGCCGTGGCGGCTGCTCCTGTCGATCGCCGCCCAGCTCGACCCGCAGCTGCGCGACTCGCCGTTCGGCTACCTGCTGGCCCTGTACGGCATGTTCCAGAACGTGACCCAGCCGGAGGCGCTGCCGCGGGTGGCCCCGGTCATCGCCGCCGCCACCGGCGACCACTCCGACGAACTCGCCGTCGACGCCGCCCGGGAGGTGCCGGGCCGGTTCCGCAAGCATCTGGCCAACGCGATCGGCGACAGCCATGTGATCATCGCGTTGGACACGGTGGAGAACGTGCTGCACACCGAGGGGGCCGACCTGGTCCCGGTGCTCGACGCGTTCAGCGATCTCGTGCACGGCACCGGGACGGACGGCTTCCGGGTGCCCGGCCTGCGGCTGATCGTCAGCGGCCGCTTCGACCTCGCCGAGGAGCGGCCCGTGCAGGCCGGCCGGAGCCGGCCGCGTACGCCCGGCTTCCGCAACCGCTGGGTGGGGGCCGCGAACGAGATCGAGCGCTACTCCCCGGAGGGCGCCGAGGTGGTGCTCGGGCGGGAGGTGGCCACGATGGAGATGCCCGCCTTCACGCCGGCCGAGGCCCGGGAGTTCCTCACCGAGCAGGGCAAGGTCACCGACCCGGAACTGGTCGACGCGATCGTCCGCCGCACCCACGACAACCCGATGAAGCTGGCGCTGATCGCCGAGTACGTCAACCGCCACCCCGACGTGACCGCCGAGGCGATCTCCGCGTTCGAGCAGATCGAGTTGTATTACCTGGTCGAACGGGTGGTCGAGCGGATCGCCGACGAGCGGGTGCAGTGGCTGCTGCGGTGGGGGGCGCTGCTGCCGGTCCTCACCCGGGAGGCGGTCGAACGGGTGATCTGGCCGGCCCTGGAGGCCCTCGTCGAGTCCGGCGACGCCTACGACGACACCAGCCAGGACCCGTTGCCGGCGCCGCCCGACGAGGTGAACCGGTGGCCGATCCCGTCGGCGGACGCGGTCGCCGAGCCGGGCGCGGCGGACCGGGCGTGGGAGACGCTGCTCGACTACGCCGCGGGCTCGTCGTGGGTGTACCGGGTCGAGGAACTGCCGGACGCGGTCGCCTTCCACCCCGAGATCCGCGAGCCGCTGCGCCGGCTGCTGCGGCAGGGCGGCAACCCGGTGTACGACGATATCCACCGGCGGGCGTTCGGGTACTGGTCCGGGGTGGTCGGCCGGGCCCGGGGCGCGGCGAAGGCGGCCGCGTTGCGGGCCGTGCTGTTCCACGCCTACCAACCCTGGCAGGGCGCCGACCACGCCGGTGATCCGCTCTTCCACCGGTTGCTCGCGGAGAGCACCGGCGACCGGGCCGACCGCGCCGCCCTGGCCTGGGAGGTGCTGGAGCTGTCCGGCGACGATCCCGGCCCGTCGGACGAGGTGCGCTCGGTCGCCCACCTGGAACTGGCCGAGGCCACGGTGGACCGGGCCAACCAGCAACGTACGCCGGTGCGGGAGAGCGACCTGTCCTACCACCTCGGCGAGGTCACCGACGAGGTACGGGCACGCGAACCGCGCCGCAGCGAGTTCCTGCAGGCCGTGCTCGCGGACTCGTCGGGCCGCGTCGACGAATGCTGGCAGGCGATGGACCGCGCCCTCGGCCATCCGTCGCCGGCAAGCCTTCCGGCCGAGATGCACCTGGCGCTCGTGACGGCCTGGGTCGCTCCCCGGACGCCGCCGCCCGCCGCGCTGGAGACGGTCCGCCGGCTGCTCGCCGAGACGGCCGGCCCGCCGTACGCCGCGCCGGTGGCCCAGGCCCTGACCGCCGGCCTGCTCGCGGCGGAACGCTGGGTCGAGGCCCGGGCGGTCGTCGATCGCGCCCAGTCACCGGACCTGCGCTGTGCCGCCCTGATCGCGCTGGGCGACACCGAGGCGGTGCTCGCGGAGCCGGCCGCCGCGGGCCTCTGGCGGGCGCGTGCCCGGCTGCTGCGGTACGAGCCGACCGCCGCGCTGCTGGATCTCGACCTGGACACGCCCACCGCCGGCAAGGCGTTCCTGCGTACGCCCCCCGAGCTGCTCGTCCGCGGCCTGGCGTACGCCCAGCTCGACCGCTTCGAGGAGGCGACCGACGCGCTCAGCCAGGCGGCGTCCGGCCCGGACGCGGCCGTCGCGATCGAGGCCAGCCTGGCGCTGGCCCGATACCTGGGCCGGCGCGGCCGCGGCCAGGTCGCCTCCTCCCACCTGCGCCGGCTCGCCGCGTTCGCGGACCTGCTGGTGGTGCTGCGGGCAAAGATCATCGAGGCCCGGCTCGATCCGCCGCTCGGCGAGACGCTCCTGGCGGACGCGGAGCGGCTCGCCGCCGCGCTGCCGTATGTGCCGCCGTCGGCCGCGGTCGAGCTGGCGACCGCGCGCCTCGCCGTCCGCGGCGTCACCGACGACGGCCGGACCGTTCTGTGCGAGGCGCTCGCGGCCGTCCAGGGTGCTCGGCCGCGCCTGCTGGCGCTCGGCGGGCTGGTCCACGTGCCCAGCCCGGCGACGCCCGCGGGGCCGGCGATCGCAGCCGAGTTCCGGCGCCTGACCACGGATTCCGCGGACGACACGGCCGAGTTCGCCGAGTCCGCGGACGACACGGCCGCCCTCGTGCTGGCCCGGGCCGAGCTGGAGCGGGTGATCGGCGACCGGGCGGCCGCCGCCTCGGTGCTCGACCGGTTGCCGGCCACCCGGGCGGGTACGGACGACGCGCTTGCCCGGGCGGTCGCCGACGCGCGCGAGCGCCTGTCGCCGGCCGTTGCCGACTTCCCGCGGCACCTCGGCACCCACCGCCAGGAGATGGTCACCATGACGGAGCCCGTCGTGCTCCGGCTGAGCACCGACCCGGACGGCGAAATGATCCGGATCGAGGTGGCCGGTGCGCCGGATCTCGCCCCGGTGACGGTGCCGCCGGACGTCGTGAACTGGGGTTCGGCGGACATCGACCGGTCACCGGAGGCGATCCTCGGCCGGCTCCGCGAGGCGTTGCTCGTCCCGCCGGTCCTCGATCGCCTGCGGAGTTCCGGGGAGCCGCGGCTGCATCTGCTGGCCGACGCCGACTCGGCGCGCTGGCCGTGGGAGGTGGCGGTGCGAGGGGAGGCCACGGTGGTGCGCCGGCAGACCTTGACGCCGCCGGTCCCGGCTGCCGAGCCGCAGCCGCCCCGCACGGTGCTGGTGACCATCCCGAACGAACGCAAGGACCGGGGCCACGTGGCCGACCTGGTCAGCTCCTACTACGGCGGCCGCGCCACGGTCCTGCCCCGGCTGTTCCCCACCGGCGGCCCGCTTCCGCCGGGCGGCGGCATCCTGCACGTGGTGGCCGATCCGGTGCAGCGCCGCGGCCTGCCCGCGCTGCAGCTGCCGGCCGGCGACCTGCTGACCGCCGAGTCGATGGCCCGGTCGCTCGGCGACGGGCCGTGGCTGGTGATCCTCGACCTGGTGTTGAACGCGGACGACTACGACGCCGCCGAGCAGCTCATGATCGGCAACGTGTTCTGCTGGCACCTGGTGCGCAACGCGCCCGACGTCGACGTGCTGTGCGGGACGTTCAGTGCCAACGACCGGATCGGCAGCCTGCGCCGGCTGGCCGGCCACCTCGCGGCCGGCGAGCACCTGGCCGCCGTCGCCGACGATCTGCGGCACGCCCGGCCCGCCCTGCCCGGCGGGGCCCCGTGGCGCGACTTCGTTGCGCTCAGCACCGACCGGCCCGACCGGCGCTATCGATTGGCGGATCCGGCATGAGCCTCTTCGACGCGTCCGTGGAGCGGCTGCGGGCCCGGGTCGGCAGCCTGCACGCCGACCTGGCACTGTGGATCGAGCGCACCTCGCCGCTGGGTGACCTGGCCGTGCACAATTCGCAGCTGTTGCGGCTGCGCGACTATCTGGGCGGCACGCTCGACGCCGTCGTGCGGGGCACCCCGGTGGACCCGGCCACGACGCCCCCGTTCGGCGGCACGATCGACGACATCCCCCGGCTGCGGCGCGGCGTCGGCAGCGTACATCTGTTGTGGGACTTCTTCCGCGACAAGCTCGCCCAGCGCGACATGGCCACGTTCGCCGACCACCTCGGCGCGGCCGACGACCTGGCCTGGGCCTGTTACGCGCCGTTCCTGAAGGCGGCGACGCAGGCCGAGCCGCCGACGGTCGCCGGCGACGAGGTGCGGGAACCGCCGCTGGTCTTCTACAGCACCGACCGCAGCCCGTTCGCGCAGGCCCGCACCAAGACGCTGCACCCGCCCGGGTTGGACGCCAAGGACCTGCAGTTCTTCGCCGCGGCGCTGCAGGGGCTGCCGGTGCCGGTGATCGGCATGCCGTGGGACATCGCGAACCGGATGCCGGAGACCACGTTGGTGGGCCACGAGGCCGGGCACGTGATCGCGGAGGATCTCCGGCTCGCCGAGGAGGCCCGGGTCGCGGTGCGGGCGGCCGAGTTCGCCGGCGACGCCGACGGCGTACGGAAGTCGGTCTGGGAGAAGTGGTGCGACGAGGTCTTCGCGGACGTGATCGGCGTGCTCGCCACCGGCGGCGCCTTCGTCGAGGGCCTGACCGTCGAGTTGGCGGGCGAACGCGACGAGATCCGGCTGGCCCCGATCAACCGGGAGCGGCCCGGCAGGTACCCGACGCCGATGCTGCGGGTCGCGCTCTGCGCGGAACTGCTGCGGCGGGTCGGGGTGACCGCGCCGACGGCCTGGGCAGAGACGTACGGTCCGGTCGTCGGCGACTCGCGGGACTTCACCGACGACCCGCCGGTGGTCGCGGCGGCCCTGCTGGACCGCTCCTGGCAGGCCCTCGGCGGCCGGCGGCTGGCGGAGGTGCTGCCGTGGACCGCCCAGCGGGAGGCGGACGCCCGCGCGGTCGGCGAGCGGGCACTGCACGACCTGCCGGCCACCGTGCCGTTCGACGTGCGCCTGTGGGTGGCCGCGGCGATGCACGCCTACCGCCGCGACCCTCGCGGCTACGCCGAGCGCGGCCTCGACCGGATGCTGGCACAGACCATTGTCGAGCAGCGGACGGCCGGCGTGCGCAGCACGCGGGGGCTGCGCGAGGCGATGCTGCCGTTCGACACGCCGCGCACGGCGGATCAGACCCGCGACGCCGACCGCAAGGCGGGCGCCGACCTCGCCCACCGGCTGGGCCTCGCGTAAGAGCCTCGCGTAAGAGCTTCGCGTCCGAGAAGAGGGGACAGCAAATGATCACAACCAGCGACCTGGTGGACAAGATCAAGACAGAGGCGCCCACCGTCCGCCTGACCTGCAAGCAGCTCGACATCGTCGACGTGGAACGGTTCGTCGTCGAGGGGGACGTCGGCCTCAGCGACGCCGCCGTGCAGGCGTACGCCGCCCGCCGGATCGAGATCGCGGAGGCGACGCTCGCCGATCCGGACGCCGAGAAACAGGGCCTGCTCGGCATCGAGCGGGACGGGAAGACGTTGCGGTGGCGGCCCGGCACAAAGCTGACCTACGCGGTGTGGCGTCCCTCGTTCGGCACCGACGCCGAGTACCAGGCGGCCGCCGACGGCATGGCCGCGGCGACGGCCGACTGGCAGACCATCTGCGGCATCGAGTTCGAGCACGTCGAGGCCAAGGACACCGACCAGAACCTGAAGCTCGGCGACGTGTCCTTCCCGGTGCTGCGCCAGCAGGGCGGCGGCAACACGATCGCCATGGCGTTCTTCCCGGACGACCCGGTCAACGAGCGCCTGGTGTGGGTCTTCGACGGCTTCTTCGCGCCGAACCCGACCTTCGACCGGGTCGGCGTGCTGCGCCACGAACTCGGCCACGCCCTGGGTTTCCGGCACGAGCACATCCGCCCCGAGGCGCCGGACCTGTTCCGCCCGGAGTCCCTGGAGCACACCGTCGAGATCACCGAGTACGACTCGAAGTCGGTCATGCACTACCTCGGCCCGGGCGTGGGCGACCCGCAACTGCGGTTCACCGAGCACGACCGCAAGGGCGCCCGGATCGTCTACGGCGGACCCTACTCGGAGTTCTCCTTCGCGGATTGAGGCACGGCATGATGGTGCGATGCCTCATGGACTGTCCTATACCGACGCGGTGCGGCTGCTCGGCGGGTCGGGGCCGCTCGGCAAGGCGGTCGACAACCTGCTGGGCGGCGCGCTGAGCCTGGCCACCGCGGGCGGCAGCGACCTCGCGCTCAGCCTGTTCGACGCCAAGGCCGAGATGGTCCGGCTGGGTGGCCAGGTCGCCGCCAGGATCAATGACGTGGTACGCGGTCTCGGCCGCCACGACCGCAGCGCCCGGCTGCAGGCCGCACACGCCGTCCTGGTGGTGACCGCCCTCTTCGAGGCACTCGACGAGTGCCTCGAGGCGGCCGCCGTCGAGCAGCCCGGATTCGCCCGCGACGAGCAGCTGATGCTGGCCGGCGTCCCGGCCGAGGGCAGTCTGGTGACCCGCCTGGTGGGCAGCCCGATCCCGGCCCCGTCCGCCGATCAGCCGTACGCCCGGCTGCTGACCGAGCTGCAGCGGTGGTACCAGGCGGCCGGCCGCACCCTGGCCGGCCACCTCGCCGGCCTGGCGGTCTGGGACCGGGCCGACGAACGTACCCGGTCCCACCTGACCGACCTGCTGCTCGTGTCGCTGCCCCAGCGGGCCGTCGAGCGCTACGACGAGGTGCACCGGCGGCTCGCCGAGGAGATCCCCGAGTTCGCGATCTGGGCCTGGCGGCTGGAGGCGCGGGCCACCGCCCACGGCCTGCAACGCCTGGAGTCGGCGCTGCTGCGGGCCACCTCGGGCCGCGACCCCGGCCGGCATCGCGCCGCGCTGGCCCAGGTCCACCGGGCCGGACTGCTGCGCCCGGTGCTCGGCGGCGACGCGGGCGACGTGGTGCTGCCGCCGCTCGGCGAGATCTATCTCGACCCGCGTTTCCGGGTGAAGGCGGCCGGGCCGGGCGCCCGGCCCGCCGACGAGAAATGGTGGGACACCGAGGTCCGCACCGACCTGCCCACCTTTCTGGCCGTGCACCTGACCAGCACCCGGGCGACCGAGGCGCCGCTGCTGCTGCTCGGCCAGCCGGGCGCGGGCAAGTCGTCGCTGACCCGGATCCTCGCCGGGCGGCTGCCGGCGAGCGACTTCTTCGTGTGCCGGGTGGAGCTGCGCGACGTACCGGCCGACGCGGAGATCCAGGACCAGGTGGAGCTGGCCCTGCGCGCCGCGATCGGCGAGTCGGCGGGGTGGGCCGAGCTGGCCGGCAACGCGGCCGGTGCGCTGCCGGTCGTGCTGCTCGACGGCTTCGACGAGCTGCTCCAGGCCACCGGGCTGCACCAGTCCGATTACCTGCACCGGGTGGCGGCGTTCCAGCAGCGTGAGGCGGCCCTGGGCCGGCCGGTCGCGGTGCTGGTGACCAGCCGGGTCGCGGTGGCCGACCGGGCCCGGCTGCCGGCCGGCGGGCTCGCGGTGCGCCTCGAACCGTTCGGCGACGACCAGATCGAGCGGTGGCTGGCGGTCTGGAACGCGGCGAACCCCGGCCGTACGCCGCTCTCCGCGACGGTGCTGCAACGGTTCCGGCACCTGGCCGAGCAGCCGCTGCTGCTGCTCATGCTGGCGCTCTACGACGCGACCGGGAACGAGCTGTCCGCGGGCGCGGCCGCCTTCGACACCGGCCAGCTCTACGAGCGGCTGCTCCGCGAGTTCGCCGCCCGCGAGGTGCGCCGGGTGCACGCCGGCCAGCCCGACGCGGAGATGCCCCGGCTGGTCGAGGCGGAGTTGGTACGGCTGTCGGTGGTGGCCTTCGCGATGTTCCACCGGCTGCGGCTGTGGACCACCGAGCAGGAGCTCGACGCCGACCTGGCCGGGCTCGGCCTGACCCCGTCCCGGGTCGCCGCCACCGAGGGCTTCCGCTCGCCGATCACCGCGGGCCAGGAGATGGTGGGCCGGTTCTTCTTCATCCAGCGGGCCCAGGCCGTCCGCGAGGGCGAGACGCTGCGGACGTACGAGTTCCTGCACGCCACCTTCGGGGAATATCTGGTGGCCCGCCTGGTGGTGCAGGCGATCCGGGACACCGCGGCCCGGGAGGCGGCCGGCACGATGCCGCTGCGCCTGGCCGCCCAGCCCGAGGACGACCTGCTGCAGTCGCTGCTCGGCTTCACCCCGCTGACCGCCCGCGCCAACGTCCTGCAGTTCGTCGCCGAACTGCTGGACCGGCCGGACAAGCAGGAGATCCGCGCCTGGTTGGTACGCCGGGCGAGCCAGGCGGTGACCCGCCCGCAGTACACCCCGCGCCGCTACCAGCCGATCGACAAGCGGATCGACTACTGGATGGCCACCTATTCGTTCAACCTCGTCATGATCATCCTGGCGACCGGCGCCGAGCTGCGGGCGTCCGACCTGTTCACCGAGACCGGCGATCCGGCCGACTGGCTGCGCGGCACCGCAATGCAGTGGCGGGCGGCGGTCCCCGGCGGGGTCTGGTTGGAGTCCATGGAAGATCTCGACGTCCGGCGGGACTGGCATGAGGGGCGTCGCGACATCGTCCTGCGCAACGACGGCGGCTGGCCGACGACGTCGGTGCCATCGGTGGAGGCTGGCTGGTCGACCCGGCTGCCACCGAGCCCGGCAGAGGTCGCCGGGAGCTATCGGGGCAACTTCGACTGGGACGCGGCACTAAAGTCGATGCACCTGAGCAACAACCTCAGCGACGACGCTGTGCTGCACGCGCTGGAGCCCCTGTTGCGGTGGATACCCAGAGCTGTGCAGACCTTTGTCCATCACGGGCCGGGCGACACCGAATCAGTTGCGCACAGCCTCGTCCGGCTGTGGACGCTGCCGGGACACTCCGAGGACGGGATGGTTCTCGCCTACGAGCGGGCGGTGACCGCCGTGGTAGGCCATGGCTGGGGGTCTTTCGGCCAACCGCTTCGCGACGCCGAGCGAGCGATCGACATTCTGCTGCGCTCGATGTCGGCCGACGCCGACCAACTCCCCACGCGAAAGCTGGCCACGTTCCTCGCCTCGATCGCCGGCAGCCCGCATTTCGTCGAGGCGAGGCACACCGAACTGGCAGTCCGATGTCTGCACCTCGGCACGACCGCGCGCGAGCGCGCCGCTTTCGTGCTCACCGAACCGGCACTCGCCGCCCTGCTCCGGTCCGCCGGCGACCTGTCCTGAGCATCCAGACAACGACTCCGCGCGCAGATCGCCAGCCCGATCTGCCCACACCGCCACAGGCCAGCCCAGGTGCGTGACACATCGCCCACCCACGCGCCGGCAATCCCCACACGAAAACCGGTGTGGGACGAACTGCCGACCAGCGCACCGAATATCCCGACACCTTCAGGCGATCCACGGGGTGTGGAAAGTTCGGCGCGGTGCCGTGGGGCCTGCGCCCGCTCGCCGGCGGTCCGGTCGGCCAGCGGAAGTACCGCGAAGCGGCGGTCAGCTGAGCTGTTCCAGGCGGTGGATTTCGCTGGCCTGTTCGATGGACATCTCGTTGGCCGTCTCGCGGAGCTTTTCGTCGCTGCCGCCGGTCGCCACGTCGCCCGCCATCCGCAGGGCTCCCCGGTGGTGGTCGATCATCATGGTGACGAACCGGCGGTCGAAGTCGGCGCCGCGGGCGGCGGCCAGCGCCGTCATGTCGGCCGCCGACTGCATGCCCGGCATCGCGTCGTGGTCGTGCGCGGGATCGGACTCCGCCTGGCCGCGAGCCTTGAGCCAGGCGCGCAACCAGTCCATCTCGGGCCGCTGCGCGGCGCTGATCCGCTCGGCGAGCTTGCGCAGGGTCGGGCTGCCGGCGTGCTCCGCGGCGAGGCCGGCCATCTCGACGGCCTGCGCGTGGTGCACGATCATCATCTGGACGAAGGTGATGTCGATCACGCTGTAGGTCGAACCGTCCGGCGCGCGAACCTGATCGGAATCGGTGACCCGGGCCGACTCGCCGGGCTTGCCGGGCAGGACCACCCGGACCGGCGGCGTCTCCGGCGGCTTGGCGCTCGGGGCTTCCTCGCCGGTGCAGCCGGACAGCAGAGCCCCGCCGAGCACAAAGACGAGGATCGATCGGGCGCGTCGGCTCATATCTTCCTTCCATCGCCGTGAATCGACCACTATCGTAACGACCACAGTGAATTGGTGTCGATCTCGGCACTCTCTGTGTTCTCGGCGCCTCAGCCGGAAGGAGCTTCATGAATCCCGCTGCCTCACAAGGGCGAAAGCGCAAGCGCCTGGCCTCGATCGGCGCGGCCGTGGTCGTCCTCGCACTGCTGGTGGCACCCGCCGGCAGCCCGGCACAGGCGGCCCCGTCGGATCCGGGCACCATCCCGGGGGTCGATGAGATCGTCTCCAGCCCGAACCTCAAGCAGGTCGCCCACCTGGACAAGACCGGCCCGTTCGCCAACTCCACCAACAGCGACTGGGCGTTCCAGGGCAAGTATGCGTTCGGCGGCAACTACAACGGCTTCACGGTCTATGACGTCAGCAACCCGAAGGCGCCCACCGTCGCGGTGCAGGTGCTCTGCCCGGGTTCCCAGAACGACATCTCGGTCCACGGCAAGCTGCTGTTCCTCGGCACCGACTCGCAGCGTACGAACGACTCCTGCGACAACGCCGCGTCGACCACCGCCGTCCCGGGTGAGCGCTGGGAAGGCATCAAGGTCTTCGACATCAGCGACCCCCGGACGCCGCGGTACTTGAAGTCGGTCAAGACCACCTGCGGCTCGCACACCCAGACGCTGATCCCGGGCAAGGGCCGCGACCGGTCGGTCTACCTGTACGTCTCGTCGTACAACCTGGCCGGCGTGGACCAGCCGAACTGCGCGATGCCGCACGACCTGATCTCGATCGTCAAGGTGCCGCTGGCCAACCCGACGGCCGCGGCCGTGGTGGCCACCCCGGTGGTCTTCCCGGACGGTGGCTACGAGGGCAGCCCGACGCAGGCAGCGACGAGCGGCTGCCACGACATCACGGCGTACCCGAAGAAGGACATCGCGGCCGGCGCCTGCATGGGTGACGGCGTGCTGTTCGACATCTCCGACCGCGCCGCGCCCAAGGTGATCACCACGGTGCGGGACACCGTGAACTTCGCGTTCTGGCATTCGGCCACGTTCAACAACAGCGCCACCAAGGTCGTCTTCACCGACGAGCTGGGCGGCGGCGGCGCGGCCACCTGCAACCCGCAGATCGGGCCCAACCGCGGCGCCGACGCGATCTACGACATCGTCGGCCACGGCAAGCGGAGCAAGCTCGTGTTCCGGTCCTACTTCAAGATCCCGCGGACCAACGCCGACACCGAGAACTGCGTGGCGCACAACGGCTCGCTCATCCCGGTGCCCGGCCGCGACATCATGGTCCAGGCCTGGTATCAGGGCGGCATCTCGGTCTGGGACTTCACCAACTCCCGCCGGCCGGTCGAGCTCGCCTACTGGGAGCGCGGACCGATCTCGCTGACCCAGCCGGTCGGCGGCGGCTCATGGTCGGCGTACTGGTACAACGGCTACATCTACTCGAACGACATCGCGAAGGGCATCGACGTCCTCCAGCTGAAGGACCGGCGTACGGACCGCGCGCGCCACTACCGCACCGACGTGTTCAACGCGCAGACTCAGGACAACTTCCTGCACTGGTAAGAGAGGAGTGACGGCGGGGGCCCGGCCGGCCGGGCCCCCGCCGCCCCCATGTCGACCGCCACGACCTATGCCGAGTTTGCCGCGCGCGAGGCGCGCGGCACGTCCGCGGCCTACGAACGCCTGTCCGTCGCGGTCTCCCGTGACCGCGCGATGCTCGCCCGGCTCGACCGGCTGCCGCCGGCGAAGCGCCAACCCAATCTCCTGTTCGCCGCGGTCCGCTTCCTGGGCGGGCCGGTCGGCGACCCGGATGCGTTCCGCGACTTCGTCCGGTCCGACTGGCCGCGGATCGAGGCGGAGATGCTGGCCCGGTCGACCCAGACCAACGAGACCGGCCGCTGCGCCGTGCTGTTGCCGGTGCTCGCCGCCCTGCCGCAGCCGATCGCGCTGCTCGAGGTCGGCGCGTCCGCGGGACTCAACCTCTATCCGGACCGGTACGCCTACCGGTACGGCGACCGGCAGCTGGGCGCCGGTCCGCCGGTGCTGGACTGCGCCCTGACCGGCGTGGCCGCGCCCGCCGCCCGCCCCGAGGTGATGTGGCGGGCCGGGCTCGACCTCAACCCGCTCGACGTCACCGACCCGGCGGACGTCGCCTGGCTGGAGGCGCTGATCTGGCCGGAGCACGACCACCGCCGGGACCGGCTGCGGGCCGCGATCCGGATGGCCGCCGCCGAGCCGCCGCTGCTGGTGCGCGGCGACGTCGTCGACGACCTGCCCGCGCTGGCCGCCCGGGCGCCGTCCGACGCCACCCTGGTGATCTTCCATACCTCGGTGCTCTATCAGGTGCCGGCGCCGCGCCGGCAGGCGTTCATCGAGCTCGTACGCCGGTTGCCCGCGCAGTGGATCTCGGTGGAGGGCCCGGACGTGCTGCCCCACGGCGATCTGCCGGATCCGCCGGACGAGACCCTGCACAACGTGCTCGCGCTGAACGGCCGGCCGATCGCCTGGGCCCGCCCGCACGGCGAGGCACTGGCCTGGTTCGGCTGACGGCGGGCCGCGGGCGGGTCATCGGATCGGCAGGTCCAGATAGGAGCCGTCGGCGATGGTGACCGAGCCGTCCGGCGCGTTCGCGTCGTAGTAGAGCGGGTCGACCGTGTCGACGACCAGCGTGAGCGAATGCCCGACCGGCACGTCGTAGGCGGCCGCGGACAGCTCCACCGCCACGCTGCGCGATCCCGCGGCCGAGTCCAGCCAGCTGACCGGGGCGTGCGTGATCAGCTTGGCGTTGCCCACCAGGTCGAGGTCGTAGAGGTACGCCACGACGGTGCCGTCTCCGGCGGTGCCGGCCAGGTTGAGGTGGACCTTCGGGATGCCGCGGATGCGCAGCGGCGCCGCCGTCCGGCCGGCGGCCCACACCCCGGCCCGGCCACGGTCCACGGTGGGCAGCCAGATCGACGGGCGGATGCCGGTGAAGGCGGCCACGCCGTTGGTGATCAGCACGATCCCGCCGTCGGCGACGGTGTCCCGGTCGGTCGGCACGGTCTTGCTCCAGTCGCCGGCCGGGCCGGCGCCCAGCAGCCCGGTCCCGTCCCACCGGCGGATCTGACCGAGCCCGTACCGCCTGGTCTCGGTGCTCAGTCCGGACCAGGCCGGGTAGCCCTCGGCCGCGGCGTTGTCCGGCTTCACCAGCACCGGCGCGGCCTCGTCGGTGTCCCGGCCGGCCAGGTGCTCGTCGAGCCAGCGGTGCAGGCTGGTCCACACGTCGTTGGGCAGGCCGAAGATGCCGCCGAGTTCGGCGATGGCGTGGTCGCCGGGGCGCAATTCGAGGCGCTTGGGTCCGGTGAGCCGGTCGTAGAAGCCGACGAGCTGGTTGGGCGGGAAGAAGGTGTCACCCCACGCGTTGGCGATCAGGACGGCGGGCCGGTTCCGGTTGATCGCGTCGAGGTAGGTGGCCGGGGAACGTACCCGGGCCCAGGCCTTGACCTCCTCGGCGTTGCGGTTGGCGGCGAAGTCGGCGAGCTTGCCGGAGAGGTCCGGTCCGGGGTTGCCGAGCAGGTCGGCGGCCAGTTTGAGCAGGTCGGCCGACTGCCGGTGGCGGGTGGAGCCGCTGTAGAGCGAGTAGACCAGGTCGGTCCAGCCGCTGAGCACGCCGACCGCGCGGATCCGCGGGTCGGTGGCCGAGCCGAGCAGGCTGATGCCGGCGCCGTACGAGACGCCGGCCGCGCCGATCCGGGCGGGGTCGGCGGCCGTGTTCGCGATGGTCCAGTCGAGGACGCGGGACAGGTCGGCCAGGTCCCGCGGGCCGGCCGTGTCGATCTCGCCGCCGGACGACCACCAGCCGCGCGGCGTGTACGACACGACGACGTACCCGTCGGCTGCCAGCGCCTTGGCCTGAGCGAGGTATTCCAGATCGTTGAGGCCCCAACTGGACGGGAAGACGACGGCCGGGTGGCGGCCCGTCCCCGCCGGGGCGACGACGTTGGCCTTGAGCACCACGCCTGCGCCCGGAATGTCGACGAAAGCCACGGCGGGGGCGGGCCCGGCAACCGCCGGGGCGGGCCCGGCCGCCGCCGTCCAGACGACGGCGACCAGGGCGGCAAGCAGGAAACGACGCAACGCCATTCGCACTCCTCAATGGGAGGGGCAGTGGCGGCAGCGTAGGAGCGGGTTCCGAGAGATTGAACTTCATGACATTATCGTTACCAGCCAGTAACGTAGGTCGATCGGACCGGGCGGAGGGGGCGGACATGCGAGTGCGATACGGCACCCCGACGCCACAACGCCGCGACGCCCAGCGCAACCGGGCGGCGATCCTGCGCGCGGCGAGCGAGGCGATGACCACCCGGCGGTCGGTGATCGGCATGCCGGAGATCGCCCGCCGGGCCGGGGTCGGCCAGGCGACCCTCTACCGGCATTTCCCCGACCGGTACGCGTTGACCTCGGGGGTCATCGCCTACCAGATCGAACAGCTGGAAGCCCGGGTGGCGACCGTCGTGCGGCAGCCGTCGCGATTGCGCGGCATCCTCGCCCAATTGCTGCGCACCCAGGTCACCATGCGCCCGCTCGTGCTGCTGGCCCGCCGGCTGGAACCGGGCGTGCGCGACCGCTTCGTGCGGCGCACGATCGCGGCGCTGACCGGGCCGCTGCGCCGGGCGCAGGACCACGGCCTCGTCCGCCGCGACCTGGAGCCGAACGACCTGGTGCTGCTCTTCACCATGGTCGAGGGGGTGGTGGCGGGCACCGACGACCCGGCCGCGGCCGACCGCTCGATCCAGCTCGCGCTGGACGGCATCTTCCGGCCCGAGGCCGGGTCAGACGGCGGCGGGCAGGTTGCCGGAACTGAAGGCGCGCCCGTCGTCGGTCACCACCGCTGAGTCATACCCGTCGGTGGCCAGCTTGGCCAGCCAGGTGAGCCCGGCCTCGCCCATCGCCAGCGCGGCCGTGGCATACGCGTCGGCCAGGGCCAGGTCGGGCCCGACCACGGTCACCGACCGCAGCCCGCGCGCGGGCTTGCCGGTGCGCGGGTTGAGCACGTGGTCGCCCCGCTCGTACGTGCCGGAGGTGGCCACCGCCCCGTCGGTCATGGCCAGCACCCAGCTCAGCTTGTCCGCCTCCCAGGGGTGCCGGATGCCGACCCGCCACGGCCCGCCGTCCGGGTGCCGGCCGCGCATCCGGATGTCGCCGCCGGCGTTGATGTAGTGGTCGGTCGAGCCGGCCGCCGCGAGCCGGGCCGAGGCCACCTCGACGGACCAGCCCTTGACATAGCCGGACGGATCGAGCGGGCCGCCCACGTACGCGTCGAAGTAGCCGTCCGTGTCCCGCCAGAGATCCGCGCACGCCGCCAGCACGTGCCGCAGGTCGGCCGAGAAGTCGGCGGCGGTCAACTCGCCGCGGCGGACCCGGGAGACCTCACTGTCCGGCTTGTACGTGCTGAACCGGGCGTCCACCTCGTGCAGCCAGCCACACACGTCGGCGACCAGCGCCCGGAGCTCGGGCTCCGGACGGTCGTCGGCCAGCTCGATGCTGACCACGGTGCCCATGACGTGTTCGACGTGCCGCACGAAGCGTGACCTTACGCCTTTGCCTTGTCCAACGCCGCCTGCAGCGACTTCTCGTAGGACTCGCTCGTGAAGGTGGCGCCGGAGACGGCGGTGACATCGGCGCTCTGCGCATCGAGCGTGGACTGCTTGAGCTGGGCGATCGCCGGCGGGTTGATCCGGGCGCTGTCCCCCGTGGTCGGGTAGGTCGACTCCGCCGCGGTGATCTTCCCGTCCTCGATCTTGATGGAGACCTGGATGGTGCCGTAGACGTTCTTGACCGCGTCGCCCTTGAAGACGCCGGCCTTGAGGCCGTTCTTCGCGCCGCCGTCGGCCTTGTCGCCGGAATCCGATTCCTTCGAGCCGGACCCCTTCGAACCCTCCTTCGAGCCGGACGGCTTCTTCGCGGAGGGCTTCGGTGCCGGAGTCCCGTTGTTCGCCGCCAGGTCGACCGGCGGCGGCGCGGCCGCAGGCCCGGCCGGCGGCTGCACACTCAGTCGCACCCCCACGATGAGGGCGGCGCCGGTCAGGGTGCCGACGGCGGCTGCGGTACTACGTCGCATCACGAACTCCTTGGCAGGGGATCAGAACTCGAAGGGGTCGAGGTGCAGCTGGCTCTCCGGGACGTCCAGGTCGCGCAGGGTGCCCACGGCCGCGTTGACCAGGCCGGGCGGACCGCACAGGTAGACGTCCCGGCGGCTCACGTCCGGAACCAGTCCGAGCAGGCCGTCCGGGGTGAACAGCCGGCGCGGGCCGGGGTCGGTGCGCGAGCCGACGATGTAGCGGACCCAGGCGTCGCGACGCTCGGCCAGGTCCTCGAGCTCGCCGCGGAAGACGAGCTCGTCCGGGCGGCTGGCCCGGTAGATCACGATGGTGTCCGGCGGCATGTCCTCGAGCAGGGCGCGGATCGGCGCGATGCCGCTGCCACCGGCGATCAGCAGGGCCCGCCGGCGGGTACGCCGCTGGGCCGTGAACGTCCCGAACGGGCCCTCGGCCCAGACCGGGGTGCCCGGCTTCATGTCGGCCAGCTTCCGGGTGTGCCCGCCGACGGCGGTCACGGTGAGCCGCAGCCACTTCGAGTTCGGCGCCGCCGAGAGCGAGAACGGGTGCGACTGCCACCAGCCGTTGGCGGTCAGGAACCGCCAGCGCATGAACTGGCCGGCCTGCGCGGGCAGCTTGTCCAGCTTCTTGCCGTCGATGTAGATCGAGAACGTGTTGGCGGCGCCCTCGGTGACCACCTCGGCCACCTCGAAGCGGTGCCGCGCGTTCAGCCAGATCGGCTCGACCAGCCGGCCCCAGACCAGCGCCGAGATGACCAGCGCGGCCAGCGCGGGCCAGAAGATCGAGGCGAACTTGCCGCTCAGGTCGGCGCCGGTCGCGACCTGGTGGCCGTAGCCGAGCAGCAGCGCCAGGTAACCGGTGAGGTGGATGAGGTGCCACAACTCGTACGGGAGCTTGGTCTTGATCATCCGGATCGAGATCACCGCGATGAACACGATGATGATCGTGGCCGCCGTGGCGCTGAGCATCTCCGGCAGTGTGGTGATGATCGTCCAGCCCTGGTCGACCACTCCGGTGCCGGCGGTGAGCGCGTAGCCGTAGACGATGAAGACCACGTGCGCGAGCACCGCGACGGTCAGCGAGGCGCCCAGCCAGCGGTGCCAGCGCAGCAGGTCGCGGGCGCCGACCCAGTCCTCCAGCCAGGAGACCCGGCTCATCATCAGCAGCTGGATGAAGAGCACGTAGCCGCCGACCAGGCCGGTGATCCGGCCCGCCGCGAGCATCAGCGTGGGGGTGTCGTTGATCGCGCCGGGCTGGGTGTCGAAAACCCAGAGCGCGATGCTGGTGGCCAGGCCGGAGAAGAACAGCAGGACGGTGAGCAGCCGGTTGCCGGAGTACTGCTCGGCCGGGGGCCGGTCGTCCGGGATCGGCGGCTGCGCCTGGCCGGTCGCCTTCCATCCGGACGGGTCGGTGTGCGACTCGACCAGGATGTCGCTGCGCCGGTACGGGTCCTCCCGGTACGGGTCGTTGGCCCACCAGTTCTCCGCGCTCGGGGCGCCCGGCTCGGCATACTCGTACCGGTCGTCGACCTCACGCACCGCGTACCCGTCGGAGAGCCGGTCGTCCACGTCGTTGTCGGCCCACGGATCGGCCGGCCGCAGGTCGGCGTAGCGCGGGTCGGCGTTCCGCCGGTCCGAGCGCGCGTCCCACCGGTCGTCGTCACGCGGCGCACTGCGCAGGTCGGCGAAGTACTGACCGTCCTCGTCCGACGCGTAACGCTGATCTTGAGAGCTTTGGAACACCGGCGGTCCCTGCGCCATCATTCTCACCCGTCCCGCGATCGTCCTTCGGCGTCGGCCACCCCCTGCGGCCGGCGTGACGACCCGGTCTCGGGGAGCCGTCTGGGTGTTGTACGCAGCCCGCGGCGGCATCGCTCAATCCGCGGCGGAATTCCCGGGCCCGGAATTCGGCGTGTCCCCGGCCCGCGATACGGTCACCGCGTGCTCGCCGACAACCCCGACCTGGTCACGGTCGTCGGCATCGGCGCCGGCGGGTGGGCCGACCTGGGCCGTACGCCGCGGCAGGCGCTCACCGCCGCGCGCGTGGTCTTCGGCAGCGCCCGGCAGCTCGACCTGCTGCCCGCCGAGGTGACCGCCGAGCGGATCGCCTGGCCGACGCCGCTGCTGCCCGCGCTGCCCGGCCTGCTGGACGCCCGTCCCGGCCCCGGCCGATGCGTGCTGGCCAGCGGCGATCCCATGTTCCACGGCATCGGGGTGACGCTGGTGCGGCTGCTCGGCGCGGCCCGGGTCCGGGTGCTGCCGCATCCGTCGTCGGTGTCGCTGGCCGCCGCCCGGCTGGGCTGGGCGCTCGCCACCACCGACGTGCTGAGCCTGGTCACCGCGGACCCGGCCGAGCTGCGCCGGCTGCTCGCCCCCGGCCGCCGGATCCTGGTGCTGGGCAGCAACCCGGCCGAGGTCGCCGCCACGCTGACCGCGGCCGGCCACGGTGTGGCCCGGATCACCGTGCTGGAGCAGCTGGGCGGCCCGGCCGAGCGCCTCTTCACGGGCACCGCCGCGACCTGGTCGGCGCCGCCCGGCGACCCGCTGGCGGTGCTCGCCGTCGAGTGCGTCTCGGGACCGGCCGTGCCGGTCGTGCCCGGATTGCCCGACGAGGCGTATGAGACCGACGGGCAGCTCACCAAGCGTGAGGTGCGGGCGGTCACGCTCGCCCTGCTGGCGCCGGTGCCGGGCGCGCTGCTCTGGGATGTCGGCGCGGGCTCGGGCAGCATCGGCATCGAGTGGCTGCGCGGCCATCCAGCCTGCCGCGCGATCGCCGTCGAGTCGCGGCCCGGCCGAGCCGAGACGATCACCAGGAACGCGGCGGCGCTGGGCGTGCCCGCCCTGCGGGTGGTCACCGGCGCCGCGCCGGACGCGCTGGCCGGCCTGCCCACCCCCGACACGATCTTCATCGGCGGCGGCCTGACCCGCGACGGCGTGCTGGACGCCTGCCTCGCGGCGCTGCGGCCGGGCGGGCGACTGGTGGCCAACGCGGTGACGGTCGAGTCGGAGGCCGTGCTGGCGGCCGCCCACGCGAAGCTCGGCGGCGAGCTGGTCCGGCTGGCGGTGCAGCGGGCCGCGCCGGTCGGCGGCTTCACCGGCTGGCGCCCGGCGATGCCGGTCACCATCTGGTCGGTGACGCCATGACGGTCCATTTCATCGGTGCCGGGCCCGGCGCCGCCGACCTGATCACCGTACGCGGGCAGCGCCTGATCGCGGCCTCGCCGGTGTGCCTGTACGCAGGCAGCCTGGTCCCCGCCGAGCTGCTCGACGCGTGCCCGCCCGGCTGCCGGCTGGTGGACACCGCCGGACTCACTCTCGACGAGATCACCGCGGAACTGGTCGCGGCGCACGCCGCCGGCCTGGACGTGGCCCGGCTGCACTCCGGCGACCCGGCGGTGTTCAGCGCGGTCGCCGAGCAGATGCGCCGGCTGGACGCGGCCGGCGTGCCCTACGACGTGACGCCCGGCGTGCCGGCGTTCGCCGCGGCGGCCGCGTCGCTGGCCCGCGAGTTCACCGTTCCCGGGGTGGCGCAGACCGTGATCCTGACCCGGACGGCCGAACGCGCGACCGCCATGCCGCCCGGCGAGGACCTGGCCACGCTCGGCGCGAGCCGAGCCACGATGGTGCTGCACCTGGCCGTGCAAAGGATCCGCGCGGTGGTCGCCGAACTGGTCGGCAGCTACGGCGTGGACTGCCCGGTCGCGGTGGTGGCCCGGGCCAGCCGGCCGGACGAGTTGATCATCCGCGGCACCCTCGCCGACATCGCCGACCGGGTCGAGGAGGCCGGCATCCGGCGCACCGCGGTGATCGTCGTGGGTGCCGCCCTGACCGCCGCCCAGTTCCCGGACAGCCACCTCTACTCCGCGGACCGATGCCGCACCTGAGGGTGCTCGTGCTGGGCGGCACGGCCGAGGCTCGCTCGCTGGCCGGCACCCTCGCCGGGATGACCGTGATCAGCTCGCTGGCCGGACGGACCACGGATCCCCGGCTGCCCGCCGGCGAGGTGCGGATCGGCGGCTTCGGCGGCGTCGACGGGCTCGCCGGCTACCTGCGCGCGCAGCGGATCGACGCGCTGGTCGACGCGACCCATCCGTTCGCCGCGCGGATCAGCGCCCACGCGGCGGCCGCCGCCGAGCTGACCGGGGTGCCGTTCCTCGTGCTGCGCCGCCCCGGCTGGACGGCGGGGCCGGGCGACGACTGGCACCGCGTACCGGATCTGGCCGCCGCCGCGACCCTGCTCCCCCAGCTCGGCCACCGGGTGTTTCTCACCACCGGACGGCAGGGCATGGCCGCGTTCGCCGGACTGGCCGAGTGCTGGTTCCTGGCCCGGTCGGTGGAACCGCCCGAGCCGCCCGTGCCGCAGCGGCTCGAGGTGCTGCTCGACCGCGGCCCGTTCACACTGGACGGCGAGCGGCGACTGCTCCGCGAGCACCGGATCGACGTGCTGGTCAGCAAGGACAGCGGCGGACCGGGAGCCAAGCTCACCGCGGCCCGGGAGCGCGGCATCCCGGTGCTGCTGGTCGACCGCCCGGCGGCCCCACCGGCGGCGGCGACCGTCGGCACGGTCGACGAGGCAGCCGCCTGGCTCACCCGCGTCCGCGACAAGAAATGACGTTGCGGCTACCTGGCCTCGGGCCGGCGCCGCCCGGACCGGGCCTCCTGGCATCCGCCCGGGTCACCGGAACGTTGCCCGGAATGACTCGACACGGTTTGTGAGGCCTTCGTCGCGCGACTCGCTATCCCGAAAGGCATAGGACCGCAGCCCGGTCGAAAGAAGACATTCGCCGGGTCTTCTGACACGCTTGACGAGATGTAATTGAATGTTGACCGGGAGCCCCTGCCAAAAGGCATGGGGCTTGAGTCATTTACCCGGCAAGCCAGGCTCAAAAATGTCGTAAACGAAATTGAACCCACGGGCCGTTCCACAACGTATTGCCAGGTCAGCGAGGATCTACAGAACCGGCCTCGGTCAGGGAAGGAGAAGATATGCGGACCTCAACCGGCAAGAGAGGAAAAGGCCTCAAGATCACACTGGTGGCCGTGGCGGTGGCGGCCACCGCAATTGTCGCGACCATTCCGGGCATAAGCATGGCTCGCACTAACGGCCGCCCCGCGGGGAACAACTGCGCGGTCCAGCAACCCGCCGGGAACGCGAACGCCAATGCCCAGGGGCGTCAGGGTCGCGGCGGCAACGGCCAGAACAACCAGCGCAACCAGAACGGCCAGAACAACCAGAGCAACCAGAACGGCCAGCGCAACCAGAACTGCCAGCGCAACCAAAACGGCCAAAGAGCCCAGAACGCGCAGAACAACCGGAACGGCGCGCGCAACCAAAACGTTCAGGGAGTCCAGAACGGCCAGAGAAACCAGAACGGCCGGGTCCAAGGTCGTGGAAATGGGAACCAGCGCGGCCGCGCCAACGGCCGCAACCAGAGACCCGCTGGGCAAGGCCAGGGCAATCGGAACGGGCAGGCTCAGAACGACGACTTCGACGACGACGACGATGACGACGACGACTTCGACGGCGGGAACGACGGGAACGACAACGGCGACAACGGCGGCGACGACAACGGCGGCGGCGGCGACAACGGCGACGGCGGCGACAACGGCGACGGCGGCGACAACGGCGACGGCGGCGACAACGGCGACGGCGGCGATGGCGGCGGCGATGGCGGCGACGATGGCGGCGACGGCGGCGGCGAGTAGAGCGGCCCGATGAATGTGCCGATGCCGCCACGGGCCCGTCCACCGTGGCGGCATCGGTCTTCGGCAAGGTGGCTGCCGGTCTTCCGGTAGGGGCTTCGCGCCGCCGTCGGCGGCCGGCAAGAGCTCCACAACGGTGGAATTCTGCGGCACCGACCTACGGTCATTTATCCGGTCACACCGGGTGCGACCGGAACGTCCCCCGGTAGGCCTGCGGGGTGGTGCTCAGCCGCTGGGCGAAGTGGTGCCGCAGGGTCGCCGCACTGCCGAAGCCGGCCCGGTCGGCGACGGTGTCGATGCCCAGGTCGGAGTCTTCCAGCAGGCGGCGGGCCAGCAGCAGGCGCTGGTTGGTGAGCCAGTCGTGCGGCGTGACACCGGTCTCCGAGCGGAACTTGCGGGCGAACGTGCGCGGCGCCATCCGCGCGAGGTCGGCCATCGTCTCGACGGTGTGCGGCTGGTCGAGCGTCTCCAGCACCTCGTTGAGCACCGGCTGCAACGTCGCGCACTGCACCGCCCGCACCGGCGTCTCGATGAACTGGGCCTGCCCGCCGTCGCGGTGCGGCGGCACGACCATCCGCCGGGCGAGCATCCGGGCCACCGCCGAGCCCTGGTCCTGCCGGACCAGGTGCAGGCCGGCGTCGACGCTCGCGGCCGTGCCGGCGCTGGTGAGGATCTTGCCGTCCTGCACATAGAGCACGTCGGGGTCGACCTGGGCGGCCGGGTAGAGCCGGGCCAGCTCGTCGGTGTGCCGCCAATGCGTCGTGCAGCGCCGGCCGTCCAGCAGGCCGGCCGCGCCGAGCGCGAACGCCCCGGTGCACACGCTCATCACCCAGGCGCCGCGCTCGTGGGCCCGGCGCAGCGCGCCGAGCACCTCCGGCGGGGGCTCCTCGTCGGTCCGGTAGCCGTAGGGCACCACGGCCACCAGGTCGGCGTCGTCGACCCGGGACAGGTCGTGCCGCACGTCGATGTCGAAGCCCGCGTGGGTGCGCACCGGGCCGGGCGTGTGCGTGCAGACGGCGAAGTCGTAGCCGGGCAGTCCCTCGGCCGTACGGTCGTATCCGAACAGCTCACAGAGCACCCCGAGCTCGAAGACGGCCACCTCGGGAAGGGCGATCACGGCCACGTTGCGGAGCATGTGACGCAGCATACGGCCGGTTGGCAGGATTTTGAAGATGTATGGCATCTCTGCCACTGTCGACCATGAGCGAGCAGGACGAGACTCTTGGTCATGGCACTCGTGATCGCACTTTTCTTCCTCTTCATCCTCATCGCCTCGGTGGCCGGCTGGACCGCGGACACGCACGACAGCGCCGACTGGAAGCCCTCCAGCGACGGATTCCGCCGCACTTGACCTCGGACACGGCGAGGGCGGGACAGCCGCAGCCGCCCCGCCCTCGGACCGTCACTTCGCCGGAATCAGCACCGACTCCGGGATCATCGTGGCGACCGGCGGGCGCTGCTTACCGGTCGGCGACGCCAGGGTGGTCGTCCCGCCCGGCGGCGGCAGCGGCTCGGTGAACGGCTGCACCGAGTCCGTGCAGACCGTGCCCACCGCGGGCGGCGTCCCGGTCAGCAGATAGTTGTCGATCGCGGTCGTGGCGCACACCCCCGAGCCGTACGCGGTGTGGCCCCAGTTGTTGCTGGAGAGCAGCCGCGAGTTCGGCAGCAGCCGGCTCGACGAGACGGCACCCTGGTAATTCGTCGCCGGGTCCCAGAAGTTGCCGACGATCAGCACCGGGGCGGCGGTGCGCCGGGTGAACGGCCCGACGTACGCGTCCTCGTCCCGCACGGTCCAGGTGTTGTGCGCGCACTGGCTGTCGATCCAGCCCCAGGCCCGGCCGAAGTACGGCGCCTGCTGGTCGCGGCGGGCGGTGGCGGCCGGCCACGACCCGGCGTCGGCCGGATGCCGGCCGTCGGTGCAGATGACCGCGCTTCCCGCCTCCAGACCGTTGTCGTACGGGAAGTCGTAGCCCCGCTTGGTGGCCTGCGCGGCCCGCACCCGCTCGGTGAGCGCGGCGGTCGAGCCCTCGTTGAGCGCCGCCCACACCTCGGCGGAGATCTGGGTGACCGTCGGACCGGCGTCGGTCCCGTAGAGCGCACCGAGGATCGCGTTGACGAAGACCGCGTACGTCACCTTGACCGTGCCACCCTGCCCGTCGGGCAGTTCGAGCGGCTTCGCCCGCAGTTTCCGGGTGATGGTCTCGAAGTTCTTGACCGGGTCACCGGCGGCGAACACGCAGAACTTCTCGCCCGCCCGGTCGCACCGCTTCAGGATCTCGATCAGCGACCGGTACGCGCCGTCGGACGAGTGCAGCCGGTCGTCGAGGATCTGCTGGGTGTTGCCGACCCAGGCGGTCGGGTCGAGCACGCCGTCCACGACCAGGGCGCGGAACCGGTCCGGGAACATGTTCGCGTAATACTGGCCGAGCGCGCTGCCGTAGCTGAAGCCCAGGTAGCTGAGCTTCCGGTCGCCCACGGCGCGGCGCATGACGTCCATGTCCCGGGCCACCTCGGCGGTGGACATCTTGCCGGACAGCGGCCGGCCGGTGGTCGAGCAGGCCTTGCCGAGCTGTTTCGACCCGGCCACGTACCGCTGCTCCTCGGCCTTGGTGACCGGGAACGGCACGTTCATGAGGTCGAGGACGGCGGTCTGGTCCTTGACCGACTTGAAGCAGCGGACGTTGGCGCTGGCGCCGATGCCGCGCGGGTCCACGCCGACGATGTCGAATCGCTGGAGCAGCGAGTCGCTCAGGAACTCCGGCGCGAACAGGGCGAGCTGGGTGGCCGAGCCGCCCGGCCCGCCGGGGTTGAGGAACAGGCTGCCGATCTTGCGCGACTGGTCCTTGGCCTTGATCCGCAGGATCGCGATCTCGGTCGTGGCGCCCTTCGGCTTGCTGTAGTCAAGCGGCAGCTGGGCGGTGGCGCACTCGGCGATCTGGTAGCACTTGTACCAGCCCAGCTTGGGCGTGGGTACCGCGTCGGCGAGGTCCCCGCCCGCCGCGGCCGCGGCCGATCCCGGCGCGGCGGCGACGGCGGACAGGACGATGCCCGCCAGTGCCGCAGTCAGTAGTCGGTGCGTCTTCCATGGCATAGGGACGACCCTTCTGACGGTGGATCGCGGCGGCGATGCCGCGACCCCCGGCATAGTAAAGAGTCGATGCCACGCTAAGTGATCAATCGATGGCTGGACGGGGCCCCGGCCGCCGTCGTGGCGCGGGTGGGGACCGAGTCCGGCCAGCGCACTTTCGCGACCGGGGTGATTTCGGTCACGGCGACTAACGCGCTTTGCCCTCGCTCAGCAGCGCCAGGGACTTCGCCAGGCGGCGGGCCCGGGTCTCCGCGGTCTTGGCTGCGGCGAGCTGCTCGACGTGATAGCGCTTGTTGCTGTACGAGATGGTCTGCCAGAAGGCATCCGCCGCCGGGTCGGCGTCGAGCGCCGCGCGCAGGTCGGCCGGCACCTCGATCTCGCGCGGCGCCACATCGAGCTCGACGTCCACGTCGTACACCTGGCCGCCCTCGACCTCGCCGGCGGCCCGGCGCTCGGCGCTGACGCCGAGCCAGTAGCTGCCGCCCATTTTCGCGATCGTCGACCGGAACGTGTAGCCGTTCATGGTCGCCACGACCTTGGGCCGGCCCCCGCCGTGCAGCCCGGCGACGATCTCGTCGGGCACCTCGAACCCGGTCGTGTTGCCGCCGGTCCGCTGCAGTTCGGCGCGAAATCTCATCTCCTTACCCTAGAACTGGGGCAGCACCTCGGAGGCGATCAGGTCGAGCAGATCCAGGTCGGCCATGTCGATCACGCGGAGGTGCACCCGCCCGGCGCCCGCCTCGCGCAGCTCGCCGATCCGCTGCACCAGCGCGTCCGGCGGGCCGATCACCGGGTCCTCCGGCGGCAGCGCGCTCGGCACGTGCAGCGGCGCCGCCCGCCGGGCCGCCTCCGCGTCGGTGCGCCCGATCGCCACCACCACGCCCGCCGACAGCACCAGCTCGCGGGCGGGCGGCCGGCCGTACGTCTCGCACGCCTGCCGGACCCGCTCGAACGCCCGCGCCGTCTCGGCCACCGTCTTGAACGGCATGTTGAACTCGTCCGCGTAGCGGGCGGCCAGTTCCGGCGTGCGCCGCGGGCCGCGACCACCCACGATGATCGGCGGGTGCGGGCGCTGCACCGGCTTGGGCAGGGCCGGCGCGTCGAGCAGCTGGTAGTGCTTGCCGTCGAAGGAGAACCGCTCACCCACCGGCGTCCGCCACAGCCCGGTGAGCACCTGCAGCTGCTCGGTCAGCCGGTCGAACCGCTCACCGACCGGCGGGAACGGGATCCCGTACGAGTGATGCTCGCGCTCCACCCAGCCGGCACCGAGGCCCACGTCGACCCGGCCGCCGCTCATCTCGTCCACCTGGGCCACGATGATCGACAGTGGCCCGGGCAGCCGGAACGTCGCCGAGTTGACCAGGGTGCCGATCCGCAGCGTGCTGGTCTCGCGGGCCAGGCCGGCCAGGGTGATCCAGGCGTCGGTGGGGCCGGGCAGCCCGAGGTCGGCGGTCATCGCCTGGTAGTGGTCGGCGCGGAGCAGGCCCTCGAAGCCGGCCGCCTCGGCGTGCCGGGCCAGCCTCAGCTGCGTCGCATAGGTCGCGCCGCGGTGCGGCTCGATGAACAGGCTGATCCGCATCATGTCCTCGGGGTGATCGACCGCGGGCCGGGCTTGATGATCCATCGAGGACGATACGTCTACTTTCGTGGTTGAGACGAAGTTGTCATCGATGCATCGACCAGTTTGCCCTACGATCCCCCGTCGGGGGCACTCATGTCCCACGAACCACCCCTAGCGGCGCCGGTGCTGCTTTTCGCCGGGTTGCCCGATACCGCATCGACCGGCACGGTCGGGAAGGATCACGGTGCAGAGAAGGATCTTCGTACGTTCCGTAGTGGCCGGAGCGCTGGCCGTCTCGCTCAGCGCGACGGCCGGCTGCAGCGACGACTCAAACGACAAGGGCGGCGGCACCGGCAGCGGCGCGTCGCTCGAGAAGATTACGTACCTGACCTCGTTCGGTACCTTCGGTCGGGACGCGTATGCCTTCGTGGCCAAGGAGAAGGGCTACTTCAAGGACGCGGGCTTCGACGTCGAGATCAAGCCGGGCGCCGGCACCGCGACGAACATCAAGACGATCCTCGCCGGCCAGGCCACGTTCACCCCGATCGACCTGACCGGCGGCCTGCTCTCGGCCGGCGGCAAGGACAAGATCACCGGCTTCACCGCGGTGGCCGGCGTCCAGCAGCGCACGATGGCCGCGATCATCGCGCTGGAGGGCTCCGGGATCAGCGCGCCCAAGGACCTGGAGGGCAAGACGCTGGCCGACACGCCCGGCTCGGTGGTGCGCAACCTCTTCCCGACGTACGCCAAGCTGGCGAACATCGACGAGAAAAAGGTCACCTGGCAGAACGGCACGCCGCAGACGCTGATGGGCACGCTCGCCTCCGGCCGGGTGGCCGGCATCGGCCAGTTCGTGGTCGGCAAGCCCACCGTCGAGACGGTCGCCAAGGGCAAGAAGGCGGTCGTCCTGCCGTACAGCGACTACCTCCAGGACCTCTACGGCAACGTGCTGATCACCTCCAGCGGCTACGCCAAGGACAACCCGGAAAAGGTCAAGAAGTTCAGCGCGGCGCTGCTCAAGGGCCTCTCCGACTCGATCGACAACCCGGCCGACGCCGGCAAGATCATGCAGAAGTACATCCAGACCGCCAACCCGCAGGGCGTGGCCGCCGAGCTGACCCTGATGGCGCCGTACGTGCGCTCGGCCGCCGCCGGCATCCCGGTCGGCGCGCTCGACGCCGAGCGGGTCGCGCGCAGCATCGCGATCCTGCAGGGCTCCGGCCAGATCGACCCCGGCCTCAAGCCGGAGCAGGTGATCAGCTTCGATCTGGTACCGAAGGCCTGATCTCGACGATGACGCCGTGGGCGCGCCGGATCCCGGCGCGCCCTCGGCACGCAAGGAGCTCCCGTTGCAGGACACAATGACCACCCCGGGCCGCCGCGCCCGGTGGTCGCCGGCGGCGGTGGCCTGGCCGGCGCTCGGCCTGGTGGTCGCCGTCGCGGTGTGGTGGCTCGCCACCACGCTCTTCGACATCCAGACGATCATCCTGCCGTCGCCGCCCGAGGTGGTCGACGGCTTCGCGCGCTACCCGAGCCTGCTGCTCGACTCGACGTGGAGCACGACCACGGCGGCGGTGCTCGGCTTCGGCCTGTCGGTGCTGGTCGGCGTCGCGATCGGCCTGGCCATCGCCGCGTGGAAGCCGTTCGAGCGCGCCTTCGCGCCGCTGCTCGTCGCGCTCAACGCGGTGCCCAAGGTGGCGCTGGCCCCGCTCATGCTGGTCTGGTTCGGCTACGGTGCCACCCCGGTGCTGGCGATGGCGTTCCTGGTCTGCTTCTTCCCGATCGTGCTGTCCACCGCGACCGGCCTGGTCAGCACGCCCGCCGAGCTCGCCGAACTGGCCCGCTCGCTGGACGCCTCCCGGCTGCAGACCTTCCGCACCATCCGGGTGCCGGCCGCGCTCCCGCAGATCTTCGTGGGCCTCAAGCTGGCGATGCCGCTCGCGGTGATCGGCGTGGCGGTCGGCGAGATGCAGTACGGCGACTCCGGCCTCGGCTCGCTCATCGTGCAGACCAGTGGCCAGGGCGACACGGCCACCGCGTTCGCCGCCCTGACCCTGATGGCGGTCGTCAGCATCATCCTGTATTACCTGCTGGTCCTCGTGGAGTGGCTGACCCTGCCGTGGGTGCGGGCTACCACGGCTTGAGCCGGGCCACCCGGCCCTGCTCGCCGGAGGCCCAGCAGGCCGCGGCGGCCGTGCAGACGACCGCGTCGAACGAGCCCGTGTCGAAACGCCGCCAGGTGCGGCCCGCGTCGGGCGAGAAGTCGCTGCCGGTCGGGCCGACGGCGAGCGCCACCGGCAGGTGGCCCACCCAGGCCGAGCCGGACCGGTACTCGCCGGGCACCGTGCGGGCCACGGTCCAGGTGCGGCCGCGCAGGTAGGCGGCACCGTCCGGGGCCGCGGCCGGGACCGCGAAGTCGCCGCCCACCGCGATCGCCTGGCCGGACGGGCGCACCGCGAGGCTGTAGATGCCGGCGCTCGGGCCGCTCGGCACCGGCGTGCCGGTCACCGACCAGCTGCGGCCGCCGTCGCGCGACGAGAACACCCGCGCGGTGGCGCCGCCGCCGGTGGCGAACCAGGCCCGGCCGCCGGCCGAGACCAGGCAGGTGCCGCTGGCCGCGAAGGCGAACTCGCCGGCGAGCGCCGCCGGCATGCCGGCGGTGGGCCGGACCTGCCAGCTGCGGCCGCCGTCCGCGGTGGCGAGGATCCGGAACTTGCCGTCCACCGGGTCGGAGAGCGCCAGGCCGTGCCGGCGGTCGAGGAAGGTCACGCAGTCGTAGAAGGCCGCCGGGTCCTCGTTGCGGAAGGTCTCGGTCCAGCTGCGGCCGCCGTCCGAGGTCGCGTACAGCCGGGAATCGGTGCCCGGGCCGATGGTCAGCGCCACCGCGTGGCCGGCGTCGAACGCCTCGATGTCGCGGAACTGGAGTTCGGCGGTGCCGGGCGGGCCGGCCGACTGCCAGCTGCGGCCGCCGTCGACCGTACGCAAGATCGTGCCCGCCGACCCCGCCACCCAGGCGACCCGGGAGCTGACCGGCGCGAGGCCGCGGAACCGGGCGGTCACCCCGGTGTCGGTGAGCTGCCAGGCGAGCGACGGCGGCCCGGCCGCGGGCGCCGCCGCCGCGGGCGCGGCGAGTCCGGCACCGGCCGCGAGCACCGCAAGGCCCGCGCAGGCAATCGACAACTTTCGCTGCAACATCATGCCGCGGAACTTACCGCGTGGACCCCGGCACGGAAACCGCCGATCTCGCCGGCGCGGGTTCAGCGGTCGAGCAGGTCGCGTAGGCGGATCGTGTCGGCGATGGTCCAGCCGGGTGGCGGGGCCACCGCGGCCCAGCCCTCGACGGTGCCGGACTTGTAGACGTGGCCGCGCCCCACCGGCACCTTGTTCGCGAAGATCAGGTCGACCGAGGTCTGCCAGAACGTGATCACCGGATACCAGTGCATGTCCTGGGTGACGTCCGGGCCGCGCTCGCCGCGCAGCCAGTCCGGCTTCTGCCAGAACAGCCGGGGGCTCCACCACACCACCGGGTCGGTCGAGTTCTGCATGTAGACGACCTTGCGCGGCGGGCCGGCCAGCTCGCGCAGTTCGGTGGCCAGGGAGGAGAACTCGACCGGCAGCGCCGGGTAGGACGGGTCCCAGACCGGGCTGTCGTCCGCCCGCTCGGCGGTCAGCTTCTCGTGGATCGGGTTGGCGAAGGTCGGCCCCTCCAGCAGGATGCCGTCGGCGCCGGCGACCATCCGTTCCGCCGTGCCGAAGGTCTTCTCGGTGCCGTAGGTGCCCAGGCTCTCCCCGAAGATCAGCAGTTTCGGGCGAGCCGCGGGCGGCATCTCGTCGCGGCGGGCCTGCACCGCGGTGATCAGCGCGGCCGCCGCGTCCACCACCTTTGTCCGGTCCACCAGGAAGGAGATCCAGCTCGGCAGGTACGAGTACTGCATCGAGACCAGGGCGGTGTCACCCGCGTACATGTATTCGAGGGAGTTGGTCACGTTGTTGTCCACCCAGCCCGTACCGGTCGGGGTGAAGACCGCGACCACCGCCCGCTCGAACGCGCCGGTCCGCTCCATCTCGCGGACCACCAGTTCGGCCCGCTCTCGCGGGGTGTCGGCCGAGGCGAGCCCGGCGTAGAGCCGGATCGGGTCCTGGGCGAGCCGCCCGGCGAACGCGGTGAGCTGCTGCCGGGTGGGCGCCTTGGCGACGAAGTTGCGGCCCTGCCGGCCCAGCGAGTCCCAGGAGACGTACGAGTCGGGGCTGCCCGAACGCAGCGGCGACAGCGGCCGGACCACGCCGCGGCCGGTGCCGCTGTCGGTGAGCGCGGCCGACCGGTCGGCGGTCGTGTACAGCTTGTCGACCAGCAGCCCGTCGAAGGCGCCGTAGCTGAGGATGGTGACCACCACGAACCCGGCGCAGTAGGCCGCCGAGTCGGGCACCAGGTGGCGGAACAGCCGGGCGGTCGCGTGCGTGGCGAGCCGCAGCAGCCGGGCGACGAGCAGCAGCACGCCGAAGGTGAGCAGGCTGATCCCGACGGTACGGATCCAGTCGTACCCCTGCTGGGGTTCCATGCCGAGTTTGATCCGCAGCTGCCGCTGCCAGCGCGTGCCCAGCCAGAGGGAGAGCAGGATGAGCAGCGGCACCAGGGCGAACAGGAGGCGCCAGGCGATGCGTTCCACCCGCGGCGAGGGCCACCAGCGCAGGCGCACCGCGGCACCGATCGCGGTGCCCACCGCGTACCCGATGACCGCGGTGAGCCCGGCGACCACGCCCTGCAGGGCCCACGGGCGCGGGAGCAGCGACGGGGTGAACGACAGGCAGTAGAAGACCGCGCAGAGGCCGAAGCCGGTGACGCTGAGGCCGCATCGGAGGAGCCGCCGGCGGGGTGGCCGGGCGGCCGGGCCGCCGGGCTGGGAGCTGCGCCGCTGCGCGGGGATCCACGCCGGTCGGGGGACGAAGATCCGGCTGCGCCGCGGCGCGGGCGGGTCCGGCGGAACCGTGACCACCGATCTGCGCATGCGCCCCCGCCCTCGTCGCCGCCACCCGCCCGGGAAGCGTCGAGCTCGCGTGACTCAGGCGCCACGGGCGGTTACCTTGACCCGTTCGAAGGATCTTCTGTTTCCTGCCGCGCTGCAACCACGTTCCGGGCCTGGTTCCATCATTGACGGCCGATGCCACACTCCGCGGCCCCGCCGGTGCGCACGGTGAACTGGGCGGACCGGTTGGCACTGGTCTCTTCGTGCGGTGTCCGACAACTCGGACCATCCGGGCGCGGATTTTCGTTCAGAACTGTTCCGTCCTGCCGAACAACTCCGGCGAGGAGGACGGTTGATGCGCTTGCGCAACTGGATCGCCGTGCTGGTCAGCGTGCTACTGCTGGCGGGTGCGGGGACCATCGGCATCCTGGTGAACCGATCGGCGCTGGAGGCGGCCGACACCGTACACCGGGCGGACACGCGTGCCCTGGCCGTCAACAACGGCGCGCTGATCGGCCAGCTGCAGCGGCTCGCCGTCGGCGAGCTTCAGGAGTTCCTCGCCGAACAGATCCTGCACCTGGGCCGGGACAACGCGGCCGACCGGCGGGCGCTGCTGTCGCTGAGCGCCGAGAGCGACACCTTCGGGTACGGCGCGTTGATCACCGACCTGTCCGGCACCGTGCTGACCAGTTCCCGCGCCACCGGACTGCCGGCCCCGACCGACCCCGGCTGGGAGCCGATGCGCCGGCTGGTCGCCGCGGGCCGGGCCGGCTTCTCCTCGGTGATGACGGTGGGCGGCGCCCACCTCCAGGCGATCGCCGTGCCGATCATGGTGGGCGGCGGGCCGGTCGGGGTGCTGATCGGCCTGAACGACATCGCCAGCACGTCGCTGCAGAAGTACGTCGTGACGCTGCGCGACCCGATCAACACGATCATCGTGATGGACAGCACCGGCACGATCGGCGCCACCGACGCCGTGGGCCGGACCGGCAGCAAGGCCGACCCGGCCCTGGTCGCGGCGCTGCCCAGGAACAAGCCGTTCGCCTTCACCGAGTACACCACCGGCGGCACCCGGATGGTCGCGGCCGTCGTCGGCGACCTGCCGGGCGGCTGGCTCTACCTGCGGGTGCAGACCAAGACGGCGTTCGACGGCGCGGCGCGCTCCAAGAGCCAGACCCTGAACGTGACGCTGCTCGCCATGCTGCTGATCGGCGTGGTCGCCATCTCGGCCCTGGGTTACCGCACCGTGCTCCAGCGGCGCCGCGCCGACGAGCGCTTCCAGGCGCTCTTCCAGCACGCCCCGGACCTGGTCTCGGTGCTCGACCCCACCGGCCGGATCGAGTACTCCAGCCCGAGCGCGGCCACCGTGCTCGGCTACCAGAACGGCGCCATGGTCGGCCAGAGCGTGTTCGACCTGGTGCACCCGGACGACCGGCAGTACATGCGGGACCAGTTCGGCCTGCTGCTCGCCGGCCGCGACGCGGTGCTGCGCCTGCAGTGCCGGGTGCGCTCGGCCACCGGCGAGCACCGCTGGTTCGAGTTCACCGCGTCCAACCAGCTGCAGAACGCGGCGCTGGCCGGCGTGGTGATCAACGCCCGGGACATCTCCGAGAACCGCGCCTTCCAGGAGCGGCTGGCCCACGAGGCCCAGCATGACGCGCTCACCGGGCTGCCGAACCGGCGGCGGATGCAGGACGCGCTGGGCGCGTCGCTGCGCGACCAGGCGGTGGCGGTGCTCTTCGTCGATCTGGACGGCTTCAAGCCGGTCAACGACGCGCACGGCCACGAGGCCGGCGACGAACTCCTGCGCCAGGTGTCGGAGCGGCTGAGCGCCTGCGTACGGGAGAACGACGTGCTCGCCCGGGTCGGCGGCGACGAGTTCGTGGTCCTCATGCCGGGCGTGCGGGCCCGGCCGGACGCGGAGGCGATGGGCGAGCGGATCCGGCAGGCGACCGGGCGGCCGTTCCGGATCGACGGCCACGACGTGCTGATCGGCGCCAGCGTGGGCGTGCACCTGGCGCCGTCGGCCGCCGACCCGGACGAGGCGCTGCGCGCCGCCGACCACGCCATGTACTCGGTGAAGAAGGCCCGCGACGAACGCCGGGTGGGCCGGCACCGCGCCGTCGACTGAGACAATGGAGATCCCTAACCTCAGTGACGGGCGGTGTGGCGTTGTCCAGGATCCTTTCGCGGCGCGATCTCGACTTCCTGCTGTACGAGTGGCTCGACGTGGAGGCGCTGACCAAGCGCGAGCGGTTCGCCGAACACTCGCGGGAGACCTTCGACGCCTTCCTGGACGTCTCCGCGCAGCTGGCCGAGCGCGACTTCGCCCCGCACAACCGGCGCGGCGACGTCGAGGAGCCCACCTTCGACGGCGTACGCGTGCGGCTGATCCCCGAGGTGGCGGCCGCCCTCAAGGCATTCAACGAGACCGGCCTGATGTCCGGCGCGATGGACGCCCGGCACGGCGGCCTGCAACTGCCGCACGTCGTGGCCCGCGCCTGCTTCCTGTGGCTGCAGGCGGCCAACATCGCCACCGCCTCCTACCCGATGCTCACCATGGCCAACGCCGGCCTGCTGATCGCCCACGGCAGCGAGGAGCAGATCGAGACGTACGCCAAGCCGATGCTGGACGGCCGGTTCACCGGCACCATGTGCCTGTCCGAGCCGCAGGCCGGCTCGTCGCTCGCCGACGTGCTCACCCGGGCCACGCCGGCCGGCGACGGGCGCTACCGGATCACCGGCAGCAAGATGTGGATCTCCGGCGGTGACCACGAACTGAGCGAGACGATCGTGCACCTGGTCCTCGCCCGGGTGGTCGGCGGGCCGCCCGGGGTCAAGGGCCTGTCCCTGTTCGTCGTGCCGAAACACCTGGTCGCCCGGGATGGCACGGTCGGCGAACGCAACGGGGTCAGCCTGGCCGGGCTCAACCACAAGATGGGCTACCGGGGCACCACCAACGCGGTGCTCGCCTTCGACGACGCGACCGGTTTCCTGGTCGGCGAGGAGGGGCAGGGCCTCGCGTACATGTTCCACATGATGAACGAGGCCCGGATCGGCGTCGGGGCGGGCGCGGTGGCGCTCGGCTACACCGGGTACCTGCACGCCCTCGACTACGCCCGGGAGCGGCTGCAGGGCCGGCCGGTCGCGGACAAGGACCCGGCGGCGCCGGCCGTCCCGATCGTGCGCCACCCGGACGTACGCCGGATGTTGCTCGCCTCCAAGACGTACGTCGAAGGGGGTCTTGCCTTGATCCTCTTCGCGTCCAAGCTGCAGGACGAGCCGTCGCCGGAGAACGACCTGCTGCTCGACGTGCTGACGCCGATCGTGAAGGCGTGGCCGTCGCAGTGGTGCCGGCTGGCCAACGACCACGCGGTGCAGATCCACGGCGGCTACGGCTACACCCGGGAGTACCCGGTCGAGCAGTTCTACCGGGACAATCGCCTCAATTCCATTCATGAGGGTACGGACGGGATCCAGGCCCTCGACCTGCTGGGGCGCAAGGCCGTGATGCGGGGCGGGGCCGGCCTGCGGCTGCTGCTCGACCGGATCCAGGCCACCGCCTCGGCCGCGCCCGCCGATCTCGGCGCGCCGGTCCTGGCCGCCTGCGACCGGCTGGCGACCACGACGGCCCGGCTGTGGGCCGGCGGCGACCCCACCGTGGCCCTGGCCAACGCCACCGCCTACCTGGACGCCGCGGGCCACCTGGTGATCGCCTGGATGTGGCTCTCCCAGCTGGCCGCCGTGCCGCCGTCCGACGACCCGTTCCACGCCGGGAAGCGGCTCGCCGCGCGCTACTTCATCACCCACGAACTGCCCCGGATCGGGCCGCTGCTCGACCTGCTCGACTCCCGCGACACCCTGTTGGCCGATCTCGACGACGCCTGGCTGGGTTAGGTTGGCGTCATGGCCGCAGCCAGCAAGTCCCCGGCGACGGAGATCGAGGTCGACGGATTCACCGTGCGGGTCTCCAACCCGGATCGGATCTATTTCCCGGATCTCGGCCTGACCAAGCTCGACCTGGTCGAGTATTACCTGTCGGTGGGCGACGGCATCGTCCGGGCGCTGCGTGAGCGCCCGTGCATGCTGCACCGCTTCCCGGACGGCCTGGCCGGGGAAAAGGTCCACCAGAAACGGGTGCCGCACGGCGCGCCGCCATGGCTGGAAACGGTCCGGGTCAAGTTCCCGCGCTACAACCGGCACGCCGACGAGCTCTGCGTGACCAAGCCGGCCGACGTGGCCTGGGCGGTGCAGATGTCGACCGTCGAGTTCCACCCGTGGAACTCCCGCCGCGCCGACACCGAAAAGCCCGACGAGTGGCGCATCGACCTCGATCCGATGCCCGACTGTCCGTACGACCGGGTGCGCCGGGTCGCGGAGGTCGCCCGTTCGGTGCTCGACGACCTCGGCATCACCGGCTACCCGAAGACGTCCGGCGGCCGCGGCCTGCACGTCTATGTGCGGATCGAGCCGCGCTGGGGCTTCGGCGAGGTGCGCCGGGCGGCGCTCGCCTTCGCCCGCGAGGTGGAGCGCCGCGCCCCCGACGACGTGACCACCACCTGGTGGCGCAAGGACCGCGACCCGGCAAAACTCTTCGTCGACTACAACCAGAACGCCCGCGACCACACGATCGCCAGCGCGTACTCGGTGCGCGGCGTGCCGTCGGCGACGGTCTCCGCCCCGATCGGCTGGGCCGAGATCCCGGCGGCCGACCCGCGCGACTTCACCGTACGCACCGTGCCGTCCCGCTTCGCCGACCTGGGCGACCTGCACGCCTCGATCGACGACGAGTCCTTCTCCCTGGAGACCCTCCTGGAGTGGGCCGACCGCGACGAAAAGGCCGGCCTGGCCGGCCCGGCCGACACCCCGCCCGGGTAGCCCGCGGGGCGCCCGTCGCCTACGCCGAGCGGCCCCGGCGGCGCAGCCAAGGCTGCAGGAGGCGGGTCACCTGGGGCAGCACCAGGTAGGTCATCACCGGGGTCAGGCACAGCGTGCTGATCAGCGTGCGCACCACCACGTTGAGGTCGACGAGCAGCCGGTTCAGGGTGACCGCGGCGAGCAGGCTGACCGGGAAGAAGCCGAGCCAGATGGTCACCGCCTGCTTCCACCGGGGCGGCGCCGCCGGAGCGCCCTCGGCCTGGCGCACCTCGCGTTCGCGCGGCGGGTCGAACCATCCCTCGATGCCGGTACGCCGCTCGGTGCGGGTGTGTTCGACGAAGCCCTCCGCCGACGACAGCCACCACTGCCGTTGCGGCGATTCCTCCCAGTTGCGCAGCGCCTCGGCGTCGGCGAAGCGGTAGAGCATGTGCCATTCGTCGGACTTCTCGTCGGGACGCACCCAGCCGGTGCCGAGGAATCCCGGGAAGTCCTCGGCCAGGGTGCTGCCGGCGTTGACCCACGCGGTCATCTCGGCGGTACGCGACAGATCTGCCCGGCGGGTGATCGCGACGGTGACGGCGGGCTGCATGTCCCACATTGTGGTAGCCGCCGATCGCCGCCGGTACGCGCGGACGGTTTCCGTGCCGTGGCCCACACGCAAGGCGGGCACATCGCCCGGTACCGGCCGCCGGTACCCGCATCGGTGTCCCGGCGGCCGGTCCCAGCTGGGCGGGAACGCCCAGGAATCAGGGTGAACAGCGGGTCCGGGCGGCAGGGCGATCAGGTCTGGTGGGTCAGGGTGGCGCCGGTCCAGAAGTCTTCCAGGACGGCGGTGATCGTGGTGTGTTGTGTGGTGCAGGTGTAGCCGGGTGCCTGCAGTCCGCGTACCTCGAGCGGGATGGTGGCGGTTGCGGCGGCG
>Ga0070668_100000071_pt1 | contig 62770 bp, 65 predicted proteins | sample KBSS43metaG_FD_64661 | JGI IMG/M metagenome (GOLD analysis project Ga0070668, IMG submission 64661) | Switchgrass rhizosphere microbial communities from Kellogg Biological Station, Michigan, USA - KBS S4-3 metaG | ecosystem: Host-associated > Plants > Roots > Rhizosphere > Soil ...
CGCATTGGGCAGGAAGTTGATCGACAGCGACGCCCCGGTGTCCAATATGCCCGCGAACACCGCCTCGCGGATCGCGGCGACGCGGCACGCCTGGTCGAACGCATAGCGGTTTTCCGGCGTGACCTCGGCGAGCACGCTGCCCGCGCCTTCGCCATTCGGCCCGCGCACCAGCGCCTCATAGGCATAGGGCTTGCCGGTCTCCAGATCGATCACCGGCTGAAAAGCCGTCCGGATCGCGACCGGAAACGCCGTCCCATCCTTGCATCCCGTGCATTTACCAGCCATCCGAATGTCTCCTCGGCGACCGCACTAAAACCAAAGTCCGAACAATATGTTAGCGCCAGCGCCGAGCTTGCCCGCCCTGGGTCCGTTGATGGATCAGAGATGCCCACATTGCATGGGGAGGATGCCGGTTCTTGACCCCCTCTCCCGTTGGGAGAGGGTTGGGGTGAGGGTGTCGGGGGCCAGTGATTTCCGCAAAGCCCCGACACCCCCACCCAATCCTCCCCCTCAAGGTGGAGGGCTTAAGCATATGAGATTTGAACGGGATTTCGGCCCATATGCGATAGTCCCCCATCCCCCCGTTCACCGCCCAGTCAGCTCTTCCCGCTCCATAAGGCCCCATGACCCACCCGATGCCGCCTAGCCTCCGAACCCTCCCGATCGCTTTGATTCTCGCCGCCGCCGCGGCCCTCTGCTCGGCACCCGCATCCGCACAATCGGCCCCGGCGCCGACGACAACCCAGCCCGCATCGCCCGCGATCACCGACACCACCCGCCGCCTGACCGACGAACAGCGCGACGCGATCCTCAACGCGACCACCGAAGACCGCGCCGCCGCCGCCCGCCAGGAATGGCTGGGATCGGACAGCCCCGCGCGCGGCATCCACGGCGAGATGGGCGTGATGGTCGGAACCAACGGCACCCGCGCCCTCTACGGCACCGCCCAGATCCCGCTCGGCGACAATGCCGGCGCGCAGATCTCCTTCGAAACCAGCCGGTTTGGGTATGGGCACTCTCGTTTGATTGCGCGGTGATTGCGCCATTGCCGGCGCCGAAATATCGTTCACCTGCTCTCCAAGATCGCGACGAACTAACCCTTAGTCAGCGCCACCCGCCTACCGATATGGTCGCGCCAAAGCCCGAGCCGCTTTATTCGATATTCCACCAACTCTGGTGAAGTGCCAAACTCTTGAGCAATCTCCAGAGAGTGGCGTCGTCCCGACACTTCGCGAATCATCGCTTTTCGTGGCAGTAGTGTTGCTGAGGCGAGATAATAAGCATCATGCTCTTCCGCACTATCATATGTGCGCCCGTAAGCCTCTGCCACCTTCGCAATCTTCGTTAGCCGATGACCGAGCATAATGTGCCAGATCTCCTCGAGGAGCGTCACACGCTGGCGTTCGATTGTATGGCAATCATTCAGCAGCACTGCCCAGTGCTCGTGGGCGTCGTCTAATGGTACGCTCATTGCGGACCACTCATCGCAAGCTTCGGTGCTAAGTTTCTTAATTGTCGCTGGGTCTATGCATTTTGCTTGCTGAAGGGGGACGATCTCCACGCCTTCAACTTCGAGAAGCAATGAATCTAAAGGTTCGTCCTCCCCCAGACCTAAGTCTTCTCTAAATTTCTCAGCTGCTCGCTCAAGTTCTTCCTTCGAGAGGGGGACGGCGACCCGCTCGCCCACGTTCGCTACAGGTTCCTCTGCGCTACTGAAATCCGCATTGCGCTTCAGACGATCGGCCGCTCGCAGCAGCGTCTGTATCGTACCGGACCGGACGTTCTTACCTGCTCGAAAATGCACAAGGGCAACGTTTTCGAAGCCGAGACCTTCATCGTTGCCAAAAGACCCAAGCCATTCGAGAAGCCGAATCCGCGAATTGTTATCCGGGAGGCCCTCGCCGCGTTCGATTCGAGCTAGGGTGGAAAAGCTGATGCCCACAATGCCAGATAAGGTCCGCAAGCTAAGGCCATCGCCCTCTCGCTTGCGCTTAACCGCTTCGACGAGCCGTAATTCAAATGATTTCATAATCATCCGTGCGAATGACACGCCTTGACACAGTCGGCAAGCTCGGTAATGTGCTGATAACACAGATTCGCACACAATGGGGGGAAAGGCAATAACCTCAGATGTATGCGTCGTGTTGCAGCAGACCGGCGCTGAATCGGAAGCGTTCGGCGAATCAAGGAGGCTGGCACCATGAAGACATATATCCACCCTAACGTGAGCGGCGAAACCCGAAATCAACTTGCCGAGCTTTTGAAGGAAGCCGGATGCGAAATCGTCGAGGACCTCGACGAGACCGAGAACGAGGAAGGCGATCCGGAAATTCCGACCAAAGCCTTGGAGGAGGCTTGCGATCACGCTGAAGTGGAGGCGGGCGGGGAGTCTGAATCGCGCGACGTTCCAGCTTGCGTCGTCGTGTTGACACCTGGCCTAGTCGAGGGCGATCTGGAGCCGGGCTTGAGTCACGCCGTCGCGCGCGGCTGTCGGGTTATCGGTGTTTGGGGCGCCGATGCAGATGGCGACGTCTCTCCTCTCGGAGACTATGGTTCCGATACGGTGCCCTGGGATGTTGGACGTGTTCGCGATGCTATCTGTGGTGTGCCGCAGCATTTGAATCCCGCCGGAAACGCGATGCCGCGCAAAAAATCGGCTCATGGTGGGTGCTAGCAAATGACCATCTACAGTTATGTCATCGAACACGATTACGGGTTTGCTCCAAATCCGTTTCATGGACCCTGCACCTTGGCCGGCTGTAAGCCTGATATCCGCAAAGCTGCGAAGGTGGGCGACATCATTATAGGTACTGGCGCCGTTTCAGCGGGCTTTGAGCGGCACATGATTTACTGGATGAAGGTGGACGAGATTACCGATTTTGCTCGCTATTGGATGGATCCTCGCTTTCTCACTAAGCGGCCGGACATGGATGCGCCGGGAAAGATCGAGCGGTTCGGCGATAATATCTACAGGCGTGACAGAGATACCGGATTCCTCGTGCAAGCCTTCTCCTTTCACAGTCACCCGGACGGTAGCTGCAACGAGAAGAATTTTAAGCGAGATACGGGAAAGACCCATCGCGTGCTTATTGCCCGCGAGTTCGCTTACTTTGGCATGGAAGCTCCTGAAATTCCGCAGGACTTGCATGACCTCATAAAGAAGGGGCCCGGCCAAAAATGCAGGTTCAGGCCAGAGCGCGCCCGGGCCTTCGAAGAGTGGGCTGTCGGTCATTCTGAGCGGGGCTATCTAGGCAAACCGACTCACTGGCGCTTCCTTAAGTAGACAGACTCGTACGTGCCCTGCGATAGCGGGGAGCACGTTTCAACCTACCAGTCTGCTAACGCAAGGATGTGATGACCCCAACCGCCGTTTACGACAGCTATTGGTATTTCGCCGCAGAACGCCACTCAATCTACGAACGCCGTCTTACTGATCCGGACGGGCCGTGGACCGCCGACACGATCTTGGGCAACTACCGGTTCACCAACACGTTTAGGGCGGCTGACCGGGTCAGCCAGTATCTCATCAGCGATGTCCAATATCGCCCCGACCGTTCGCAGGCGCCCGGCGAACTTTTTTTTCGAACGCTCTTGTTCAAACTTTTCAATAAGATTGAAACTTGGGAACTGATTGAATCACAGCTGGGGCCCGTATCATGGCAGAGCATCGATCTCTCCAGGGTGGATGACCTGCTCGATCGGGCGCTCGCCCGAGGTGAACGAATTTACTCTGCTGCGTATATTATGCCGGCGCCACGATTGGGTCACATCAGGAAGCACGCCAATCACCTTGCACTGCTCGAGCGGATGATGAGAGAGGGTCTCCCCGCGATGATCGCACGGGCGAAGCGTCTCTCCGATGTTTACGTTCTTCTAACTCGTTACCAAGGCATCGGGCCCTTCCTAGCGTTTCAATATGCGATTGATCTAAATTACTCGAGCCTTCTTGACTTCTCGGAGTCAGACTTTGTCGTAGCCGGACCCGGAGCAATCGATGGGATCGCGAAGTGCTTTGAAGACACCAATGGTCGATCTGCCGAAGAAATAATTGCATACATGACCGATATGCAAGACACCGAGTTTAAGGCTCGTGGTATTAGTTTCGGAGGGCTGTTCGGAAGAAAGCTGCAACTGATCGACTGTCAGAATGTGTTCTGCGAGATTTCTAAATATGCGCGTGTTGCACATCCCGACGTTAGGGGCGTTAGTAACCGGACTCGCATCAAGCAATCATACCGTCCGTCAGTCGCAGTTCAAAACACACCGCTTTTCCCCCCTCGCTGGGGTTTAGACGTGCCTCTAAGCCTGAAAATGGAAGTTCGGCGGCAAGAGCCAGTGCAAGGCAAACTGTTCTAAGTAAAAAAGATGCATTGCTTGACCATTTTGGGCGTCACGGGCAGTCAGCGCAGAAGGGAGTGGGTAATTTGACCTGGGGCACTAGGAAACAGGCGACGAGGACCGGATTTTGGTCGGCCCAGAGTATCGCGCATCGTCAAGAGACGGACAAGCTCTTCTGGCTGCCTGGGCCGGCGCCTGCATTTTCTCCGCGAGATTATGAGTTCGACACTAAGCGCTTGAAGGCGGCCTCGTACAATCTGAGGATGGGAAGCGAAGCGTACGTCACGCCGGTTAGTGACAGTGATCCAAAGAGCGTGCGTACGTTGAAACCCGACGAAGCTTTCAGGATACCGCCGGGTCAGTTTGCCTTCTTGTTGACGCATGAGGGCGTTCATGTTCCCAACGACGCATTCGCCCTCGTTGCGCTGCGGGCGAGAGAACTTCAGTTTCAAGGTCTCATAAATGTTTCCGGCTTTCACATCGATCCCGGATACAGCGGCCGGCTGGTGCTGGCAGTCTACAATGCCGGCCCCGGCGAGGTTCACTTGCGCGAAGGGCAAGAGTTGTTCGAAGTTTTTTTCGCCGACCTCGATCAACCCACTGACCGTCCCTACGACAAGAGCAGCAGCAAGAGCCCGCTGTTTCGAATAGAACCACGTATCATTTCGTCCGTTGCGGGGCAGTTTGAAACGCTCAAGGGGCTAAAAAATAAAATCGAAGACGTAGAGACCGAGCTGAAGGATCGCATCCATTCAGTCGAACGCGAGCAAAGCGTTACGCGGTGGGCTAGCGCTCTTATTCTCGGCGGGTTGATAGCTTTCGGGATACGGGCATGCTCGGCAAGCGCCGCTCCAGTGGTGCGGGCGCCGACCGGGAGTGCCCTCTATGAGTAATGGGCAGACCCAAGGGCTGAAACGGAGCAGGAAAGCGCGCTGGATCTATCGGATACAGTGGCTAGTCTTAGTCTCGGCGCCTGTAGTTGCCATCATTCTTGTGGCTCATGCCTCCGCTGCACGGTTGGCTGACTTTGAGAAACTTGGCTTAGTCCAACCGGCTGTAGCGGCGCTCCTATCTCTGGCCGTGATTCTGGGCATGCGGCTCACCTGGGGTCGCTTTGCCGATCGAGCGCGCAAGGGCATGAGTTCGGCGTCGAGCGCCGCCATCGCCGTCAAGCTTTGGATGGGCTGCTTCACTGTGCTCATGGCGGCCATGCTACTGTCGACGTTCGTTGCGCGACTAGCTGATAAGTTAACTCCCCAGTCGGACGAGTCGCGAAAATCGATTGAGACTCAGATTGAGGTAAAGGCTGGTGCGGCAGCGCCGGCCGTGACTGCCGTCAAGGTGACCCGATGACCCGCGGCGCGACGCTAGAGCAGGTGCGGCGGCAACTAGCGCCGAGCCGCAACATGACGGGAGACTTGATGCTCGACGAGTATCAGCGGTTCGCGGTCAAGCTGAATCGAACTGGACTAAAAGACGGCGCCGCGCTCGACTTCCTGATGATGGGTCTGTTCGGCGAAACCGGCAGCCTGTTAAGCGAGGTAAAGAAAAAACAGCGGGATAAGCGCGCCTATTTCTCTTATCGGCAGTCGTCGATTGAAGAGTTAGGCGACGTTCTTTGGTATTTCGCCAATGTGGCTCGACTTGTCCCGATCAGGCTTTCCGATATCGCGGGGCGTGCGACAGAAGTGGGTGGTTGGGGGTTTAGGGGCACGCGACATCGGCCGCGGACCTTTGCCGCGCTTCAAGAAGCCGGGCGCGAGTTCGGGGAGCCAGTAGGTGGCCGTCAGGTGGAGCGGCGTCTCGTCGTGCTTGCAAGCAGAGTGGGAGCGCTCCTTGACTTGGGCCGCCGCGCACGCCCTGATCGCGAAACGATTATGCATACAATGGTCGAGGTATTTCGAGCGTTGGTCGCGGCCGCAGACATCGCGCACATCAACCTTCATGACGCTGCGGTTGCGAGCCTTGCCAAATCGCTCGATAGGTTCCCTCCGGTCCGAACCTGGGGTGGCCCGTTCGACGAAGATTTTGATGTGGACGAGCAACTGCCGAGGCGGATGGAAATCATGTTTCGTGAGAAGTTAACGCCCGCGGGCGTTCCGTATGTCATACAGCAGTGGAAAGGCATTAACATAGGCGATCGCCTCACTGACAACGCCCAAATCCCGGACGATTATCGCTATCATGATGTTTTCCACCTCTCCTATGTAGCATATCTGGGTTGGTCGCCCGTGATCCGGGCGCTGCTGCGCTTAAAGCGCAGGAGCGAGCCTAAGGTCGATGAACAGGAAGACGGTGCGCGCGCAATTATCACCGAAGAGGGCATCTCTAACTGGATCTTCGCGCACGGGCTCCGCCATGACGCATTCGAAGGCGTTACCCGACTTGACTATGGGTTACTGAAGACAATCCGTCAGATGGTAAAGGGCTATGAGGTCGAAAGCAGACCGCTCTGGATCTGGGAGGAGGCGATCATCCGGGGATTCGAGGTATTTCGAGAGCTTCGGAAGAACAAAAGCGGCATTGTCGTCGTTGATATGACTCGGCATCTACTGGCCTACCGGCCGATTAAATGAGGACTTCGGAGGCAGTCCTCGACTTCGTCGAGGCTATTGCATCCCTTCGTCTAGAGGGCTGCTTCAATCCTTATGCCGATTGCTATCCGCCCTTCGACGTCGAGGATGCGCCAGCCATTCGCCGGGCTAACTTATTCTATGTCCTCGCGTCTGCGGAAAAGGCAGGCGTGGTTGATCTCTGGGTTGGGCTCGAACTAGGTCACAGGGGGGGGCGTCGAACCGGCCTCGCGATGACCGATGATGCTCATGTCGAGGCCCATGGGCGACGTTTCGGCGTTGCTGATCGCGTGCGCAGCGCGACACGCGCCGGCCCTACAAAGGAAATGACGGCAAGCATCGTTTGGGAAGCTCTAGGTCGAATCGACAGGCCAGTATTTTTGTGGAACGTCGTTCCCCTTCATCCACACCGGCCCGCCGAACCACTATCAAATCGCAGGCACAACTCCAACGAGCGGGAAGCTTGTTTGCCGCATCTACAAACTCTCATTGGCCTTCTCCGTCCGCAGCGGCTGGTGACTATTGGGAATGACGCCTCCTCGGCGCTCAAGCAGTGCGGGTATTCCCATGTTTCGGTTCGACACCCTTCGTATGGTGGAAAGCGAGAATTTCTCAGCCAAGTTTCCGAAATAAACTAGAAATTTTGCAAAAAAAATGTCCTGGGCCGTTGCCTAGTCGGCGCCAAGTTGGATGACCGCCACGAAATCCAGCTCCTGACAACAGAGGGGCGGACATATCCGTCATTTCTTGCAGTGTAGGAAATTTTCCGATACGCGCGCGGGATGGATCGATCGCACAACCCGTCCACCCAAGTCCGTTGCGTACCCACAAATCCCACACTTTTTCCCACAAAAAGCCGAGGCCATGGCAACCTTCAATTTCATCAACTTCACCCCGCCCGCCGGCACTGCGAATCACCCGTTCGACACCCCACCAAATCGCGCCAGATCGGACCGAATCCGCCCCGAAACCCGTCTCACGCGGCCAAATCCACCCCCTCATCGCCCCTCATCCCGGCCTTCTTGCGCCTTTCGCGATCCGCCCGGCGTCTCCCGCTTGACAAGCCGGAGGCGCGACCTTACCTCGCACCAATCCCACCGACCGGCACCCGGCGGCGCATCTCGTGCGCGCGTCGGCTTTGCTTGTTTGGGGAGCTCATAAGCGCTGAGATGGGAAGGTGGCCAGCCTTCCTGTGGAGCAGGAGAACAATCGAATGGCACGTATCGCGGGCGTCAACATCCCGACCAACAAGCGCGTCGAAATCGCGTTGACTTATATCCACGGCATCGGCCGTACCAAGGCCAAGCAGATCACGACCAAGCTCGGCATCGAACCGGCACGCCGCGTCCAGGACCTCACCGATCAGGAAGTGCTCCAGATCCGCGAGACGATCGACGCCGAATTCACGGTGGAGGGTGATCTTCGCCGCGAAGTGGCGATGAACATCAAGCGCCTGATGGACCTGGCCTGCTACCGCGGCCTGCGCCATCGCAAGGGGCTCCCTGTCCGCGGCCAGCGCACGCATACCAATGCGCGCACCCGCAAGGGCAAGGCCAAGCCGATCGCCGGTAAGAAGAAGTAGGTCGTCCGGGGGACGATCTACTCCGCCGGGGGCAGCCTCGCTGAAACCGGCGTCAACGAGCTTAGTAAGTCAGGATTTTCGATATGGCACGTGAACCGCAGCGCATACGCAGGCGCGAAAGGAAGAATATCACGGCCGGCGTCGCCCATGTGAACGCCAGCTTCAACAATACGATGATCACGATCACCGACGCGCAGGGCAATGCGATTGCCTGGTCGTCGGCGGGGATGATGGGTTTCAAGGGAAGCCGCAAATCGACGCCTTATGCGGCGCAGGTCGCTGCCGAGGATGCCGGCAAGAAGGCAGCCGAACATGGCGTCAGGACTTTGGAAGTCGAGGTCAAGGGACCGGGATCGGGTCGTGAATCGGCGCTGCGCGCGCTGCAGGCGGTCGGGTTCCAGATCACCTCGATCCGCGACGTGACGCCGATACCGCACAATGGCGTCCGTCCGTCCAAGCGTCGCCGGGTTTAAGGGCTCCCGGCTGGTCCGGGGCCTGAGTGAATGGAAGTTTGAACGGTGGGTTCGTAGCCCGCCCAAAATCAAGGGAAGATCATGGCCGTCAACGCAAAGAACTGGCAGGAAATGAAGAAGCCCAACGCCCTCGAGAAGAAATCGACTGGCGACAGCCGCCGCAAGGCGACCTTCGTCGCCGAGCCGCTCGAGCGCGGTTTCGGTCTCACGCTCGGCAACAGCCTGCGCCGGGTGTTGCTCTCGTCGCTGCAGGGCGCGGCAGTCACCTCGATGCGCATCGAAGGCGTGCTGCACGAATTCTCGTCGCTCGCCGGCGTCCGTGAGGATGTCACCGATATCGTCCTCAACGTGAAGCAGATCGCGCTTCGCATGGAAGGCGAGGGGCCCAAGCGCCTCCAGCTTTCGGCCACCGGCCCCGGTGAAGTCACCGCGGGTCAGATCGCCACGACCGGCGATATCGAGGTGATGAACGCCGATTTGGTGATCTGCCACCTCGACGAAGGCGCGACGCTCAACATGGAACTCACCGCCGACACCGGCAAAGGCTACGTCCCCGCCGCGAACAACCGTCCGATCGACGCGCCGATCGGCCTGGTTCCGGTCGACGCGCTTTATTCGCCGGTCCGTCAGGTCAGCTACAAGGTCGAGAACACCCGCGTCGGGCAGGAGCTCGATTATGACAAGCTGACCCTGACCGTCGAGACCGACGGCACCGTCAGCCCCGAGGACGCGCTCGCTTATGCGGCGCGCATCCTGCAGGACCAGCTGCAGCTGTTCGTCCACTTCGACGACGGCATCGCGGTCAGCGCGGGCCCGATCGGCGTCGCCGTCAGCGCGGTCGAATCCGAAGCCGATGCCAACCAGCTCAACCGCTATCTGCTCAAGAAGGTCGACGAGCTCGAGCTGTCGGTGCGCAGCGCCAACTGCCTCAAGAACGACAATATCATCTACATCGGCGACCTCGTCCAGAAGACCGAGGCCGAGATGCTCCGCACGCCGAACTTCGGCCGCAAGAGCCTCAACGAGATCAAGGAGGTCCTGTCCTCCATGGGTCTGCGGCTCGGCATGGATATCCCAGGCTGGCCGCCCGAGAATATCGAGGAAATGGCGAAGAAGCTGGAGCAAGAGCTTATGGGGTGATTGCGAAAGATCGGTCCGGGGGACCGATCTTTGCAATCACCACGCTTCGGGCCCGGTGGGCGCGAAGCGGGCGGGTTCTGCAAGAACGCCTCCGGCCCTTCGCCGGAGACCTTCTTGAACTAGAATAAAGGGATAAGGGCGGCTCCCCATCAAGCCCGCCTGGTCCGGGGTACCTTGCACGGCCCCTGAACGAACGGAGAAGTAACTATGCGTCATCGCGTCGGCGGCAGGAAACTGCAGCGCACCTCGAGCCATCGTACCGCCATGTTCCGCAACATGGCTGCGGCGCTCATCAAGCATGAGCAGATCACGACCACGACCGCCAAGGCGAAGGAGCTTCGCCCCTATGTCGAGAAGCTGATCACGCTCGCCAAGAAGGGCGGCCTGTCCAACCGCCGCCTCGCGCATGCGCGGCTGCTCGACGACGCCCAGCTGGTCAAATTGTTCGACGTGCTCGCCGCCCGCTACGCCGCGCGCAACGGCGGCTACATCCGCATCATCAAGGCCGGCATCCGCGCCTCCGACGCGGCCGCGATCGCCGTCATCGAACTGGTCGACCGCGACGTCTCCGCCAAGGGCCAGGATTCGGGCCCGGTACAGACCGAGGACGAATTCGACGAGGCAGCCTGATCTGCGGATCGGCGATGATCTTCAAGGGCCTCGTTCCGCTCATCGCAGCCCTTAGCCTTGGATCGCTCTCTGCCGCACGCGTCAAACCGATGCCGATAGAATATCCGAAGACCGAGCGCGTCGATCTGGTCGAACCGCAGTTCGGCGTGCCGGTCGCGGATCCCTATCGCTGGCTCGAAAACGATGTCCGCACCGATGCCCGCGTCCACGACTGGGTGGCGGCCGAGAATGCGGTCACCGAGGCCTATCTCGACCAGCTCCCCGGCCGCGCATTCTTCCGCAAGCGCATCAAGCAGATCTTCGACTTCGAACGGTTCGGCGTTCCCGAGAAGAAGGGCGGCCGCTATTTCTATTCCAAGAACGACGGCCTGCAGAATCAGGCCGTCCTCTACGTCCGCGATACGCTCGACGCCGCGCCGCGGCTGCTGATCGATCCCAACAGCTGGTCGAAGGACGGCGCGACCGCGCTCGCTGAATGGGTCGCCTCGGAGGACGGCAGGAAATTGCTCTACGGCGTGCAGGACGGCGGCACCGACTGGCGCACGATCAAGGTGCTCGACGTCGACACCCGCCGCGCCCTCGACGACGAGGTCAAATGGGTCAAATATTCCGGGCTCGCCTGGGCGAAGGATGGCTCGGGTTTCTATTATTCGCGCTTTCCCGAGCCTGAGAGCAGCGACCAGTTCCAGTCGCTCAACGAGAATCACGCCATATATTTTCACCGGCTCGGCACGCAGCAAGGCGCCGATACGCTCATCTTCGCCGAACCCGACCGGCCGAAGCTGAACAACAGCGCCGAGGTGTCCGACGACGGCCGCTGGCTGATCGTCTCCGGGTCGCAGGGCACCGACGAGGCCTATGACATCACCCTGATCGACCTGACGCGGCCGGGCGCGACGCCGCTTCGCTTCGTCACCGGCCTCAAGGACAATTGGCACTATCTCGGCAATCGCGGCGACATCTTCTATTGGTCGACCAACCGCGGTGCGCCGCGGCTCCGGATCGTCGCGACCGATATCCGCCGCCCGGTCGGTGACCTTCGCGAGATCGTCCCCGAGGACACAGCGACGCTCGACGGCGCGTCGATCGTCGGCGACCGGCTGATCGCATCCTATATGGTCGATGCGAAGACCGAGATCCGTACCTTCGACCTCGACGGCAAGCCAAAGGGCATCGTTGCATTGCCCGGCATCGGCACCGCTGCCGGCTTCGACGGCGATCCCGGCGACCCCGAGACCTTCTTCGCTTTCACTAGCTTCAACTATCCGACGACGATCTTCCGCTACGACAGCGCCACCGGCGCGACCGAGATATTCGCGCAGCCCAAGGTCGCGTTCGATCCCAGTGAGATCGCGGTCGAGCAGCGCTTCTACGCATCCAAGGACGGCACGCGGATTCCGATCTTCCTGGTCCACCGCAAGGACCGGCCGCTGACCGCTGCCGTGCCGACTTTGCTCTACGGCTATGGCGGGTTCAACGTTTCGCTGACCCCGGCCTTTTCGGTCACGCAGCTCGCCTGGGTCGAGCAGGGCGGGGTGTTCGCGCTCGCCAACCTTCGCGGCGGCGGTGAATATGGCAAGGCCTGGCACGACGCCGGCCGCCTCGCCAACAAGCAGAATGTGTTCGACGATTTCATCGCCGCGGCCGAATATCTGATCGCGCAGGGCATCACGACCAAGGACCAGCTCGCGATCAACGGCGGCTCCAACGGCGGCCTGCTGGTCGGCGCGGTCGTCAACCAGCGCCCCGATCTGTTCGCCGCCGCGCTTCCGGCCGTTGGCGTGATGGACATGCTTCGCTTCGACCGCTTCACCGCCGGCCGCTACTGGGTCGACGATTACGGCTATCCTTCGAAGGAGGCCGACTTCAGGCGCCTCTACGCTTATTCGCCCTATCACAATATCCGCTCCGGCACGGACTATCCGGCGATATTGGTGACGACTGCCGACACCGACGATCGCGTCGTGCCCGGGCACAGCTTCAAATATGCAGCCGCGCTGCAGGCGGCCGACATCGGCGACCGGCCGCACCTCATCCGCATCGAGACTCGCGCCGGGCACGGCTCGGGCAAGCCGACCGACAAGATCATCGACGAATATGCCGACATGTGGGCGTTCATCGCGCAATGGACGGGGATGGCGCTGCCGCCGGCAAACTAAAGGCTTCACAGCGGCGACCGGAGTGCTAAGTCCGCGACGCATCATCCCAGCCTCAAAGCCGGAGAGCCGATGTCCGTCCAGCCGTCCGAATCCATCCTGATCGTCGATTTCGGCAGCCAGGTGACGCAGCTCATCGCCAGGCGGGTCCGCGAAGCCGGCGTCTACAGCGAGATCGCTCCGTTCAACCGCGCCGCCGAGGCGCTGGCGCGGATCAAGCCGAGCGGAATCATCCTCTCGGGCGGCCCCGCATCGCTGACGCTGGCGGAAAGCCCCCGCGCTTCCGTCGACCTGTTCGAGGCCGGCGTTCCGGTGCTCGGCATCTGCTACGGGCAGCAATTGATGGCCGACCAGCTCGGCGGCAAGGTCGTCACCGGCGACCATAGCGAGTTCGGCCGCGCCTTCCTCGAGATCGCCGATGATTGCGCTCTGTTCGACGGGCTGTGGAGCAAGGGGGAGCGGCACCAGGTCTGGATGAGCCACGGCGACAAGGTCGAGGCATTGCCGCCCGGCTTCCGAATCGTCGGCCACTCGCCGGGCTCGCCGTTCGCCGCGACCGCCAACGACGCGAAGAAATTCTACGGCGTGCAATTCCACCCGGAGGTCGTGCACACCCCCGACGGCGGCAAGCTGATCGCCAATTTCGTCCGCCACGTCTGCGGCCTGTCGGGCGACTGGACGATGGCCGAATTCCGCGCGACCAAGATCGCCGAGATCCGCGCGCAGGTGGGCAAGGGCAAAGTAATCTGTGGGCTTTCCGGCGGCGTCGACTCGGCGGTTGCCGCGGTGCTGATCCACGAGGCGATCGGCGACCAGCTGACCTGCGTGTTCGTCGACCATGGCCTGATGCGCGCCAACGAGGCCGAGCAGGTCGTCAGCCTGTTCCGCAACGCCTATAATATCCCGCTCGTCCACGTGAACGCCGAGACCCTCTTCCTGGGCGGCCTCAAGGACGTGACCGACCCCGAGGCCAAGCGCAAGTTCATCGGCAAGACCTTCATCGACGTGTTCGAGGAGGAAGCACGCAAGATCGGCGGTGCCGCGTTCCTTGCGCAGGGCACGCTCTACCCCGACGTGATCGAAAGCGTCAGCTTCACCGGCGGCCCCTCGGTCACGATCAAGAGCCACCACAATGTCGGCGGCCTGCCCGAGCGCATGAACATGAAGCTGGTCGAGCCGCTGCGCGAATTGTTCAAGGACGAGGTGCGCGAGCTCGGCCGCGAGCTTGGGCTGCCCGAGGCGTTCGTCGGCCGTCATCCATTCCCGGGTCCCGGCCTTGCCATCCGCATTCCGGGAGAGGTGACGCGCGAGCGCTGCGACACCTTGCGCAAGGCCGACACCATCTATCTCGAGGAGATCCGCGGCGCCGGCCTGTACGATGCGATCTGGCAGGCCTTCGCCGTGCTGCTGCCGGTCCGCACCGTCGGCGTGATGGGCGACGATCGCACCTACGACAATGTCTGCGCATTGCGCGCCGTGACCTCGACCGACGGCATGACCGCGGACGTCTTTCCGTTCGATCCGGCTTTCCTCAGCCGCGTCGCGACGCGCATCGTCAACGAAGTGAAGGGCATCAACCGCGTCGTCTACGACTATACCTCGAAGCCGCCCGGCACGATCGAGTGGGAATGACGTGACCGGCGCCGAACAATGGCCCGAACTGGATTATGGCGCGTGGCGCGACACGGCCGCGACGCTGCAGCTCTGGACGCAAATGGTCGGCAAGGTGCGGCTCTGGCACGAGCCTTGGCTCAATCATGGCTGGCACGTGCCGCTGTACGTCACCGCGCGCGGCGTCGGGACGTCGATGATCCATTCGGCCCTAAGTGCCTTCGAGATCGAGTTCGATCTGGTCGGCCACAAGCTTGTGATCCGCAACTCCGGTGCCGACGCAGCAACATTTCCGCTGGAGCAGATTAGCGTCGCCGAGTTCTATCGCCGGTTGACCAGCGCGCTCCGATCGATCGGCGTCGACCCGGCATTCGATACCATGCCCAATGAGGTGCCCGATCCAATCCGCTTCACCGAAGACGAGGTTCACCGATCCTATGACGCCGCCGCCGTGCAGCGCTGGTGGCGGGCGTTGTTGTCGATCGATCGCATATTCAAGCGGTTCCGCACGGCGTTCATCGGCAAGGCGAGTCCGGTGCATCTTTTCTGGGGCAGCTTCGATCTGGCCGTCACGCGCTTTTCCGGGCGGCCGGCGCCGATTCATCCCGGCGGCGTTCCGGGCCTGCCCGATGCAGTGACGCGCGAAGCCTATGACCAGGAGGTGAGCAGCGCCGGCTTCTGGCCAGGCGATGCACGCGTGCCGGAGGCGTGCTTCTATTCCTACGCTTACCCCGCTCCCGCCGGTTTCGGTGAGGCTGCCGTCGCACCGCCTGAGGCATATTTTTCAACGGATCTCGGCGAATGGCTTTTGCCCTATGCGGCAGTGCGCGCGGCGTCCGATCCCGACGCGATGCTCATGACATTTCTGGAAAGCACTTTTTCGGCGGCGGCGCGGCTTGGCGACTGGAACCCTGCGCTCGAATGCGCGCTCGGCGAGCCGCGCCGTCCGCGACCGGTGCGGCGATGACGGACATGACCGACGTAACTGCGACCATGCCGTCGCCGGTCGGGGCACTCACGATCGTTGCAAGCGATGACGGAATCGTCGCGATATTGTGGGAAAAGGACAATCCCGACCGGGTGCGCGTTGGCGCACCGGTCGACCAGCCGGATCACCCGCATCTGCGGCGCGCGATCAGCCAGCTCGAGGAATATTTCGCAGGCAGCCGCCACATGTTCGACCTGCCGCTCGACTTCCGTGGTACCGACTTCCAGAAGAAAGTGTGGAATGCGCTGCTCGCCATCCCGTTCGGCGAGACGCGCAGCTATGCCGATATCGCGCGCAGCATCGGCAGCCCCACCGCCACTCGTGCCGTCGGCGCCGCCAACGGCCGCAATCCGATCTCGATCGTCGCGCCGTGCCACAGGGTGATCGGTGCCGATGGCGGCCTGACCGGTTTTGCTGGAGGCCTCGAGGCGAAGCAATTTCTGTTGCAGCTCGAGGGCAGCATTCTGGTTTGAGGTCAGGCTAATCCGGCGTCAACAGATTGGCGTCGCGCGCAAGCCGCCAGCAGCCGTCGGATTCCTTGCGCAGCAGGGTCAGCGTGTAGCCGCTCCGCCGCATGACCTTGCCCGACGGCGGCGTGATGGTCAGGTCGATGTGATTGCGGATGAAGGCCCAATCACCCAGCAGCTTCAGCTCGACGATCTCGCTGGTCCCATCGATCTGCGGCCTGTCCGATGCATCGGATATCCGTTCGAATTCTTCACGTCCGAACGGCTCCTTGCCGGGCACCATGTAGACCGCGTCTTCGGTCATCAGCGAGAGAACTTTGGCTGTATCGCCGGCACGCGTGGCATCCATCCAGTTCCGGACTACTTCGCGGATCGCCCGCTCGTCCTCCATCATTCCCACTCCTTTGTTCGAACAGAAAGTCAGCCGTCCGCGTCGTGGTCGCCGGGCTCATCCCGGCCGATATCGATCAACGTCGCGAGGCCATGGCGCATCGCCGCCACCGTCTCTTCGCCGACCCGAGCGCCGAGTTCCCGGTCGATTTGCGCGCGCGCATCGTCCTGCACAGCGGCGGCAGCCTTGCCGCGCTCGGTCAGCATGATGTTGAGCTTGCGCCGGTCGCCGGTGTCGATCGTGCGCTTGAGATAGCCGCGCGCGACCAGAGTATCGACCAACTGCCCCGCCGACTGTTTGGAAATGCGAAGGTCGCGGATCAGCGCGCCAAGCGGCACGTCATCGGCGCCCAATGCCAGTCCGCCGATCACGTAGAGGCCGTTGCCGGGGATGTCGTCATAACCGGCATCGTCCAACGCCCGCAGCATCGCTTTGCCGTAGGTTGTTCGCGCATGGCGAAGCAGCGCGGGCGTGACGATATCTGTGCGGCATTCGCCTTGGTCCATGCCGCTAAAATAATGTCCGCTAATTTGATAGTCAATAATATTGTCTAATCGGCGAGCGCCGCCTTGATAGCGGCTGCCGATTTGGCGTGCAGTGCCCAGAAATCGCGCACCGTTTCGCCCGCCAATTTCGCCTGCAGCACTGCGAGATGCGAATTCCAGCCGCCGCCGAAATTGGCCATCGGTCCGGGACCGGTGATGCCGCTGTGCGTGAGAACGAGGCGGGTGCGATCGCCATCCGGGAACAGTTCGAAGCGCGCCACGCCCTCCTTGCCCCCATCCCAGCTGAAGGCGAGAACATGCGGTGGTTCGAAGCTGACGATCCGTTCGCGCGCGACGGCACCCTTCGAAGCGGCATAACGTTCCGGATAGGGCACATCATCCGCCGAAAGATTGTCATGATCGAAGGTCAGCGCGATTTCGCCGCCCACGTGCGGATCCACGGCGCCCCCGGCGAACCATTGCTTGCGCAGATCGGGTTCGGTCAGCCAGCGCCAGACGGTCTCGACCGGCGCGTCCAATATCCGCTCCATCCGGATCGTATCGGCGGAGAGTTTCTCCAAGACCTTCATTGTGCTTCGTCCTTTTCCGCTTTGATCAGAGTTTCGAGCCGGTCGAGCCCTGCCGTCCAGAAGGCCTCCCATTGCTGCAACCATTTGTCCGCTTCGGCGAGCGGGCCAGGCTGCAGGGTACAAAGCTGTGTGCGGCCGACCTTGCGACGTGACAGCAGCCCCGCATTTTCAAGCACTTTGACGTGCTTGGCGGCGCCGGCGAAGGTCATCGCGAACGGGCTTGCCAGCTCGCCGATCGATTTCTCGCCGAGCGCCAGATTGGCGAGCATGCCGCGCCGCGTCGGGTCTGCCAGCGCCTGGAAAGTGATGTCGAGTCGTTCAACCATATGGTATAATATGAGTCCGCACGACGGAAAGTCAACCAGATAGTTTAATTTTCCCGGCTTGTGCCCGCTCCGCGCAGTGGGATAGCCATCCAGCTGGCTGGAGTGCAGGGGAACGACGTGACCGTCACCGTCTATGGCATCAAGAATTGCGACACGATGAAGAAGGCCCGTGCATGGCTTGATTCGCATGGAATCGATTACGCGTTTCACGACTATAAGGTCGCCGGCATCGGCCTCGACACGCTGCGGACCTGGACCGCCAAGGCGGGTTGGGAGCTATTGCTCAACCGCGCCGGCACGACGTTCCGCAAATTGCCCGATGCGGAGAAACAGGATGTGGATGAGCAGAAGGCAATCGCGCTGATGGAAGCGCAGCCATCGATGATCAAGCGGCCGGTCGTCGAGTCGGGCGGCGAATTGCTCGTCGGCTTCGATCCGCAGAAATACGCCGCTCTGTTCGATCGCTAGGGGGCCTCGGGCGTCGTCGCGGGTTTGCCTTTGCGGCGCCCAGGGATTAGCCAGTCGCACATGTCCACCTACACGATCGAAACCGCCACCAGCCGCGCGACTCCGACTCCGGCCCCCATTCGGCGGCTCACGGTCCCCAAGCTGCAGGCGCGCAAGGGCGGCGATCCGATCGTCGCACTCACCGCCTATACAACGCGCATGGCGCAGCTGCTCGATCCGCATTGCGACCTCCTCCTCGTCGGCGACAGCCTTGGCCAGGTCATCTACGGCCTGCCTTCCACCATCCCGGTCAGTCTCGACATGATGTGCGCGCATGGCGCCGCGGTCGTGCGCGGGTCCTGGCATGCGGTGGTCGCAGTCGACATGCCGTTCGGCAGCTACGAAGCCAGCCCGGCGCAGGCGTTCGAGAGTGCGGCGCGCGTGCTCAAGGAAACCGGCGCGGCCGCGGTGAAGATCGAGGGCGGCGAGGCGATGGCCGAAACCATCTCGTTCCTTACGCGGCGCGGCATCCCGGTGATCGGCCATGTCGGGCTCACGCCGCAGGCGGTCAATATGCTCGGCGGCTATGGCGCGCGCGGCAGCGACGACAAGGAGGCCGCCAAGATCCTCGCCGATGCCAAGGCGGTGGATTCGGCCGGATGTTTCGCGATGGTGCTCGAAGGAATGATCGAGGAACTTGCCGTCGCGGTGACCAAGGCCGTGGCCTGCCCGACGATCGGCATCGGCGCCTCTGCGCAGTGCGACGGACAGATATTGGTGGCCGAGGATATGCTCGGCCTGTTCGAGCGGACGCCGCGTTTCGTGAAACGCTATGACGATCTTGCATCACGCATAGGCGCGACTGCCGCTGCTTATGCCGGGGAGGTACGCGCGCGCGCTTTCCCGGGAGAGGAACAGATTTACCGGCGCAAGACGTGAGCCCTTCCGTTTGGGCCGTTGCGTGATAGAGCACGCCGGACGCCCATATTCTGTTCATCTTCACTCTGTTTGACCGGGTGAAGCTGCGCATATGGATGTGGCGCGATTGAATTCGGGGACTGGAGAGACTGATTGGCACAGCCGCCAAAAGATTCCGAAACCTTCTACCGCGAAGTCGATGAGGAGCTTCGCCGTGCGCAGCTGACCGGCTTCTTCGGCCGCTTCGGCATCATGATCGCTGTCGCGCTTCTGCTCCTGCTTGCGGCTGTCGGCGGCTATCTGTGGTGGCAGCATTACCAGGAAACCCAGGCGGACCAGCAGGCCGAGACGCTTTCCAAGATCTTCGACGACCTGGATTCGGGCAAGACCAAGGATATCAACGCGCGTCTCGACGCGCTCGCCAGGGACGGCAACAAAGCCTATCGCGCCGCCGCGCTGCTGACCAAGGCAGATGTCGCTATCAAGGAAGGCAAGGATCCCGTCGCGATCCAGGCGTTTGCCCAGGTCGCGCAGGATGACGATCTCGCGCAGCCCTATCGCGATCTGGCGCTGATCCGGCAGACCGCGCTCCAATTCGACACCTTGCCGCCCGCGCAGGTGGTCGACCGGATGAAGCCGCTCGCTGTCAGCGGCAAGGCGTGGTTCGGCAGCGCCGGCGAGATGCTGGCGATGGCCTATATGAAAGAGCGCAAGCCCGAGCTGGCCGCTCCTATTTTCGCCGCAATGGCAAAGGATGAGAAGGTCCCGCGCTCGATCCGGTCGCGTGCGAAGGAAATGGCGGCATCGCTGGGCATCGAGGTTCCGGATATCCCGGCTGTCGGCGACGGTGCAACGAAGGAAACGAATCAATGAAGCGAGTGATCGTGGCTCTGGCGCTGGTGAGCCTGCTTGGTGGCTGCGGCGTATTGGGCATTGGCGGCAAGGGCAAGCCAAAGACGCCGACCGTCGGCAATCGCATCGCGGTACTCGCCAATGAAGCGTCGGTCGACGTCGACCCCGGCCTCGCCGATGTCCCGGTCACGGTTCCGCCGGCGGCTACCAACACCGACTGGCCGCAGCCGGGCGGAAATCCATCCAAGTCGATGGGCCATGTCTCGATCGGCACCACGCTGGGCCGCATCTGGGCGATCGACGCCGGTCGCGGCAGCACCAGCCGAATCCGTCTCGCCTCGCCGCCGGTCGTCGCCGACGGCCGCATCTATGTGATCGACACCGAAGCGTCGGTCCGCGCGTTCAACACCGCGAATGGGAAGCTCATCTGGCGCGCCCAGGTCGGCACGCCGAAAGGCGGCATGAGCCTCTGGTCCGGAGAATATACCGGTAACAGCGGCGTATTGTTCGGGGGCGGCGTCAGCTTCGACGGCGGCCGTGTCTATGCCACCAACGGTGTCGGCGATACCGCCGCCTTTGATGCGGCGACCGGCAAGCAGATCTGGACGGTTCATCCGGGCGGCCCGCTGCGCGGCGCGCCGACCATTGCCAATGATAATGTCTATGTGGTCAGCCAGGACAATCAGCTGTTCGCGCTCAGCCCCGAGGACGGCAAGATCCGCTGGCAGGCGGCGGGTTCGATCGAGCTTGCCGGCGTGTTCGGGACGGCGGCACCGGCGGCGGCGCAGGGTACCGTGGTCGCCGGTTTCTCCTCGGGCGAGCTGACCGCCTACCGCTATGAGAACGGCCGCGTTCTTTGGCAGGACGTATTGGCCCGCACGAGCATTTCGACCGTCGTCGGAACATTGTCGGATATCGATGCCAATCCGGTCATCGACGGCGGCCGCGTCTATGCGATTGGCGCCGGCGGCCGCATGGTTGCGATGGAGCTCAATACCGGGCAGCGGCTTTGGGAACTCAACATAGCGGGCCTGGCCACGCCATGGGTGGCCGGCGACTGGATCTTCGTCGCCACCGATCAGGGCCAGCTGTTCGCGATTGCCCGCTCCAATGGCCATGTCCGCTGGATGAGCCAGCTGCGCCGCTACGCCAAGCAGAAGTCCAAGAAGAATCCGGTCTATTGGAAAGGCCCGATCCTTGCCGGCGACCGGCTCATCGTGGCCGATTCGATCGGCGAGCTGGTGAACGTCTCGGTGACCGACGGCAGCGTCCTGTCGATCGCCAAGACCGGCGAGAAGATCTCGCTGGCGCCGATCGTCGCCGGCGACACGCTCTACATCCTCGCCGACGACGGACGGCTGTCCGCCTGGCGTTGATATAATTCCCCTTCTCCCTCGAGGGAGAGGAAGTCAAAGGTCGAAGCAGCTCCATCCAGTAGTCAACCGCCTGCGCGGTTGACCGGCCCACCGGCGCAGGGCAGGGCGGGCGCCGCTATGGCGCGGCTTCCAACAGTGGCGATTGTCGGCCGGCCTAACGTCGGCAAGTCCACTCTGTTCAACAGGCTGGTCGGCAAGAAGCTCGCGCTCGTCGACGATCGCCCGGGCGTCACGCGCGATCGCCGCGAGGGCGAAGCGCACCTTCTCGATCTCACCTTCCGGCTCATCGACACCGCAGGCTATGAAGATGAAGACCCGCGCACGCTGCCGGGCCGCATGCGCGAGCAGACGATGGCCGCGGTGCGCGAGGCGGATGCGGTGCTGTTCCTGATCGACGCACGCGCCGGTCTTACCCCGCTCGACGAAGAGATTGCGCGCTGGCTGCGCACCGAGAAGACGCCGGTCATCCTCGTCGCCAACAAGGCCGAGGGAAAAGCGGGCGATGCCGGGATGTTCGATGCCTATTCGCTGGGGCTTGGCGACCCGGCGGCGATCAGCGCCGAACATGGCGAAGGGATCGTCGATCTGTTCGAGCAGCTGCTTCCCCACACCGAGCGCGCCGATGATGCCGACAATCTGGATGGAGATGAGGAAGGGGAGCGGATCCTCAAGCTCGCCATCGTCGGACGTCCGAATGCCGGCAAGTCGACTTTGATCAATCGCCTGCTCGAACAGGATCGTCTTATCACCGGGCCGGAAGCAGGCATCACCCGCGATTCGATCGCGATCGACTGGCAGTGGCAGGGCCGCCCGGTCAGGCTGATCGACACGGCCGGGATGCGCAAGAAGGCCAAGGTCCAGGACAAGCTCGAGAAACTGTCCGTGGCCGATGCGCGGCGCGCGATCGATTTCGCCGAAGTCGTCGTGCTGCTGCTCGACGCGACGCTCGGGCTGGAATCGCAAGATTTGCGGATCGCCGATCAGGTCCTCCAGGAAGGCCGCGCGCTCGTCATCGCGATCAATAAATGGGATCTGGCCGAGGATCAGAGTTCGCTGTTCCAGGGGATCAGCGCCGCGCTCAAGGAGGGCCTCTCGCAGGCGCCCGGCGTCGCGTTGCTCACGGTATCGGGCAAGACCGGCAAGGGTCTCGACCAATTGCTCGCGGCAGCCTTCGAAATCCGCGAGATCTGGTCGAAGCGCGTCGGCACCGGCGAGCTCAACCGCTGGTTCGCCAATGCGATCGAACAAAATCCGCCGCCCGCGCCCAGCGGCGCCCGGATCAAACTGCGCTACATCACCCAGGTCGGGTCGCGGCCGCCGAGCTTCGTTCTGTTCGGAACCCGCCTCGACCAGCTGCCCGACAGCTATTTGCGCTATTTGATGAACGGGATGCGCCGGGAATTCGGCTTCGGCGCGGTGCCTCTGCGGCTGCAGGCACGCGCGCGCAGCAATCCGTTCAGCCCGTGACTGCTGACCTGCTTGTCGATGCCCGCGGCCTGCTCTGCCCCTGGCCGGTGGTTCGTCTGGCCCGTGCCGTGCGCGAGGCGGAAGGTCCGGTGCGGGTCCGCATCCTCGCCGACGATCCAGCCGCGGCCGGCGAGATTGCCCAGCTTTGCGCGGAACGGAATTGGTCGTTTGCCGCCGACCAGGTCGACACCAGCGAATTTACCATAAACACCGGCTGAAACGTCAACCGCCTGTTTACTTGCCAGGTCTAGGGTCTCGGTCGCGACCATATGGACGGCGGGCGACATGGAACCGGAACTCACTGAAGAGGATGCGATCGTCGACTGGGAGGTCTTCTCCCGGACGCGCACGGAACTCGGGCCAGGATTCGTGCGCATTCTCGGCTATTTCCGCGAGGATGGCGAGAAATCGGTGCTGCGGATCGAGGATGCGATGCATCGCCGCGACGCCGCGGGACTCGTCATCCCGGCCCATACGCTCAAGACCGAGGCACGCCAGTTCGGTGCCGATCCGCTCGGCAATCTCGCGGAGGAGATCGAGATCTGCGGCCGCCGCTTCATGGAAGCGCGCATGTTCCCCGACGAGCTGGTTCCGTCGGTGGCGCGGCTGCGCGCGCTCTATACAAAGACGCTGAAACTGTTCGAGAAAGAATCCAATCCGCTGGCCACGCGGCGGTCCGCTTCCGAACGGACCGACGCCAGCAATCAGGATTTCGGCCGCATCTAGCTTTGCGGGGCGATGCCGCGCCGCATCGGCTGGAGCCTGCCGCGGGCGAGGCTTCGCCACAGCCATTCGAACGGCCCGTAACGGTAGCGCTCGAGCCAGGGCTTGCTCCACAACAACATCACTGCCCACATCGGAATGACCACCAGCCACAATTCGCTGCGGGTCATCGTTCCGAACAGGCCGAAGCCGTAACCGTAGAATAAGGTGGTCATGACGATGCTCGTGCCGAGATAATTGGTGAAGGCGGCTCGTCCCGCTGCCGCGATCCGCTGCACCAATGCGCCGCCATTCCGCGTCACGAGGATAATCAGCGCCGCATAAGCGACGACCATGATCGGCCTCAGCGGGGCCGTGGCGGTGAGGCCGAATGCGAACAGTGCGGGGACGCTGAAATTGCTGCGGTACAACAGGAGCGCCAGCACCGCGTAAAGCGGGACCGAGACAAGGAATCCGACCCCGGCGACGATAGCATATTGCCGGCTGGTCCAATGGCCGCCGAGGAAGCCGCTCTTCAGTGCGGCCATCCCCAGGAGCATGTAACCCAGGGTCTCCCAACCGAAGACGAGCAGGCTGTGCAACGGGCCGAATGTCTGGCCGGTCAGCCGGTGCAGCGTGATATCCACGTAGGAGCCGCGATACTGGGCCAGCATCTTCGCCAGGTCGGCGGCATCCGGGACGGCCATGCCCTTGGCGACGGCATGCCAGTTCAGCAAAGTCTCGGCGCTTGCGTCCGGAGCCGCGGCCGCGACGCTCAGGCGATAGGCGTCGAACGTCATCTCGCCGAGGACCAACGTCTCGACCGCGATCATGGCGATGCCGAACAGGATGAGTGTGCGCACAGGCAGGTAGCAGAAGAACCAGGCCGCCATTCCGACCGGTGCGTAGAGCGACAATATGTCGCCCGACCAGATGAAATAATAATGCGCGAGTCCGAACCACAAAAGCCAGGCCATGCGACGGAAATGTATGTTGGCGGACGGCTCCATGCGGTCGTCGGCGCGCAGGATGACGAGCAGCATGCTCGCCCCGAACAGGAAGGAGAAAAGCCCGCGCATCCGCCCGCCGACCAGGATGAAATCGACCAGCCAGGACACGAAGTCGGCGGTCGACCGCGTGCCATAGGCAAGGGGATTCGCGTCGGCCGGGAGCGGCATCGCAAAGACGATGATGTTCATCGCCAATATGCCCATTACCGCCACGCCCCGGACGATGTCGAGCGTGGCGATCCGCTCGTCCTCAGGGACTGGAATTATGGTGTCGTCACGCATGAGAACCGCGGCGTGTCGCTGGTCACGCCAGCGCGGCGTCCGGGCCCATCAAATTTGGAAAAAAGCCTTCATGGGCGTCGCGCAGCTGGTCCAGCGAAACGGCGTCTGTCTTTCCGCCTCTAACCATGCTGAGGACGGTGCCGCCCGTGGTGCCCAGCTGCGTGCAGGGGACGCCTGCCGCCGCCGCCTGCGTGGCGATTGCCCGACTGCCGGTCACGACGTAGCGCGCCTGGTCCTCGCCGAATGCGGCTGCCGCATGATGATCCGTGTCGATGCGCCATTCGGCGCCGATGCCGCCGGCGAGCGCCATCTCGGCGATCGTCACAGCAATACCCCCGTCCGAAACGTCATGCACCGCCGTCACTGCGCCATCGGCGATCAGCTTCCGTACGAGTTCGCCGTGGCGCCGCTCGGCAGTCAGGTCGACCGGCGGTGGCGGGCCTTCTTCCCGGCCCTGGATCTCGCGAAGCCAGATCGACTGGCCAAGGTGCGAAGGGGGATCGCCGATCAGGAAGATCGTCTCGCCGTCCGCCTTGAACGATAGCGTTGCTGCCGTGCGCCAGTCGGACAACAGCCCGACGCCGCCGATCGCCGGTGTCGGAAGGATCGCGCTGCCCGTCCCGTCCTCGCTTTTGGTTTCATTGTACAATGACACATTGCCCGAGACGATCGGGAAATCGAGCGCGCGGCATGCTTCGGCCATGCCTTCGATGCAGCCGACGAACTGGCCCATGATCTCGGGCCGCTGCGGATTGCCGAAGTTCATGCAGTCGGTGGTCGCGAGCGGCGTCGCGCCGACCGCGCTGAGGTTGCGGTAGCATTCGGCGATCGCCTGCTTGCCGCCCTCGACCGGATCGGCAAAGCAATAACGTGGAGTGACATCGGTCGAAATTGCCAGCGCCTTGTTCGTGCCGTGGACTCGAACAACCGCGGCGTCGCCGCCGGGGCGCTGCACGGTGTCGGCCCCAACCATGTGGTCATATTGTTCCCAGATCCAGCGGCGGCTGGCGAGGTCGGGCGAGGCCATCAGTTTCAGCAGGTCGGCGGCAATGTCGGTCGAGTCCGGCACGTCGCCAAGCGGGGCGTGGGAGAGAGTCGCCACCCAGGGGCGGTCATAGAGTGGTGCATCGTCTGCCAGCGGGGCAAGCGGAATGTCGGCAACCGTCTCGCCATTCCATGTCAGCACCATATGACCTGTATCCGTCACGCGGCCGATGACCGCGAAGTCCAGCTCCCATTTGCGGAAGATCGCCTCGGCCTCGGGCTCGCGGCCCGGCTTAAGCACCATCAGCATCCGTTCCTGGCTTTCGGACAGCATCATCTCATAGGGCGTCATGCCCTGCTCGCGGCATGGCACCGCGTTCATGTCGAGTTCGATGCCGACGCCGCCCTTGGACGCCATTTCGACCGAGGATGAGGTCAGGCCGGCGGCACCCATGTCCTGGATCGCGACGATCGCGTCGGACGCCATCAGTTCGAGGCAGGCCTCGATCAGCAGCTTCTCGGTGAACGGGTCGCCGACCTGCACCGTCGGCCTTTTCTCCTCGCTGTCTTCCGAGAAATCGGCCGACGCCATGGTTGCGCCATGGATGCCGTCGCGACCGGTCTTGGAGCCGACATAGACGATAGGGTTGCCGATCCCGGACGCGGCCGAATAGAAGATCTTGTCGGTGTCCGCGATTCCGACCGTCATCGCGTTGACCAGGATGTTGCCGTCATAGGAACGGTGGAAATTGACTTCGCCGCCGACCGTGGGGACGCCGACGCAATTGCCATAGCCGCCAATGCCGTGGACGACGCCCGAGATCAGGTGGCGCATCCTGGGATGGTCCGGCCGTCCGAAGCGCAGCGCATTCAGATTGGCGACTGGCCGCGCGCCCATCGTGAACACGTCGCGAAGGATTCCGCCGACCCCGGTCGCCGCGCCCTGATAGGGCTCGATATAGCTGGGGTGGTTGTGGCTCTCCATCTTGAAGATCACCGCCTTGCCGTCGCCGATGTCGACCACGCCGGCATTCTCGCCGGGGCCCTGGATCACCTGCGGGCCGCTGGTCGGCAGCTTCTTCAGGTGGATTCGCGAACTTTTGTAGGAGCAATGCTCGGACCACATCACCGAAAATATGCCAAGCTCGGTCAGATTGGGCTCGCGGCCCATCGCGCCGAGCACGCGCTGATATTCTTCGGGCGAAAGCCCGTGATCGGCGACGGTCTGGGCGGTGATCGGGGATTCGCTCATGGCCCGCGTCCTAGGGTTCAAACCCGGTCGCTGCAATCGCCCGGATTCCCCTTGCGGACTCCGTGCAGGTTACAGATAATGCGGACCGACCATTATCGGAGGCAGCCATGAGCATCAGTCCCATTCCGACCGGTTATCACAGCGTCATTCCCTATCTGATCGTCGACGATGCGGCCGCGGCGATCGAATTCTACAAACAGGTCCTCGGCGCCAGCGAAGTGATGCGCATGCCGATGGGCGACAAGATCGGCCATGCCGAGCTGAAGATCGGCGATTCGCACATCATGCTCGCCGACGCGATGCCCGAGATGAACTATCACGATCCCAGGCACTACGGCGGCACCCCCGTCAGCGTCATGGCCTATCTGCCCGACGTCGATGCGGTCTATGGCCGCGCGATGGGCGCCGGCGCCAAGGAGGAAAAGGCGCTGGCGGACCAGTTCTACGGCGATCGCTCGGGCACCTTCATCGACCCGTTCGGACATCGCTGGACCGTGGCCACGCACATCGAGGATGTGTCGGACGAGGAGATAAAGCGCAGGCTGGACGCGATGCACGGCGAGCACGCCTGATGTTGCCCGACGTCAACTGGATCGCGGCGGTGGTAGCAGGAATACTCGGCTTCATGCCCGGGGCGCTGTGGTATTCGCCCGTCCTGTTCCTCAACGCCTGGCAGCGCGAGACCGGCCTGACCGGTCAGGAGAAAGGCCTGCCGTTCCCGGCGCGGCTGGCGACCGGCACCGCTTTGTCGATCGTCGCGGCCTTGGCCTTCGCTTTCCTGCTCGGCCCCTGGCCAACGCTGAAATTCGCCGTGGCTGCGGCGCTTGCGGTCGGCATCGCCTTCATCACCACCGCCTTCGGAATCCAATATGTGTTCGAGGGCAAATCGGTGAAGCTGACCCTGATCAACGGCGGCTATCACGTCGTGCAGTTCCTGATCTACGCTGTGATCCTGGGACTCTGGCACTAGATCGGTCGGACATGAAAAGGCCGGCCCGACACTCACGCCGTTCGGGCTGAGCTTGTCGAAGCCCTTTCCCTTTTCTTTGGTCACAAGAAGTAGAGCCCTTCGACAAGCTCAGGGCGAACGGATGAGGTCTGGCGTTCGGTGTTTTAGGCCTTGCAGCTCTGGCTGCCCTTGCCCGGCGCGCTGACGGTGATCTGCGTGCCGCTGCCGGTGACCGAATAGCCGTCGGCGACGAACGGCTTGCCCGCTTCCGGAGCGGTCAGCAGGACCGGGTCCTCGCCCTTCTTGGTGCGGAAGTTCGCGGTCGTCTGATCGCTCATGAAGTCGACGTAGATGATGCTATTGTCCTTGCACCGGTACGTACGGCTGGCGGCGATCGACGGCGGCAGCGCAACCGGCTTCGCCTTGGCAAGGTCTGCAGCCTGCGTATCCAGCGGACCGGAGTTGATGATCGTCGGCTCATTGTTGCAAGCCGCGAGCGTGAGAAGAGCCGCGGTTGGAGCGGCTGTGAGGAGGATACGAAAGCTGAACATGCATCGCCCTTCGCGACAGTAAAATCGATCGTCAAGGAAAACTTTTGCCCGGCGCCCTCCTGCCGCACCGAAGGGGGTTCGACAAGGGGTTTCATTTGCATTAGCGTCGACCCGATCGGGGACGGGAGAATGTCGACTTGATGCAGCGCGTCCGGATCGGCCTGACCGGTTTGGCTCTGGTTTTCCTATTGGTACTGCTCGCCACCGTCATCCGCAGTGCGGGTGACGCGCCGGCCGGCAATAATGTTGACCGGGTGCTTTCCGAAGGTTCCGGCAACGGGCAGGACGCGCGCCCGACCGAACCACTTGCCGAGCTCGGCGTTGCGCCGGGCAATGCGGACTCCAATAGCGTCGACGGGGCAGGCGGCACCCGGTGAATCGCGGCAGGCGCCGTCCTCCGGGCCGTCCTTTTAGATCCAGATACTTGCCCGAATCTGCTCGTTTCGAGTCGCAACGCCCAGTTGCGGCTTCCCCCAGACTTATCCACAGCGTGAACAACCGTGAACAAGCCAAGAACAAGCAGAGGAACAGGTCGTGAATAACATGGTATGAATACCATGATTTGGCATGAAATCCCCATATAGGGCATGAAAACCCCTTCCATAGGCATCCACATCCTGTTATCCACTGGCTCCTAATTTGGGGCATTCCCGGTGACATGTAGGTCAAGCAGCGGGCGCGAGAGCGCTTTCTGCGCCGGGGGACGCTCGCACTCAGGGGGAAGCGGGTCGATCCGTGGAATTGGTGGATCTCTTCAACGGAAGCGCGCTCACCGCGGTGGATGCCAAGGGGCGTCTGTCGGTGCCGGCGTTCATCCGTGGCGTGGTCGAGCGGCGCTCGGACGCCAAGGCGGTCCTGATCGGCGCCCATGAGGTCGACCCGTGCCTGACCGCCTATGACCGCGGTTACGCGCGCAACCTCTATGCCGACAATGAGCGGCGCCGATTGCTCGAGGAAGCCGGCGACGCATCGAACGAGGCCCATTTCGCGCGCGCGCGCCGCACCTTCGGTCTCACCGAGGACGTTCCCTATGACACGAGCGGACGGATCATCTTGCCGCCGATGATGCGTCGCAAGGGACAGATCGAGGATCTGGCCCTGTTCGTCGGCGCCGGAGGAACATTCGAAATCTGGAATCCGCACATCGCGCTGAAGAGCGGCGATGCCAATTTACGCGAGCTTGCCGCCTATCGGCTCGAAGAGCGGGGGGTGGCATGAGCACCGGGACGTCTGCCCACGTTCCGGTGCTTTTAGACGAGGTGATCGCCGCGCTGGCGATCGCCGAGGGCGAGGTGCACGTCGACGGCACATTCGGTGCCGGCGGCTACACAAGTGCGATGCTTTCCGGTGGTGCGCGTGTCGTTGCGTTTGACCGCGATCCGGACGCGATCCGCGAGGGACAGTCCCTTGCGGTTGCGAGCGGGGAGCGCCTGACGCTTGTTCCGGAGCGTTTTTCCCGGATGCGTCAGGTGCTTTCGGCGCTTGGCATCGACAGCGTGGATGGCGTGGCGCTCGATATCGGCGTGTCGTCGATGCAGATCGACCGGCCGGACCGTGGCTTTTCGTTCCAGGCCGACGGTCCGCTCGACATGCGCATGGAGCGCGAAGGCCAGACCGCCGCCGACTTCCTCAACACCGCGGACGAGGCGGAGATAGCCGACGTCCTCTATCGTTACGGCGAGGAGCCCAAGTCGCGCCGGATCGCACGCGCGATTGTCGCCGCGCGGCCGATCACCCGGACCGGCGAACTGGCCGACGTCGTCCGCAAGGCGACCGGCTACGGCCCGGCCAGCAAGAAGGATCCGGCGACACGGACCTTCCAGGCGCTTCGCATCTACCTCAACGCCGAGCTCGACGAGCTGGAAGGCGGCCTTTCGGCTGCCGAGGACGTGCTCGCGCCAGGCGGGCGACTGGCCGTCGTCACCTTCCACAGCCTCGAGGACCGGATCGTGAAGCATTTCCTGCGCGAACGGAGCGGCGCGGTGCCGGCCGGATCGCGGCATCGTCCGGCCACCGGGAACAGGCGCGATCCCAGCTTCGAGGCGGTCGCCCGACCGGTCCGTCCGAGCGAGGCCGAGACGCGCGCCAATCCGCGTGCCCGCTCGGCGACGCTGCGCGTGGCGCGCCGGACGGCAGCAACTTCATGGTCAAACGTCAAACGAGGAACGGCATCATGATGGCTCATGGGTTCAAACCCGTCGGATGGGTGGCAGCGGTCGCAACCGCCGCGCTGGGCTGCTACATGCTGTCTCTGAACGTCGCGTCCGAACGTGCTGATCTGGCTAAGGTGGAACGGCAGATCATCGCGACCAAGCAGGATATACGATCGCTCCAGACCGAGCTCGGGACGCGCGGACGCATGGCCCAGCTCGAACAGTGGAATTCCGATGTCCTCGCGCTCTCTGCGCCGGCCTCGACCCAGTTCGTGGCGGACGAGGTCACGCTCGCCAGGTTCGACACCCACGCCCCGACGCTTGACGATCGCGCCGAGGTCCGCATGGCGTCGGCCGACATCATGCCCTCCGCGCCCAGGGCCGTCGAGGCGCCGGTCGTCGTCGCTTCTGCGCCCGCTCCGGCCGCTGCGATGGAGCAGCGGCAGATGGTTCATCGCGCGAGCATGACGATCGATCCGGTCAAATTGCCCCCATCCGCTCCTGTCGCGCTGCGGATCGATGCCAATCGGCCCAAGCCGGCGAGCATCAGCAAACGAACCGATGCGGAGCGGCCGGCACCCCCCATGTCCAAGCGAATGGAATCCGCCCGTTCCAGTTTCACGCCGGCGACGAACAAGGGCGCGGAGGTGTCGCCAGTCAAAACGGCCTCGACGACTTCCAGGCGGCCTGACACGATCGCTGCCAAATCTGCTTCGACCGTCTCCAAGCGACCGGACACGATCGCGGCTAAATTCGCTTCGGCAAAGCGGCCCGTAACCGCCGAGATCAAGCTTGCCTCGGCAGCAATGCCGGATCGTGTGGATACGATCAGGCCGAAGCTTGCCGCTGTGTCTTCGAAGCGCATGGATGCCGGCCTGGCCAAGGTGATCAGCGCGGCCGCCAGAAAAGAAGCAGGTCGCTCCAAACAATGACCGCGGTTGCCGCGTATCCTGGGCGGGCCCTGATTCCCGCCAACCGGCAGGAATCGCTGGCATTGACCTATCACCGCATGATGCTCGTCATGCTGGTGTTCGCGGGCGTCACCTTCCTGATCGTCGCGCGGCTCGCCCTGCTGCAGGTCTTCAGCGACCATTCCGGCGCACAGGCGATCGGTGACCCGCTGATTCCCGCGCGCGCGGATGTGATCGACCGTCATGGCACGCCGCTGGCGCGATCGATCGAGGCCTGGTCGATCGCGGTTCATCCCAACAAGCTGCTCAGCAACCCCGATGAACTCGCTGAGCGCCTGGCCGAGCTGATGCCGGAACGCAGCGCGGCGCAATATCGTGCCATCCTGCGGTCGGGGAAGAGCTTCGTCTATCTCAACCGGCGGGCGATGCCCGAGCTGGTCGCCAAGGTGAACGCGCTCGGCGACCCCGGCCTCGTGTTCGACCGCGAGCCCGAGCGTCTCTATCCCAACCTCGGTCTCGCCTCGCACGTGCTTGGCTACACCAACCTCGATGGCCGGGGCGAAGCCGGGATCGAGCGCGCGCTGGACTCGCGCCTTTCGGATCCGCAACTGCGCGGCGCTCCGGTCCAGCTCTCGATCGATGCCCGGGTCCAGCAGGCGATGGAAGCCGAGCTTTCGTCGGCGATGGCCAAATTCTCGGCGATCGGCGCGGCCGGCATCGTGATGGATATCCGCACCGGCGAGATACTGGCGATGACGTCGCTTCCCGAAATCAATCCCAACGTTCCCGGCCACGGCTCTCCTGAAGCGCGCTTCAATCGCGCGACGCTTGGCGTGTACGAGCTCGGTTCGACGTTCAAGCCGTTCACCGTCGCGATGGCGATGGACAGCGGCATCGTAAAGAGCTTCGGGAAGATCTACGATTGTCCCAAGGGCCTCCATGTCGGCGGCTTCACGATCACCGATACGCACCCGTTCGGCCGGCGCTGCACCGTCGCGGAGATCATGAAGGAATCGTCGAACATCGGCACCGCACAGATCGCCGCACAGGTCGGCTCGAAGCGCCAGCAGGCGTTCCTGCGCAATATGGGCTTTATGGAGCCGGTCGTCGTCGAGCTTAAGGAGCGCGGCCGGACGCTGACGCCCGGCGCGAACTGGGGTACGGTCGCGACGATGACGGTCGGTTTCGGGCATAGCATCGCGGTGACGCCGCTCCATCTCGCGACCGGCTATGCGACCCTGTTCAACGGCGGTGTCTGGCACCCCGCCACGCTGCTCAAGGTCGGCGAGGGCCACAAGGTACCGGCCGGACACCGGGTATTCAGCCAGGATACGTCCTACAGGATGCGCGCGCTCCTGCGTCTCGTCGTCACCGACGGAACCGGCAAAAGAGCCGATGCGCCGGGCTACCGGGTTGGCGGCAAGACCGGGACCGCGGAAAAGATCGTCGGCGGCCGCTATACGTCGAATGCGGTCGTCACCAGCTTTGCCGGCGTTTTCCCGATGGACGAGCCGCGCTATGTGGTGGTCGCAATGCTCGACGACCCCAAGGCGACGTCCGATACTTATGGTTTCCACACCGCGGGATGGAATGTCGCGCCGGTGGTGTCGAAGGTCGTGAGCCGGATCGGCCCGATGCTCGGCGTGATGCCCGATATGCACCGCGACGCGAATATGTCCGAGGTATTGCCCTTCGTGCACGACGAGGCGAAGTAAGCCATGCGCCTGGCTGACCTAGCGGGAATCTCTGGCGATTCCGAGGTCACCGGATTCGCGATCGACCATCGCAAGGTGGCACCCGGCACGATATTCGGCGCTTTCCCCGGCGCCCGGTTCAATGGCGAGGATTTCATCGCCTCCGCAGTCTCCTCGGGCGCGGTCGCGGTGGTTGCGCGGCCGCAGGTTCGGGTCGAAGGATCGGTGCACATCCCCGCAGAGCAGCCGCGCCAGAGGTTCGCGCAGCTTGCCGCGCGCTTCTTCAAGCCATTCCCTGGCACGGTCACGGCAGTGACCGGAACCAACGGCAAGACCTCGACGGTCGAGCTCACCCGCCAGCTGTGGCGCATAGCTGGTCATAATTCCGCATCGATCGGGACGCTCGGCGTGACGACGGCGGACGATCAAGTCTCGACCGGCTTGACCACCCCCGACATCGTGACCTTCCTTGCCAATATGGCGGGTCTCGCGCGCGAAGGGGTGACTCATGCCGCGTTCGAAGCTTCGAGCCACGGCCTCGCCCAATATCGCACGGAAGGACTTCCGGTCCAGGCGGCCGCCTTCACCAACTTCAGCCGCGATCACCTCGACTACCATCATACGATGGAGGAATATTTCGAGGCCAAGATGCGGCTGTTCTCCGAGGTCGTCCAGGACGGCGGGATCGCAGTGGTCTGGACCGACGATCCGATGTCGGACGCAGTGATCGAACGTTGCCGCGCGCGCGGGCTGCGCCTGCTCAGCGTCGGAGCGCGCGGCGACGCGCTCAAGCTGGTCGGGCGTTCGACAACCGCGCTTGGCCAGCGGCTTGACATTGAATCGGGCGGCAAGACGCACAGCGTCACGATCCCGCTGATCGGCGCCTATCAGGCGGCGAACGCGCTGACGGCGGCGGGGCTGGTGATCGCGACCGGCGGACAGACGGCCGAAACGCTTGCCAATCTGGCGCGCGTCCAGCCAGTGCGCGGCAGGCTCGAACGCGCCGTCATCACTGCCAAGGGCGCGACCGTCTATGTGGATTATGCGCATACGCCCGATGCACTTGCCTCGGCGATCGAGGCGCTCAAGCCGCATGCGCGCGGGCGGATGATCACGGTGTTCGGTGCGGGCGGCGACCGCGATACGGGCAAACGGCCGCAGATGGGTGAAGTTGCCACCCGGCTGTCCGACCTGGTGATCGTCACCGACGACAATCCGCGCGGCGAGGATCCGGCCGAGATCCGCCGCGACATAATGCGTGGCGCGAGCGGCGCGCATGAGATTTCCGGCCGGCGCGAAGCGATCGCCGCCGCCATCGCATCGGCCGGTGCCGACGACATCGTGCTGATCGCGGGCAAGGGGCATGAGCAGGGGCAGATCATCGGCGACCGGGTGCTTCCGTTCGACGATGTCGCCGTCGCACGCGAGTGCGCGGCATGACGAGCCTCTGGACCGCCGATGAGATCGCCGGGGCCGTCGGCGGCGCCGTCCACGGCGCGTTCGCGGCGAATGGCGTCGCCTTCGACTCGCGCGAAGTGCAGACGGGTGACCTGTTCATCGCCATGAAGGGCGAGGCGACCGACGGCCACCTTTTCCTGGACCGCGCATTTGCTGCAGGTGCGTCCGGCGCGATCGTCAGCGAGGAGATCGCACCGCCGCACGTCCATGTCGACGACAGCGTCGCGGCGCTCACCGCGCTTGGACATGGCGCGCGGGCGCGCAGCGCTGCGAAGATCATTGGCGTCACTGGCTCGGTCGGCAAGACCGGAACCAAGGAAGCCTTGTTCGCAGCCCTGGATCGCTCGGCGCCGGGACGCGCGCACCGCTCGCTCAAAAGTTACAACAATCACACCGGAGTGCCGTTGTCGCTCGCGCGGATGCCACGTGAGACCCGCTACGGCATCTTCGAGATGGGCATGAATCATGCCGGCGAGCTGGCAATGCTGACGCAGATCGTGCGGCCGCATGTCGCGATCGTCACCGCCATCGCACCGGCGCATCGCGAGTTCTTCGCGAGCGAGGAGGCGATTGCCGACGCCAAAGGCGAGATATTCTCCGGGCTTGAGCCCGGTGGAACCGCGATCATTCCCGACGACAGCCCACATCGCGAACGGCTGATCGCCGCAGCGCGTCCTTTTGCGGGCCGGATCTGGACCTTTGGACGCACCCAGCGCGCCGACATCTGGGCGCGCGATGTCGTCCCGGCGCAAGGCGTCGGCAGCCTCGTCAGCGCATCTTTGCCCGGCGCCGACCTGACGTTCACCATTGCCCAGCCGGGCGAGCATTGGGTGTCGAATGCGCTGGCGGTGATCGCGGCCGTGCATGCCGTCGGTGGCGACCTTGCCGCCGCAGGCCTGGCGCTTGCCGACCAGCAGGGATTGAAGGGGCGCGGCGCGCGCCACATCATCCATTTGCCCGATGGCGACGCGTTGCTGATAGATGAAAGCTACAATGCCAATCCGGCCTCGATGCGCGCCACGCTTGCCACACTTGGTGCCGAGGACGTCTCCGGCCGGCGGATCGCCGTGCTGGGAGCGATGCGCGAACTCGGCGTCGACAGCGCCGATTTCCACGCCGCCCTCGCCGACCCGGTCGAAGCTGCCGGCGTATCTTTTGCCGTACTCGTCGGCGAAGAGATGGCGCCGCTCGCGCACGCTCTGGGCAATCGGATCACTCTGACCCATGTGCCCGACACGGCTGCGGCGATCGCGGCGCTTCGCGGCCGGATCGCTCCGGGCGACGCGATATTGGTCAAGGGATCGAACACGGTCGGGCTGGCAGCCCTTGTCGATGCACTTGCGGGCGGGAAAAGCTGATGTTTCTCTGGATTGCCGAACAGCTGGGATTTCCGGGCGTCTTCAACCTCTTCCGGTACATCACCTTTCGCGCCGGCGGGGCCACCGCGACGGCATTGTTCATCGGATTGCTGATCGGCCCCAAATTCATCGGCTGGCTTCGCGTCCGCCAGGGCAAGGGTCAGCCGATCCGCGACGACGGACCGCAATCGCACCTCGCCAAGCGCGGCACGCCGACGATGGGCGGGCTGATGATCCTCGGCTCGCTGACGATCGCGATGCTGTTATGGATGGATTTCTCGAACCGCTACCTTTGGGCGTGCCTGTTCATCACCGTCGGCTTCGGCCTGATCGGATTCCTCGACGATTATGACAAGGTCAAGAAGAACAGCCACAAGGGCGTCTCGGGCAAAGCCCGGCTGGTCGCGGAGTTCGCGATCGCGGGGCTTGGCTGCTGGATCATCACCTATGGCGCGGACACCCACCTTTACATTCCTTTCTATCGCGGACCGGTCGTCAACCTTGGCTACTTCTATGTTCCATTCGCTGCGCTGATCGTCGTCGGCGCGGGCAATGCGGTGAACCTGACCGACGGGCTGGATGGGCTGGCGACGATGCCGGTGATCATCGCCAGCCTGGCGTTCCTCGTGATCAGCTATCTCGTCGGCAATGCCGTGTTCGCACGCTATCTCGGCATTCCCCACGTGCTGGGCGTCGGCGACCTGACGGTGCTGTGCTCGGCGATCGTCGGCGCGGGGCTGGCTTTCCTCTGGTTCAACGCACCGCCTGCCGCCGTCTTCATGGGCGATACCGGCAGCCTCGCGCTCGGCGGCGCGCTCGGCGCTATCGCCGTCTCGAACCGGCATGAGATCGTCCTGGGGATTATCGGCGGCCTGTTCGTGCTGGAGGCGATGTCGGTCATCATCCAGGTCTTTTTCTACAAGCGCACCGGGCGGCGGGTGTTCAAGATGGCGCCCATCCATCATCATTTCGAGCAGATGGGCTGGTCCGAGCCGACCGTCGTGATCCGGTTCTGGATCATCAGTTTCGTGCTCGCGCTCGCCGGTCTTTCGACGCTCAAGCTGCGATGATCACCAGTTCCGCCTTCGCCGGAAAAAGCTATGCGGTGCTCGGGCTCGCACGGTCCGGGATCGCGACCGTCGCCGCGCTGGCACGAAGCGGCGCCAACGTGACCGCATGGGATGTCCGCGAGGAGGCACGAGCGGAAGTCACTGACCTGGCACGCCTCGCCGACCCGATGACGGTTGCGCTTTATGGCTATAGCGGCGTGGTCGTGTCCCCGGGCGTTCCGATCAACCGCCATCCGATCGCCAAGCGGGCCCGCGACGCGGGCATACCGCTGATCGGCGACATCGAATTGTTCGCGCAGGCGCGTCCGACGCTGCCGCCGCACAAGGTCATCGGCATCACCGGCACCAACGGCAAATCGACGACCACCGCGCTTATCCACCATATTCTGGTTGAGGCGGGGATTCCGTCGATGATGGGCGGCAACATCGGCCTTCCGATCCTGGCGCAGGATCCGCTGCCCGAGGGCGGCGTCTATGTGCTCGAACTATCCTCTTATCAAATCGATCTCACCCAGAGCCTCGATTGCGACATAACCGTGCTCCTCAACATCACCCCCGATCATCTCGATCGCTATGACGGCATCGACGATTATGCGGCCTCGAAGGCGCGCCTTTTCGCCATGCAGTCGCCCGAACATGTCGCGGTGATCGCAACCGAAGACGATTATACGCGGGCGATCGCAGGGCAGGTCGGCGGAAAGCGCATCCTCGTCTTGTCGGAGGACGTCCGCGACCAGTCGCGCTGGCCGGCGCTGCAGGGTCCGCACAACGCGCAGAATGTCGCCGCCGCCGCGGCAGTCGCGCGCTCGCTCGGAATCTCCGACGGCGTCATCGCCCACGCTCTGGCGACCTATCCGGGTCTCCCGCACAGGATGGAGCGCGTCGCCGAAAAGCACGGCATCCTCTTCGTCAACGACAGCAAGGCGACCAACCCGACCTCCACCGCGCCCGCTCTGGCCGCCTTCCCCCCCAATCCGGAGCGCCGGCTGCACTGGATCCTCGGCGGTCGCGCCAAGACCGACGAGCTTGATGCGTGCGAGCCGTTTCTCGAATATGTGCGCGCTGCTTATACGATCGGCGAAGCGGGGCCGATGTTCGCGAAGCTGCTTGGCGGGAGGTTGCCGGTGACCGAATGCATCTGGCTCGAGAAAGCCGTTGTCGCCGCCGCCGACGCGGCGCAGAGCGGCGAGGTCGTATTGCTTTCACCGGCCTGCGCATCGTTCGACCAGTATAAAGATTATGAGGCGCGCGGCGCGGCCTTCCGCGCTGCCGTGGAGAATTTGGCATGAGTGCGATCCAGCAGGAACTGAACGCGCCGGAGCCGCCCAAGCGTGCGGCCCGCGCAAAGTTGATGGCGACCAGGCTTGGCCGTTCCGACAGGAGTGCGCTCGGGCGCTGGTTCTGGGAAATCGACCGTGTGCTCCTGCTCCTCGTGCTGGTGCTGATCTCGATCGGGCTGGTCGCGGTCGCTGCCGCGTCGCCCGCCGCCGGAGTCCGCTATTCGGGCGGCGACGTCACGTTCACGCCGCTGCACTATTTCTATCGCCAGCTGATGTGGATCGTCGTCGCGCTGCCGGTGATGATGACGGTATCGATGCTTCCCAAATCCTTGGCCCGCCGCCTGTGCCTTGCCGGTGCCGCCTTTTTCATGGTCCTTTTGATATTCGTCCCGATCATCGGCCAGGAGGTCAATGGCGCGAGGCGTTGGATCGGTGTCGGGGTCGCGCAGTTTCAGCCATCGGAGTTCCTCAAGCCATTGTTCGTCGTCGCGCTGGCCTGGCTGCTGTCGCTTCGCCAGCATGACCAGAGTCTGCCGGTGGTGCCACTCAGCGGCCTGCTGACGGCGCTGGTCGCCGTCCTGCTGATGCGCCAGCCCAACCTCGGCGAGACGATCATTTTCGCCGCTGCCTGGGTCCTGCTGCTGACGCTCTCCGGGGTATCGATGCGCGCTCTCGGAATGCTCGGGCTGGCGGCGGTCGGCGGCCTGGTGCTCGCCTATCTTTTCTATCCGGTCGCGACGGCGCGCGTCGACGCGTTCCTGTTCGCAACGGGCAGCACCGATACCTACCAGGTCGACAGCGCGCTTCGAACCCTGACCTCCGGCGGCATTTTCGGCACCGGCCCGGGCGCCGGAACGCGCAAGTTCGGGCTTCCCGAGCCGCACACCGACTATATCTTCTCGGTGATCGGCGAGGAATTCGGAATGATCGCCTGCGTCGCGATCGCGCTCATCTACCTTGCCATCGTCGCGCGCGTGCTGATCAAGCTGCTCCACGAGGAGGATATGTTCGTCGTTCTCGCGACCGCCGGCCTGGTCACTCAGTTCGGATTGCAGGCGCTGATCAACATGGCGGTCAACGTGCATCTTGCACCGTCGAAGGGCATGACCCTCCCATTCATCAGCTACGGCGGTTCCTCGGTCATCGCTTTGTCGATCGGTTTTGGGCTCCTGCTCGCTTTCACGCGCCGAAACCCGTATCTTCACCGCTCGCCTTATGTGGTGAAATGGAGCGGCAGATGACGATGCGACACTATGTGCTGGCGGCGGGGGGTACCGGGGGTCACATGATCCCGGCCCACGCGCTGGCCGAGGAGCTGATGCAGCGCGGACATCATGTCGCTTTGATCACCGACGACCGGGGTTCGCGCATCCCGGGACTGTTCGACCGCGTTCCCGTCCATGTCCTTCCCGCCGGCCGCTTCAGCGGCGGCCCGGTTGGCTGGATAAAGGCGATCGGCAATATCTTCGCGGGCAGGGCGATGGCGTCGCGTCTGTACGAAACATTCCGTCCGTCGGCAGTGATCGGGTTCGGCGGCTATCCGGCGTTCCCGGCTCTGCTTGCCGCGTCGCGCAACAATATTCCGACCCTGATCCACGAACAGAATGCCGTGCTCGGTCGCGTCAACCGGCTGGTCTCCTCTCGCGTCGATGCGATCGGCACCGCTTATCCGCAGGTCGACCGGCTTGCGGAAAAATATCGCGGCAAGGCGCATCTCGTCGGAAATCCTGTGCGCGAGGAAGTGATCGCGCTGCGCGATCAGCCGTTTCCGCCGCTGACCCCCGACGGTATCTTCCGCCTGCTCGTGACCGGTGGCAGCCAGGGTGCGAGCATATTGTCGCAGGTCGTCCCGCAGGGCCTCGAGCTGCTGCCCGAACATTTCCGGCGCCGGCTCCAGGTCACCCAGCAATGCCGTCCGGACGACATTGAACAGGTCCGCGCAAAATATGCCGATCTCGGAATCCCCGCGGACCTCGCCACCTATCTGCCCGATCTGCCCGATCGGCTTGCCTGGTCGCATCTGGTGATCGCGCGGGCCGGTGCTTCCACTATCGCCGAGCTGAGCGCCGCGGGTCGCCCTGCGATCCTGATCCCGCTGCCGTCCGCGACCGACGATCACCAGACGGCCAACGCCCGCGAGATGGCGAAGGTCGGCGGCGCGCGCATGATCCCGCAGTCGAAATTCAATCCGATCGAACTTGCCAAGCAGATGCAGAAACTGGCGCTCGAGCCCAAGGCGCTGCTGGCCGCCGCGGAACGGGCGAAATCGGTCGGCCGCCCCAATGCCGCGAGCGATCTTGCCGATCTCGTCGAACGGACAGGCCGCGACGTCGGTGTCGATGAACGCCCGGGCACCGCGCGCGTCCGTCCCGCCCGGCAAGGTGCCTATGCATGAAAGGTGTCGGGACTGAGATCGGGACGATCCACTTCATCGGGATCGGCGGCATCGGCATGTCCGGCATCGCCGAAGTGATGCACATCCTGGGATATAAGGTGCAGGGTTCCGACGTCTCCGACAGCTATGTGGTCGAAGGCCTCCGCAAGCGCGGCATCCCGGTCAATATCGGCCACGATCCGGATAATCTGAAGGACGCGGCGGTGGTGGTGACCTCGACCGCGATCAAGCGCGGCAATCCCGAGGTAGAAGCCGCCTATGAACGCCGCATCCCGGTCGTGCGGCGCGCCGAGATGCTGGCCGAGCTGATGCGGCTCAAGTCGACCGTCGCGGTCGCCGGCACGCACGGCAAGACGACCACGACCTCGATGGTCGCGGCGCTGCTCGACGCCGGCGGGATCGATCCGACCGTCATCAACGGCGGCATCATCAACGCGTACGGCTCGAATGCCCGGCTGGGCAGCAGCGACTGGATGGTCGTCGAGGCCGACGAAAGCGACGGCAGCTTCCTTCGGCTCGACGGGACGATCTCGGTCGTCACCAACATCGACCCCGAACATCTCGATCATTATGGCAGCTTCGACAAGGTCCGCGCCGCCTTCGTCGAGTTTGTCGAGAACACCCCATTCTATGGCGCGGCGCTTTTGTGCATCGACCATCCCGAAGTGCAGACGATCATTCCGCAGGTTCGCGACCGGCGCATCGTCACCTACGGCTTCCACGCCCAGGCCGACGTCCACGGCCATAATGTCGTCCCGTTCGCGGGCGGAAGCAGGTTCGACGTCAGCGTCCGGGACCGGCACGGCGATGTCCGCGTGATCGCCGGCATCGAATTGCCGATGCCCGGCCGGCACAATGTCCAGAACGCGCTCGCTGCGGTGGGTGTCGCGCTCGAGCTGGGCATAGACGATGCGTTGATCGCCACCGGCTTCTCGCGTTTCCATGGCGTGAAGCGCCGCTTCACCAAGGTCGGCGAAGTCGATGGTACCATGATCATCGACGATTATGGTCACCATCCGGTCGAGATCCGGGCCGTGCTGTCCGCCGCGCGCGAAGGCGCCGAAGGACGCGTGATCGCGGTCGTCCAGCCGCATCGCTACAGCCGCCTGTCCGACCTGTTCGAGGATTTTTCGGCAGCGTTCAACGATGCCGACCTCGTATTCGTCGCGCCGGTCTATGCCGCCGGCGAGGAGCCGTTGCCCGGCATCGATGCCGAAGCATTGGTTGAAAGCCTGAAGGAGCGCGGTCTTCGCGCGGTGCAAAAGGTCGATGGGCCCGATGACCTTGCCCTGCAACTCCGCGATCTCGCGGCGGCCGGCGACATGATCATCTGCCTCGGCGCAGGCGACATTACCAAATGGGCAGCCGGGCTTGCCGACGGCATCAGGCGCGAAAGGCTTGCGCGATGAAGCTGGCGCCGGTGCAGTCCGCATTGCCCCCCCTGGCCGGCAGCGTTGAGCATCAGGCGAGGATGGCGGATTTCATCTGGTTTCGGACCGGCGGCCCCGCCGAATGGCTTGTCCGCCCGGCCGACATCGCGGATCTTTCCGCATTCCTCGCGGGCCTTGATCCCGACGTGCCGGTGATGGCGGTCGGTGTGGGATCCAATCTGATCGTCCGCGACGCCGGCTTTCCCGGCGTCGTCATCCGCCTGCCCAAGGCGATGGGTGCGGTTACGGTCGAACCGGGCAATCGTATCCGCGCCGGGGCTGCCGCGATGGGCATCACCATCGCCAGCAAGGCGCGCGATGCCGGCATCAGGGGTCTCGAATTCCTGCGCGGCATACCCGGCACCGGCGGCGGCGCGGTGCGGATGAACGCGGGCGCGTACGGACGCGACGTTTCCGACATACTGGTCGAGGCTACTCTGGTCCTGCGCGACGGAACGGTCGAGACCTGGCCCGCCGCGCGCCTGGGCTACAGCTACCGGCACAGCGCGGTCCCGGCCGACGCGGTGATCGTCGAGGCATTGTTCGAAGGCGAGGCTGGCGATCCCGCTGCGATCGGCGCGGAAATGGACCGCATCGCCGAAGAGCGCGAGGCGAGCCAGCCGCTGCGCAGCCGCACCGGGGGTTCCACCTTCAAGAACCCGCCCGACGGCAAGGCATGGCAGCTGATCGATGCGGCCGGATGCCGCGGATTGCGCATCGGCGACGCCCAGGTGTCCGAGAAGCATTGCAACTTCCTGCTCAATCTTGGCAATGCGACAGCAGGTCAGATCGAAGCGCTCGGCGAGGATGTGCGCCGGCGGGTATTCGAGCATTCGGGCGTCATGCTGCAGTGGGAGATCGAGCGCGTGGGGGTGAACAAATATGGATAAGCTCCACGTCGCGGTGCTGATGGGCGGCTGGTCGTCCGAGCGCGAGGTGTCGCTGTCGAGCGGCAGCGGCGTCGCCGATGCGCTCGAGAGCCTTGGCCACCGCGTCAGCCGCATCGACATGGACCGCGATGTCGCCCAGCGCCTGGCGGCGGACAGGCCGGACGTCGTGTTCAACGCGCTGCACGGTACGCCGGGCGAGGATGGGTCGGTGCAGGGCATGCTCGACCTGATGGGCATCAAATATACCCACAGCGGACTCGTCACGTCGGTGATCTCGATCGACAAGGAATTGACCAAGCAGGTGCTGGTTCCGCATGGGATCAGGATGCCGGCCGGCAAAATCATCGCGAGCGAGATGCTGTATGAAGGCGATCCGCTGCCGCGCCCCTATGTACTCAAGCCGGTCAACGAGGGGTCGTCGGTGGGCGTCGCCATCGTCACCGATAGCAGCAATTTCGGCAATCCGATCTCTCGCAACGCCGAGGGTCCCTGGCAGAATTTCAAGCGGCTGCTCGCCGAGCCCTTCATCAAGGGACGCGAGCTGACCGTCGCCGTGCTTGGCGACGAAGCGCTGGCGGTGACCGAGCTGAAGCCGAAGTCGGGCTTCTACGACTATGACGCCAAATATACCGACGGCATGACCGAACATGTCTGCCCGGCCGAGGTGCCGGGTCCGATCGCCGATGCGATGAAGGACATGGCGCTGCGGTCGCATCGATTGCTCAATTGCCGCGGCACCTCGCGCTCCGATTTCCGCTGGGATGAAGAACAGGGGCTCGAAGGCCTGTATCTGCTCGAGGTGAATACCCAGCCGGGGATGACTCCGCTGAGCCTGGTGCCCGAACAGGCGCGTTATTGCGGAATGAGTTACGCCGAACTGGTACGCCGGATCTTGGAGCTGGCGCTGTGAGCGCGAAGATCGCGCGCGGCTCGACGAGCAGGGGCAAATCGCGCGCGGCGCCGGCCCGCGGGCGACCCGTACGCCGCAACGCGCCCCAGCCGGTGCTCGACACGCTGCCGCTCCCGCCTGAAACGGTGCGCCGGATCAGCGGCTGGCTTGTCTCGGCGATGATCATGGCGCTGGTCCTGGCGATACTCGTCGCCTTTCGAGTCCCGCAGATGGTGGGCATCGCGATCGGCGAGGCGATCGGCCGCACCGGCTTTACGGTGCACAGCATCGAACCGAAGGGGCTGAACCGGCTCAAGCCGATGGACGTCTATCAGGTCGCCAGCAAGCAGATGGGGCGGGCGATGCCGCTGATCGATCTGGAAGGAACCCGCGCTGAGCTGCTTCGCTTCGGATGGGTCAAGGACGCGCGCGTCTCCCGCCGTTTTCCCGATACTTTGGTGGTCGACATCGTCGAGCGCACGCCGGCGGCAATCTGGCAGTATAACCAGCAGCTGATGCTGATCGACCGCGAAGGCGCGGTGCTCGAGCCGGTCGATCTGGCCGCCATGCCCGACCTGCCGCTCGTCATCGGCCCGAATGCCAATCAGCATGCGATCGAACTCGACGAACTGCTGGCCGCCGCACCCGCGCTCAAGCCGATCGTCGAGGGCGCGACCTGGGTCGGCGGGCGGCGCTGGGACTTGCGCTTCCACTCCGGCGAGGTGCTGGCGTTGCCGGAGGGCCAGCATAATGCGGCCAAGTCGCTGGTGCGTTTCGCCGAGATGGATCGCAAGACGCAATTGCTCGGGCGTGGCCTCGTCCGCTTCGACATGCGCCTGCCGGGCAAGATGATCGTCCGCGTGTCGCGCGAGCCGGGCAGCGTGGTTCCCGACATGACGAACTTGCCGCCGCCCGCACCGGCAACGACGGCACCCGCCGAACAGGGCGAAGCGCCGACGTCCGAGACGATCTGAGGAGATGTGATGGCACCGCCTCCGGTTCGAAAGCTGGTCACTGCACTGGACATCGGCTCCTCGAAGGTCAGCGCGCTGATTGCCGAGCCGGGCGAGGATGGTGAGTTGCGCATCATGGGCACCGGCCAGCGCGAAAGCCGCGGTGTCCGCCGCGGCTTCATCGCCGACATGGAGCGCGCCGAGGCGACGATCCGCGAAGCGGTCGAGCAGGCCGAACGCATCGCCGGAATCAATATCGACGATGTGTTCGTCGGCATGTCGGCCGGCGGTCTGGTGAGCAGCGTCGCCAGCGTCGAGCTGGAGATCGGAGGTCGCCGCGTCGAGGCCGAGGATCTCGACCAATTGTTCGCGGTCGGGCGGGATTCGATCGATCCCCACGGCCAGATGATTCTGCACGCGCTGCCTGCCCTCTACACGCTCGACGGGCTGCAGGGTGTCAAGAAGCCGCTCGGCCTCCATGCCGACCGGCTTGCGGTCGATATCCATGTCGTTGCCGCCGATCCCTCACCGGTCCGCAATCTCGACCTGTGCGTGCGTTCGGCGCATCTCGGCGTTTCCGCGATCGTCGCCTCTCCGGTCGCGGCAGGCCGGGCGTGCCTCAGCGAGGAGGAACGCGAGCTCGGTGTCGCGCTCGTCGAACTTGGCGGCGGCGTGACCAACGTCTCGGTCTTCGCCGGCGGCATGCTGGTCGGTCTCAAATCGCTGCAGTTCGGCAGCATCGATATAACCGACGACATCGCGGCGGCATTCGGTACGCGCCGGAGCGAGGCCGAGCGGATGAAATGCTTCTACGGCTCGGCCATGACCTCGCCGCGCGACAATCATGACATGATCGATCTGGCACCGATCGCCGGCGCCGAGGACGGCACTGAATCGACCCGCATCACGCGTACCCAGCTGATCACCGTCATCCGCCAGCGGCTCGAGCATCTCACCGGTGAAATCGCCACTGCGCTCAAGGATCTCGGCTTCTCCGGCCCCTTTGGGCGACAGGTGGTGCTAACCGGCGGCGGAGCCGAGTTGAAGGGCATTGCCGACTATGCCCAAGGTGTGCTGGGACGGTCGGTGCGCATCGGTCGTCCCAAGATGCCGGGACTTCCCGAAGCGCACAGCGGACCCGCATTTTCTACGCTGGCGGGGCTCGCCCAGTTTGCAGCGTCCAAGGAACTCGACTTGCGCCAGGTTCATGCCCCCGAAATGGTCGTTCAGAGGCTGAATGGGGGCAACATCCTGCAGCGGCTGATCGCGGCTTTTCGGACTCAGTATTAGGAAAAATGACGACGGCGTTAACTTTTTGCTCGCACCCGAGAATCGCATGGTGCAAAAGACATTTCTGAAGCCGCTCCGGCTGGTTCTGAGCAACGGGGAGAATATTCAATGAGCATCGATTTCATCCGGCCCGCAGTCGATGAGCTTCGGCCCCGGATCAGCGTCATCGGTGTGGGCGGTGCCGGCGGCAACGCGATCGCGAACATGATCAGCAGTGACGTGCAGGGCGTTGATTTCATTGTCGCGAATACCGATGCCCAGGCGCTCAACGCTTCTCCTGCGGATCGCCGCATCCAGCTCGGCCTCAAGATCACGCAGGGGCTCGGCGCCGGTTCGCGGCCCGAGATCGGCCGCGCAGCCGCCGAAGAGACGCTCGCCGAGATCGAAAAGGCGCTCGAGGGCGCGCATATGTGTTTCATCGCTGCGGGCATGGGCGGCGGCACGGGCACCGGCGCTGCGCCGGTGATCGCCAAGATCGCGCGCGACAAGGGCATATTGACGGTCGGTGTCGTCACCAAGCCGTTCAGCTTCGAAGGTGCGCGCCGTGGACGGTCCGCGGACGCGGGCATTCAGGAGCTGCAGCAGCACGTCGATACATTGATCGTCATTCCCAACCAGAATCTGTTCCGGATCGCGAACCCCAACACGACCTTCAAGGAAGCCTTTCAGATGGCCGATGAAGTGTTGCAGCAGGGCGTCCGCGGCATCACCGACCTGATGGTCATGCCTGGCCTCATCAACCTCGACTTCGCCGACGTCCGTTCGGTGATGGGTGAAATGGGCAAGGCGATGATGGGCACCGGCGAGGCCGGCGGCGACAATCGCGCGATCGAAGCAGCCGAACAGGCGATCGCCAATCCTTTGCTCGACGGTGTCTCGATGCGCGGCGCGCGCGGCGTCATCATCTCGATCACCGGCGGCGAGGACATGCGTCTGATGGAGGTCGACGAGGCCGCCAACCACATCAAGGATCTGGTCGATCCGGATGCCAACATCATCTGGGGCTCGGCGTTCAACAATGATCTTGAAGGCAGGATCCGCGTCTCGGTCGTCGCGACCGGCATCGATGCCGAAGTCGTCTCGCAGCCTGCACCCGCGAAGGTTTTCGCTTTTCCGGCCGCGACCCGCGCGCCCGAGCCTCCAAAGGTCGAAGCGCCGGCACCTGTCGAAGCCGTTGAGGACGAGCCGATCGAAGCGTCGGCACCGGCCGCCATGTCCGATGCCGCTGCCGAAACGCCTGAGGGCGACGCCGCCGCCGAAGGCGATGAGCTGGTGCTCGGTGCCGAAAGCATGATGGAAGGCGAGGAGCCGACCTATTTCGTCAATGAGGCCGACGAAGCGCCGCCCGAGGGGGCCGGGACCCGGCCCTGGGTCGCCGAACAGCAAGAGGAAGCCGCCGCGCCGCCGCCGCGCCGCGAGGGCGGCACGTTGTTCGAACGCATGTCCAACATCGCTCGCGGTGCCGCCAAGGCCCAGGTCGAGCCCGAAGATGCACAGCGCGGGACACGCGATCCGCTCGACATCCCGCGCTTCCTGAATCGCCAGAATAATCAGTAGCGCAAATCGGAATGCCAGTCGGTACCCCGGCCTGGCGCCGGCAGGCACCGATTGACCGCAGGCCCGGAGGTCCGGACATTGCCGGTAAAGGTAACTGCCGGTCTAGTCTCGCGCATGGCTGCAAGAAGATTGCTGGCAGTAGGTCTGTGTCTTGCGTGGCTGGCGCCGGCCGCCGCGCAGCCGCCGGCTACAGTCGCATATCCGCAAGCTGGCCAGGCCGAGAGTCCCGACGCAGCGCTTGCGCGCCAGCTGACTATCCTCGCCAACAATCCGAGCAGCGTCCCGGCGCTGACCGCCGCTGGCAAGTCCGCGCTCGAGCTAGGTGACCCGCAGGCGGCGCTGACTTTCTTCGGGCGCGCCGACGAGCTGTCGCCCAATGATCCGGCGATCAAGGCGGGGCTTGGATCGAGCCTCGTATTGCTTGAAGAGGCGCGCGGCGCGCTTCGAACATTCGAGGAGGCGGTGCGGCTCGGCGCGCCCGAGGCGGAGATCGCCGCGGATCGCGGACTCGCTTTCGATCTGATCGGCGACAATGGCCGCGCACAGCGCGACTATCTGCTCTCGCTCAGGCGGCGGGATGATCCCGAGATCAGGCGCCGCCTTGCGCTGTCGCAGGCCATCGCCGGGGACCGGAATGCCGCATTGTCGACGATCGACGATCAGATACGACGGCAGGATCCCGCTGCCTGGCGCACGCGGGCCTTCATCCTTGCACTGACCGGCGACGCTGCGGGTGCGACCCGCGCCGTGCAGGCCGTCATGCCGCGGCAGGCTGCGGCAATGGAGCCGTTCCTTGCCAAATTGCCGTCGCTTGCGCTGTCGGACCGGGCGCTGGCCGTCAACTTCGGCCATTTCCCGGGTCAGGCGCAGCCCGTGCAGACAGCCAGCTCCTTGCCCGAACAGCCGGCCTTGGCCTCCGCCGCAGGTGGGCCGGCCCGTGTTCAAAAGCCGTCCGGCTATGCGTCTGCCGGCAATGCGGCCGCATCCGTCGCGTTGCCGAAGCGTCGGGAGCCCGTCCCGTCGCTCCAGCCTCCAGCCATGACCGCGCCGGCCAGGCCCGTTCAGACCATTTCGCTCGCACCCGGCCATGCCGCGGCGGATGGCGTCCGGGCAGGGCAGGGCGCCGTTTCACTCCAGGTTGCTCCGCCGCCAACGGTGAGCGCGCCGGAAGCTCCAGCCAAGGCGGCGCCGACCAAACATTTTGCCGATGTGGCAGCGCTCGTCGCTTCGCTGTCTCCGGCGCTTGACCAATCGGCCGAACCACCCGCCGCCAAACCGAAGTCCGCGCCGACCAGGCTTGCGTCGGCGACGCCGGCCAGGGACACGACGAAGGCTGATGCGAAGGCCAGTGCCGCAAAGAAGAAGGCTGACGCAACGGCGGACGCCAAAGCCGCGGCGGTGAAGAAGCAGGAGGCTGCCAAGGCCAAGGAGCCGAGCCGCGTCTGGGTGCAGCTCGGCCACGCTTCGACCACCAAGGCGCTGCCCGACATCTACGGCAGGGTGAAGGGCAAGGCGCCCAAGCTTTTCGCGGGCAAGTCAGCCTGGATCTCGGCATCGAAGATCACCAATCGCCTGCTTGTCGGCCCGTTCGGCTCAGAGAAAGAGGCCAAGGCATTCGTCGACAAGCTCGATAAGTCCGACGTCGAGGCGTTAAGCTGGACCAGTCCCGCGGGCCAGGAAATCCGGAAGCTGTCTTCCAAGTGAACCCGCTTGCCGCTTACGGCTCCGACCCGAACCGCTCGCGCGGCCGGCTGCACAGCGACGGCGCCGGCGGGCACCGCGGACCGCGCGACGCATTCCAGCGTGATCGCGACCGGATCATCCACAGCATTCCGTTCCGCCGGCTGCGGCACAAGACGCAGGTGTTCATCGCCCCGGATTGGGACCATGTTCGCGTGCGCCTCACCCACAGCCTCGAGGTGGCCCAGATCGGGCGCACGATCGCGCGCGTCCTCGGCGTGAATGAGGATCTGACCGAGGCCCTGTGCCTCGCCCACGACATCGGCCACCCGCCATTCGGGCACACCGGCGAAGAGGCGCTTCACGACTCCATGCGCGAAGCCGGCGGTTTCGATCACAATGCGCATACGCTTCGGCTGCTGACCCGATTGGAAACGCCTTATCCGCTTTTCGCTGGGCTGAACCTCAGCTGGGAAATGCTCGAAGGCCTCGCCAAGCATAATGGACCGGTCACAAATCCCACCTGGGCGCTGCGCGAAGCCAATGACATGTTTCCGCTCGATCTGATGACATGGCCTTCGCTCGAGGCCCAGATTTCGGCGATCGCCGACGACATCGCCTATGACAATCATGACATCGACGACGGTCTGCGTGCTGGCCTGTTCACGATGGATGATTTGCTTTCGGTCCCACTGATCGCCGATCTCTGGGGCAAGGTCCGGAAACGCTATCCCGATGTCGAGCCCGATCGGCTGGTCGCCGAACTGGTGCGTGACCAGATCGGCTGCATGGTCAATGACGTGATCGAGGAGACGCGACGCCGCGTGGCATCGGCCGGCGTCGAAACTGTCGATGATATCCGCGCTGCCGGCCGCCAGCTGGCCGGATTTTCACCGACGATGGCCGAGGACGAACGTCGGCTGAAGGCCTTCCTTTATGAGCGTATGTACCGCTCCCCGCCGGTCCGCGCGGTCGCCGAGGAATCGCGCAAGGTGGCAGGCGGCCTGTTCGCCGCCTATCGCGCCGAACCGCGGCTCTTGCCGCAGGAGTGGCAGCGCGACTGGGACCACCCGGTCGCGATGCTGCGCACGATCGGCGATTTCGTCGCCGGCATGACAGATCGTTACGCGATCACGCAATATCGCCAGCATGTCGGCCCGGTCGAGTTGCCAGAGGTAACCTGACCCGACGCGCGGGTCGCAAAAGCTGGACCTTTTACGAACCCATCCGCTACAGCGCTGCGCTTTCCTGAACAGGTGCAGATGGTGGAAACGGTTTACGCCCGCTTTGCGCGGCATATCGACACGGCGCTCGACGCGCTCGAAAGTGAAGGTCGGCTGACGGTCGGCATATCGCGCGCGGCCATCGCGGTCGAGCCGCCGCGCGATCCGTCGCATGGCGATCTTGCTACCAATGCCGCGATGGTGCTCGCCAAGGGTGCCGCGACCAATCCGCGCGCGCTGGCCGAATTGCTCGTGCCTCGGCTTGCCGCGCTCGACGAGGTTGAATCCGCGGCCGTCGCCGGCCCAGGTTTCATCAATCTCCGGCTCGCGCCCACGGTGTGGCGCGATGAACTGGCCGCCATCCTCGCCGCGGGTATCGACTATGGCCGGCTCGACATCGGTGCCGGGCACCGGGTCAACGTCGAATATGTGTCGGCCAATCCGACCGGGCCGATGCACATGGGGCATTGCCGCGGCGCGGTCGTCGGCGATGCGCTCGCCAACCTGCTCGAATATGCCGGCTTTTCGGTGCTGCGCGAATATTATGTCAACGATGCCGGCGCGCAGGTCGATACGCTCGCCCGTTCGGCATGGCTGCGCTACCGCGAGGCGCTTGGCTACGAGATCGGCGAGATACCCGAAGGCCTTTACCCCGGCGACTATCTGAAGCCGGTCGGGGAAATGCTCGCCGAACAGTTCGGCCCGACCTACGCCGAGGCCCCGGAAAGCGAATGGCTCGAACCGTTCAAGCGCCGGACGGTCGATGCGATGCTCGACCTGATCCGCGAGGATCTGGCCCTGCTCGGCATCCATCACGATATCTTCGCATCGGAGGCGGAGGTGCACGTGTCCGGCGCCGCCGACCGCGCGCTCGATACATTGCGCGGCAAGGAGCTGATCTACGAGGGCATGCTCGAGGCGCCGAAGGGCGAGACGCCCGAGGATTGGGAGCCGCTCGAACTCACTTTGTTCCGTTCCACCAAATTCGGCGATGATCAGGACCGGCCGATGAAGAAGTCGAACGGAAGCTGGACCTATTTCGGCGCCGATGCGGCTTATCATCTGCGCAAGGCTGAGGCCGCCGACAGCCTGATCAATATCTGGGGCGCCGACCACGCCGGCACCGTCAAGCGGATCCAGGCCGCGGTCCAAGCGCTGACCGACGGCCGCGTCGCGCTCGACGTCAAGCTCGTGCAGATGGTGCGGCTGTTCCGTGCCGGTGAGCCGGTCAAGATGTCGAAGCGGTCGGGCAGCTTCGTGACGCTCGCCGATGTCGTCCGCGAAGTCGGCAAGGACGTGGTGCGCTTCATGATGCTCACCCGCCGCAACGATGCCCCGCTCGACTTCGATTTCGCGAAGGTGGTCGAGGCCTCGAAGGACAATCCGGTCTTCTACGTCCAATATGCGCATGCCCGGATTTCCTCGTTGCGGCGCAAGGCGGCCGAAGCCGGGCTGGAAACGACCGGCCAGGCCGATCTGTCGTTGCTCGACGACGAGGAACTCGCGCTGGTCAGAATGGCCGCGCAATTCCCGCGAATCGTCGAAGCAGCGGCGCAGGCGCACGAGCCGCATCGGATCGCATTTTACCTTTCCGAGCTCGCCGCTGCCTTCCACGCGCAGTGGAATCGCGGCAATGATGACCCAAAACGACGCTTTTTGGTCCCGGATGTCCCAAAAACGACTTTTGCGCGACTGGAACTGGCCTCTGCAATCGGGCAGATTATCCGTAATGGCCTCGGCATCATGGGGGTTGCCGCGGCAGAGGAGATGCACTGATGACAGACATTCGTGCCGACGACGGGCTGGACATGGACGACGAGGACCGTCTGCCGTGGTTGGAAGCTGTCGACGAAGACGACGAACGTGATGGTCCTTCGGCATCGAAGCTGATCGTCGCCGTATTGATCGGACTGGTTGCCATCGGCCTGGTCGTGAGCGGCCTTTTCTGGCTCGGCAAGAACGAGGAGCCCAAGGGTGGCCCCGAAACGATCACCGCCGATGCCGGCGATTACAAGGCACGGCCGGAGAACCCGGGCGGCATGAAGGTCCAGGGCACCGGCGAGTCCGCGTTCGCGGCGAGCGAAGGTGCCGAGACCAAGGGCACGATCAACGTCGATGCGGTGCCCGAGGCGCCCGTCACCAAGACGCCCGTCGCCAAGGCGCCTGCTCCCGTCCCGACGCCCGTTGCCAAGGCCCCGGCTGCCAAGCCGGCACCTGCTCCGGCCCCGGTCCGTCAGGCACAGGCCCCGGCACCTGCGGCTTCCGGAGCTTCGGTGCAGCTTGGCGCTTTCTCGACCTCGAGCGGGGCCAACAATGCCTGGAAGGCCTTGTCCGGACGCTTCAAATATCTCGCACCGCTCACCCATAATGTGACCACCGTCACGGCCGGGGGCAAGACGCTCTACCGGCTGCGGGCAAGCGGTCCGAACGCCGACAATCTGTGCGGACGGCTGCGGGTCGCCGGCGAATCCTGCGTGTCGATAGATTAGTACCCAAGGTCCGGTCCCGGCCCGCGCCGGGATATAGGATCATCGGGGCGGCACTGCTTTCGGCAAGCGGTGTCGCCCATTTTTTTGTTCATCTCGCGCCCGTTCCGGGGCATCATCCTCCTGCGCACAGCAAGGAGCGAAGATGCAGTCGGCAATCTACGGTCTCGCCGGGGAAATATTGGCCCCCGATGAGCGGGATTTCTTTCGTGATGCCGACCCCGCCGGCTACATATTGTTCAAGCGCAATTGCGCGGACCGGACCCAGCTTCGCGCGCTGACCGATGCGCTGCGCGCGCTGCACGGCCGCGACGATCTTGCGATACTGATCGATCAGGAGGGCGGCCGGGTCGCGCGGATGCAGCCGCCGGAATGGCCCGAATTCCCGCGTGCCGAGCGCTTCGACGATCTGTACAAGATCGCACCCATCTCCGCGATCGAAGCGGCCCGCGCGAATGCGCAGGCAATCGCCGTGGTGCTGCGCGAGGTCGGCGTGACCGTCGATTGCCTGCCTTTGCTCGACGTCCGGCAGCCCGGCGCCAACGACATCATCGGCGATCGTGCGCTTGGCTGCGATCCGATGCAGGTGGCGGCGCTCGGCCGTGCCGTGATCGAGGGGCTTCGCGACGGCGGCGTGGTCGGCGTCGTCAAGCATATACCTGGTCATGGCCGCTCTTTGAGCGACAGCCATCTCGAACTTCCGATCGTGCCGGCCAGTGTGGAAGAGCTAGAAACCGACCTCGAGCCGTTCCACAGCCTGCGCAATGCGCCGATGGGGATGACGGCCCATGTCGTCTATACCGCTTGGGATCCCGAACGTCCGGCCAGCCTTTCGCCCCTGGTGATCGAGGAGATTATCAGGGGCCGCATCGGCTTCGACGGATTCCTGATGTCGGACGATCTCGGCATGCATGCGCTGAGCGGCAGTTTCGCCGAGCGCGCGCGCGGAGTCACCGCGGCCGGCTGCGACGTCGCCCTCCATTGCTCGGGCGTCATGGATGAAATGGTCGATGTCGCATCCGCGGTCGACGCACTGGGCGAAAAATCGCTGCAAAGGCTTGCCGCTGCGATGGCGAGTGTCGAGGCCGGGCCGCCGCAACTGGCCTATCAGGACTTGGCGGCGAAGCGCGATGCTCTATTGTCCTATGCATGATTGAATTCGACGGCTTTGAGGATGCGCCCGCGGTGCGGGAAGCCGACCGGCTGACGCTCGACATCGATGGTTGGGAAGGACCGCTCGACCTGCTGCTGACGCTCGCGCGCGCGCAAAAGGTCGACCTGGCGAAGATCTCGATCCTCGCGCTGGTCGAGCAATATCTTGCCTTCATCGCCGATGCGAAGCGGCTGAAGCTTGAGATTGCCGCCGACTATCTCGTCATGGCCGCCTGGCTCGCCTACCTCAAATCCTGCCTGCTTCTTCCCAAGGACCAGGAGGCGGACCCGAGCCCCGAGGAGCTTGCGCTGCGCCTTCAGCTGCGGCTGCAGCGGCTCAACGCCATGCGCGAAGCCGGCGCGCGGCTGCTGGCCCGCGACCGGCTCGGCCGCGACGTGTTCGCGCGCGGCGCTCCGGAAGGGCTGCGCGTGATCCGCAACTCCGCCTGGCAGGTCGATCTTTACGACCTGATCTCGAGCTACGGCATGATTCGCGCCCGCGCCGAGCCCGCCGTGCATGTCGTGGCGCGCCGGCCGGTGATGACCCTCGAAGAGGCGCTGGTGCGGATCGAGCGCCTGCTTGGGACGGCGATCGACTGGACTGCGCTTGAATCGTTCCTGCCGGAGAGCGGTGATCCCGAATATAAGCGCTCGGCGCTGGCATCGAGCTTCGTCGCCGCGCTCGAACTCGCGCGTCAGGGCAAGATGCTGTTCGAACAGGACGCGCCATTCGCGCCGCTTTACGTGCGCGCGGCATGACCGAAAGTGATGACCTGCGCGCGGTGGAGGCCTGCCTGTTCGCCGCCGAACAGCCGATGAGCGCCGGCGAGATCCGCGATCATGTCGGGGAAGCGGTGGACGTGCCCGGGACGCTGGCGTTGCTTGTCACGCATTACGAAGGCCGCGGCATCGAGCTAGTCGCGCGCGGCGACCGCTGGCATTTCCAGACTGCACCCGATCTAGCCCATATCCTGCGGCGCGAGCGCGACGAGACTCGCAAGCTGTCGCGCGCTGCGGTGGAGACACTGGCGATCATCGCCTATCATGAACCCGTCAGCCGCGCCGAGATTGAGGCGATCCGCGGTGTCCAGATCTCGAAGGGCACGCTCGACGTGCTGATGGAGGCGGGCTGGGTTCGCCCCGCCGGGCGGCGCGAACTTCCCGGGCGCCCGCTCACTTATGGGACGACCGCGCATTTTCTTGCCCATTTCGGCCTGGAGAGCCGCCGCGACCTTCCCGGCATCGACGATCTCAAGGCGGCCGGCCTGTTGGACCCGATCGATACAGCCTTTCATCAGCTAGAACTGGAAAGTGTCGACGAGGAAGACTAGGTCTGACGGGAGATGGACCTGGCAGGCCGGTGTCCCTGGAGAATTTCGATGGGTGGTTTCAGTATCTGGCATTGGCTGATCGTCGGCATCATCGTGCTGCTGCTGTTCGGCAAGGGCCGCTTTTCCGACATGATGGGCGATGTCGCCAAAGGCATAAAGAGCTTCAAGAAAGGCATGAGCGAGGAAGACGAGCCTGTCGTGACGCGCCGCCTGACCGAAGAGAAGCCACTCGAAACGCCTGTCGATCGCACGTCCGCGCTCGATCCCGAGCAGCGGCGGGAGCCCTGATCTACTGGGCCTGACAGATTGACGTTAGAGCGGCTGCAATATGTTCGATGTCGCACCCACGGAGCTCCTGCTCGTCGCCTTGGTGGCCTTGATCGTCATAGGCCCCAAGGATCTGCCGCGCGTTATGCGCACGGTCGGTCATTGGGTGGGACGCGCGCGCGGCGTCGCGCGCCACTTTCGTGCCGGCTTCGACACGATGATGCGCGAGGCCGAGCTCGAGGAGATGGAGCGCAAGTGGAAAGCGGACAATGAGCGCATCATGCGCGAACATCCGCTGCCAGCGCCCGGGGCCGATGCTGAAGCGCTGCCGCCACCGCCCAGCCAGGATCTGCCGTGAGGGACATCGATGAATCGCGCGCGCCGCTGCTCGAGCATCTGGTCGAGCTGCGCCGCAGGTTGTTGTGGTGCGTCGCCGCTTTGGCGGTCGCCTTCGGCGTCTGCCTCTACTTCGCGCGGCCGATCTTCGCCTTCCTGGTCCAGCCATTGCTGAGGGCGCAGCAGGACAAGCTCATCTACACCAACATATTCGAGGCGTTTTTCGTCGAGATCAAGGTCGCCTTCTTCGCCGCGCTTATGCTGTCGTTTCCGATCATTGCCAATCAGATCTGGCAATTCGTCGCGCCCGGCCTGTATCGCAACGAGAAGCGCGCGTTCCTGCCGTTCCTGCTGCTGACACCGGTGCTGTTCCTGACCGGGGCGGCGCTGGCTTATTATGCCGCCATACCGGTGGCGCTGCATTTCCTGCTTTCCTATCAGGGAAATATCGGCGGCGTGCAGCAGACCGCCTTGCCCGGCGTCGGCAATTATCTCGACTTCGTGACGAAATTCATGTTCGGATTCGGGGTCGCGTTTCTGATGCCCGTCCTGCTTATGCTGATGGAGCGGGCGGGCATCGTCACGCGCCAGCAACTGGCGCGTGGCCGCCGTTATGCGATTGTCGGGGCTTTCGCGATCGCGGCGGTGCTGACTCCGCCCGACGTCGTCTCGCAGCTCACGCTCGCGATCCCGCTGGTCATTCTCTACGAATTTGCGTTGATTGCCATCTGGTTCACGGAACGGCGCCGCAAGCATCAGCCTGCGGCCGAACCCGCACCGCCGCAATCCGGCTGATTGGGCGAAAGGGCGCCGGCAGCTGAGCCGCCGGCGCTTCCATCATTACTTGGCGGCGTTCTCGACTGCCGAGCCCGCCGATTTGACGTCCTTGCCGGCGCCTTCGACGGTGTTGCAGGCGGCCAGTGCGAGGCTGCCGGTAACTGCGATGATCGCGATGATCGTACGAACCATGAATATTCTCCCGATTGTGCTGGAACAATGCGCCTACGCTTGGGAACCAAGGCGCGTGCTTGATCTAAATGCGCCCATATTGGGATAGTTCCACTCACGTCACGACGACCGGTCGTAATCGAGAGCTTCCCGAAATGGTACAAAAATATTGGGCCCGGAGGCGCCACCGGGGGGGAGGGTTGGCGCGTCCGGGCCCATGTCTTGGATAGCGAGAGCGGGGGGGCAAAAGGTCACTATCCAAGGGGCATAACGGGGCTGGCGCAAAAGAGTTCCAAAACAATCAAAAAAAATCCGGCCAGAAATTTCATGGCGGCGCAGCAGGCAAGTAAAGCGCAAGACAGCGGCAATGCGCAGACCGTTTAGCAGCAAACGGCGACACTATAAGGCGCAGCGATGGCCACCGCTAAAGTGTAGCCGCGCGTTCCTGCCTGTCGAGGACTGCAATCTGCAGCGCATAGCTGCCGTCATCGCCATTCTTGACCATCGTTGAGCGTAACTGGCGCGAAAGGCCGGTGATGATCCGGTCGAATCGCTCGAACAGTTTGTCGTCGCGCGGCGCCCCTTCGCGAAGGCTGTCCGATTCGATCCGGAAATCCGCGACACCGGTTCCCGTTCCGGTCACCGAAATTCGAACCGCAGATGCGCCCGACAACATCGCGTACTCCACCATCTCGGTGACCAGGAAGGCGACCGACACGGCGATATCCTGCGTCACATGCAGCGCGTCGACATGGAGGCTGATTGCCATGCCCGCGGCCGGGCGCGGCGCTGTTGCGCGCAGATTGGCGGCCAGCTCGGACACCAAAGGCTTCAGCGCGACGCCGCGATTCTCCTCCAGTTCCGCATAATGGTTGCGATGGACGACCGCGAGCGCATCGACGCGGCGCTGGATCGACGCATAGGCTGCGGAGACATCCTCGCTCGATGCGCCCCGCGAATGCAGGTTGAGCAGCGAGGCCACGACCTGAAGATTGTTCTTCACGCGGTGATGGACCTCACGGACCAGACGGGTCTGGCGTTCGACCGCTGCTTCCAGCTCCGCCTCGTGGCGCGCGACGGTGCGTGTAACCTGGTCGAAAGCTTCGCCAAGGTCGCCGATTTCGCGGGCGGGCGTGGCCAGCAGCGGCAAGGCAAGGCTGGTGTCGCCCGGCCGGTAGGAAGAGATCGCGCGCTGCATCCGCAGCAGCGGCTTGAGCAGCAAGCCGTTGACGACCAGCCACCCGATTACTGCGGCCGAAATCCACATCACGACCGGCATCAATATCAGCAGCAATTCGGTAGCGCTGATCGGCACCAGTCCGGCGACGATGCGCAATTCCGCCTGACCGCTGCCGACCGGGCTCGTAAGAACGACGGTGCGCGTCAACGGGCCCTTGCGGTGCGTGTCGCGCAGCACCATCGTCGAGGCGCCCTGGCGCAGCTCGAGACGTGCATCGCCCGCACCCGTCCCCTGCTCGAGGAGGTCGGCAACGGCGCTGTGCCTATAATCGCCGACCGCCTCGATGCCTCCGTCGGCGCGGTAAAGCAGCAGTTGCAGCGTGTCGTCCGGGGTCAGCAGCAGCCGCGTTCCGTTCCGTATTCCTGCAGTCGTGGTGGGCGGGCGATAGCCGGGAGTCGCACAGCGCAGCCGGCCCTGTTCGTCATAAAGCGCATAGGTGCCGCGCATGATCTCGGTGCTCGCCAGGCGCGCGAGCGTTCGCTCGCAAACCGGCGACCGGTCGTTGCTGTCGGCTACCGCCGCACCGGCCGCCCTGATTGTCGCGGCGTTGCGCGCGAGCGCCGCGTTCAGGCGCTGCGCGTTCAATTCGATACGCTGCTGGATTTCCTTGTAGCGGTCGGCCCGGTTGGCCTGCGCGCTCTGAACCGAAGCAAGGATCGCGATGACGCCAAGCGGGAGCAGGCTCAGGCCCAGGATGAGCAGCATCTTCACGCCGGTCGAAAGCCGGGCGAATTGCGGACCAAGCCAGCCGTTGTTGGAGGTTTTCACTGTTTTTCGAACGTCTGCCGACGTGGATGTAGAAGAGGCCGCCACGGCCTGCAATCGGTGCGGTATCGCCTAATCGAGCTTGCCCAGCAAATCGAGCATTTCTGCCGGAATGGCTTCGTTGACGGTTCGGTCGTAAATGGTACGAAGCGCCTGACCGACTTCGGCTGATTCCGATGCCTTACGCCTGCGCTTGGCGCCTGTGTCGCGCGAATTGCCCGAATCCGACGATTGGTCGGACCTGCGGCGGCGGCCGCTTTCCCTATCATCCTGGAAGCTCAAATCTATCACCCCTAGCGACCCGCAAGCCGCGCCCGCAGCAGCCAAGACATGCCTGTCCGCACAGCTGACATGCTGTCGAACCTGTTGGAACAGACCCCACTTTTATGCCGGGGGCATAGGACGCCTGCGGCATCGTGGAAACAAAAAACTCCTTGAATGGTTCCACACTTTCGGATGGCGCGGGTTGGGCATTTCGCTGATGCTTTGCGGCTGCGTGTTCGTGCTGGCGGCTTGCAACCTGCAGCCCGTTACTCAATAGGGTCATTTCGGATAGGAGTCGTAACGAATGTCGCTTGGACAGGAACTAGCGCCGCATCTTCCCTTCCTGCGCCGCTATGCGCGCGCATTGACGGGTACCCAGGGCCACGGCGACAACTTCGTCCGCGCCACGCTCGAAGCGATCGTCGCGGCGCCGGACGATTTTCCGCGCGATGTCGATGCGCGTCTCGGCCTCTATCGCACTTTCCATGCGATCTGGTCCTCGGCCAATATCGAGGAGGATCCGGGCAACAGCGGCCTCAGTGACCCGGAGGGGATTGCCCAGGCGCGTCTCGCGCGGATCACGCCGCTCTCGCGGCAGGCGCTGTTGCTGACCGCTATGGAAGGCTTCACCCCCGAAGACGCCGGTTACCTGATCGATGCCCAGCCCGACGAGGTCGATGCACTGGTTGCCGAAGCGCTTGCCGAGATCGAACGGCAGACGCGCGCCGAAGTCCTGATCATCGAGGACGAACCGATCATTGCCATGGATATCGAAACCATCGTGCGCGATCTCGGTCATACCGTCACTGGTGTGGCTGTGACTCGCGACGAAGCCGTAGCGCAGGCGCGTGCCAAGCGGCCCGGCCTGGTGCTGGCCGACATCCAGCTCGCCGACGACAGTTCGGGAATCGATGCGGTGAAGGATATCTTGAGCGAATTTTCGGTGCCGGTGATCTTCATTACCGCCTTTCCCGAGCGGCTGCTTACAGGGGCGCGTCCTGAACCCACGTTCCTGATCACCAAGCCGTTCCAGCGCGCGACCGTCAAGGCCGCGATCGCCCAGGCCCTGTTCTTCGACACCGCGACCGTTCCCGCCTGAACGCAATCTGCTGGGCGCGGGAACCCGGTCACCCAGCAGGCGTTGCCGCTTCAGACAGGATAAGGATCGCCGTGCTCATGGAAGAACGCGAACAGCATATCAGCACGACAGATGCGCGGGCGGGCGCAACCCCGCACGTCACGCGCTATGTACTGGGTTTTGGACTGGCGCTCGTCATCATCGTCTTTGCCGTCTTATTGTTTGTCGCCCGCTGAATCCCTAACTAGCAGGCGCGCAGCACCGTTGCGACGACGAATAGAAATATAGATATCGCATTGGGTTACCTTCGGGGGCAGCTGCATGGCAGACGAGGAGCCGTCATTGACCGACTATGATTCAAGCGGGGCTCCTCTTGTTCCGTTGCCGGATGACGAATTCAAGGATCAGCTTGCGCAGGTCATTCCCCACCTGCGCGCATTCGGTCGTTCGCTCTCCGGCAGCCGTGACCTGGCTGATGATCTCGTGCAGGAAACTTTGCTCAAGGCCTGGGCGGCCCGCAAGCGCTTCCAGGCGGGCACCAACATGCGCGCCTGGACCTTCATCATCCTTCGAAACCTGTTCCTGAGCCAGATGCGCCGCGCCCGCTTCAAAGGCGAATGGGACGAAATCACCGCATCTAAATTGCTCGCCGCTCCGGCGAGCCAGGATCGTCATGTCGAACTCGGGGATATGCAGCGTGCGCTTCTCCACCTTCCGCAGCCGCAGCGCGAAGCGCTGATCCTGGTGGGCGCCGGGGGCTTCGCTTATGAGGAAGCGGCGGAAATCTGCGGCTGCGCGGTTGGCACCATCAAGAGCCGCGTCGCCCGCGGACGGGTTGCGCTCGAAGCTTTGCTGACCGAGGGCAAACTACCGTCGCGGCGCGAGCACGTCACCGACGGAAGGACCGCCCTGCAAACAATCATGGCAGAGGTAGACGATCTTAGCCGGGATCGGGATCCGAGCTCTTATCCAGACGAGCCAGAAGATCTTCAAAGATCTTGAGCGATTTTTGCTCGCAGTTCATGGAATAAGCGCGACGGAGCGCCTCGCCGACGCCCGCATGAACAGTGGGCGGCGCCACTTTCACGAACTGGTTGCGAGAAGCATTTTCCATCACGTCACTGCTTGAATCGATATTGTCCACGGACAGCCAACGAACATCTATCCGGTGAGTTTCAATTGTTACGTCGATAAAATGGAATAGTGTCAGCACATTGCATGCGAGATACTTTCGAATCCGAGGCAGCCGGGGCCATGATTGCCGACGCGGTTGCTCGCGCGCGCCAACATTCGCCCTTTCTGCGCCTGCAGCTCGATACCCAGACCGCAGTCGCCGCGGCCCTTGATGCGGGGTCGCTCCAAGCAGCGCTTGCGATAGCCGCCGCGCCTGCTCTCGTGGGCATCGATCTTTCGGCATCGCTGCGGCGCGAACGCAGTGGCCTTGCGCTCGCCGCCGCCATTGGCGATCTCGCCGGCCTGCTGTCGCTCGAGCAAATATTCGTCCTCCTCTCGGACCTCGCCGATCGATCGCTCGAGCGCGCGCTGGCGGCGGCCATCGAAGAGCGAACGCCGGGCGCAGGCGTCGACGGGTTCGCGATCTTCGCGCTTGGCAAGCATGGCAGCCGCGAACTCAATTTCTCGTCCGACGTCGATCTATTGTTCCTGTTCGATCCCGCCAGGCTCGCGGTCAAGCCGCGTGAGGATGTCCGCGAAGCCGCAGTCCGAATCGGGCAGCGCGTCGTCGAATTGCTGCAGCGGCGCGACGCCGACGGCTACGTCTTCCGGGTCGATCTGCGCCTCCGTCCCTCGCCCGAAGTCACTCCGATCGCATTGCCGGTCGATGCCGCCATCTCTTATTATGAATCCTCTGCTTTGCCCTGGGAGAGGGCCGCATTCATCCGCGCGCGGGCGGTTGCCGGCGATCCAGCGCTCGGCAGCTATTTCCTCGACGCTATTCATCCGTTCGTGTGGCGCCGGTCGCTCGATTTCGGGGCGGTTGCGGAAATCCAGTCGATCAGCGTCAGGATCCGCGATCATTATGCGCAGGGGCAGGGGTTCGGGCCCGGCTATGACCTGAAACGCGGACGCGGCGGCATTCGCGAGGTCGAATTCTTCGCCCAGATCCACCAGCT
>Ga0070668_100000072_pt1 | contig 62530 bp, 57 predicted proteins | sample KBSS43metaG_FD_64661 | JGI IMG/M metagenome (GOLD analysis project Ga0070668, IMG submission 64661) | Switchgrass rhizosphere microbial communities from Kellogg Biological Station, Michigan, USA - KBS S4-3 metaG | ecosystem: Host-associated > Plants > Roots > Rhizosphere > Soil ...
CCGCCCTCGACCGCGATATTGGTGACGTGGTGCGCCACAGGATGGGTGGAGCCCTGCATGAAGTCGCGGATAGCCGCGAGTCCCTCGACCCGCACCTCGGGACGGTCGCGCCGCGCGGCGATCACGAAGACCGCGTCCTCGGTGAACACCCGGTCGAGGCCTGGCCAATCACGATCATCGATCAGTATCCCGTAGAGCGCCGCCACCTTGAAGATTTCGTCCTTTTCCTCCGACCGGAGGCTAGGCGTGGCGGCAGGCCCGGCGGGCGCGTCCGGCGCCCGGGTCGTCGCGCGGCGGGCGTCCGGGGCCTTGTCCCAATACGCCGTCCAGGTCGCCCAATGGTGCGGCAGGTCGGGGAGGGGGCCGCCGAGCGCCGCCCAGTCCTCGAAGGACGGCGGCGTCGGCGCGCGATCGATCGGCGTCGAATACCAGTGGTGATGCTTGCGCCTGGCGAACAGCCAGCGGCCGTCCTGAAACCGGTAGTCGTCCTGGTAGGCGATTGCCTGCACCACCCAGGCGTCGCCGGACTCGTGCTCGGCGCGGCAATAGACCTGCCCCGTGGCGTGCTCCGCGTCGATCAGGTCGACCTTGTGGCCGACGATCATGTGGATGGAGCGATAGAACTTCCGCAGAATTGGCTCGAAGAAGCTGCGGACGGCGGCCGGACCTTCGCCGTGCGCCTTGCCCATCCAGACGTCGGAGACCCACAAGTCGCTCAGGGCCTCGAGGTCGCGCGCATCCAGCGCGTGGGCGTAGCGCACCGCCAGCTGCTGGATCTCGACCACCGACGCCGCCGCCAGCAGTCGCGCGGTTATGTCCTCGGTCATGGGCCCGCCTTCGCGTCTGTGATGGGGAATAGTGTACCCATGGGCGGCGGAGAGCGTCCAGCGCGCGCCCGCAGCGCTACTGCGCGGTGTAGCCGCCGTCGACAGCGATGATGGCGCCCGCCATGGGGACGGCCGAGGGGCCCACAAGAAAGACGATCAGGTCGGCGACCTCCTGCGTGTGCGCCGGACGACCGAGCGGCGAGCCCTGCTTCAAGGATTCCCTGATCAGGGCCCACTGCGCGTCGTCGAGGTGACCCTGGCTTTCCGCGGGCTGCATGCCGCCAGGGGTGATGCAGGTCACCGTAACGCCCTGCTGGGCGTATTCGATCGCCGTGGCGCGGGTCAGCTGGATCAGGCCGCCCTTAGCGGCGCTGTAGGGCGCCGCGTAGCGCAATCCGACCGATCCGGCCATCGAGGCCACGTTCACGATCGCGCCGCGACCAGCCTTCAGCATGCTGGGCAATACGGCGCGCGTGGTGAGGAACGGGCCCCGGAGGTTGATCGCCAGGCACTCGTCGATCTCTTCGATGCTGAACTCGTGCATGCGCCGAAAGCGGGCGTGCTGGCCGGCGTTGTTGATGAGGATGTCGATGCGGCCGAACGCGCCTAACGTTTCGCTGACGGTCCTCTCCACGTCGGCGGCGGAGGCGACGTCGCCGACACTGGCCAGCGCCTCGCCGCCGTCGGCCCGAATCCTTGCGCAGACCTCATCCAGTTTCCCGGCGCGACGACCGGTCACCACCACCCTGACGCCCTGTCGCGCGAGGGTCTGCGCGGTCATGGCTCCGAGGCCTGTTCCGCCGCCGGTGACGATCGCAACGCGTCCTTCAATAGCCCGATCTGCGTCCATCGCCCAAACTCCGCCGCCGCCCGAGTGTGATCGGCCGCGCGGATCGGACTCAACCCCGAAAATCCGCGAGACGCCAGAGCAGTTCTGAAATAGAGTGTCCCATTATAGGGGCGATGCGAACGGGCCCGGGGCGAACGGACGCATACAGACGTCCAGAGAAAATTGGGGAGAGAACGGGAATGAAGACCTCATCGTGGCGCCTTGTGTCGGCGTCGATGTTCGCGCTCGTCATGGGCGGGGCGGCTCACGCGCAAACTCGCGCGCCGGACGAACGGGGCAATGCGATCGAGGAGGTGGTCGTCACCGCCCGCCGCACGGAAGAGAACCTGCAGACCACGCCCGTCGCGGTGACCGCCAGGACCGGGGAAGCTCTGATCCGGGCGCAGGTCAACACGGTCGACCAGTTGCAGAACGTCGCGCCGGGCCTGGTGATTCAGCCGGCGACGGCGCAACCGGGGTCGGCGAGTTTCGCACTGCGCGGGCAGAGCTCTCCGGACGGGCTGATCGCCATCGACCAGGCCGTGGGCACCTACCTGGACGGCGTCTACATCGCCCGCTCCTCCGGCGGCCTGTTCAACTTCGTGGATATCGAGCGGGTGGAAGTCTTGCGCGGGCCGCAGGGCACCCTGTTCGGCCGCAACACCACCGGCGGCGCCATCAACATCGTGACCAAGCGCCCGACCGGAAAATTCGAGGGCATGGTGCGTGGGCGATATGGCTCGTACGACGCGCGGGAGCTGACTGGCGTGGTCAATGTGCCGTTCAAGGGCGATGAAATCGCGGTCCGCGGCGTATTCCAGCACACCCAGCACGACGGTTACGGGCGAAACCTCGTGACCAACGAGAAGCTGGGCGGCGACAACACGGAGTTCTTCCGCGGGTCGCTCCTGGTGGCGCCGGAGGGCATGCCCTGGCGGTTGATCGTCGCCGGCGACTACACCGACCGCCGCACCGGTGGCGAGCTGATCGGCCTGAAATCCTTCACGGCGACGCCGCAGAACGGCGCCCTGGTCGCGCTCTGCTCGGGTCCCAACGCCAATGCCGCCTGTCCCTTCAGGGGACCGGCCGGAGACACCCTGGCGCGATATGCCACAGACGTGGTCGGCAAGGACAATTTCTACGACGTCTACAGCAACGTTCAGGATATCTACGGCAACTCCAAGACCAAGGGCGTCAGCGCAACCGCCGAGGTGGATCTCTCGGAGAATATCTCATTCAAGTCGATCAGCGCCTGGCGTTGGGTGAAGACGGCGTCGCTATCCGACAATGACGGAACGCCTTATGTCTTTACCGGTGGTCAGGTAAAGCTTGACGGCAATTTCATCGATCAGAACCAGTTCACCCAGGAAATCCAGCTCAACGGAAATGCCTTCGATCAACGCCTGAATTGGATCATCGGCGCTTTCTATTTTGCCGAAGATGGATTCGACACCGCGAAGAGCTATTCGCTGTTTCCGCTCAGTGCGGCGCTTAACTACAACGACGCCTACGTCAAGAACAAGAGCTACGCCGTCTACGGCCAGTTCACTTTCAACATTAGCGAGGCTCTTCGCTTCACCGGCGGCCTGCGCGAGACCAAGGACAAGCGGTTCATCACCCGCTTCAACCGCACGGAGACGCCCGGCAACAGCGGCAATTTCCGCTGCTCGATGGCGGCCAACACCCTTGATCCAGGCACGTTCTGCAGCGCCACCAACCGCAAGACCTACGACTACCTGTCCTACACCGCCGGCTTCGACTGGCAGGCCGCGGAGGGCGTGTTCCTGTACGTGAAGACCAGCCGCGCGAACCGGTCCGGCGGCTTCAACATCCGCGCGATCACCGGCGGCCCGGCGGTGGGCTTCGAGCCGGAACAGGTCACCGACTACGAGGCCGGCGCCAAGCTCGACCTCTTCGACCGCCGCGTCCGCTTCAACACCGCCGCCTTCTACACCGATTACAAGAACGTCCAGCGCAACATTCCCGTGGTGGTCCCCGGCAGCAATACGCTGACTTCCGGCAACCAGAACGCCGCCACGGCCGAGATCAAGGGCCTGGAAGCGGAGGTGACGGTGGCGCCCGTCACCGGTCTGCAGCTGGGCGGGGCGCTCACTCTCCTCGATCCGAAGTACAAGCGGTTCACCATCCCCACGGCGACAAACCCGGCCCTGGACGTCAGCGCCACGCCGTTCATCTACACGCCCAAGGTTAGCTACACCCTGTCGGCCGACTACACGCTTCCAGTCGGCGTCGGCGACCTCAACCTGCATGCGGACTACGCCCACCGTAGCGCCTCCTACGGCGTCGGACCGCTGGTCGGGGCTGGATTGCCGGGGCTGCTGAAGCAGCAGACGAACCGCATCCGGCCCTATGGCGTCCTGAACGGCCAGATCGCCCTGCGCCTGCAGGACGACCGGCTCGAACTGGCGGTCTACGGGCGCAACCTCACCAAGACCAAGTACTTCCAACGGCTGCTGGCGCTCGAGGACACGGCCCTCGGCACGACCTCCTACCTGCCGGGCGATCCGCGCACCTACGGCGTGAGCGCGACCTTCAAGTTCTAGCCCTGCGATGGAAGGCATGGGACGGCTCGAAGGCAAGGTTGTTCTGGTCACCGGCGCCGGCGCCGGCATCGGCCGCGGCGTCGCGCTGAGGTTCGCGCGGGAAGGCGCACGGATCATGGTGTCCGACCTGCGCGACGCGCCGGGCCTGGAGACGGCGGAACTCGTCCGCGCGCGCGGCGCCGAGGCGCAGTTCGTCCGGGCGAACGTCGGCTACAAGGCGGAGGTCCAGGAGGCCGTCGGCCAGACGGTCGGGGCGTTCGGGCGGCTCGACGTCCTGGTGAACAACGCGCAGGGCTTCACCCCCTGGGGGCGCATGGAGGAGCGCACCGACGCCATGTGGGAGAAGTCCATCAATACCGGTGTCTACGGAACCATGTGGGCCATGACGGCGGCCTTCCCACATATGCGCGATCAGGGCGGGGGCCGGATCATCAACTTCGGCTCGCTCGTGGGCGTCCAGGGAGACGGCTACCTGGTCGACTACAGCGCCGCCAAGGAAGCCATCCGAGGCCTGAGCCGCACCGCGGCGAACGAGTGGGGGCGGCACAACATCCTGGTCAACGTCATCTGCCCGGTGGCCAGGACGACTTCGTTCCAGCGCCGGGCGGCCATCGATCCGGTCCATGCCGCGAGCGCCGGATCGAACGCGCCCCTCGGCCGGATGGGCGACCCGGAGGAGGACATCGGCGGCGCCGCCCTGTTCCTCGCCTCGGACGACAGCCGCTTCGTCACCGGCAACACGCTCTTCGTGGATGGCGGCGTTCACCTGCGCGGCCTGAGGACGGCGCCGCCGGACGAGGGTTAGGCGTCCGGCTGCGCGGCCTGGTCGTAGAACTGGGGGGAGGGATGATGTCGACCGCGCTCAAGGAGACCTCCCCGGCCGCGCCTTTTCCGCCGGCGCGCTACGGCTGGTACGTCGTGGGCGTCCTGCTGGTCGCCTCGATGTTCTCCTACCTGGACCGGTCGGTCATCACGCTGCTGACGCCGATGATCCGCAGGGACCTGAACCTTACGGATACGCAGTTCAGCCTCCTGCAGGGCCTGGCCTTCGCCATCACCTTCGCTGTCGCCGGCCTGCCCCTGGGGCGACTGGTCGACCGGGCGAACCGCCGCCTGATCATCGCCGCCGGCGTGGCGACCTGGAGCCTTATGACCATCCTCTGTGGCCTCTCCACCACCTTCTGGCAGTTGTTCGCCGCGCGCATGGGGGTGGGGATCGGCGAAGCCTGCCTTGCGCCGGCCGCCGCCTCGCTGATCAGCGACTATTTCGCGCGTGAGCGCAGGGGGCGCGTGATGGGCGTCATGCAGGCCGGCACGCCTCTCGGCAGCGGCCTGGCGAAGATGCTGGGCGGCCTTACGCTCGGCCTGGTCACCGCGGCCGGCGTCTCCACGCTTCCGTTCGTCGGGTCGCTGGCGCCCTGGCAGGCCGTCTTCGTGCTGGTGGGGGCGCCGGGGTTCCTGGCCGCGCTGCTCGTCCTCTCCATCCGCGAGCCCGCGCGGCGCGAGCTTGCGCGGTCGAGCACAGGCGACGCCGGCCTTGGCGCCTACCTGCGGACCCACGCGCGGACCTTCGCCTGCCTGTTCGCCGTCTACACCCTGGTCAGCATGTGCGGGTTCGCCAACACCAGCTGGTCGCCGGTCATCTTCATGCGCACCTTCGCCATGCCGCCCGCCGAGGTGGGCGTCGTCATCGGGTCCGTCGTGATCGTGGCCGGCGTCGCGGCGGCGCTGACCGGAGGATTCCTCAGCGACGCCTTCGCGCGCCGGTTTCCCGATGACGGGCGCTTCAGGATGGTGATCATCCTGCTGCTGATCACGATGGCGGCGTTTCTGACCCTGTCGTTGTCGAAGACCTACGCCGTCAGTCTGGTCGCCTACGGCCTCGCCTCGTTCAGCACCTTCGCGATCACCAGCAGCGCCATGGCCGCGATCCAGGACGTGTCGCCCAACGAGCACCGGGGCCAGCTGGTGGCGATCAACCTGGTATGCGCCAACCTGATCGGCATGGGGCTGGCGCCGACCGCCGTCGCCTTCATCACGGACTACGGCTTCAGGAGCGACGTCATGCTCCAGTATTCCCTGGGCCTTGTCGTCGTTCCCGCCGCGATGCTGGCGCTCTTTGCGGTGCTCCTGGGGCTGCCGGCCTATCGCCGCACGCGGCGATGGTGAGGCGAACCGGGCCCGGGGGCGATCAGGCGGCGCCATCCTGCAGGTCCGCCTGGATCCGCGCGGCAAGATCGGTCTGGGCGCTGCGGCGGGTCACATACTCGCGCACCTGGCCGGCGGCGGCGTGGAGGATCCGGCCGGTGACGTCGCCCGCACGCTCGGACGCCAGCCAGGCCACGACGCGCGCCACGTGGGCGGGGTCCAGGTCCAGGGGCGCGGCCTGGCCGCGAAAGCCGGCGTCCAGCAGGGCCGCGTTCATGCGGGTGCGGGCGCCCGGCGAGATGGCGTTCACGGTGATCCCGTGCGCCTCGCCGGCCTTTGCGGCGGAGAGGGTGACCGACCACAGGGCCGCCTTCGCCGCCCCATAGGCGAGGCCCGCGGTCGCGAACCGCGGATCCAGGGCCACCTCCGAGACGGTGTTGATGATGCGGCCCCAGCGGCGCGTCGCCATGTCCGCGAACGCCGCCGACATGGTCCCGATCGCGCCCTTGAAATGGATGTCCATCAGCCGGTCGATCCCGGCCTCCACCGGGTCGAGAATCTCGCCGCCCCCGGACGCGATCCCGGCGTTGTTGATCAGCACGTCGACGCGGCCGAACGCCTCGATCGCCCGGGCCACCAGCGCCCGGCCGCCGGCGATCGATCCGATGTCGGTGGTGTCGATCAGGCAACGACCGCCAGCGCGCTCGATCTCCGCCGCGACCTCGGCCGCCGGCCCGGGATTATGTCCGGAGCCGTCCGCCGCGACGCCGAGATCGTTGACCACGACCGCCGCGCCCCGCTCGGCCAGCAGCAGCGCGTGCGCGCGTCCTATGCCTCGACCGGCGCCGGTGACGATCGCGACCCGACCTGAAAGCGAAGGCTCGATGATGCGTCTCCCTCGTTGCCCGGCCGGCGCGCCTACGGCTCGGCCGGCGCGCGCATGGCGGCCAACCGGTCGATCTCGCGCCAGAAGCCGGTCACCGTCTCGTCGATGATCTGCGCCACCGGCTTCACCGCATGGATCAGGCCGGCGGTCTCCCCCGCCGATCCCAGGGCGATGTCGGTGCGTCCGCCGATGTAGAGGTCGGCGACGCCGTTCCGCGACCGCTCCGGGGGGTCTTCGCCAGCCAACAGCCGCCGCGCCATTTCGGTCTTCAGCACGCGTCCCATGGCGCCAGGCAGCAGCGGCAGCTGCACCGTGCCGCTGGGCGTCGCCTCGACGATGGCGGCCTTGTAGTTGTCATGCACCCGGCTCTCGGCCGAGGCCACGAAGCGGGTGCCCATGGCCACGCCATCGGCGCCCAGCGCGAACGCCGCCGCCATGCCGCGCCCGTCCACCACGCCGCCGGCGGCCACGATGGGCAGGCGCACGCGCTCGCGCACCGCCTGCAGCAGGACGAAGCTGTGCACCGGCTCCGGCCCCCGGATGCCCGCGCTCTCGCCGCCCTCCACAACCAGGCCGTCGACCCCGCAGTCCTCCGCCTTCAGCGCTCCCTCCAGGGTTGGCACGGCGTGGTAGACGATAAGCCCCGCGTCCTTCAGGCGCTTGACGTAGCGGCCGGGATCGCCGGCCGAAGTGGTGACGAAGCCCACCCGCCCGTCCGTCGCCCAGTCCAGCACCAAGTTCTCGCGCGCCTCGTCCCCGCGCAGGAACTTGATCGCCAGGTTGATCCCGAACGGCCGGTCGGTGGCGGCCTTGATCGTGTCGTACTCACGCCTCGAAGCCTCCAGGTCTCGCGCGCTGGTCTCCAGGAGGCCGAAGCCGCCGGCCGCCGACACCGCGCCCACCAGCGACGAGCGGGCGATCCAGGCCATCGGCGCCTGGAGGATGGGGAAGGCCGCGCCGGTATGTTTCACCACCGGGTTGTTCTCGAATCCGGTCACGCGGCGGGGTCCAGGATCAGTCTCATTCGGGTCACGTCCTCTGCATTGGTTGGGCCGGGCCGATGGCCAGGGCATGCCTGGAGGTAGCTCAGCGCGCGCTCGGCGGGCAGATCACGCCGTCCTTCTCCAGCCGGTCGATCTCGGCGTCCGCGTACCCGATTTCAGCCAGCAGCGCGCGGTTGTGCTGACCGCGCAGGCAGGGGGGCGCGACCCGGCCCGACTGTTCCGAGAACGAGACCGGCGGCGCCCAGCGCACCATCTCGCCGAACAGGGGGTGCTGCACGGTGGTGGTGAGGCCCGCTTCGCGCAGGCCGGGATCGAAGCTGGTGAAGGCGCCGAGCCCCTGCAGGCTGACCGCCGCGGCGCCCACATCGGCTGCGCTGAGCCGCTGTTCCCATTCCAGGGCCGGCCTGCGCAGGAACGCCTCGGAGAGCGCCGAGATCAGGGCCCCGTCGTTCTGCCGCCGCGCGTCGGCGGTGACGAAGCGGGGATCCGCCGCCAGCGTCGGCGCGCCCATCGCGGATGCGAGGTCTTCGAACTCGCGCTGGGTGCGTAGCGCGATGCAGAGCCACGTGCCGTCCGCCGCCGGATAGAGGCGTTCCAGGGCGTGCAGCCCGTAATAATCCTCGTCGCACAGCGGTCGTGCAGGCTTACCGGGATAGGTGCAGAAGTCGTCCGCATAGGCCCAGGCGTTGCCGGCGATCATCGAGGTGTCGAGCCGTTGGCCCCGTCCCGAGCGCCGCTGCTCGTAGAGGCCGAGCGCCGTCGCCGCCATGGCGCAGAGCGCGGCGTTCGAGTCTCCGTCGATCACCTGGTGCAGGCGCGGGAAGACCAGCGCCTGCAGTTCGGCCAGGCTCCATCCCGCGATCCGCTGCGGATCGCACCAGTAGCCGACCTGGCGGCCGAAGCTTCCGGCCACCGCCTGGGCGGCCTGAGCGTACAGGGCCCTGTGCGCGTAGGGTCCGTCCGTCCCATAGCCCGACGCGTGGACATAGAGGAGGCGCGGATTGAGCCGCCGGAGCTCCTCGTATCCCAGGCCCAGCTTTTCCGGCACGCCGGTCCGGAAGCCGGTGATGAAGACGTCGGCCTGAGCTGCGAGCTTCTGGGCGATGGCGCGCCCCGCGGGCCTGGACAGGTCGATCGACAGGCTCTCCTTGCCGGCGGTCGTCTTGTTCGTGCCGACCTCAGGACCGAAGGTGACCCTGTGGGGATCGCCCTTCGCATCCTCGATCTTGATCACCCGCGCGCCGAGCGCCGCCAGCATCGCGACGCCGTAGGGCATGGCGTAGAAGTAGCCGAACTCGACGATCGTCACCCCCGCGAAGGGATAGGCCGGCGCCGGCGCGCCGCTGGCGACGCCGAAAGGGGGCGCTTCGAAGCTGGCGCCGGCGTTCATTCCGAGCCGCGGCGCCGGGCGCTCGGGCCGGATCGGCGTGCGGGAGAAGTGGCCGATGGGACCCACCTGCCGCACCGGGCCGGCTCCGTCGTCGTCAATTGTCACCACGTCGCCGTTGTGCGCGATCTGGGGGTGCCGGGTTCCCTCCTCGCTGGTGGCGGCCACCTCGAACGACACGTCCTTGTTCGCCTGCAGCTTCGGCAGCCAATAGGCGAGATCCTCCTTCAGGAAGGCCTCGAGCACCTGGTCCTCCCAGGCCTGGGCGTCCTCCAGCGTGTCGAAGGCGGGAAGCCTGGCGAACCGCGGCTGTTCCAGGATGCGGCCGACGCCCGCCACCTCGCACAGCGCCTTGCCCTGGTGCGGCAGCACCGTCGCGGTCTGGATCAGGCGCCCGTCGCGGGTGGCGGCCAGCACCCCGTAGCGGCTGATCGGCATGGCCGAACGGTCGCCGGCCGGCGCCCCGCGCTTGGCGCCCAGCTGGACGGAGGTGAAGATCATGTAGTCGGTGGGATCGAAGCCTGAGGCCAGCGTTGCGTTCAGCGCCTGCCCCCGCCCGGTGGTCTCCCGCGTGATCAGCGCGCCCATGATCCCGGCGATCGCCTGCATGGCGCAGCCGAAGCTGCCCCAGGGCACCGGATACATCAGCGGTCCGTCGCGGAAGCTGAACGCGCCCCGCGCCCACAGGCCCAGTTTCGCCGCGACGATGGAGTCATAGCCCTTCAGGCGCGCATAGGGGCCGGAGGGGCCGAATCCGGTGATGGCGCAGTGCACCAGTGACGGGTTCGCCGCGCGCAAGGCCTCGGCGCCGACCCCCCAGCGCGTCGTAACGCCCGGAGAGAACCCCTCGATGACCACGTCGGCCCGGGCGGCGAGGTCGCGCACGCTCTGCTGTCCCTGTGGGGTCCGCAGGTCGGCGGCCAGGCTCTCCTTGCCGCGGTTCCACACCTTGAAACCGCTCGGCTCGGCGACGCGCAGTCGGTCGCCTTCCGGCGGCTCGATCTTGATCACCCGCGCGCCGGCGTCGGCCAGCACCATGCCCGCGAGGGAGCCGGCGATGCTGCCTGCCCCCATCTCGATGACGTTCAATCCCTCGCAGATCGCGGTCATGGGCCTATCCCTTGCGAAGCGTCAGCCCCTGGGCGTTGAAGAAGAAGCCGCCGGGCGTCAGCAGCGCCGTGCTCGCGCCGGCGACCTGGCGCGGGCCGGCCAGGCCCTGGAGTTGGTGGACCGCCTCGCGCACATGCCCCGAACCCTGGCTGCCGCCTTCCGACAGCGCGCCGCCGTGCGGGTTCACCGGGACCCGGCCGCCGATGAGGATCCGGTTAGCAGCTTTGTCCCAGTTGGCCTCGATGAAACCGCCCGCCTCGCCAGGCCCACACAGGCCGACGTTCTCCATCCAGGCCAGGGTGATGAACGAGAAGCCGTCGTAGGGGAAAAACACGTCCATGCCGTCGGTCCAGAAGTCGCTCTTGGCCTTCAGCGCCTCGACCACCACGTGCTGGCCGTGGCGGTGCAGGCCGGGCGTCTGGTCCTCCTCGTTGCGGTCGATCATCCCCAGCACCGCGGCCTGGATCAGCACCGGCGGCAGGGCCATGTCCCGGGCGCGCTCGGCCGTGGTGATGATGAAGGCGTCGGCGCCGTCCACGGGGACGTCCATGTCCAGCAGGCACAGCGGCCAGCGGATCATCCGCGCCCCCAGGTAGTCGTCCATGGTCAGCGGCGTCTTCATAGCCGCGGCCGGGTTGCGGGCGGCGTTGGAGCGGTCGTTGATGGCGACGTAGCCGAAGTGCTCCTTCCTCGCGCCGTACTCGTGGAGATAGCGGGCGGCCCAGGCCGTGTAGCCCGCCACGCCGGCTACGGTCTCCGGGCCGGCGCCCGCCCCGGGCATGGCCACGCCGCCGCGGCGGAACGGGTCCTTCAGCGCGCCGGAGGTGTTCCAGGGCAGGCGGTAGGGCGTGTGGTAGGCCAGCACCACGTCGGCCAGGCCGGCGTGGACGGCGGCGGCGGCCGCCGCGACCTGGCTGCCGAAGGGGATCGAGGGATTGGCGAACCAGCTCACTTCCGGAACGCCCAGGGTCGCCTGCAGGGTTGCGGCCGGCACGGCGGAGCCGCAGATCCCGTTGATGTCCGCTGCGGTCAGCCCGCAATCCCGGATCACCTGGATGCAGGCCTCGGCCGCGAGCGACGTCTGCGACCGGGTGGTGTTGTGCGGCGTGAAGCCGGTCGTCGCCGCCCCCGCGATAGCCACCTTGTCCTTCATCGGGTTGCGCGCGCTGATCATCGCCCGGCCTCGTCGGCGAGGCGGAACACGGGCAGCGGCGCCCCGCCGCGCTGGGTCCAGTCGAGGCGGACCCGGCGTCCGATCCGGATGGCCTCGTTCGGCGCGCCCACCACGGTGCTGGTGAACCGCAGCCCCGGACTCTCGTCGAGCTCGACGGTGACGACGGGATACGGGGTCGCGTAGTCGACGCCGTCCGCGGGCGGGCCCTGGTGCAGGAAGATCGCCAGATAGATCGTCCCCGCGCCGGAAACCTCGGTCGGCCGGACGTTCTTGCTCCAGCAATTCGAACAGACGGGCCGCGGCGGGTGGCGCCATGCGCCGCAATCCTCGCAGCGGTTGATCAGCAGGCGCCGCTCCAATCGCCCGCGATAGTGGGCTGCGGAGTCGTGATCGATGGGCGTTCCCGCGAACACCGACGCCAGGGCTTCATCGGTGACCAAGGGGCTCCTCCAGTCCAATCTTCGTTCGACGCCGCCGACGACAGGATGAGCGCTCGGTCGACGAAGCCCAAGCTCCGCTGAATTCGTCGCGTCTCACCAGGAGGTCGGACCGCCGCCTCGGCCGCCGTGGCGCGGCTCGATTTTCCAAGGGAGTAATAGAACACTGTTTCTCAAGTCAAGGATATCGGCGCCGAATTGTGCGATATCCGGCGGGCCAGCTTGCTCTGCGAACCGCATGCGGATCTGAACCCCAAGCTTGCGCCCATCGCGGAGCAAAGTATCCTGTTCAGGCTCCGGCGCGCCAAGCTTCAGCCGGGCGCCCGATGGCCGGAAGAATGCGATGGGGGAGGCGATGGGACGGCTGGCCGGCAAGCGCGCGCTCATGACCGGCGCAGGCGGGCTCATGGGTTCTGACCTCGCACGGGCCTTCGCTTCGGAGGGGGCTGACCTCATTCTCACCACGCGAACCGCCGCCAAGCTCGAGCCGCTGGCCGAGGAGGTTCGCGGCCTCGGCGTGCGCGCCGCGACCGTGGGGGCTGACTTCACCCGGAACGAGGACATTGACGGCCTGGCCGACGCCGCCTGGGGCGCGTTCGGCGGAGTCGATGTGGTGCTGCTGAGCAGCCAGCCGGCGGTGACCAACGCCGGGGATCTGCTCACCACGCCGGATGCGGCTTGGCGCGAGCAGCAGCAGGCGATCGTCTGGGGTCCGCTGCGCCTGTTGCAGCGGCTTGCGCCAAGGATGATGGCGGCGGGGGGCGGCAGCATCGTCACCGTCATCTCTTCGACGGGGCTCAATCCGACACCGGGCTACGACGCCTACGGCATGGCCAAGGGCGCGCTCTGGCTGCTCACGCGCTACATGGCCAAGGAATGGGGGAAGGGGGGCGTCCGCGCGAACGCCTTCAACCCGGGCTCGATCATCACCGGCGACAACGCGCAGACGCTGGAGCGCCGCGCGCGAGAGACCGGGGTGATCGACCGCATCGCGCTGGGCCGGCTGGGCTACACGCGCGAATGCCTTGGGGCCGCCATCCACCTGGCCTCCGACGAGTCGAGCTTCACCTCGGGCCAGCTCATCAACATCGACGGCGGCCGCTTCTGAGCCGGCGCAAAGGGAGGTGGATCTCCAATGGTGAAACTCGGAACCACACTCAGCGGCGGCCAGGCGCGCGGCGCCCCGCGCGCCTGGAGCGAAATGGCCGACGAAGCCAGGCTCCTGGAGGACCTGGGGTTCGACTTCATCACCATGGGCCAGCATTCCTTCACGCCGGACTTTCCGTCGCCGGCGCCGCTGACCCGGATGGCCTGGCTGGCGGCGCACACCTCGAGGCTGAAGCTGGTGACCGGCGTCGTCGTGCTGCCGCTCTATCACCCTGCCGGCATCGCCGAGCAGGTGGCCGAGATCGCCGAACTCTCGGGGGGACGCATCGTTCTGGGCGTGGGCGCCGGCTACCGGAAATACGAGTTCGACGGCTACGGGATCGACATGAAGACCCGGGGCGCTCGCATGGACGAGGCGGTCCAGCTGCTGCACCACGCGTTTGAGACCGGCGAGTTCGAGTTCCAGGGCAGGCGCTTCCAGATGCCCAAGCTGCCGCTGGTTCCCCGGCCCGCCTCGCCGCCGCCGATCTGGATTGGCGGGACCTCCGGGCCGGCGCTGAACCGCGCCGCCCGCTGGGCCGACGGACTGCTCACCGAGAACATGAGCACGCGCGACGTGATGCAGATCTATCTCGAGCGCTACCGTGCGATCGCCAGAGACGCCGGCCGCCAGCCTGGCTCGGTCGTGCTTTACCGCAACGCCTGCCTGTCGACCTCGCGCGAGGACATCGAGGCGACCTTCATCCCCGCCGTGCTGAAGGAGCACCTGGGCTACCGGGGTCATGGCGCGGCCGAGAACGTCGACGACGAGGACGCCTTCTACGCCAGGGCCGCCCGGGGCGAGACCATCTCGCTGGAGGAGATCACCGACGGCCGGATGATCGCCGGCGACCCCGAACAGGTGATCCGCCAGATCAAGCAGTGGGAGAAGGCCATCGGCATGACCCACATCACGCTCATGGGCGTGGGTCCGGCGAACGACCGCGAGCAGCGCCGCAAGACGCTCGAGCTGTGGGGCAAGGAAGTCATTCCGCACGTCTGAAACGACGCGAGGGGCGAGTGAGCGGTCCGCCCATGACCATATACGTCCTCCGCGGGCGAGAAGCGCGCCTGCTCGCTCACGGACGCCGCCTAGCGCTTGCGGAACCGCTTGGCGTCGGCCTGCAGCTTGGAGACCCAGGCTTCCGGCTCGCTGCTCTCCGCCTGGAAGGGCAGGGTCCCGGCCACCCCGCGGACGGCCAGCCACAGCGGCGCGCTGAAATGGCCCAGCACGCGCAGCGGGCGGCGCTTGTCGTCGGTGACGTCCCAGCCCTCGGCTTCGAACGCGGCGGCCTGCGCGGCCGGCGGCTTGCGTTCAATATCGTCCCACCCTTGGGGCCGCGGCGACGCCTCGGCCTCGTCGGCGGTCAGCCCGAACAGGGCGGTTGCGCACGCATCGATTTCCGGAAACTCGGCCCGCGCCTCCGGCTCCGCGAAATCCCGCTTCAGGATCGCCCGGTATTCCAGATCGTTCACGCCAGGCAGGTCAATCAGGCGCCGCAGCGCGTCGGGCTTTCTTGTCATGCTCCTGGCCTAACGCGTATCGCCCAAGCTGGCGAGTTTCGCCGGCGTGATCTTCGGTCGCCGTGGGGGAGGCGAAAAAATTGAAGGCGGCTGTCGGGCCGAACGGAGCGCGTTCGTCCTCGGACTGGAAGCGGAACGCCTTGCGCGTTTGTCATCAGCGATCAAAAGGCGAGGACAACAGCATGACCTATATCGACGGCTTCGTGATTGCGGCGCCGACCGCGAACAAGCAGAAATTTATCGACCACGCGAACCTGGGCGACAGCGTCTTCATGGAACTGGGCGCGGTTCGCATTCTCGAATGCTGGGGCGATGATGTGCCCGACGGCAAGCAGACCGATTTCCGTCGCGCCGTGCAGGCGACGGCGGACGAGACGGTCGTCTTCTCCTGGATCGAGTGGCCCGACAAGGCGACGCGCGACGCCGCCATGGCCCAGATCCAGGCGCGTATGAAGACGGACGACCGCCTCAATCCGGAAAAGAACCCCATGCCCTTCGACGGCATGCGGATGATCTATGGCGGCTTCGCGCCGGTGGTGACGCTGGAGAAGCCCAAGACCAACAAGCCGGGTGACTACATCTGGTACGAGTTGCTGACCACGGACGCAGCGGCGGCCCAGGAATTCTACGCCGCCGTGCTTGGCTGGAAATTCGCCGACAGCGGTCAGTCCGCCATGGACTATCGCATCATCAATGCGGGCGAGAACAGCGTGGGCGGCCTCATGGCCATCACCAAGGACATGGCCGATCATGGCGCCAGGCCGACCTGGCTCGGCTATGTCGCCGTGGACGATGTGGACGCGACCGTCGCCAGCCTACAGAAGCGAGGCGGGAGCCTGCAGATGCCGGCCATGGATATTCCGATGGTGGGCCGCATCGCCATGGTCGCCGATCCGCAGGGCGCGCCATTCTACGTCATGAAGCCGCAGGGCGAGGGCAAGAGCCTCGCCTTCGCCGATGACCGCCCGCGTCCTGGCCATTGCGCCTGGAACGAACTGCACACGCCGGACCAGCCGGCCTCCTGGAAATTCTACGGCGAGCTGTTCGGGTGGGGGATGGACGGCGAAATGGATATGGGCCCGATGGGCAAATATCAGTTCATCCGCCACGGCACGGTCATCGGCGCAATGACGCCGAGCGGCGCCGGAATGGGTCCGCCGCGCTGGAGCCAGTATTTCCGCGTGGAGAATATCGACGCCGCCAAGGCCGCCGTCGAGGCGGGCGGCGGCAAGGTGGTCCGGGGGCCGGACCAGATACCGGGCGGCGATTTCTCGATGAACTGCATTGACCCGCAGGGCGCGGAATTCGGACTGGTGGGCGGTCGGCGCTGAGGCTCGCTAAGGGCTCCGCTGCAACTGCTCGCTGCGCACCAAAGGCCCTCGGGACCGCTCTCGGAGGGCCGTGGCATGCAAGGTCGCCGCGTGATCTAATCGCCGCCGGGGCGAGTTGGAGGCGCGCTCGATGACCCGACAGATCAAGATCGACTTCATATCCGACGTCTCCTGCCCCTGGTGTGTGATCGGTCTGATGAGCCTGCGAGAAGCGTTGCGGCGCGTCGACGGCCTGGTCGACGCCGAGATCCGTTTCCAGCCCTTCGAGCTCAACCCGAACATGCCGCCCGAAGGGCAGAACATCGTCCAGCATGTGGGGGAGAAATACGGCGCCAGCCCGGAGCGGTCCGCCGCCAATCGCGAAGCGATCCGCGCGAGCGCCGATGAGCTCGGCTTCCGCATGGCGATGAGCGACAAGAGCCGCATCTACAACACCTTCGACGCCCACCGCCTGCTGCATTGGGCGGCTGGCGAAGGGCGGCAGGGCGCGCTCAAGCAAGCCTTGTTCGAAGCCTATTTCTCGCGGGGGCTCGATCCCAGCGACCACGCGGTGCTGGCCGCTCTCGCCGCTGAAGCGGGTCTGGACCGGGACGCGGCCGCCGACGTCCTGGCCACCGGACGCTATGCCGACGAGGTGCGCGCGGCGGAGGCGCGCTGGCGCGAAGAGGGGATCGACGCCGTCCCGACCCTCATCATCGACGACGAATACGTCATCACCGGCGGCCACCCGCCGGCGGCGTTCGAGCGTGCGTTGAGGAAGATCGCCGCTGGTCCGGCGGCGTCCCGGCGGGTCGAAGACGGCGCGCCTCGATCATAAGCGCGGCGGAGAGACGCCGGCCTCAACCGCTTGAGCCTGAACGGCCCGGTTCAGCCAGAACGTCGTCCTTTAGGTCCTCGGCCATCCAGATGGCTTGGCCGCGGCGGGTCCTCAGGCGCAGCCCCTTGCCGACCAACGCGCCGAGACCCGAATTCGGCAGGACCTAGGCAACCCCGATGCGGCCTTGGCGTTTGATCGAGGGTCCGCTGGGTAAAAGGTCAAAAAATTGAGTAAGATAGCCGCACATTCGCCCGGCTTGCGCGGGGACCTGCCGGCGATCGCTACGCCACAGGCGTTCGCGGATCGCAAAGCCCTGGCTCTTATCTGCGTTGAACGCACGCGGATGCCCATGGTGGTCACCGACGTTCGTCAGGCCGACAATCCCATCGTGCTCGCCAATCAAGCCTTCATCGAGCTGACCGGTTACCGCGGAGAGGAAATATTGGGCCGCAACTGCCGCTTCCTGCAGGGCGAGGCCACCAACAGCGAGCACGTCGAGGCGGTGCGCGCGGCGATCCGCGAACGACGGGAAGCGACGGTGGAGCTGTTGAATTATCGACGGGATGGCGCGGCGTTTTGGAACGAGCTCCATCTCTGCCCGATTTTCGGCGAGGAGGGTGAGCTGATCTACTTCTTCGCTTCCCAGCTGGATGTCACCGAGCGGCGCAAGGCCCAGGCTCTGCAGGCCGCCGAACATCGCCTGCTTCGCGAGGTGGACCATCGCTCCATGAACGTCCTGGCGCTGGTGGACGGCATCGTCCGGCTGTCGAAGGCCGACGAGCCCCGGGGATACGCCCTGTCAATCCAACGTCGCGTACGTGCCCTGGCGCTCGCCCACGGGATGCTGGCCGCGAAGGGCTGGCGATCGATTTCCCTGGAGGACATCGTGCGCTCTCAGGTCGAGCCTGGAGACCGGATCGCCCTCGCAGGTCCCGAGGTGCCGGTCTCGCCGACATTGGCGCAGCCGCTGGCCCTGGTGATCGAGGAGCTCAAAGCGAACGCGATCATGCACGGCGCCCTGTCGACGGACGCGGGCCGCCTCACCGTCGACTGGTGGCTCGACGAGCCGGCCCGCAAATTTGGGATTCGATGGATCGAGCGCGGGGCGCCGGCGAGGGAGGAGGGGCTCGCCGGCTTTGGTTCGACCATGATCAAGGCCATCATTGAACGCCAGCTGCGCGGCAAGCTTCGTCGCGAGCGGCGCAGCGATGGCCTCGCTGTCGAGATCGAGTTGCACGCCAGCGGCCCGCTTGGCGAGCTTCGATTCTAGCCCCGTGCGAAGGCGGGTCCGACACCGAGCTTTTCCTGATCGCGGCGAGTTTCGATTGAAGCGACGGCAGGGGCGCTGTTGAGTTACAACGGGTCGCGAGATCTGATCGTTCGCGCTGGTCGGCGTTTTATTCCTCAGGATTTCCATGGCTTTAGTGAAGACATCGAAGATTGCCGCCGGGGCCGGCAAGGCGCCGCCCGAGCGAACGCCCACCGTTGCTGCTCCGATCCGCGCCGGCCGATCGCGCGGCGGTCCGGTCAGCAGGGACCAGCTGTCCGAGCGAATCGCCGCTGCGACCGAAGAGTTGGCGGCAGGCCTCACCGAAGCCTCGGCGGCGGCGGAGCAACTGCGCCGTTCGATGGAACAGATCGCCAGCGGAGCCGAAGAGGCGGCGGGCGGCTCCCAAGAGCAGCTCTCCGCGATAAAGAATGTGCTTGCCAACCTGACAGATGCGCGGGGTCACGCCGAAGGATCGCGCCGCCGTACCGAGGCGCTGCAAGTGGTCCTGGCCGAGACCGCCGTGCAGATCACGGGTTCGGTGCGGGCGATTGAGCGCAACGCCGAACGTCAGTCGGCGTCGGTCGGGTTGATCACCGAACTCGAACGCAGGGCGCAGGACATCGGCGAGATCACGCGCACGGTCAGCCGGATCTCGGACCAGACGAATCTGCTGGCGCTGAACGCGGCCATCGAGGCGGCGCGGGCGGGCGATCATGGTCGCGGCTTCGCGGTGGTCGCCGAGGAGGTAAGGGCGCTGGCGGAAACGTCGGAGAAAAGCGCCGGTGAGGTCCAGGGTCTGGCCGAGACCATCCAGGTGAACGTGCAGGGCGTCATATCGGCCATCAATTCCGCGGCCGAGACGGCGATCTCGGAAGCCCGGTCCGGCGCGGCGGTGGTCGAGGCGCTGAGCGGCATCCGCGAGGACGTCGGGCGCATCGCCGTGCGCAGCCAGGACACCGTGACCAGCGCGATCGAGGCCGAGCGGGCCGCCGTCGAGGCCCAGCGGGGGGCGGAGCAGGTGGCGAGCGCCGCCGAACAACAGTCGGCCGGCGCAGCAGAAGCCCAAACCGCGATCCAGCAACAGTCGCAGTCGCTGGAACAGGGCCAGCTCGCCGCCCAAACCCTGGCGGCGATCACCGAGACTCTGCGCGCCGGCGCTTCCGATGAAGCGGCCACAGAACAGATCGCCGCCACCGCCGAGGAGCTGTCGGCGGCGATCCAGGAGCTTTCGAGCGCCGCCAGCCAGATCATGGCGGCGGTGGAACAGATCAATCGCGGCTCTCAGCAGCAGGCCGCCGCCACGCAGCAGACCGCTGCGGCCCTGGCGCAGATCGAAAACAGCGCCCGGGCTGCGCAGGTCAACGCCAGGGCCGCTGACGATCAGGTCGGCGCCACGGAGGCCGCCCTGAAGTCGAGCCGTGTGACCGTCGAGACCCTGGTCCAGGGCGTCTCCGACGCGCTCCTGAAGACAAGAGCCAGCCTGGAAACCATCGCCCGGCTGGAAGTGGTGGGTCGCCGGATCGCCGCCAATGTCGACGACATCATCCTGGTCGCGGTCCAGACCAGCATGCTGGCGGTCAGCGGTTCGGTGGAGGCTGCGCGGGCCGGCGACGCGGGACGCGGGTTCGCCGTCGTCTCCAGCGATATCCGCAGCCTGGCCCGGGAGTCGTCGGAGAGCGTCGGCGACATCAAGGCGACGGTCACAGGGATTCTCGATCATATCGCGTCGCTGCGTCGTGACCTGGAGCAGGTGGTCAACGCGGCCGAACTCGAGGTCCAGAACAACCGTGAGATCATCGCCTCGCTCGGCAGGCTGGACGCCGACATGGTCTCTTTGCGCGCCGCGAACAGCGCCATCTCCGAGGGTGCGGAGGCGATCCTCTCCGCCGCCACCCAGACCGCTGACGGCGCCCGCCAGATCGCCGCCGCCGCCGAGGAAGCCGGCGCCGCGTCCCGCCAGGCGGCCACGGCGTCCGGCCAGCAGGCGCGCAGCGCTGAGGACCTCGCCGCGGCGATCGAGGAGATCGCCTCTCTGGCGGACGAGTTGAGGCAGGGTCATGCCTGAGGCCGACCCAGGCCGCGTTGGGGAGGATGCGAAGCGTGTGAGCTTCCTGACCTTCCGAATGGGCGAGCGCCTCTATGCGGTGTCGGCCGAGCAGGTGTCCAAGGTGATCCGGTCGCCGCCGGTCGCCCGCCTGCCGCACGGGCCCAAGAGCCTGCTGGGCGTCGCAAACCTGCGGGGATCGATCCTGCCGATCGCCAGTCTGCGCGGTCTGCTCGGGCAGGAGCCGATGGTTGACGAGCCGCGCGCGATCGTGATGCGGGGCAAGGCGCCCGTGGCCCTGGCCGTCGACCGCGTGGACGCCCTGGTGATGGTCGACGAAGCCCGGATCGAGACGCTTCAGGCCGAACTGGCGAGCGACCCCGGCGAGCGCCTGACAGGCGCCTTCCTGACCCAGGCCGGCGGAGAGACAGCGAAGATCCTCGACGTCAGGGGACTCTTGGAGGCGGCGTTCGTCCAGCGTGAACGTCCGGCGCGCGCGGTCCGGTCGGAGGCCATGGCTGGCCGGGAGGCGGAGGTCGCCGCGGCGGCCGACCAGGGGCGCAAGTTGGTGACGTTCGAGGTCGGCGGCCAGACCTTCGCCTTCGACCTGCATTCCGTTCGCGAGATCCTGCCCCTCGACGCTAACCTGGCCGAGGTTCCACACAGCGAGAGCCTGGTGCTGGGGGTGATGGCCTACCGCGACACGGTGCTGCCGCTGCTGTCGCTGCGGGGCCTGCTCGGCTTTCCCGTGCGTGACGCCGTGGAAGGCCGGGAGAAGGTGGTGGTGGTCGCCGTCGCAGGCGTCGTGGTGGGCCTGGTCGCCGACCGGATGCAGGCCATTGTCTCGGCCGATCCGGCCGACGTCGATCCTACGCCGCCCATGCTGGCGGCGCGCACCGGCGGCGAGACGCAGGTCAGGGCCATCTACCGCGCCGACGGCGGACGTCGTCTGATCTCCGTGCTGACGACGGATCGGCTCTTCAAGGAGGACGTAATGGCGCGCCTGGGATCGGCCGAGGGGGTCGGGTCTCCCGAGCCTGCGCTGGCGAGCGCCGGCGGAGCGGATCTCCAATTCGTGGTCTTTCGGCTGGGCGACGATGAGTTCGCGCTTCCGATCGAGGCGGTTGACGAGGTCGCCCGCGTCCCTGCCCAGGTGACACGGCTGCCGAAGACACCCCGGTTCCTCGAGGGAGTTATCAATCTGCGTGGCGAAGTGCTGCCGGTGATCGACCAGCGGCGGCGGTTCGACATGCCCCCCGCCGCCGACCTGGAGGCCCGGCGCCTGATCGTGGTGCGCACCGGACAGTGGCGGGCCGGCCTGATCGTTGACAGTGTCTCGGAAGTCTTGCGCCGGCCGGCCGACGACGTCGAACCGGCCCCCGACCTGGCCGGCGAGCCGACGCGTCTTGTGCACGGCGTGCTGAACCTCGAAGCGACGGGTCGGCTGATCCTGCTGCTCGATCCCGCGGAGCTGCTGAGCCGCGCGGAACGCCGGCGGCTCGACAAGCTCGCCGGCGGTGTGGAGCAGGCCGGCGGGTGATCAAGGTGCTGGTGGTCGACGATTCCGCGCTGGTGAGGAAGCTGGTCAGCCAGGTGTTCGCTCGGGAGCCCGACTTCCAGGTCCGGGCCGCCCGGGACGGCTTGGAGGCGCTGGACATGCTCGCCGCCTTCAGGCCGGATGTGGTCACCCTGGACATCCATATGCCGCAGATGGACGGCCTGGCTTGCCTCGACCGGATCATGGTCGAGCGGCCGTGCCCTGTGGTGATGGTTTCGTCGCTGACGGCGGAGGGGGCCGAAGTCACGCTCGAGGCCCTGCGACTGGGGGCGGTCGACTTCGTCGCCAAGCCCGCCGGCGCCGTCTCCATGCGGATCGACGACCTGGCCCCGGAACTGGTCGCGAAGGTGCGCGCGGCGGCCGGCGCGAAGCTCCGCTCGAGTTTGCGCCTCAAGGATCGGGTTCGCCATCGGATCGCCGGAGGCGCGGCGCCGCCGCGTCGGGCCACGGCTTTGAGCTCCGAGGCCGCGGTGGCCGCCACGGGCGACGGTCTGGTCCTGGTTGGGACCTCCACAGGCGGGCCCCCGGCGCTGGAGACGCTTCTGACCGCCTTGCCCGCCGACTTCCCCTGGCCGGTCCTGGTCGCCCAGCACATGCCCGCCAGCTTCACCGGCGCGCTCGCCCGACGCCTTGACGGCCTCTGCGCGGTGACGGTGATGGAGGTGACCAAGCCAACCCTCGTCGCGCCAGGCTGCGTCTATATCGCCCGGGGCGACGCGGACCTGATTCTTTCCAGGCGCGGGGCGGGGCTGGTGGCGATGCCGGCGCCGGCGGAGCCGGGATATCCATGGCATCCCAGCGCGGACCGGCTGGTTCGCAGCGCCTTGAAGTATGTCGCGCCGGCGCAACTGATCGGCGTGCTGATGACCGGCATGGGCAATGATGGCGCCGAGGCGATGGCCGAACTGCACCGGGGAGGCGGGCGGACCATCGCCGAGGCCGAGGAGACCGCTGTCGTCTGGGGCATGCCAGGCGAACTGGTGAAGGCCGACGGCGCGGACTATGTGCTGCCGTTGCACCGGATCGCCGACCAACTCAAGACTTTGGCGCCCTGAGATGCCGCTCATTCGACGCGGTCCGCCGGAGGACTCCAAAGCCGTTCCCACCGAGCCGCTGGCCCGACTGCGGGCGGGCGACGCAGAGGAGCGCTGGGCCGCCGCCCGCGCGCTGGCGGGCCATGAGGAGGCGGTCGACGCCCTGGCCCAGGCTCTCCACGCCGAGGGCGATCGAGGCGTTCGCGAGGCGATCTTCACCAGCCTTGCGCAAACCGCCGGACCGGCCAGCGCCCGGGCGATCGTCCGGTGCCTCAGGTCGGACGACGCCGCGCTGCGTACGGCGGCGCTCGACACCCTTCGCGTGATGCCGGCTGCGCTGGCGACCTACCTGCCGGGGTTGCTGGCGGACGCCGACGCGGATGTCCGGGTGCTGGCCTGCGACCTGGCCCGCCATCTTCCGGCGGAAATTTCGACACCGATGCTCAACGCGCGGCTTGGGCACGAGCCGGAGCCGAACGTCTGCGCCGCGGCCGTCGATGTTCTGGCCGAACAGGGCGACAGCGAAAGCTTGGCGGCGCTCGACGCCTGCGGCGCCCGCTTCGCCGGGTCTGCTTTCCTGTCCTTCGCGATCCGGGTCGCCCGTCAGCGGATCGGCGCCAAGGCGTCGGAGCCGCGTGGCTGACGCCGACGCCATCAGCGAGGAGGAACTGCGCCGGTTGGGCGACTTCCTCTATCGGCGGACCGGGATGGTGTTCACCGAATCCAAGCGCTACTACGTCCAGCGCCGGGTGAACGACAGAATGGCGGCCACCGGCGCGACCTCGTTCGCCAGCTACTTCGCCCGGTTGCGCAGCGACTTCGGCGGTGAAGTCGAGCAGTTCATCAACGCCTTCACAGTCAACGAGACCTACTTCTACCGCGAGGACCATCAGCTTCGCAGCCTTACCTCCGACATGCTGGCGGAGCGCTTGGAGACGCGCGCGGGTCCGCACCCGATCCGCATCTGGTCCGTGCCCTGCTCGACCGGCGAAGAGCCCTATTCGATCGCCATGTGGCTCCTGGAGAATTGGCCGCCGGTGGATGTCCACGACATCGAAATCGTCGGATCCGACATCGACACCCGTGCGATCGAAGCGGCCGAGGTCGGGGTGTTCAGCAAACGTCAACTCATGCGCCTGTCGCCCCAGTTGATCGCCAAGTACTTTGTCGCACTGGACGCCGAACGCTGGCGGATCCTCGACGACATCCGCGGCTCGGTGCGGTTTACGCCGGTCAATCTGATCGATCCCGCAGAAACCCGGCCCCATGGACGTTTCGACGTGATCTTCTGCCGCAACGTGCTGATCTACTTCGACGACGCTGCGCGTCGCATCGCTGCGGAGAACCTCTATGAGAACCTGGCGCCTGGCGGCTTCATCTGCCTGGGTCATACCGAGTCGATGAGCCGCATCTCGCCACTCTTCGAAGTCCGGCGGTTCGCCGACGCGATCGTCTATCAGCGGCCGGCGCAGGCCTATGGCTGAGCGGAACGGCAAGCGCGTGCTGGTGATCGACGACGCCAACCTGGTGCGGATGTACTACCGGGACGCGCTGGAGAGCGCCGGCTACGAGGTCGACGAGGCGCTCAATGGCCTGGAGGCCCTGGAAAAGCTCCAGCTGCAGCCGGCTGACTTGCTGATCGTCGACGTGAACATGCCCCAGATGGACGGTTTCAGTTTCCTCAAGGTGCTGCGGCGCCAGGAGGGTTCGATCGCCAGCATCCCGGCCCTGGTCACCAGTACGGAGGCGCAGCCGCAGGACATCGAGGCCGCCCGCGCCGCCGGCGCGAACTTCTACCTGGTGAAGCCCGTAACGCCGGAGGCCCTGGCCGAATATGCGTCCCTGATGTCGGGGCTCGCCGGATGAATGAGTTTCTCGAGCAGTTCCTGCTGGAATCCCGTGAACTTGTCGATCAGGCGACGGACGATCTCCTGACTCTGGAGGGGCGTCCCGGGGACAGAGATCGCGTGGACAGCGTGTTCCGCGCCTTCCACACCCTGAAAGGTGCGGCGGCGATCGTCGATTTCGACGCGATGGCGCGCGCCCTGCATGCGGCGGAGGATGTGCTGTCGGCGGTTCGCGGCGGCGAAGAGCCCGTTACGCCGGCCCTGATCGGCCAATGCCTGGAGTGTCTCGACCAGGTGGTGCGATGGCTGGACGCCATGGCGGTCGACGGCGAGATACCGGCCGGCGCGTCCGCCGCCGCCGAGGCGATCGTCCGCGGCTTCACGCCCGTCGCGCCCTCGTCTATTTCGGCCTCGCCGCCCGGCTGGTCCGACGCCCTGGGCGCGAAGTTTCCGCACGGCCAGGCGGCGGTGCGCTACACGCCCGATCCGGAAGCCTTCTTCCGCGGCGACGATCCCCTGGCGATCCTCGCCACGATCCCAGGCCTGCTGGGCTTGGAGGTCGAGCCGGTCGCCGGATGGCCGGCGCTCGAAGATCTCGACCCGTTCCGTTGCCAGCTCGTGTTGCTGGCCGTGACGGAGTCCCCGCCGGCAACCGCTCGCGAAGCCCTCCTCGCCGTCGCCGATCAGGTGGAAGTCCTGGCGCTGACCGTCGAACCCCCGCAGTCGCCCGGCGCCGCACAGGGCCTGCTGCATGCGCAGGTGCTGATGTTGCAGGGTCCCGCCGGCGTGAGGCCGGGCGCGATAGGATCGGCCGGCCAGGTCGGCGTGAACGTTCTGAAGCGCCTTGGGCGGGGGGCGGAAGCCGAGCGCCTGCGGGCGGTGGCCGCGCAATGCCAAGCCGCCCGTGACCCCCGGCCGCTGGTGGTGGCGCTCCAAGATGGTCTCAAGGTCGCCTTGGAATCGCCGGGCGAGGCGGCGTCAACCGCGCCATCCAATGAGGCGGCTCGCACCGTGAGGGTCGACGTCGAGCGGATCGACGCGCTGGTCAGCCTGACCGGCGAACTGCTGGTGGCGAAAAACGCGCTGGGCCACGTGGCGGCGCTCGCCCAGGCGGGCGCCGACGCCGGGCGCCTCGCGGGCCTGCTGAAGGACCAGCACGCGTCCTTGCAGCGGCTGGTGGAGGAGCTCCAGCGCTCGGTGCTGAATATCCGCGTCCTGCCGATGCGCCACGTTTTTCAACGCTTCCCGCGCCTGGTGCGGGAGCTGGTCGTCGGGTTGGGGAAGCCGGCCCGGCTGGTCACCGAGGGCGACGAGACGGAGGCCGACAAGATGATCGTGGAGAGCCTCTACGAGCCCCTGGCGCATATCCTGCGCAACGCCATGGACCACGGGGTCGAACCCGGTCCTGTGCGCGCGGCGGCCGGCAAGCCCGCCAGCGCGACTGTGCGTCTGCGGGCCATGCGGGAGGGCGCGCAGGTGGTCGTCGAGGTCGAGGACGACGGCGGCGGAGTGGACGTCGCGAGGGTCCGAACGGTGGCGGCCGAACGCGGCCTGGCGTCGCCCGATACGCTCGCGGTCATGGACGATGAGGCGGTCGTCGATCTGGTGTTCGCCCCGGGCTTCTCCACGGCGGCCGAAGTAACCAGCGTTTCCGGCCGTGGCGTCGGGATGGACGCCGTGCGCGCCGCGATCCAACGCCTGGGTGGCCAGGTGGAACTGCAAAGCCGGGCAGGGCGCGGGACGACGGTGCGGATCAGGCTCCCGTTCGCGGTGATGATCAGCCGGGTGCTGACCGTGGAGGCCGGCGGCCAGATGTTCGGCATCCCCCTCGACGCGGTCCGCGAGACGCTTCGCATCGACCGCGGGCGGATATTGCGGGTCGGGGCGGCGGCGGCGACGGTATTGCGTAACCGGACGATTCCGGTCATCGACCTGCCCCAGCTGCTCGGAAAGCCGGCCGAAGGGCGGCCCGACGGCGACGCCAGCCTGGTCATCGTCTCCCTGGGAAATCAGGTGGGAGGTCTGGAAGTCGACAGACTGGGGGGGCGCCTTGATGTCATGCTGAAGCCGCTCGAGGGGCTGTTGTCGGGAATGCCGGGGATTGCCGGCACCACCCTGCTAGGCGATGGGCGAGTGCTGCTGGTGCTCGACCTGCAGGATCTGCTGCCATGACGGTGACGATCGACGCGGGGACCATCGTGCTGAGCGGCGACTGCTCGGTCGAGGATGCTGAGGCGCTGCTGGCGCAGTTGCTCGACCTGCCGGACGCCGAGGTAGACTGGCGAGCTTGCGACAGCCTCCATACGGCGGTCCTGCAGGTCCTGATCGCCGCCGGGGTGGCGCCGCATGGACCGCCACGGGGCGCGTTCCTGTCGGGCATGGTGGAGCCGCTGCTGAAGGCGCGCTAGAGTCGATCCGTTGGCTCCGCAGCGCGAGGCGGACAAAGAGCGGATTGATTGCGGAGTCACGGAGCCAATGGCGTACAAGATCCTGATCGTTGACGACAGCAAGCTCGCCCGCATGGCCGCGGCTAAGGCGTTGAACAGCCTGCGACCCGGCTGGGAGCGCGTCGAGGCGACCAACGCCGACGAAGCGCTGGCGCTGGCCCGGCAGTCGTCGTTCGACATCGCCCTACTGGATTTCAACATGCCTGGCCGCGATGGCCTGTCCCTCGCCGCCGACCTGCGAGACCTGGACGCCACGATGCTGGTGGCGTTGGTCTCGGCCAATGTCCAGCACGAGATTCTCAGCCGTGCGGCGGAGGTGGGCGCCCAGTTCCTTCCCAAACCCGTGACCGAGCCGGCCCTTGGCGAATTCCTCGATGCGGCGGAACAGCGCCTCAAGGCGGCCGGCAGGTGATCTCGCTCCCCGCCACGGTGCTTGACGAACTTGAACTCGACGCGCTGACCGAGCTCGTCAACATCGGTGTCAGCCGAGCCGCGGCCAGCCTGCGGGAAATGGTTGGCCGCCAGGTGCTGCTCTCCGTGCCGACGGTAAAATTGGTCAGCCGCTCTCAGGCCGTCGAGCTCCTGGGGCAGAGCGAAACCAACCGGCTGGTCGCCGTGCACCAGGTGTTCGAGGGCGACATCACTGGTCGCGCTATGCTCATTTTCCCCGAGGTCAATAGCCTGGAACTGGTCCGGGCGGTCACAGGCGGCGAACTCCCGCTGGAAGACATTATCGAACTTGAGCAGGAGGCTCTGGCCGAGACCGGCAACATCATCCTGAACGGCTGCCTGGCGACGATCGCCAACATGCTGAAGCGCAGTCTGAAGATCTCGCTGCCCGAAATCCTGCGCGGCGAGGGCCCGGAGTTCTTTGAATTGGCCCCGCCGCCGGAGGCCGGAGACGTTGTGCTGTTCCTCTACATAAACTTCTCAGTGAGCGAACGTGATATTCGTGGCTACATCGCGATGCTGATGGACATGCCGTCGCTCGAGGCCCTGAAGGTCTTGTTGCGGGAGTTCATTGAGCGCACGACCGGCCATTCAACCACCGCAACTGATGCGCCACTCTAATCCCGCCCTCGCAACCTTTGTTCTGGATGCGCTCGACACAGGCCTGATCGTCTTCGACGGCGACGGGAAGGTCGCCATTTGGAACGACTGGATGACTCGGGCGAGCGGTGTCGCCGCGGACGCTGCGCTGGGTCGCCCGCTGACCGAGCTGTTTCCAGACGCCCGGTTATCGCGGTTGACCGCGGCGGTGCGCGAAGCTGTGGAATCCGGCGCCTCGAGTCTCTTGACCCACACCCTGCATCCCATGCTGCTGCCGCTCAGGACACGGACCGGCCGCGTGATGATCGCCGATGTGTTTGTGCGGCCTGTCGGAGAGAAGCCCTATTCCCACGGCGCCGTACAGATCGCCGACGTCAGCGCCGCAGCCGAGCGCGAGCGTGTCCTGCGTGAGCGACAGAACGCGCGATACGACGCTGTCGTCGGCAGCGCCGCCGATCCGATCCTGACCTTCGACGCCACGGGTGCGATCCAGTCTGCGAATCCGTCCGCCCAGCGCGAATTCGGCTTCGCGGCGGCCGAGCTGCTTGGCCACAGGATCGAGGAGTTCCTGGACGATGCGGCGCCCTGGGCCGAGGCCTGGAAGAGGGTGATCGCCAATGGCGCACCGCACTGGCCGGTCGAGTTGGCGGTCCGGCGCAAGGACGGCTCCTTGAGCTACGTCGATGCGACAGCCTCCCTGTGGATGAGCGAGTCCCGCGCCTTTGTGACGGGGATATTCCGCGATGTGAACGAACGGCGGGCCGCCGAGGCGGATCTTCGCCACCTGAACGAGACTCTCGAAGAGCGGGTGCGCGAACGCACCGCCGACCTCGAACGGGTGCATGAGCAGCTGCGGCAATCGCAGAAGATGGAAGCCGTGGGCCAACTCACGGGCGGGATCGCGCACGACTTCAACAACCTGCTGACGCCCATCGTCGGCGGCCTGGATATCCTGCAGCGCCGGGGTGTCGGTGACGAGCGGGGGCAACGCCTTGTCGACGGCGCGCTGCAGTCGGCTGAGCGGGCGCGGGTCCTGGTCCAGCGCCTGTTGGCCTTCGCTCGCCGCCAGCCTCTACAGGCCTGTGCTGTCGACGTGGAGAAGATCGTCGTCGATATGACCGAGCTTTTCGGCGGCACCCTCGGCCCTGCCGTTCGTGTCGTCGTCGATGTCGCGTCGGAACTGCCCCCGGCGATGGCGGATCCCAACCAACTCGAGATGGCGTTGCTCAATCTTGCCGTCAACGCTCGCGACGCCATGCCCGACGGGGGAACCCTGACCGTCAGCGTACGCTGCGCCGACGTAGGTCCGGGTCGAAAGCTCGCTCCAGGGCGCTATATCCGGCTCGCCGTGTCAGACACCGGTACGGGCATGGACGCCGCGACGCTTGCGCAGGCCGTAGAACCCTTTTTCTCCACCAAGGGCGTCGGCAAAGGCACGGGACTAGGCCTTTCGATGATCCACGGGCTTACGGCGCAACTGGGCGGAACGTTGGAGATCGCGAGCACCCTCGGCCTTGGAACAACGGTTGAAATGTGGCTCCCGGTCGCCAGCGGCAGGGCTGTCCAGTCGGCGGACGAGGAGGTCGTCGGCGGCGAGGGAAGGGGCGCCGGCGTTGTGCTTTTGGTCGACGATGAGGACCTGATCCGGACGTCCACGGCGCAGATGCTAAGCGACATGGGATACACGGTCATCGAGGCGTCATCGGCCAAAGAAGCGATGTCGCATATCCACAGCAGCGTCGTGGACTTGGTCATCACAGATCACCTGATGGCAGGCATGAGCGGCACCGCGCTTGCCCGCGAAGTGAAGGCCAAGCGGCCGAACATGCCGATCCTGATCATCTCTGGCTTTGCGGAGGTCGAAGACCTCGCCCCTGACCTGCCCCGGTTGATGAAGCCTTTTCGAGCCTCGGAACTGGCCGCTGGCATCGCGCAGCTAAGGTAAGGGCGTCCGTTCGCAGGCTGGCTGGGAAAGTGTGCGGGAGCCCCGCCGACGCGGCTCAAATGACCCCGGCGATGAGGCCCAGGCGCAGGGCGTCCTGCGCCTCCAGGTACCAATTGGCGGGAGCCTTCTCCAGCACCTCGTCCATCGTCACCTGTGAGCCCCGGATCAGGTTCTCGAAACCCTCGTTCTGGATGGCGATCGAATGTTCGATCTCGTGCAGCAACGCCTGTACGGACGCGACACAGGTGGTCAGCGGCCCGGTGACCTGCAGCATCTTGTCCAGCTTGCGCTCATGGATCATCAGGCGCGTCCCGCGACTGAGGTAGCGATTGCGGGTGGCGAAGAAGCTCATGAAGGTCGCCCCGGCGGAGTAGATGGCGGCCTTTCCCAGGAACGCGAAACGGCGCTGGGGCTCCAGTTCGCTATGGAAGCGGACGTCTTCGCCCATCATGCGCGCGACCTCGGGGTCTCCGCCCAGGGTCGATAGCTCGATCACGATGAGGCCGCTGTCCGGGACCTGATCGAACTGCTCCCGGAAGCATTTGTACATCTCATAGTCCACCGTGCCGGCCAGGAGCACGCGGGGCGCACCGAAGTCGGAGGCGGTGAGGGTCGTGTCGGGATCCATATGGCGGCCTTAACTCGCGGGTGGAACGCGGGAATAACCCCCGCGAACCGGTAGCGTTTCCATCCGCCGCCATTCGTCGAGGTCGGCTGTCAGCAGGCGGACCGTCAGCGCCTCCAGCGACATGGAGCGGCTGTCTGATCGGTACGGGCGCGCATGGCGGCGCAGGCCTCTCGGTTCCTCAGAACTCAATGACTGCCCGCATCTTTTGGGATTTTCTCATGGACTTCAGAAAGCCGACTTGACCGTAGGAACTCCGCACGGCTCGACGCGCTGAGGGTGCTCGCTGTGAGAGGAACCCCATGCGCAGACCCGTTCTCGCCTACGCCACAACATGTTCGTTCTTGTTGCTGGCCGCCTGTTCTAAGCCGGCTTCGGAGACGGCGTCCGACGCCCGGGCCGTGACCGAGACATCCGTGACGGACGCCGGGGCCGCCACAGCCAACGCCGCCGACGCTACGGCGGCCGGAGCCGACGCCGCCGCCGGCGGGGCGATGGCTCCCGGCGGCGCCGTCTCGCCGCCCGCCGCCAATGCGGCGGTGGACACCAACGCCGCGTCCGATCCGGCCCTCGCTCCGGCCTCGAACTCCTTCACCGAAGGCCAGGCCAAGGGGCACATCGAAAACGCCGGCTATACCGACGTGACGGGCCTGACCAAGACGGCCGATGGGATGTGGACCGCCAAGGCGAAGAAGGGCGGCAAGACGATGGACGTCGCCCTCGACTTCAAGGGCGCGGTCACCGCGAAATAAGCCAACCCCCAACCAACCTGTTCAAGGAGCCCACCATGGCCCATGCCGTCACCCGCCTGTTCGACCGCCACGAAGACGCCGTCGACGCGGTCCGGGATCTGAAGTCCGCAGGCGTCCGCGCTGACAACATCAGCCTGGTCGCCAATAACGCGGAAGGCCGTCACGCCGACCGTGACGATGACAACGACACGGCTGAAGGCGCCGCCAAGGGCGCGACTACAGGCGGCCTCCTGGGCGGCGGCGCAGGCCTGCTCGCGGGTCTGGGCATGCTGGCTATTCCGGGCCTCGGCCCGGTGGTCGCCGCCGGCTGGCTGGTCTCGACTGCGGCCGGCGCGGTGGCCGGCGCCCTCGCTGGCGGGGCCACAGGCGGGATCCTGGGCGCGCTGAAGGACGCCGGGCATTCCGAAGACGAGGCTCACGTCTATGCAGAGGGCGTGCGCCGCGGCGCCACGCTCGTCAGTGTTCGTCCGGACACGCCCCAGGAGCAAGCCGCCGCCGAGCAGGTCCTGCTTGCGCGCGGCGGCGTCGATGCGGCGCTTCGCGGCGCGGCCTATCGTGAGGCGGGCTGGGCGCGCTTCGACGAGGCGGCCGATCCGTACAGCGCCGATCAGATCGCCGCCGAACGCAATCGGTACGGAGAGAGCCGCTCCTTCGCTGGCCGTGCCGAGGGGTCGGCCAGGTCCAGTGAACCGGGGCCTGCCGATCCCGCGGTGCGTCCGATCGACCCGACCCTGCGCGGCGGCGTCTAGTCACAAAGAGGCCGAAAAGCGAGGGGAGCGCCCGGGCAAGCTCGGGCGCTCCTTCTATTGAGGAACGACGGCTATGCGGATCGAAGCAAGACGAATGGATTCCGAATGGAGACTGTCGTCTTGAGTTCATCGATCCGCCTGGGGCTTCCCCTCAAACTGGCGTTGCAGGGTGCGGCCCATCCGCCTCCGACAGGGTCTTGAGACAGGAAGCCTGAGCCGCGCGCCGGCGAGAGACGATCCTTTGATACGAGCGCGGAACCGCCAATCGGGTGACGGGTTCGAGGGATTCGCAACTTCGAGACATCCAATGTTTATACTTACGGTCGCGCGCTGGTTTGCCGGGCTGGCTTCCGCCGCCATACTCGCCGGAGCAGCCTATCTCCTCTGGACGTGGCGCCAGGGGGAATGGGTCCGGGACCCCGCGGGCGAGCTTTGGCGTCTGCGCGAAGACTGGCGCTTGTGGACGGGCCTGCTGCTGCTGGCGTGGTCGTTCGTCGGGCGGTGGATCGTCCCGCTGCTGTTGACCAAGGGCGGCGGGCGGCGTTCCCGCCCGTTGCGTAGTCAGGGCGCAATCCAGCAAGGGGCGAGCGGCTCCTCACTCTATGTGGAGCGCCACGGGCCGGTCGGTGCGCCGTACATCGTCTTCACTCACGGCTGGGGCATGGATTGCACCTTCTGGGACTATGCCCGCCAGGACCTGTCTGAGCGGTTTCAGGTCGTTCGCTGGGATCTCCCCGGCCTCGGCCGCAGCCGCGCTCCTGGGGGAAAGGTCTCGCTCAGCAATTTTGCCGCCGACCTTTTGGGCTTGATCGCGACCCTGGATCGCCCCGCTGTGCTGGTGGGCCACAGCATCGGGGGCATGACCATCCAGACTCTGCTTCGGGACCATCCCTCGTCACTGGAGCGCGTGGCGGGCGTGGTCTTGCTCAACACCACCTACACCAATCCCTTGAAGACTATGGTCTTCCATCGTCTGCTACTGGGCATCCAGAAGCCCGTCCTCGAGCCGCTGATGAAGCTCACGGTGCTGCTGCATCCGGTCGTCTGGCTGTCGAAATGGCAGAGCTACCTTAGCGGCTCGACCCATGCCGCCATGAGGCTCGGCTTCGGAAGGTTTGTGACTCGCAGCCAGCTGGAGCACGTCGCCCTGCTTGCGACCCGGGCCCCGCCCGCCATCGAAGCCAGAGGCGACTTGGCCATGGTCCACTGGGACGCGACGGGGGTGCTGGAGCACTCGCAAACACCCGCCTTGGTCGTCGGCGGAGACCTGGACATCGTGACCAAGCTCGAGGCCAGCGAGCAGCTTGCGCGCGCCCCGGCGGCGCGACTTATGGTGATCGAAGGCGTGAACCACATGGGCCCGCTGGAGCAGGCCGACCGCTACAATCAGGCGATTTCGGCCTTCGCCCTTTCCGTCCAGCCCGGTCAAGGCGTGGGCCATCCTCCTGCGCCCATGGAGGTCGGCCAGGCGCCCGGCTCGCCGAGCGTTGCGAAACGGCCCGTGACGCATCCGTGACGTCGAACGCGCTGGACCTTTGCCGACGTCCGACCCTGTCGCCCGCCATCCGCTGCAATCATCCCGGTTCGGTTGCAGCTTGGCGTCGCCTGTGATGGGCCATGCGACTGCCGTCGGCGGCGCGGAACGTGCTCCCTGCAGGGTTGGGTGAGGGAGCGCCAACGGCCTCTTGCGAAGTGGCTCGCCGCCGACGCGGCTCGCCAATCTAATGACAGCAAAGGCAACTCGATCGCTGGGATTGCGTTCGCCAAGCCATACCTCTGAAGGGCTGGACTTTGCGATTTCTCGGCGTCGGCGAAACCTGCGATCTCGGCGACCTTTACCTGGCCCTCTTGAGGGAGGGCCACGAGGTGCGGCTCTCGGTCAGCGAGGCCGCCGCGCAAGGCACGCTCGCGGATCTTTGCCCCAGAACATCGGACTGGCGTGGAGAGCTCGCCTGGATCCGCGACGCCGGTCCGGACGGGATCATCCTGTTCGAGGCGGTGAGCGAGGGCCTCGGCGCCTTGCAGGACCAGCTGCGCGAGGAGGGCTTCAATGTCATCGGCGGCAGCGCCTACGGCGACAGGCTCGAGAACGACCGCCTGTTTGGCCAGAGGGTGCTGGCGGATCTGGGATTTCCTCAGGGCCACGTCTGGAGGTTTGAGGACGCCCAGGCCGCGGAGGCGTTCATCACCACGCGCCCCGGCCGCTATGTGCTGAAGTACGACGGCGGCGACCACCCATCTGGCGACAACTATGTCGGCCAGCACGCCGATGGGCGCGACGTCGCGGCGTTACTGCGCTCCAGACGCTCATCCGGTGACAGCTTCATCTTGATGGACTTCATCGACGGCGTCGAAATGGGCGTGGGAGCCTATTTCGACGGCACGCAGTTCATGCGGCCGGCGTGTCTCGACTGGGAGCACAAGCGGTTCTTCGCCGGCGAGCTCGGCGAACTGACCGGCGAGATGGGGACGGTGGTCACCTTTGACCGCACCCAGCGCTTCTTTGAGCAGACGCTCGCGCGCATGGAGAGCCGCCTGCGCGGGCGCGGGCACGTCGGCTACGTCAACCTGAACACCATAGTGAACGAAGCCGGGATCTGGCCGCTCGAGTTCACCAGCCGCTTCGGCTATCCGGGCTTTGCGATCCTCGCGCCGTTGCAGGACCTGGGCTGGGGCGAGCTGTTCCGCAGGATGATCGCGCGCGGCCCCTCGAGCTTTCCGGTGCGTCCGGGCTTCTGTGTCGGCGTGGTGCTGACCACGCCGCCGTTTCCCTACACGCGCAAGCAGGTGGCCGAGCCGGTCGGCCTGCCGGTGCTGGTCGATCCCGGCATCCCTGCGCGCCACGTCCATTTCGGCGAGGTCGGGCTGGACGCATCGGGCCAGCTGGCGACAAGCGGGCTTTACGGCTGGACGCTGGTGGTCACCGGCGAGGGGCCGACCATCGCCGCCGCCCAGGCCGAGGCCTATGGCCACGCCAGGCGGGTGCTCATCCCCAACGCCCGCTACCGCCTCGATATCGGTGACCGTCTCATCGCCGGCGATTACGCCCGGGTGGAGAGTCTGGGCCTTCTCGATCCCGTGCTTGCTCAGGAACCTGTCAAATGATGATGGTCGAGACCGTGCTGCGGCCAAGCCTGATCCATGGCCTTGGCGTGTTCCTGGCGGAGCCGGTGGAGCGCGGGCGGGTGATCTGGCGTTTCGATTCGCGGATCGACCGCGTCTACGCGCCGGAGGAGATCGAGAGCCTGCCGCCCCACGTCCAACGTTATTTGCGCACCTATTCCACCTGGCACGCGCAGAGCGGCCTCTACGTGCTCTGCGGCGACAACGGGCGGTATTTCAACCACTCGGAAGCGCCGTCAACCGTCTCCAACGCCATCTCCTTTGGCGAAGACCATGCGGTGCGCGACCTGGCCGTGGGGGAAGAGCTGACCTCCGACTACAGGACCATCTGCGATGACGTGCGGGTGAACGGGAACGGCTTCTGATGGCCGACCTGGGCGCACAGATGTCGGGAGGCTTTGGTGTGCGCGTCAATGCGGCGCTCGGCCGCCTGCTCGAGGCCCTCAAAGCCCGGGGATATCGCTTCACCGTCCCGACGCCGGAGACCCATGCGCGGGTGGTCGCCAGGCCGGAGCGCCAGCGTGCGCGCAACCTCGCCGATGTGCTGGGTTGGAATCTTCCGTTCCAGCCCGGGTTGCTCGATCCGGATCTATCGGCGCTCCTCGACGAGGCTGGCGTCTTGGTCGAGGCCGCCGGCGGCCGGCGCAGCGCGATCCGCGTCGCCTCGCTGGGCGAGGACCTTTACCTGCATTCCGGCTTTCCGCCGCAGCGGGAGTCGGTGTTCTTCGGTCCCGACACTTATCGGTTCGCGAACTTCCTGAACGGCAAGCTCGGCGCGGCGGATGAAGCTTCGGTCCTCGTCGATCTGGGCGCGGGCGCGGGCGCCGGGGCCGTCGTGGCCGCGCGCCAGGTCTCGACCACGCAAATCATCCTGACCGATATCAATCCGCGGGCTCTCGAATTCGCGCGGATCAACCTCGCCTGCGCGGGGGTTGAAGCCGAATTCCGGTGCGGCCGCGGGCTGGATCCGGCGCCCGAGCCCGCGGACCTGATCATCGCCAATCCCCCGTTCATCGCCGGCGACGACGGTCGGACCTATTCCGACGGCGGGGACCTGCATGGCGCGCGGATGTCGCTCGACTGGGCGATGGCCGGCGCTGCGCGACTGACCGGCGGCGGGCGAATGCTGCTCTACACTGGAGTTGCGATCATCGGCGGGGTCGATCCGCTGTTCGGTGCGCTGCGGAGCCAGCTCGACGCCGCACGGTTCGAGCTGGACTACGCGGAGATCGATCCCGACATCTTCGGCGAGACCCTTGAACTCGAGGCCTATCGCGATGTCGAACGGATCGCGGCGGTCGGCGCCGTGATCACCCGGCGGGCGTCGTGAGACGCGCCGACGCCATCGTCGTCGGAGCCGGGCCGGCGGGGTTGATCGCCGCCACCTACCTCGCCCGCTTCCGCCGGTCGGTGATCGTCCTGGATGGCGGCCCGCCCCGGGCGCTGTGGATCCCGGAGAGCCACAACACCCCCGGCTTCCCGGGAGGCATCGGAGGGCGGGAGCTTGTCGCCCGGCTGCGCCGCCAGGCCGAGTCCTTCGGCGCCCAGATCGTCACTGCGCGGGCGGACGCGATCCGGCCGGATGAAGGCGGAATCGAGGTCAGCGCAGACGGCGAGACCTATGCCTGCCGGCTGGCGCTGTTGGCGACGGGCCTGGTCGACAACAAGCCGGACCTGCCAGGGCTCGATGCGGCCATTCTCCAGAGCCTGGTGCGGATGTGCCCGATCTGCGATGCGTTCGAGGCGGTGGGCAAGAGGATCGCGGTGCTGGGGGACGGTCCCCTCGGCTTGCGGGAAGCGCGGTTCCTGCGGACCTTTTCTCAGGACGTCACCCTGTTGCATGTCGGCGCCGCGCTTGCGGCCGACGAGGTCCACGGTCTCGCGGGCGACGGTGTGACGGCGGTGGCCTTCGAACTCACCGGGCTGGGTTTCGCGGTGGATCACGTCGCCGCCCACGTCGGGGGAGAGCTGCACAGGTTCGACTGCCTCTACCTGGCGCTGGGCTGTCGCATGAACAGCGAGATCGCGGTCGCGGTGGGTGCGGCGCACGACGATGACCTGAACCTGCGCGTTGACGACCACCAGCGCACTTCGGTCCAGGACCTCTATGCGGCTGGGGATGTGGTTCGCGGCCTCAATCAGATCACCGTGGCCGGCGGCGAGGCGGCCATAGCGGCGACCGCCATGCACAACCGTTTGCGGGAATGGCCCTGATACGGCCTCAGGGCGCGGCGGGGGGCGGAGTTCGGAACGTGCGGAAGGTGATCGAATAGCGGAGCGCCTGCACGGGAGGGATGGAATGTTCCCACAGATCCCGGGCCGGGCCGCGCAACAGATAGGCGGAGCGCGGAAGGGCGGCCAGCTTCATCCGCCGCCAGGCTCCGCCAGCCTTGAGCCGGAAGCGGAGCGTGCAGGGCGCGCCGAGCGAGACACCGACGACGTCGCCGAACTGCGGCTTGTCCCGATGCCAGCCGATGCCGGCGCCGGCCGCATACTCCGTCACCATGGCCTGCGGGAAATCGTCTTCCGGGCGGCCAGCGAACGCGGCGATGCGCCGCCGGATCGCGACAAGGAACGGCGGCAGTGGCGAAGCGGTCTGCAAGCGGGCCGCGCTGAAGTCATAGCGCCAGCCGAACGCGACGACCCGTCGCGCTCCGAGGAAGCCGTGAAACGCAAACGGCTGGAACGGCAGGTCGTGGAATTGCGCGAGCAGGTCGCGCTCCTCCGGGACCGAGATCAGGTCGGCGGCGTAGCGGAAGCCCTCCGGCCCCTGCGGCGCCGGTTCGCCGAACAGGTCCGTCTGGCGCGCCGTGGACGGGGCGATGTTCAAGGCGCTGTCGCCGCGCAGGTGTCCCCTTCCGCCGGCAGTTCCCAACCGAACACGCTGCGTCCGCCGAAAGCCGCGGACTGGCTCCGTTCGCGGGCGATCAAGTGCTCCACGGAGGGACCGGAAACGTAGCCCTCGAGCCGCCGGGATTCACGGTCGAGGCGCTTCAGGGCGTCGACTTCCTCCTCACGTCCGAGCCTGGCGTTCCGCACGGCGGACTTCAGCACCTTCAAGGTCTCGTCATAGACCTTGGTCGGCACGGGGAAGGGGTGACGGTCCTTGCCGCCATGCGCCAGCGAGAACCGGGCGGGATCGGAGAAGCGGCAGGGCGCGCCGTGGACCACCTCCGCCACCAGCGCCAGGGCCTGGACCGTTCGGGCCCCGACCCCCGGCGTCATCAAGAGTTCGGGAAAGTCCTTTGGGCCCCGCTCCGCCGCGGCGGCGAGGTTGGCGTGCACGCGCCGCGCCACGACATCGCTGGCGCGTACGTCATGATGACCAGGCATGGCCAGATGTGGCAGCGCTGGCTGGACGTCGGCGGGCGCAGCCTTGGCGGCGCGCCGGAGCCTTGAGAACTCCCGTGCGATCCCATCCGGCCCGAGGTCGGCCAGCAGCTCCAGCTGCGCGTGGCGTGAAGCTTGGGCGCGGCGGTCGGCCAGGTTGACGATGTGGTCGCCCTGCCGGCCCTCGATCGCGGCGTGCGGCGAGTCGACGAAGCTGCTGAGCCCTTCGGACAGCCAGTGGTAGCGGCGCGCCTGGCGTCGTTCGCCGTTCATACCCTGCTGGACGACGGTCCATTTGCCGTCGTCGGCGACGATGAAGCCGTGCAGGTAGAGGTCGAAGCCGTCCTGCACGGCCGCGCTGTCCACCTTGGCGATCAGCCGGCTGGCCTGGGCCAGCGCCGCGCCATCGAGACCGACGCGGTCGCCCACGGCGGCCAGTTCGCTGGGCGTCCGCCGTGAATGTTTTCCGCGCCCGCCGCAGACGTGCAGTCCCAGTTCTCCGGACATCGGCGCCAGTCCGCGTTTCAGCGCGCCCAGCACGCTGGTGGTGATGCCGGAAGAATGCCAATCCATCCCCATCACCGCCCCGAAGGACTGGAACCAGAAGGGGTGGGAAAGACGCCGCAGCAACTCGTCGCGCCCGTAATGATGCACGATCGCCTGGCTGATCACCGCGCCGAGGCGGGTCATGCGCTCGGCGAGCCAAGCCGGCACACGACCGCTGTGCAAGGGAAGTTCGGCGCTGCCTGCTCGCGTCGCCACGCGCGTTCCTCAGCTGAAGCTGTTCTGCAAATGTTCTAGCAGTTCGGCCGCGGGGCGCAAGCTCAGGCGAATTTCGGCGCTCGCTCGCGGATCCAACGGTCCAGAGGCAGGGTTTCGGTCGGGCGGGTCTCCGCGTCCATGCTGTGTTGCATCAGCCGCAAGGCCCAGCTTTTGCGGCGATCGTCGGAGCTGGCCACCGCGTCGGATGGCGTCCACAGCCGATAGTCGCGCATGTGCGCGTCCGCCGCGGTGAACAGCACGCAGATGTCCGCCGCGATGCCGGTCAGGACCAGGTTCGTCGCTCCCAGCTTCGGCAACAACACCGGCAGGTTCGTCGAGTAGAAGCCGGAAAACTGCGGCTTGATGATAAAGTAGTCGTCGTCCCGCGGCGCCAGGCGGCGGACCAGCTCGCGCCCGTGGCTCTCCTCGCGCAGGCCATGCGTGACCAGCTTGGAACGCTCGGAGTGCCATTGGCCGAAGTGGTCGTTGATGTAGACCACCGGGACACCCAGGCGATCGGCGTCGTCCCGCAGGTTGGCGATCTTCGCGGCGGCCGCTTCGGCGGGGGCGCGGAGCACCGCCCCGTCCTCGAAATCGAGGTCGTTGATCATGTCGATGATCAAAAGCGCCGTGGCGCCGAACGCAGGTTTATCGATCTCCGCCGTGGGCAATGCGTACTCCTCGAGGCTGCCAGCGGCCGGCCCTCTGGACGGAAAAGTCCTGCGACCGGGCGCATTTCAGGGTCTGTTAGGCCTTGAACGTCCGCCCGACCTGCTCAGCGGGCCCGCCCATTTTCGGGACTCCTTGCCGGTGCGGTCCGGAAAGCGTCGGCGTGTCGGTCGGCACGGCGGCCTCTTTGCTGACGTCGCGCTGATGGACGGCGGCGGTAAGCGGAGCGTCGCTTTCGCGCACGCGCTGGGTGTTTTCTTCGGACATCTTGGTCTCCTCGGTCGCCAGAAGCCGGAGACGAGGGGAAGGTTCCTATGGCTGCGCCTTGAAGACCGCAGGCGGATCATTTGCGAAGATCTGCAGGGGAATCGCAGCCTTGGCGCGGTGTTGCGGAGGGCGACAGGCATGCGCCGGCCCAACAGGTGGGGCGGCGTCAGCGGACCCATAGCTTTGCATTTGATTAGCGGATGGCGGCAAAAGCGCTCCGTTGCGGAACCCCATGCCGCTTCCGCGAGTTCGCTGCCCGGGCTCAGCGGACCTGTTCGTAGATCGGAAGCAGCTTGCCAAAGAGGATCGATCCACGCGGCGCGTTGGACTCGAACGCGTACGAACACCTTGTCCGGTCCGTCATCGACTACGCGATCTATATGCTCGACCTCGAGGGGCGTGTGGCGAGCTGGAACGCGGGCGCCGAAAGGATCAAAGGTTACGCCCCAGGCGAGATCATTGGGGAGCATTTCTCGCGCTTCTACACGCCAGAAGACCGCGAGTCGGGACTGCCTGAGCGGGCGTTGAAGGCCGCCATCGACGACGACCGTTTCACAGCCGAGGGGTGGCGGGTTCGGAAAGACGGCAGCCGCTTCTGGGCGATGGTCGTCATCGACCCGATCCGCGTGGACGGAGAACTCGTCGGTTTCGCCAAGATCACGCGCGACATAACCGAACAACGTGAAGCCATGGAGGCTTCGCTGGCAAGCGAACGCCAGTTCCGGCTGCTCGTGCAAGGGGTGACGGACTACGCCATCTATATGCTCGACCCAGAAGGTGTCGTGACCAGCTGGAACACCGGCGCCCAACAAATCAAGGGCTACGCCCCTGACGAAATCGTTGGTCAGCATTTCTCCCGGTTCTACGCGCCTGAAGATGTGGCGGCGCGCCTCCCGTGGAAGGCCCTGGAAACAGCCGCAACCCAAGGGCGCTTCACCGCTGAGGGATGGCGCCATCGGAAGGACGGAAGCCGCTTCTGGGCCAACGTCGTCATAGACGCCATTCGTGACGATGCAGGCCAGCTGATCGGGTTCGCGAAGGTCACCCGTGACCTGTCCGAGCGTCGCGAGGCGCAGCTGGAGCTTGAACGATCTCAGCGGACGCTCTTCCAGTCGCAGAAGATGGAGGCGGTAGGCCAGCTGACGGGCGGCCTGGCCCATGACTTCAACAACCTGCTGACGGGCATCACCGGCAGCTTGGACCTGATGAGCGCCCGGCTGGCTCAGGGCCGCATAAATGAACTCGAGCGCTATATCACCGCGGCCCAGGGCGCGGCTTCCCGGGCCGCCTCGCTCACGCACCGGTTGCTGGCGTTTTCTCGGCAGCAAACGCTCGACCCGAAGGTGATTGACCCCAACAGGCTCGTCGTCGGCATGGAGGATCTGGTCCGGCGAACCGTCGGCCCCGCGATCGCCGTCGAGGCGGTCCTGGCCGCCGGCCTCTGGGCCTGCCGTTGCGACCCAAATCAACTTGAGAGCGCAATCCTCAATCTCTGCATCAACGCCCGCGATGCGATGCCTGATGGTGGCCGGATCACGATAGAAACGGCGAACACCTGGGTCGATCTAAACGGGGCGGCCGAGCGGGACATGCCGCCCGGTCAGTATGTCGCGGTTTGCATCTCGGATAACGGCTGCGGAATGGCGCCCGACGTGCTCGCACGAGCGTTCGAGCCCTTCTACACGACCAAACCAACCGGCAAGGGCACCGGGCTCGGCCTTTCGATGATCTATGGTTTCGCCAAGCAGTCTGGCGGCCAGGTGCGCCTCTACTCGGAAGTCGGCCAAGGTACGACGGCCAAGATCTACCTTCCCCGGCATCACGGAAAGGCGGAGCAGGAACCTGCAGTCGGGGCGCGCAGGGCGCTTCCTCGCTCGGAAGGCGGTGAGACGGTTCTCGTGGTGGACGACGAACCCACGGTTCGCATGCTGATCGGCGACACCCTCGCCGAACTTGGCTACCAGGCCATTGAAGCTGCGGACGCTGCTTCGGGCCTGAAGGTCCTCGAGTCGGACGTTCAAATCGATCTGCTCATCACTGACGTGGGGCTGCCGGGCGGAATGAACGGCAAGCAGATGGCCGACGTCGCCCGAGGCAAGCGTCCCAAGTTGAACGTCCTGTTCATCACAGGCTATGCGGAGAACGCAGCGATCTCCAACGGACACCTGGATCCGGGGATGCATGTGATGAGCAAACCCTTCGCGATGGAGCAGCTGGCGACCCGCATCAGGGCGATCATCGAAGAGGGTTAGCGCCGCCATGGCTGGATCGCCTGCGCGCAGACGTGGCGGACCGCGCAGACGCCCGGCGGAAATCCGACGACATGCTGGCCGCCCGCGCAGCTACCGGCCTCTGGTCGGGAACCGGGCGCGCGCTCGGTTGTTGCCTCCCCAAATGTCCGAGGCTCCCATGACCTATGCAGCTACCGCTTCCCATGATGTCCCTCACTCCGCGCGAGCTTCGGTCGGAAGCGGCGTGGTCGCTCTTTGGATCATGATGGCGCTGAACCTGGCGTGGTTCGTCCCCTATGCGATAGAGGCCTCGATCGGGATCCTGAGCTCGCTGTAGGACGCGAAGGAACGCCGATCGGCTCTGCCTGCCCGTCGCTCGATCCGGATCTCTGTCGATCGTCAGGTCGCGCCGCGGCCGCCCCGCGCCGGGGCCGAACGCCAGCGGCGCCGCCGGCGCGATCGATCGCCCCGCAGGCTAGGGGCTCCTCGCCGAGAGGCGCGACTGTTCATTGGTCGCCTGCTCGAAGGCCACGTCATCGTCCACGTCGATCCAGAACCGCGCGCCGATGTCGTAGGTGCGCGCGAGGCCGCGGCCGGCCAGGCCTTTCACCCCGCCCGACAACGATCCGCCGCCGGCCTCCGCATCCTCCGCAATGGCCTGCAGCAGCGACTTGGAGGCCAGGAAGATGCCGGTGTCGTAGGCGTTGAACTCCTTGAGCTGTTTGCCGATCGCCTCGATCCGGCCGTCGGCGTCGACCTTGACCTTGGTGACGTCGTCGCGGTCGACCAGCGGGTTGTCGAGCCGGCGGTCGATGGCCAGTATCAGCTCGTCGTCGGCCAGGGGCTGGGCCAGCAAGTCCCGCAATATCGTCGGATCGAAGAGGTGGTCGCACATCATCAGGACGAAGCGGTCCCGCAGGTGCTCCTCGGCGGACAGGACCGAGATCCCGTTCAGGGCGCGCCATGCAGGGTTGCGCACACAGTCGATCGGGACCGACTTGCGCGCCGCCAGCTCGTCCAGGAACTGCTCCAGCCGGTCGCCTTCGTAGCCTGTGACGACCACGAACCGACCGACACCGCCCCGGCGCGCATTGTCGATCACGCGTTCGATCATCGGCGTCCCGACCAGGGACGCGAGCGGCTTTGACGTGGCGATCGAGCGCAGGCGCCGGCCCTGTCCGGCCGCGATGATCAGGCACTGCGGGCCCGTGGGGGCGCCATCGTGGGCCTGGATGAAGCGCTCGGTGCGGCGCTGAGCCTCGTCGTCGGTGAACTGAAGCGGCGGGTGCTTGCAGAAGTAGGACGAAGGGCCGACCAGCGCGCCCGCTTCGCCCCGGTCCAGCGCCAGTTTGCAGCAGCGCACGGCGTCGATCACGACCCCCGCCGAATTGGGCGAGTCCTCCACCGAGAGCCGCACCTCGATGTTCATCGGCACGTTGCCAAACAGGCTGCCCTCGAGCCGCAGGAAGCACAGTTTGTTGTCGTTCAGCCACGGCACGTAGTCGCTGGGGCCCACATGGATGTTCTCATCGGCCAGGCGGTCGCGCAGCACGGACTGGACGGCCTCGGTCTTTGACACCTTCTTCGAGGCCAGCCGGCCGCGGTCCATCATGTTCATGAAGTCGGTGTTGCCGCCGGTGTTCAACTGATAGGTGCGCTCCAGCTTCACCCCGCGCTGGCGGAACAGGTTCGAAAGCGTGCGATGGACGATGGTGGCCCCGAGCTGGGCCTTGATGTCGTCGCCCACGATCGGCAGGCCCGCCTCGACGAACCGGGCTTCCCACTCCGGCTGGCTGGCGATGAACACCGGCATGCAGTTGACCACGCCGACGCCGGCCTCCAGCGCGCAATCCATGTAGAACTCGGTGGCCGCCTGGGAGCCGACGGGGAGGAAGTTGACCAGGACGTCGGTGCGGGCCGCCTTGAGCGCGGCGACGACCTGCGCCTTGCCGGGCTCCGGGGCGTCGGCGCGCACGAAGGTGCGGTCGCGCGGCATCGAGTCCATGTGATCGGCCATGCCGTCCATCACCGGACCCATGGCCACGGTGACGCCGGTGGCGGGCGTCTGCGGCTGGAAGACCGCCGTGCAGTTGGGGTTGGCGAAGATGGCCTCCGCCAGGTCCAGGCCCACCTTGCGCGCATCGATGTCGAAGGCCGCGACGAATTTGACGTCCGCGGGCTCGTAGCCGCCGATGTCCCAGTGCATCAACCCGACGGAGGCCTTGTCGGGATCCCGGTAGTAGGCCACGCCCTGGACCAGGGAGCTCGCGCAATTGCCGACCCCCACCAGGGCGACTCGGACCTCGGCCATGACTTGCCCTCCGCAATCGGGTTTCGTAGCGAAACCGTCATGGACAAGTCATGTTCCGCGCCGGCGTCTGCAAGGGATATGGCTGGCGCCCGCGGCGCCGCTCGCACGGAAAATGAACGGATCGGCATGGCGACGGATCTGGGTCAGGGCTTCGGCAAACCTCGGGAAATCGAGCTTTGGTCGAACCGCCGCCTGATCCATCCGCTGTCCCGGCGGCTTGCGGCGGCGCTGAGCTGCACCCCGGTGACTCCCAACATGGTGTCGGTTGCGGGCACGGGCGCGGCGGCGGTGGCGGCGGTTTGCTATTCAGGCTTGGCCTACCCGGGGTCGGTCGCGGCGGGGTTCCTGGCCCACGCAGCGTGGCATGTGCTGGATGGCGCGGACGGCGAGCTGGCGCGGCGGACGGCGCGCAGTTCGCCCACCGGCGAGATCGTCGACGGGATCTGCGACTATGCTGGCCAGGCGATCCTGTACGCGGGGCTCGGCGTCGTCCTGGCCCGGACGATGGGGGCCTGGGCCTGGCCGCTCGTCCTGGTCTCGGGCCTCGCGCGGACGGTGCAGGCGAACAGCTACGAGAGTCGGCGGCGGGAATACCAATACTGGGGCTATGGCGGGTCGTGGATCCGCCAGACCCTGTCCGACGGTCCGTTCCCCCGCGGCGGGCTGGCGGCGCTTGGCCGGCTGTACCTCGCCCTGTCGGCCAGGGTGGCGCGGACAAGTCCGGCGCTCGAGGAGGGCCTGAACATGGGCCTGGGCGGCGGCGGCGATGGCGCGTCGCGGACCCGCGCGCTCTACCGGTCGCATCAGCGGCGGGCGATCGCCGCGGCGGCGCCCTTGTCCGCCAACGCCCGGACGATCGCACTGGGGTTGAGCATGGCCTTGGGCTCGCCGCTCTACTATTTCGCCTACGAGACGGTCGGGCTGACCCTGGCGCTGTTCTGGTCGCTTCACGTGCAGCGGCAGGCGGACGCCGCCCTGCTCGAGGTGCTGCCGGCGGCCTTGGACCCCGTGTAATTGCGCTCGATACCGAAAGCGTCGAGGCCGGGCGCACCACCCCTTGGATGCTGCGGTCGACGCGACGCCCTGCGAGCGAGGAAGGCGTCAGGCGCCGCGGCGCCCGAACGACTGCGCGGGTCCGGTCCCGAACGCGGAGCGCCGATTGACGGACGGGGCGGCCGCGGGCGCAGCCCTCGGGCTCGCGGGATCCGGCGCCCAGGCGGGCTGCGACGCCCCCAGAAGCGCGGCGGATGCGATCGGCGGGGGCGGAGCTCCGCGACCGGCCTGCGCGACCGTGAGCTCGAGCACCAGACTTTCGAGCGTCCGGCCCTCCAGGTCGAGCAGGGCGGACGAAACGCCCACCCGTCGGCGGAACAAGCCGCCCCTCGCCAGGCGCACCATAAGGGAGCGCTGCGAGCCGACCTTCAGCAGGCCGTAGAACGCGTAGGTGTTGACCTGCTGGACGTGGATGTCGGCCACCTCGGACCAGGCGAAGTCGCGCCGGGAGAACAGAGTCTGGATGCGTAGCCCCTGCCTGTCCCAACGTAGCGCCGTCAGGTCGCCGAACGCGCGGCGGGCGGCGCCCAGGGACATGAGCGCAAAGACCGGGATCAGGACGGTCATGATGATCCGCAGCGCTCCGCCCAGATGGCCGGCGCCCCAGACCGCGAACAGCATGGCGAATAAGCCGAAGCTCGCATGCGCCAGGAGCTTGCCGCGGGAATAGGCGAGGGTGGTGACGGGACCGGCGGCGGCAGGGACGAAGCCGGGACCGGCGGTCGGTCGGGCGGGCGCCGCATCGTCCAGGGCGCGAGGCCCGCGCAAGATACGCAGCCCCACGGCGATGGTCAGCAGGCCAAGCCCGCCCGCGCCGATCAGGGTGGGGAGGCTGCCGGAGAGACCAGCGGCCAGTCCCGCGAAGGTCCAAAGGCCGCCGAAGGCGCAAAGGCCCAGCCCGCGAACGGCGCGGCCGCCGGTGGCGACCACAGCCTTCCCGCGGTCCGCAGCGGTCCGCACCGTCGCGACGGCGGCGCTTTCGCGCCCCCAGCCTTCGGCCGGCTTGCGGATCATTAGGCCGCCACCCCGGCTTTCAGGGCGGCGAGCCGCTCGGCCACGGCCGCGCTCTTCTGAAGGCCGTCGATCTCGGCGACGCGATTGATGGTTTCGGCGTCGGCGCGGGTGAAGCCCACGCCGCCCGCGCCGCTCATGGCGCGATCGAAGGCCTGCTCGGCGGCGTCCACCTTCTTCTCGGCCGAGCGTTCGGGGCGGCCCGGGCCATCGCCGCCGAGCCCGGCTTCACGCTGTGCGATGGCGTAGGCCGAGAGCGCGTCCTCCATCTGCGCCTTGCGCGCCTTCAGCGAAGCCAGGCCGTCTTCGAGCCGGGCCTCCTCCTCGCGCGCCTGAGCCTGGGTTTCATCGAGCTTCCCAGCTTGGGCTTCCATGTCGATCTGGCGCGAAAGGGCGGCCTCGGCGAGATCTTCGCGGCCTTCCTTCAGCGCGAACTTTGCTTTCTCGGTCAGTTCTTCCAGTCGCTGGGCGAGCATCTGCTTCTGCCGGGCGGCCTGCAGGCGCCGCGCCATGACCGCCTCGAGCTGGGCCTTCACCTGGTCGATCGCGCGATCGGCCTCCCGAACCGCCTCGCGCATGACGACCTCGCCGCCCGCCGCCTCCATGCGGTCGACTCCGTCTTCGACGTGCGCCGAAACAATGCGTGAAACGCGGGCGAAGATCGACTCGGCCATCATCTGTCTCCAGATCTGTTGTCGTGTAATCCTGCAACGTCTCCACTTAAGCGCAAGTTAAGCGGGTTTTTCTCCATTGCGTATTTAAACTTCTTCAATCCTGGGGCGCTATAATTACAGTTAATAGCTGGTGGATGGTGCGCTGGATGACCTTGATCCTGGTAATTATCGGCTTCGTGGTGTTGGCGGCGCTCTCGCCGGTCGTCGTGTTCCTGACGACGCACAACCGCCTGGTGGCGCTGGATCAGCGCTGCGACACGGCCTTCTCCGACATCGACGTTCATCTGAAGCACCGTCACAACCTGATCCCCGGACTGGTGGAGACCGTCCGCGGCGTCGCAAGCCACGAGCGCGACATCCTGCTCGGGATCACCCAGGCGCGCGCCGAGGCGATCCGCGCGTCCACGCCGGACATGCGCCTGGAAGCTGAGAAGAACATCAGCCAGCAGATCACCGCGCTGATGAGCCTGGCGGAACGCTATCCCGAGCTGCAGGCGTCCAGTCACTTTGCTGACCTCCGCGCGGAGCTGGTGGGGGCCGAGAACCGGATCACCGCCTCGCGCCGCTTCTACAACCTCGCCGTAGGCGAGTACGCCGCGACGCTGCGGCAATTCCCCGGCAGCATCGTCGGCAAGATCCGGCGGATGAACCTGCGCCTGCCGTTCGACCTGGGCTTCGAGCGAGTGCTGATCGACGAGCCGGCGGCTTTCAAGTTCTGAGCCGCCGCAAGGGCCGCCGCGCATGTTCGCCGTCAACGGCCTGTTCGGCTGGATCCAGGCCAACGACCGACGCTCGATCGCGCTCTTCGGCGGGTTCGCCCTGGCCCTTCAGCTGGCGGCGGCGCTCACCCTGTACCTGCCGCTCGCCGGATTCGACGAGGCGCACGCGCCGTTCCTGAACTGGGCCGGCTATTCGGTGCGGTACGTTCCGCTTGTCGCTCTGGCCGCGGCCGCGATCTTCGCCCTGCAGATGGCCTGGCACGTCCATGCAGTGCAGAGGGTGGCGGCGTTCGACTTCGTCGACCACCAGGATGAGCCCCGGCTGTGCGACATCGTCGAAGCGCTGGCGATCGCGCGAGGCCTTCCGGCGCCTTACGTCGGCGTGATCGAATCCGCGGCGCTGAACGCCTTCGCCTGCGGGATCCGTCAGGGTGACGCCGTTGTGGTGGTCACGCGCGGCCTGATCGACGGGCTGGACGACGAGGAACTCGCGGCGGTCGTCGCCCACGAGCTCGCACACATCGCCAACGGCGACATCCGGCTGATGGCGGCGGCGAACATTTGCCTGTCCATGTTGCGCCGGTTGACGCTGCCTCGGCGGCCGAAACCGGTGAACCCGCTCCTCGAGCTGCTCAGCCTGCCGCTCGTGCTGTTCGTGGCGCCGCCGCTGTTCGTGGCGGTGATGATCATGGCCCTCCTGTCGCAATGTGCGGTGCGCGCCGGCCAGGGGGTGAGGGCGCTGATCGGCGCCTCGCGCGAGTTCGTCGCCGACGCGGCGGCGGTCGAGGCGACCCAGAATCCGGCGGCGCTGGTCTCGGCGCTGAAGAAGATCGAAGGCCGCAGCCGGATCGCCGGTCTGCCGCCCGTCCACGAGTCCATGATGATCGACGGAGCGGCGGCCGGCCCTTACGCCACCCATCCCTCGATCGGCCAGCGCGTGAAGGCGGTGATCGCGGTGACCGGCTCGATGGCCCTGATCGCGCCCTCGCGGCGTGACACGCGCCAGGCGGACCGCCGCGGGAAGGGCTTCGGCCGCCGCGCTCCCGAACCGCCGGCCCATGAGGCGCCCGCGCCGGACGCCCGCATTGACATCGGGGACGGGCGCAATTGGTTGGGCCTGAGCCGCACGGCCACCCTCGGCGCGGCTGTCGGACTCATCGTCTTCCTGGGCTGGCGCGGCGCGCAGCTGCAGGATCCTCGCCGGGTGCTCGCCGAGTTCGATCCCCGCCCGGCGACGGCGGTGGGCGTGGTGGTCGGTCGCAACGCTGCGTGTGGCCTTGGCCAGATGGTCGGCCGTGCGATGTGCGCGCCGGACGAGATGGACCGGCTGGCCAGGCGCTATGCGAGCCAGCCCGGCGTGCTTGGGCGCATGTTCGCCACCATGGCGTCCGAAGCCGAGTTCCGCTACCGCGGCTATGACGGGGTGCTCAGGGACAGCGCGCCCGCCGAAATGATCGTAGCCGAGGTGAAGGCCAGGCGCTGCTTTGTCACCGACAGCTATGTCGTTGGTCAGTTCGGCCTTCACCCGGTCGCGCCCGGCGACCGCCCTGACGACAAGTTCGCCATCGACCGTTGGCTCGCCTCGGGTGACATCGGCGCGCGGGGCGTAGGCCAGGCCGGGGACCGGCCGGACGCCGCGCTGGCCGACTATCTTGCCGAACGCAAGGAACGACTGCGCATGGTCCACGCCTACTTCGGCGCGCCGGGCCTGACCTATGCGCTTGGCCATTTCGATGGCGGCGACCACCGGCGGCGATCGCCGTGCTCCGGCGCCGGCTTCAGGATCCCGCCTATGCCGCCGCCTTGGCGCCCGTCGCCCGGGCGGAGATGCAGCTGCTGGCCGAGGCTCCGGACGCCTTCATCCCTTGCCGCGCCCGCCTCGGCCCGCGCTCGGGCGAGCCCGGGCTGTAGCGCGGCGGAGCCGAAACGCTTGGGACCCGGCTCAAGGTCTCGTTCACCATCGATCGACCGGTTCGGACGGTCTTGTGTGGCTCAATTGCCACACTACATCGGATTGGCCGGAGGTTGCGCTTGATCAAGGCGGCCCCCGTCATTCCGCCTGAAGAGGGGACGCCATGAACATCGACATCTATTCCGACCGCGCCAAGCAGGCCATCCAGTCCGCCCAGAGCCTCGCGCTCGCGCGGCGCCATCAGCAGCTGACGCCGCTGCACATCCTCAAGGTCCTGCTGGAGGAGAAGGACGGGCTCGCCCGCGCCCTGATCCAGAGCGCCGGCGGCCGCCCGGACGAGGCCGACAAGGCGGTGGAGACCGCGCTCGGCAAGCTGCCCAAGGTGGAGGGCGGCACGGGCCAGCTCTACATGGCCCCCGACGCCGCGCGGGTGTTCGCCAAGGCCGAGGACGACGCCAAGAAGGCGGGCGACGCCTTCATCACCACCGAGCGCCTGCTGATCGCGCTGGCCGCCGAGGGCGGCGAGGCGGCGGGCGCGCTGAAGGACGCCGGCGCCACGCCCAAGGGCCTGGAGGCCGCCGCGGAGAGCGTGCGCAAGGGCCGCACCGCCGACTCAGCCTCGGCCGAGGAGGGCTATGACGCCCTGAAGCGCTACGCCCGCGACCTGACCCAGGCCGCCCGCGACCAGAAGCTCGATCCGGTCATCGGCCGCGACGAGGAGATCCGCCGCACCATCCAGGTGCTGTCGCGGCGCACCAAGAACAACCCCGTCCTCATCGGCGAGCCCGGCGTCGGCAAGACCGCCATCGTCGAGGGCCTGGCCCTGCGCATCGTCAACGGCGACGTGCCCGAGAGCCTGAAGGACAAGAAGCTCTTGTCGCTGGACATGGGATCGCTGATCGCCGGGGCGAAGTACCGCGGCGAGTTCGAGGAGCGGCTGAAGGCGGTGCTCAACGAGGTCACCGCCGCCGAGGGCTCGATCATCCTGTTCATCGACGAGATGCACACCCTGGTGGGCGCCGGCAAGGGCGAGGGGGCGATGGACGCCTCCAACCTGCTGAAGCCCGCCCTGGCCCGCGGCGAGCTGCACTGCGTCGGCGCCACCACCCTCGACGAGTACCGCAAGAACGTCGAGAAGGACGCCGCCCTGGCCCGCCGGTTCCAGCCGGTGTTCGTGTCGGAGCCGACGGTGGAGGACACCGTTTCCATCCTGCGCGGCCTGAAGGAGAAGTACGAGCTGCACCACGGGGTGCGGATCACCGACAGCGCCATCGTCGCCGCGGCCACCCTTTCCAACCGCTACATCACCGACCGCTTCCTGCCCGACAAGGCCATCGACCTGATGGACGAGGCCGGCAGCCGCGTGCGCATGGCCGTCGATTCCAAGCCCGAGGAGCTGGACGAGATCGACCGGCGCGTCGTGCAGCTGAAGATCGAGCGCGAGGCCCTGGCCAAGGAGACCGACCAGGCCTCCAAGGCCCGGCTCGGCAAGCTCGAGGAGGAGCTCGGCGAACTGGAGTCGGAATCGGCCGAGCTGACCGCCCGCTGGCGGGCCGAGAAGGAGAAGGTCGGCCAGTCCGCCCAGGCCCGCGAGGCCCTGGAGCGGTTGCGCGCCGAGCTGGTCGCGGCCCAGCGCCGCGGCGACCTGCAGCGGGCCTCGGAGATCGCCTATGGCGAAATCCCGCCGCTGGAGCGCCGCCTGGCCGAGGAGGAGGCCGAGGCGGCCAAGGACGCCGTCTCGCCGGAGGTGGTGGACGCCGAGCAGATCGCCGCCGTCGTCTCCCGCTGGACCGGGGTGCCGGTGGAGAAGATGCTGGAGGGCGAGCGCGAGAAGCTGCTGGCCATGGAGGACGCCCTGCGCAACCGGGTGGTCGGCCAGGACGAGGCGCTGGTCTCGGTCTCCGACGCCGTCCGCCGGGCCCGCGCCGGCCTGCAGGACCCCAACCGGCCGATCGGCTCGTTCCTGTTCCTGGGCCCCACCGGCGTCGGCAAGACCGAGCTCACCAAGGCGCTGGCCGAGTTCATGTTCGCCGACGAAGCCGCGATCACCCGCCTCGACATGAGCGAATACATGGAGAAGCACTCGGTGAGCCGGATGATCGGCGCGCCCCCCGGCTACGTCGGCTACGACGAGGGCGGGGCGCTGACCGAGGCGGTGCGCCGCCGGCCCTACCAGGTGCTGCTGTTCGACGAGGTGGAGAAGGCCCACCCCGACGTCTTCAACGTGCTCTTGCAGGTGCTGGACGACGGGCGGCTGACCGACGGGCAGGGCCGGACGATCGACTTCAAGAACACCCTGATCATCATGACCTCCAACCTGGGCTCGGAGCACCTGGCGGCCCTCGCCGACGGCGAGGACGTGGACAAGGCCCGGCCGATGGTGATGGACCAGGTGCGCCGCCACTTCCGGCCGGAGTTCCTGAACCGGATCGACGAGATCATCCTCTTCAAGCGGCTGGGCCGCGGGGAGATGGACAACATCGTCAGGATCCAGCTCAAGCGGGTCGAGAAGATGCTGGCCGACCGGCGCATGGCGCTCAACCTCGACGCCGCCGCCCTGCACTGGCTGGGCGAGCGGGGCTACGACCCGGTCTACGGCGCCCGGCCGCTGAAGCGGGTGATCCAGAAGGAACTGGTCGACCCCATCGCCCGCAAGCTGCTGGCCGGCGACCTGGAGGACGGGTCGGTGATCGACGTCACGGCCGGCGAGGACGGCCTGGTGATCGGCCGGGCGAAGATCCACTGACGGCGGCGTCCGGCCCTTCCTCCTCGATCGGAGGAAGGGCCGGCGTCAAAGGATGTCTGCGATCAAAAATCCCGCGCGTGTGTCGCAGGCGCCGAGGTCGACCTTACCCGATCTTGGGTGGTTCGTCCTTGGCTAGCTCTTCGGCCAAAAGCGTGCGCAGCACGGCCCGCAGCTTCTCATCTTTGGCCGCATCGATCTGCCTTCGGAAGTTCGCGATGTTCTTCCGGTGCGCATAGTCCGCGTAAATCGACATAGCCCGCCTCCTTCTCGGATTGGGCAATGCCGCGACCGTGCTCCGTATGTGTCGGGGAGTCGACTCACGCTTCTAAATTCAAACTGAGACACCACTCCGCCGCGTCAAGAACAAAACAAGAATATCGATGCCGCTAGGGCCTGCCCAGCTCCCCGCGCCAAAGAGAAAGGGCTCCGGCGACGGAGCCCTTGGAGATCCTACCAGCAGCGCGTGCGGCGGATGTAGGCGTCCGCCCACGGATCCCAGTCGGTGGTCGTCCGGCAGCGGCGGTAGCCGCCGTTGTAGGCGTAGTAGCCGGGACCGCCGTAATAGGCGCGCGGCGGGCCATAGTACCCATGGCGGCCGCCGTAGTAGCCGCGGCCGTAATAGCGGCGGTCGTAGCGATAGCCGTCGTCATAGTAGCCGCGACGGTTTCCGCTGGAGGCGATGGCCGCGCCGATCGCCAGCCCGGCGATGCCGGCCGCGAGCGCCGCGTCATTGTCGTTGTGGTGACGGTGTCGGTAATAGTAGCGGTTCTGCGCCGCGGCCTCCGCCGCAGGCAGGGCCGCCCCGGCGAAGGTCAGGGCCGCCAGACCGCAGATCAGCATCTTCCGCATGTTCAACCCTCAACTCGGGTCATCCCTCTCGCGTCATTAACGCATAAGCGAGGGGCAAGCTCCAGGGGCCGATCAGAGCGCCATCGTCACCGCGCGCCCGCCCTTGGTCTCCACCCGGCGCATGATGGCGATGCTGTCGCCGGGACCCACCGGCTTGGCCACCGTGATCACGTACCAGGCGCCGTCCGGCAGGCCGGAGAAGCTGAAGGCGTCGCCCCCGTCGCAGTTGGCGCGCCGCACGAAGGCCGAATAGTCCTCGCCCGGCTCGGAGGGCGTGCGCGCCCGGACCTCGCCCACCGGCAGGGCGGCGAAGCTGGACGACAGGTAGAGGGTGGTCATCCGCCGCCGGGTCCACGGGGTCTCCGGCGTCAGGATCACCGCCGCCCCGGCGCAGGTGAAGCGCTGCGCGCCGCGCTTGTAGGTCAGCCGTCCGTCGATTCGCCCTCGCCCGGGCACCGCCGACCAGGAGAAGTCCGCGGGGCGGAACACCGCGGCCGACGGCGCCTCGGCCCTCGGCGGCGGGGGCGGCCCGCCGGTGGTTTCGCAGGCGGCGAGCAGGACAAGGGCGGCGGCGAGGGGAATGAGGCGGGAGGCGGACATGGCTTTGACCTTATGCAAGTCCTCCGGCGCCCGCCAAGAGGGCGGCTTGCGGCGGAGTCTCGATTTGTGGGCGAAGATCGACTGGATGGGCCGCGAACGCCAGACCGAATTGTCGGTCCGGCTCATTTGCGGTTCAGCTGTCGCCGGCCGGCCGGCCCCGCGCGGCCTTGATCGCGCCGCGCCGGGTCTTGCCCTCCAGCCGCTTCAGCTTGGAGGCGTAGGTGGGCCGGGTCTTCTTGCGCGGCTTGGGCTTGTGCAGCGCCTGGCGGATCAGCTCGGCCAGGCGCTCGCGCACCTCCTGGCGGTTCATCTCCTGCGAGCGCGTGCCCTGCGAGAACAGGATCAGCACGCCGTCCAGGGTGACGCGGCTGCCGCCGATCCGCTCCAGGCGGGCCTTCACGTCCTCGGGCAGGGACGGCGAGTTGCGCACGTCGAAACGCAGCTCCACCGCGCTCGAGGTCTTGTTGACGTGCTGGCCGCCCGGCCCGCTGGCCCGCACGAAGCGCTCGACCAGCTCGTCGTCCTCCAGGCTCAGGGTCTCGGTGATGGGGATCATGGGGTCCCTATAACCCGCGTCGCGTCCGCAGGACGAACCCGACGGGGCGCCAAATGGCTGTTCGCGGCGCCTGCAAACACGGGCTTGTCTTGACCTTTCCGCAAAAAGACTGTCGATAGCGCCGCCTTGTCGCCGCCCTCCCGCCGGGCGCGACGCTCGTTCAGGAGACTTCCCATGCGCGTCTACTACGACCGCGACGCCGACATCGCCCGGATCCTGGACAAGAAGATCGCCATCGTAGGCTATGGCAGCCAGGGCCGCGCCCACGCGCTGAACCTGGTCGACTCCGGCGTCAAGAACGTCGCCGTCGCCCTGCGCCCCGGCTCGGCCACCGCCAAGAAGGTGGAAGCCGACGGCCTGAAGGTGATGAGCGTCGCCGACGCCGCCAAATGGGCCGACGCCCTGATGATCCTGGCGCCCGACGAGCTGCAGCGCGACATCTGGGCCGACGAGATCGCCCCCCACATCCGCGACGGCGCGGCGTTGCTGTTCGCCCACGGGCTGAACATCCACTTCCGCCTGATCGAGCCCAAGAGCACCATCGACGTGCTGATGATCGCGCCCAAGGGCCCCGGCCACACCGTGCGCGGCGAGTACCAGAAGGGCGGCGGCGTGCCCTGCCTGATCGCGGTGCACCAGGACGCCAGCGGCAACGCCCTGGACTTCGGCCTGGCCTACGCCTCGGCGATCGGCGGCGGCCGCTCGGGGGTCATCGAGACCAGCTTCCGCGAGGAATGCGAGACCGACCTGTTCGGCGAGCAGACCGTGCTGTGCGGCGGCCTGGTGGAGCTGATCCGCGCCGGCTTCGAGACCCTGGTGGAAGCCGGCTACGCGCCGGAGATGGCCTATTTCGAGTGCCTGCACGAGGTGAAGCTGATCGTCGACCTGATCTACGAGGGCGGCATCTCCAACATGAACTACTCGATCTCCAACACCGCCGAGTACGGCGAGTACGTCACCGGCCCGCGCATCGTGACGGCCGAAACCAAGGCCGAGATGAAGCGGGTCCTGGAAGACATCCAGTCCGGCCGCTTCGTGCGCGACTGGATGACCGAGAACGCCGCCGGCCAGCCCAGCTTCAAGGCCACCCGCCGCCGCGGCTCCGAGCACCAGATCGAGGAAGTGGGCGGCCGCCTGCGCGCCATGATGCCCTGGATCACCAAGAACAAGCTGGTGGACACGGCCCGCAACTGACCGCCTGCCCCGCCGACGGCCATCGTAGTTGGGGCGCCTGCCGTCCCTTCCCCTGGACGCAGTGCGATCGGATATGGGACGGCGCGCGCGCGACGATGTGGCGCACTTCTCGCGCTGGTCCGTAAAGCGGCTATTAGCCGCCGCCCGCTAAGCTGGCGGCCATGGATATCCACGGCGATTTCGCCGCCGTCGCCCGCGCGCGAGCCAAGGAACGTATCGCCCGCATAGCCGCCGGCGCTGTTCTGGGCTCCATCGCCTACAGCCTCGCTCCCTCGCCGATGGTGTTCGTCTGGGGTGCGGCGTTTATCCTGGCTCAGGTCCCGGACGCCCTGGCCTACCGCCCTTTCACCAGGCCTGACGCGCCTGAGCCCACCCCCTGCCGCGTCATCGCCTGCGCCGTCACCGGTTTTATCAGCACCGGCGTCTTCTCCATCCTGGCCGCCTACCTCTGGTTCTACGGCGGAACCACCGGCCAGATCGTGGCCATGATCAGTATCGCCGGCTCCCTGGTGCATATCGGCGTTCTGCACCATCAGGTGCGCCCGATATTCCTCGGCTTGATCATCCCCCACCTCGCCCAATGGCTGCTCCTGCCGGTGTTCTCCGCCGACATGCTCGGCGCCGTCGGGGTGGCGGTGCTCGAGGTCACCGGCATCGTCTTTCTGCTGAACCTCTACGCCGCCGCCCGCCACGCCCGCAGCAACACCCTGGCCTTGAGGGCCGCCCGGGATGAGGCCGACCTAGCCAACCGCGCCAAGAGCGTCTTCCTGGCCACCATGAGCCACGAGATCAGGACGCCCCTGAACGGCGTGCTCGGCATGGCCCAGGCCATGGCCGCCGAGCCCCTCGCCCCCGCCCAGGCCGAACGCCTGGCCGTCATCAGCCAGTCCGGCAAGGCGCTCCTCGCCATCCTCAACGACGTCCTCGACCTCTCCAAGATCGAGGCGGGCCGCCTCGAACTCGAGACCCTGGAATTCGATCTTCGCGACATCCTCGCTGACGCCCCGCGCGCCTACTCGGCCGCGGCTGAAGCCAAGGGGATCGGCCTTGACCTGCTCATCGACCCTGACGCCGAGGGCCGCTACCTCGGCGATCCCACCCGCGTGCGCCAGATCGTCTACAACCTCGTCTCCAACGCCGTGAAGTTTACCCACGCCGGTTCGGTTGAGATCCACGCCGTCTGCGCCTCCGATGGCCGCCTCGCCATCGCCGTCTCCGACACCGGCCCCGGCCTTTCTCCCGACGAGCTCTCCCGCCTGTTCGAGCGCTATGCCCAGGCCGACGCCGCGCGCGCCCGCACCCACGGCGGCACCGGCCTTGGCCTTTCCATCTCCCGCGAGCTCGCCCGCCTCATGGACGGCGAGGTCGCCGCCGCGAGCGAGCCGGGCCGGGGATCGACCTTCACCCTCACCATTCCTCTCCGGCGCGCCGCCGAGGCCGCCGCCCCGGCCCCCGCGCCCGCCACCGCCCCCGTCGCCCAGCCGACGGACGGCCAAACCCTCCGCGTCCTCGTCGCCGAGGACAACAGCGTGAACCGCATGGTGCTCAAGGCGCTGCTCTCGCAGGCCGGCATAGAGCCCGCCATGACCGAGGACGGCGTCCAGGCCGTCGAAGCCTGGCGCGCCGGCGACTTCAACCTGATCCTCATGGACGCCCAGATGCCACGCCTCAGCGGCCCCGCCGCCGCCCGCCAGATCCGCGCCGAGGAAGCCGCGTCCCAGCGCCGCCGCACCCCGATCATCGCGCTCACCGCCGACGTCATGACCCACCACCTCGCCGAATACCGCGCCGCCGGCATGGACGGCTGCGTCGCAAAGCCCATCGAGGTCGAACGCCTCTACACGGCCATCAACCAGGCCTTGGCGGGCCCGGAGCCGCTGGCGGAAGAGGCGGCCTAGCCTTCCGGATCGCTGAAGACGCCGGTCTGGAAGAAGGTCCGGCCGGCGATCCGGTACTGGAAGGTGCGCGTGAAGCGGAAGCGGTCGCCGCCCTGGTCCTCGTGGACCACATGCGCCGCGCCGGGTGTCAGCAGCGCTGGAAGCGGCAGGCGGACGCCCGCGACCTGGATGAAATAGCCGCGCGAGCGGAAGTGCAGGGCGCCGTCCTCCGTGGTGACGGCCAGGGTCATGCCGAGCCCGCCGCGGACCATTTCCAACAGCTCCCCATTGGGGCTCAGCATCTTGCGCGAGCTGACCTTGACCGGGCCGTGGCGCGGGAAGGCGTGGGTGCGGTCCCAGACCAGCGCGCCTCGGGCGTCGGTGTGGACGTCGACCACCACGGGCACGGCCTCCCCGGTCCAAGGGGCGAGCGGCGCGCCCCGCAGGCGGCAGACCTGGGCGATCAGCCGGCCGAACACCTGACGGAAGGAAACTGGACGTTCGCCGGCGCGGCTCCGGGCGCCGGATCGAGGAAGTACGCCACCGCTCCGCCAGCCGACCGACGCGGCCGAAGCCCTCGGGGTCTAGCCGAGGCAAGCGGATCGCGTTACGCCTCTTCAGGTCTTTTGGAGGGGGCGTCATGCGCGTTTTCAGCACCTTGGCCGTGGTCGCGGCGGCCGGCCTGGCCGGATCGGCGGCGAGCCAGCCGGCGCCGGCCGGACCGACGGCGACCTACTGGATGAGCGCCCAGACCACCTCGGGCTTCGTCATGGGCGGCGGCGGGGCGGGCCCGTCGCGCTCGCAGATGATGGGCATGATGATGGGCGGCCGCGGCGGCGGCGGCCAGTTCAACCACGCGCTGACCCTGCAGCTCGGCAGCCAGCGCCGCGCCCCCGGCGGACCGGAGGCCGAGCACGTGCCGCCGGCCGACCTCGGCGCGGGCCGCAGCCTGCCGCTGGTCACCCCCCGCCAGGCGGTGGAGCGCGACGAGACCCCGCAGATGCCGCGCGACTACCAGAAGCCCAAGGGGCGGATGCTGATCTTCTGGGGCTGCGGCGACCACGCCCGCGCCGGCCAGCCGGTGGTGATCGACTTCGCCCAGATGTCCCAGGGCCAGATGCCGCCGGGCCTGGCCGCCATCAACCGCGGCCTGGGCGTCACCCCCATGCGCCCGCCGTCGCCCGGCCGCAGCGCCACCTACGGCGAATGGCCGAACGAGCAGGGCCGCACCACCGTCCCGGCCGACGGCTCCCTGGCCGGCGAGCACCTGGTGCGCGGCAACTACACGCCGGACATCCGCTTCAGCCTGACCGCCGACCAGGACTTCCTGCCGCCGGTCCGCATCACCGCAAACGAGAAGACCCAGGCCGGCTCGTCCCTGCTGGGCTGGCGGCCGGTGGACGGCGCCGACGCCTACCTCGCCACCCTGATGGGCGGCGGTCGCAACGACACGGTGGTGATGTGGACCTCGTCGGAGGTGCAGGCCTCGTCCTTCGCCATGCCGGACTATCTCAGCGGGGCCGACATCACCCGCCTGGTCGCCAACCGCGCCCTGATGAACAAGCAGACCACCAGCTGCGTCATACCCAAGGAGGTGGTCGACGCCGCCGAGGGCGGCCTTGTGCAGTTGGTCGCCTACGCCAAGGACGCCAACTTCTCCTATCCGCCCAGGCCCGCCAATCCGAAGGCCGCCTGGAAGCCGGAATGGACGGTGAAGGTCCGCTACCGCTCGGCCACCGGCGCCATGCTCGGCATGCCGGAGATGGGCGGAATGGGCGAGAGCGGCCCGCCGAACCGCTATGGCCAGCCGCAGCCGCAGCAACCGCCGCGCCGCCCCGGCGCCGGCTCGATCCTGAAGGGCCTGGGCGGCTTCTGAGGCCTCACGCCCAGGTCAGCGCCGCCTCGCCGCGCAGGATCGCCTCGGCCTCGGCGGTGTGCTTGGCGCCCTCCCGCGGGTGCAGCACCAGCGGCGGCAGCAGCACCAGCGGGGCCTTGCCGGTCTTGATCGCCCGCACCAGCACCCGGCGCGCAGGCGCGTCGGCGAACGGGTGGATGGGGCGCACCTGGAAGGACCCCGCCTTCGGGGCCAGCAGCGCCAGCAGGTCGGCGAGGCGGTCGGCCCGGTGGATCACGGTGATCGCGCCCCCCTCCCGCACGGCCTTGACCAGGAACCCCGCCCAGGCGGCCAGGCCGTCGTCGGCGATCCAGGCGCCGCGCTTGGCCGGCGCCGGTCCGCGCAGGGCGGCGGGATCGTCGAAATAGGGCGGGTTGGCCAGCGCCGCGTCGAACACCGGCAGGCCCAACGCCCTGAAGCCCTGCGCCACGTCGCCTTCGATCACCTCGATCCGCGCCGCCAGGCCGTTCGCCGCCACGTTCTGGCGGGCGAGCGCGCAGGCCTCGCGATCCCGCTCCAGGCCGGTGAAGCAGGCCTGCGGCCGGCGCAGGGCCGCGGCCAGCAGCACCGCCCCGGCCCCGCAGCCGGCCTCCAGCACCCGGGCCGTCCCGCCCGCGTCGCAGGCGGCGGCCAGCAGGGCCGCGTCGAGGCCGGCGCGATAGCCCCCCGCGGCCTGCCGCAGCCGCACCCGTCCGTCCAGCAGCCGGTCTTCCGTGACGCCCGTCATTCGCTCGACCCGTGATGCGCCGCAAGCGCGCCTTGACCGACCCCTATCGCCTGACCATTGTCCCCCGCAACGGCGGACGGCGCAGGGCGCCGCTGAGGAGTACTAACGTCCGTGGACGCAGCCAGCGCCATCGCCGCGGCCAAGCCGCCTTCCATCGCCGGCCTGACCCAGCTCGCGCGGCGCGACATGGCGGGCGTCGACGCCCTGATCCGCGAGCGCATGCAGAGCCCGGTGCCGGTGATCCCGGCGCTGGCCGACCACCTGATCGGCTCCTCCGGCAAGCGGCTGCGGCCGCTGCTGACCATCGCCGCGGCCCGCCTCTGCGGCGCCCAGGGCGACGCCTGCCTGAAGCTCGCCGCCGCGGTGGAGTTCATCCACACCGCCACCCTGCTGCACGACGACGTGGTGGATTCCTCCGAGCTGCGCCGCGGCCGGGTGGCCGCGCACCTGATCTGGGGCGCGCCCTCCAGCGTGCTGGTGGGCGACTTCCTGTTCGCCCGGGCCTTCGAGCTGATGGTCGAGGCGGGCTCCATGGCCGCCCTGGAGATCCTGGCCCGCGCCAGCCGGGTGATCGCCGAGGGCGAGGTGCTGCAGCTGACCCGCGCCCACGACCTGGACCTGAGCCAGGAAACCTACCTGCAGATCATCCAGGCCAAGACCGCCGAGCTGTTCGCCGCCGCGGCCGAGGCCGGCGCGGTGGTGGCCGGCGCCTCGCCGGCCCGCGCCCGCGCCCTGCGCCGGTTCGGCCAGGAGGTCGGCCTGGCCTTCCAGCTGGTGGACGACGCCCTCGACTATTCCGGCGCCCGCGAGGACCTGGGCAAGAACCCCGGCGACGACTTCCGCGAGGGCAAGGCGACCCTGCCGCTGATCTTCGTGATGGCCCGCACCGGGCCGGCCGAGACGGAATTCTGGCGCCGCGCGGTGGACCGGCGCGAGCAGACCGAGGCCGACTTCCAGCGCACCCGCGAGCTGATGCGGGCCACTGGCGCCCTGCAGTCCACCCTGGACCTCGCCGCCGACTACGCCGCCGGCGCCAAGACCGCGCTGGTGGATTTCCCCGGCGCGGGCGGCTGGCGCCCGGCCATGGAGGACCTGGCCGACTTCGCGGTCAGCCGCCGGGCCTGAAGCCAGCTCGGCCCTGGGAACCCAGCCGCCGCTTGTGCGCTCCGACTCCCCACCGGAGGTCGTTTGCGTGTCAGTCGTATCTAGTCTTGCCGATCTGGGGTCGTTCAGCCTGGCCTGCCCCGACGCCGAAGCCCTGCACCAGCGCCTGGCGCGGTGGAACCATCGCCGCCTCGCGGCCGGCCCGCCGGCCGGCGACTGGGAATCCGAGCTGGCCGAAAACGCCCGGATGACCTGGCTGGAGGCCGCCTTCGTCGAAGCGTTCCGCCGCCGTGTGGCGCCGCTCGTCGAAGGCGTCCCCTGCGAGCCGCAGGCCTTCGTCGCCTGGTTCGAAGCCCTGAAGGACGCCGGCCCCGGCCAGTGGGACCCGCTGTTCGCCTGGCTGGAGACCGAGGCCA
>Ga0070668_100000086_pt1 | contig 58053 bp, 60 predicted proteins | sample KBSS43metaG_FD_64661 | JGI IMG/M metagenome (GOLD analysis project Ga0070668, IMG submission 64661) | Switchgrass rhizosphere microbial communities from Kellogg Biological Station, Michigan, USA - KBS S4-3 metaG | ecosystem: Host-associated > Plants > Roots > Rhizosphere > Soil ...
GTGGCCGGAGGTGTGGTCGGGCGGTGGCCGGAGGTGTGGTCGGGCGGTGGCCGGAGGTGTGGTCGGGCGGTGGCCGGAGGTGTGGTCGGGCGGTGGCCGGAGGTTGTGGGCCGGGCGGCGGCGCGGTGGTCAGTAGCGGAAGGCGCCGATCATGGTGCGGAGCTTGCCCGAGATGTCGGCCAGGTCGGCGGCGGCGGCGTCGGTGGCCTGGGCGGCGTTGCGGGTTGCCTCGGTGACCTCGACGACCTCGGCGAGCTGGCTGCTGATCTCGGAGGTGCCGTTCGCGGCGCGGTTCAGGTCGCCGGTCATGCCGTTCGTGGTGGCACTCTGCTCCTCGACCGCGGAGGCGATGGTGTTCTGGTAGTCGTTGATCTTGCCGATGATCTCGCCCACGCCGGCGATCGCCTCGACCGCGACCCGGGTGTCGGACTGGATCGCCTCGGTGCGCTTGCTGATCTCCTCGGTGGCGGTGGCCGTCTCCTGCGCCAGGTCCTTCACCTCGCCGGCGACCACGGCGAAGCCCTTGCCCGTCTCGCCCGCCCGGGCTGCCTCGATGGTGGCGTTGAGGGCCAGCAGGTTGGTCTGTTCGGCGATGGCGGCGATGGCCTTTACCACGCTGTCGATCTCGGCGCTCGAGGCGGCGAGCTTCTCCATGAGCTGCTTGGCGTCCGAGGCGACGTCCACCGCGTTCGCGGCCACCTGGGCCGCCTCGGACGCGCTGATGGCGATCTCGCGGATGGCCGCGCCCATCTCCTCCGCGCCGCCGGCCACCGCCTGGACGCTGGCGCTGACCTCGCCGGCCGCCACGTCGATCGAGCCGACCCGGTGCGACGCCGTGTCGGTGCTGCCGCCGAGGGTGCGGCTCGCCTTCTGCAGGTCGGCGGAGCGGTCCCACAGGCCCGAGCTCATCTCGGCGAGCATCTGCACGGTGGCCCGCATCTGGGCGGCGGCGCGGTGCACCGAGCGGGACATTTCGCCGATCTCGTTCGTCGCGGTGTCCGGTTCACGTTCGGTGAGGTCGCCGTCGGCCATCGCGGCCAGCACCTGGCGCAGGTCGGTGAGGCGCCGGTTGAGCAGCCCGGCGACCAGCAGTGCGAACACCGCGGCGACCAGTACGCCGAGGGCCAGCACCACGGCGATGGTCCAGCGGGCCTGCCGGGCCGCGGCCCGCGCGTCGGCGGCGCTCTGGGTGGCGTGGTTGTCGGAGAGCGTCACCAGGCTGTCGAGATCCTTGATGGCCTGTGCGATGGCCGGGTTCAGGGTGCTGCTGCGGAACTGCTCCCACTCCTGGATCTTGCCGGCCTTCTTCAGCGCGGAGGACTGGCTGCGCAGGTCCATGTATTTCGCCCAGGTGGGCTGGAACGCCTCGATCGCGCTGCGCTGCTCGGCGCCGAGCGGGTACGCCTTGTACTCCTCGACTCGCGTGGTGACCAGTTCGTAGTTGGTGGACGCTTCCGCGCCGTACGCCTTCGCCTTGTCCGGGTCGGAGGCCGTCAGGTTGGACAGACTGGCCCAGCGGGCGTGCCAGATGAGCTGCTGGATGTCCTTGATCGTGCCGAGCGGCCGGAGCGATTCCTGATAGATGGCCTCGGCCCGGTCCGCGATCGCGTTCGTCCGCTGAATGCCGACCGCGCCGATGATCATCGCGATCAGCAGTGCCACCCCCGCGGAGGCCAGCAGGCTGTTCCGCATGCCCAAGGAACGCAAGGTCGTTTCCTCTCGACGCGCCGGGGCCGCGGTCGGCGCCTCCCCGGACGCCGGTCGGTACGCGATTCCCTTGGACCATCACAGCACCGATCGACGGCGAGATTGCCGGAAACGAGCAGGTTGGCCGGGCTGATCCCGGCCATTACTGAGCTTTTCGACGTGGCACCGCCTGACGCGCCAACGCCGTCCGGCCCGAATCCAGGCCGAGAAGGTTCACGGTTTGCGGCGCAGCAGGGAGGCGAGCCGGCTGCCCTTGACCAGGGCATGGCGGCGGCACACCGGCCGGCCGTCGGTCGTCTGCTCGACGCCGTCGACCTCATACCAGGTTTCGTCGCCGTAGTGCACCGGATTGGACCAGTCGACGTGCTCGACCGCCATTTTGAGCGGGCCCGTGCCGAAGCAGTAATCCATTTCCGCGAAGATGCGCACCGGGTATTTCGGGCTGCCTTTTCCTTCCATGTCGAACCCCTCGAAACGGGCTGTGACGGGAGCCGGCGGACGAACGTCCGGCCCGGGTCGGCAGCGATGGCGGATCGCCCTGGGACGGGTGGAAACTGGCTCTCAGCATGGTCCGCGAGGGCGGCGAATGCAAGGCCGGATGCACGTGCATATGCACCGGGGCGTGTTTCGGGAAGATCGGCGCCGGGTCGGCGCCGTTCGGTGGATCCGGGTTCGGGCGAATTGTCCGTGCAACGCGTCGGCCGTTTCGTACCTCTTCGGCGGTTTAGGGGAATCGGCGCGGGACGCACGTGCATCCGACCGTGCAATCATCCCGTGCGGACGCGCCAGCACCATGCACGCCGACGGGCGCGGGCATCGAAGAGAAGCGGTGCGACGCATCGAAGCATGTCGAGGTGATGCGGACCGCCGGCGGCTGCCGATATCGCGCGCCGGCAGGTGGTCCGGTCCCGGGAATTTGCTGACGGACGGGCGCGGGCCGGTGGAGGACAGGACGAGCCGCTCGGCGGTGCAGGGCTCGGTCCGCAGCGGCACCGGCCCGCCGGGCGTGGCGTAGGCGAGGCGCGCCCGGCGGGCCGGCCCCGCTCAGCGGATCTGGACCGGGGGAAGCTGCCGCATCAGGGCGTCGACATCGCTGCGGATGGTGGGCAGCAGCGCGTACAGATGGTCGCCCGGGCACAGCGTGGCGCCGGCGGCCGGGTTGGCCCGGTGCCAGTCCTGGTGGCCGGCGATCGTGGCGATCGTGGCCTTGGCGCGGGACACCGGGTTGACGTAGTTCGTCGTGCCCAGCGGGTCGAGCCGGGTCGCCGCCGCCAGCAGCGCCAGCACCTGCGTCAGCGACCGCACCGCGGCGTTCGTGGGCGGGGCCAGCATGTAGTTGCCGAGCACGCAGATGCCGACGTTGCCGGCGTTGAAGCCGCCCACGTGGCTGCCGTTCACCATCATCGGGAGACCGGCGGCACTCGGCGCCGGGCCGAACACCGGGATCGGGTCGGGATCGGAGTAGGTGCCCTCGTACACCCGGCCGTCCTCGTCGATGACGAGCTGGTAGCCGATGTCGCCCCAGTCCTGCACGACCGCCTGGTTGTAGTAGATGCCCCGGATGTGCGCGATCGGGTCCGGCTCCGGGTGGTCCTCGCCGCTGTGGTGCACGGTGAGCGTCTGCACGGGATAGAACGCCGGCGGGGTGTCGAGTGTGCCGTCGGGGTTGTTCCGGTACGACTCGTCGGCACCCCAGGCGGCCCGGCTCAGATAGGTCGGGCGGAACTGCGGCGGAACGTCGATGGGCAGGGGCATCGCCGGGTCGGCCACGGCGCGTGCCGGACCGTCCACCGTGTTCAGTTCGGTCACCGACACGGCGCTGCCGCGCACCTCGTAGTCGAGCGCTCCCGCGGCCGGGACCAGCGTGCGCGCGGGGGCCTGCGGCGCGTCCGGCCCGCATGGGCAGCCGGACACCGGCCGCCACGGCTGCCAGCCCGCCGTGGTGCGCAGCCGCACCGAGTCGGCGCCGGCCACCGACAGGTGGGTCAGCGGCAGCGACGGCCTGACCGCCACGCCGGCCGGCACCACCCCGCGGGCCACCGACAGCGTCTCCGGCACCGTCTCCCCGGAAGCGGCGGCGGCCGGGCGGGCGGCGGCGAGCGAGAGGGGCCCGGCGACGGCGAGCCCGGTGGCGCCGCGCAACAAAGATCGACGAGAAATCACCCGGGAGAACTTAGCCGAGCCCCGCCGGCCCTTGATCATCGGCGGCCGGTTGCCCACCTCTCCCACTCGCCCGGCCCGGCCGCGGTGGGCCGGTCCCGGCGGTGCAGCGCCCCGGCCGGCTCCTCGACGGTGCCGCCGAGCGCCGCGTGCTCGCGGACCAGGGCGTCCCGGATGCCGCCGAGACGGGCGGCCAGCTGGTCGGTCTGGTTGATCATGTGGTGCCAGGTCGTGCGGTCGAACTGGCCGGTGCTGTCGTCGCGGAGATTGACCAGGGCGGTCAGCGTGGTGCCGAACAGATCGAGAAGTGTCGCGAACTCGACACCGAGGTTTGCCGCCTCTCCGCACTGATCGGAGTGACGACGGCGCGTCCGTCCGCGGTGAACTCGAGGTCCATCCGGCCACTGTAGGGGAGTTCGTGCCTCCGAAACGACGATGGCCATGCCCCGGCAAGCCGGGACATGGCCATCTCAGCCTTGGGTCAGGCCGCGTACTTCTCCACCAGGGCGCCCAGGTTGGGCAGGGCGGCCTGGATGTGCTTCGAGGCACCGCCACGCACCGTGCCGTACGCCTTGACGACGGCGGCCCGCTCCGAGTCCTTGGCCATGTCGTCGGTGACCTTGAGCAGGGCCTCCGCCACCTCCTCGTTGCGCTTGACGAGGTAGTCGCCGAAGGACCCGCCGCCGGCCGTCTGGAAGTCGGCCCAGAACGGCTGCAGCTGCTCCAGCATCGGCGGGACCATGAGCTCCACGGTCGACGCGTAGTAGCCCGGCGCGAACGCGGTCACTGCCTTGTAGGCGAGCTTGACCGCGGCGGCGGACATGCCCGACTTTTCGGAAAGCTCCTGCTCGACCAGTGCCTGGCTGTCGGCGGCGATCTTCTGCTGGGCACCATCCGTGAGCAGAATGTCCGAAAGGTTGGAATACATAGGTGACTGAGCTCCATCTCGCGAGTCAACGGCAGACGGCAGACTACTCAATGCGTGATCCGCGTCAAACCCTCGCCCGGTTAATCCTTGACGCCGTCGAGCGCGCGCCACCACCCCGTAGATCGACGATGATCAGTGGCCGACGCCCCCCGCGGCTTCGCGCGACGCTCTGCGGCAGGCGCCCCCGTGGCTTCGCGCGACGCTCAGCTCGGGTGACTCGGGTGAGTGATCACCAGGACCGGGCGGGACGACTTCTTCACCAGATCGAGCGGTACGCTGCCGAGGAGCCGCTCCGCCACCACCGGCCGGCTGCTGGAGCCGACCACGATGAGGTCGGCCCGCTCCCGCTCGGCCAGCTCCAAAATGGCCGGCACCGGCCGCCCGGGCAGCACCGACACGCTCGCCTCGAGGCCGGCGTCGGTCAGCCGCCGGGCCAGCGCCTCCGCCGCCACCCGCGCCTTGTCGGCGAACACGCTGCGCGGCGCCCCGGCCAGGCGCTCCAGCTCGACCTCGTCGGCGGCCATCACCGAGACGACCGCGCCGGTCTGTTTGGCCAGCCCGATCACCGCGTCGGCGACCCATGGCTGCTCGGCATCGGGATTTGCGGCGACAACGATGCGCATGCCTCGAAGTTACCGGCAGATCGCGCTCCGTCGATAGCTGAGGCTCGACAGATCGACGGATCTGTACCACGCTCGAATTCATGACGGAGACCACCACCACCCACGGCGAACCGTCACTCAACCGCGTCATGGGCCCCTGGCTGCTGCTGTTGTTCGTGGTCGGTGACATTCTCGGCACCGGCGTCTACGCGCTCACCGGGCGGGTCGCCAAGGAGGTCGGCGGCGCCGTCTGGCTGCCGTTCCTGATCGCCTTTGTGGTGGCCGTGCTGACCGCCTTCAGCTATCTCGAACTGGTCACCAAGTATCCGCGGGCAGCCGGGGCCGCGCTTTACACGCACAAGGCGTTCGGCATCCACTTCCTGACCTTCATCGTCACCTTCGCGGTGATGTGCTCCGGGCTGACCTCGGCGTCCAGCGCCTCCAAGGCGTTCGCGTCGAATTTCGCCGAGGCGTTCGACCTGTCCCTCGGCAACGGCGCCGCGCTGACCGCGGTGGCTCTCGGCTTCATCGTCCTGATCGGCCTGATCAACTTCCGCGGCGTCGGCGAGAGCGTGAAGCTCAACGTGGTGCTGACCTGCGTGGAGCTGTCCGGCCTGCTGATCGTCATCGGCGTCGGCGCATGGGCGCTCGGCGGCGGCAACGGCGACCTGTCCCGGCTGACCGACTTCACCGCGGCCGAGGGGGAGAACGCGTTCATGTCGGTCACCGCCGCCACCGCCCTCGCCTTCTTCGCCATGGTGGGCTTCGAGGACTCGGTGAACATGGCCGAGGAGACCAAGGATCCGGTGCGCATCTTCCCCAAGGTGATGCTGACCGGGCTGTGCATCACCGGCGCGATCTACGTGCTCGTGTCGATCTCCTCGGTGGCCCTGGTCGCGCCCGCGGAACTCGGCGAGGGCGACGCCCCGCTGCTCAAGGTCGTCGAGGCCGGCGCGGCGTCGTTCCCGCTCTGGATCTTCGCGTTCATCACCATGTTCGCGGTCGCCAACTCGGCGCTGATCAACATGCTGATGGCGAGCCGGCTGCTGTACGGCATGGCCAACGAGCGGGTGCTGCCCAAGGTGCTCGGCAAGGTGCACCGCACGAGGCGTACGCCGTGGGTCGGCATCCTGTTCACCACGGTGATCGCCTTCGGGCTGATCTGGTTCGCCGACCTGGGCGCGCTCGGCGGCACCACGTCGCTGCTGCTGCTCTGCGTCTTCACCGTGGTCAACATCGCGGTGCTGGTGCTGCGGCGCGACCGGGTGGAGCACGACCACTTCCACGCGCCCACGGTGATCCCGGTGGTCGGCGCGGCTGCCTGCGCGTACCTGGCGAGCCCGCTGTCCGGCCGCGCCGCCGCCGACTACCGGGTGGCCGGCGTCCTGCTGGTGATCGGCCTGGTCCTCTGGGTGATCACGTATCTGACCAACAAATACGTCCTGCACCAGGAGACCACGATGGATCCGGCAAACCTCCGGGAATGATCACAACCAGATGTTGTCGTGCTCGCGGTAGAACTCGGCCTTCTCCTCGTCGGTCATCTGCGCCACCCGTACGAGTCCCTCGAAGTAGCCCTCGCGGGGTGCACCGGGGGAGAAGTGCAGCAGCATCGAGGCCGGCTGCCCCGATTCGTTCTTGAAGCCGTGGATGCCGCCCGGCGGCACGTGCACGTAATCGCCGGGCTCGGTGTCGATCCATTCGCGACCGTTGTGGATCCGCATCGTGCCGGACAGGATGTAGAACGATTCCGCCATCGACCGGTGGAAATGCGGATCCGGCCCGGTCACGCCCGGCCCGCACTCCCAGCGATAGAGGCCGAACAATCCATTCGTGGACGCGCCGGTGGACAGGTAATGCACCCGGGTGCCGTTGGGATAGACCAGTTCCGGCGCGGTCGCGTCGGGTCGGTAGGTGGCACTGCACTCGCCGTTGTCGCCGTGGTACAGCGGGGGTGGATAAGTCATGATCCCCATGATGCCGGTTCAACCGGCCAGATGGTCGGCGAGCACTCGGGCATGATTGTTCGCCGGGTCGCGCACGCTGTAGAGCAGGGTGACGGTCGGATATTCCCGGGCCAGCTCGCGGAGCTGCCCGGCGGCCGGGTTGGCGTCGAGCTCGGCGCGGTATCGGCGGGCGAACTCGGCGAACTGGTCGGGGTGCGCGTGAAACCACCTACGCAGCTCGGTGCTCGGCGCCGCCTCCTTGGCCCACAGATCGAGCGCGGCCCGCTCCTTGGTGACCCCGCGCGGCCAGAGCCGGTCGACCAGCACCCGGTAGCCGTCACTCGGAGCCGGGTCGTCGTAGACGCGTTTGACCAGGTAGACCATCGCGACATTCTAGGACCGGTCGGCCGACGGGCGCCCATAGCGGCGGCTTGTACCATGATCCGGTGCTGGCTCCGGGGATCATGCTCAACAACCGCTACCAACTGACCGAACGGGTCGCGGCCGGCGGGATGGGCGAGGTCTGGCGGGCCACCGACTCGCTGCTGGGGCGCGGCGTCGCGGTCAAGGTGCTGTTGCCGTCCCTGATGTCCGATTCCGAGTTCATCACCCGGTTCCGCACCGAGGCGCGGATGATGGCGGCCCTCCGGCATCCCGGCATCGTGCAGGTGTACGACTACGGCGAGGACGCCGTGGTCGGCGGCAGCCGGATGGACTACCTGGTGATGGAGTTCGTCGAGGGCACGCCGCTGTCGAAGCGGATCAAGGCGGCCGGCAAGCTCGGCGTCGCCGAGACCATGGGCATCATGGCCCAGGCCGCGGACGCCCTGCAGGTCGCCCACGAGGCCGGCATCGTGCACCGCGACGTCAAGCCGAGCAACCTGCTGGTACGGCCGGGCGGGGCGGTCGTGCTGGTCGATTTCGGCGTGGCCCGGTCCGTCGGGGTCACCGGCATCACCAGCACCAACGTCGTGCTGGGGTCGGCCAGCTACATGGCACCCGAGCAGGCCGAGGGCAAGCCGATCTCCCCGGTCACCGACCTGTACGCGCTGGGCGCGGTCGCCTACTGCTGCCTCACCGGGCGGCCGCCGTATGTCGGTGACAACCCGCTGCAGATCCTCGGCCAGCTGGTGCACGGCGCGCCGCCGACGCTGCCGGCCGAGATCCCGCAGGCCGCCGCGGCGGTGGTGCTGCGCGCCCTCGACAAGGACTCGGCCCGGCGCCACCCGAGCGCCACCGCCCTGGCCGACGCGGCCCGGTCGGCCCAGGACCCCGGCGCGATGTCACGCGCCGCGCCACAACAGGCCCCACCGCAGGCCGCGCCACAACAGGCCCCACCGCAGGCCGCGCCGCCGCAGGCCCGGCAGCAGGCCGCTGCGCCGCAGGCCCGGCAGCAGGCCGCCCCGCCGCAGGCCGTTCGCCCAACCCCGCCGCAGGCCGTCCACCCGGCCCCGCGGCCGATCGGCCCGCCCACCTCGCCGCCGGCCGGCCCGCCCCTCTCGCCCCCGATGGGCCACCCCATTCCGGCGCCCGCCGGCCGTCCCATCGCCGCGCCGCACCCGGTGGTGGTGGCGCGCCCGCCGGCCGCGGCCGCCCCGGCACCCGACCCCCGGCCCGGCCGCAACCGGCGGCGCACGGGGACCCTCGCCGCGCTCGGCGCCGCCCTGGCCGCCGGGCTGATCGGCGTGATCGCCGTGATGGCGTTGCGGCCCGGCTCGAGCGACGCGCTGACCCAGCCGCCCAACGGCCCGGCCGGCGACGCCCCGGTGCTGGAGGCCGGCCCCGGCGACGCCGAGGACCGGCCGAGCGGCAAACCGGCCCTGCCGCCCGTCCCCGGCGCGTCGCGGGGCGCCCGCCCGGCCCGCAACCGGGTCTCCGCGCCCACTTCACCGGGCGCCGTCCCGACCACAGCCGGGCCCACGGCCACGGCCACCGAACCGGCCGGCGAGCCGACGGGCGAGCCGCCCGGCGGCACCGGGACCGCCGCGCCGACCCCCAAGCCCGGCGCCACCACCAAGAACCCGTACACCCCGGCGAAGGCCTGCGGCAGCGGCTTCTCGGTGATCGACTCCGCGATGCTCAAGGGCGGCGACGGCACCGTCCACGGCCGGGTCTACCTGCTCTACAGCTCGTCCGCCGGCAGCAACTGCACGGTGACGATGAAGTCCACGTCGGTCGGCATCGGCACCGCCACCACGGCGTACCTGGAGGTCAAGGGTTCGGCCCGGAAGACGGACAGCGGACCGTACAAGTACTACGCCGGCCCGATGAAGGCCAAGGCCGCCGGCGTCTGCGTCAAGTGGGGCGGCTCGGCCGGCGGGGCAAGCTACGCCAGCCCGTTCGAGCATTGCGACTGAAGCGCCGACCCTGACCGGCGCGGCAACCCGCTCGCCGGAGTCCGACGTCGACCGTGCGGGGGCAACTCGCCTACTACAACGCGCGTGACGGCGTCGTCTACTTAGCCGGCCGACCGAACCGGCCGGCCATGTCCCGATGCACGGCCGCGGCCGCCGCGGTCTGCTCCGGGGTGATGACGCTGCCGGGCAGCCGGCCGAGCTCGTCCAGCTGAGTCGCGAGCCGCAGGTGCTGCCCGTGCGCGAAGTCGCGGCAGGGCAGGCAGGTCACCTTTTCCGGCTGGGTGGACGTCATGGCCAGCGGCACCCGCGCGCCGCACCCGGTGTCGATCGTCGCCGGCACGTCGGCGGCCAGCCCGAAGGTGGCCGCCAGGATGCCCCGCGACGCGACGTCCGCGCCGAGCTTGACGTCGACATGGATGTGCGGTCCGGCGGCACTCACCCCTCCTTCAATAGCACATCGCTACGCAGGCCCGGTGCGGCTGCGGGTGCTCACCATCAACGTGCAGAACGACCAGGGTGACCCGCGGCGCGCCGGCCTGCTCAACCGGGAGTTGCGCCGGCTGACCCCGGCCGGTGGACGGCGTCTGGCTCAGCGACCACTTCGGCGTACTCGTCGACCTCGATGTCGTAGTGCTGCCGTGAGGATCGCGCCACCCTGATCCGGTGTACGTGAAAAAAATTCATCCTGACCTCTAGCTGTCCCGCCTTAAGTGTTCTTAAGATCACACCCCACATCGATGAAATGGGGTTGCGGGATGGCTGAGGTCAAGCGTGCCGTCGTGCTGGCGGCCGGCGTGGTGCTCGCCCTGGCCGCCGGCGGGGTGAGCCCGGCCGCCGCGGCGGAGAGCTGGACACCCGCGTACGACCTGGAGGGTCGCTGCGTCAGCCTCCAGGCGTTCCACGGCTCCACCCCGGTCGGCTACGTCAAGCGGTCGTCCCCCGGCTACAACTTCACCGGCTCGGCCGCGGCCGCCGAGCCGTTCCGGTTCGAGGCGACCCAGCTCGGCCGGTACGTCGTCCGCGACTCCACCGGCGCGCCGGTCTACCAGAGCGTGGTCGGCTACGACCTGGCCGGCGCGGAGTACGGCAGCCGGGCCGACTGGACGGTCAGCACCGCCGACGGCCGCCACCGGCTGGTCTCCACCGAGACCGGCCAGCAGATGGGCTCGTTCCTCGGCGGGCTCGGGGCCGGCGGCGCCACCATGGTGCTGGCCCCGGCCACCGGGTGCAGTGCCGTCCCGGACGTGGCCACCGGTGTCAGCGGCACGGCGACCCCGGGCGTCGACGCGAACGGCAAGCTCAACGGCTGGTTCGACGCGCACACGCACATCGTCGCCAAGGCCGCCTTCGGTGGCAGCCTGCACTGCGGCGAGCCGTACGCCCCCGGCGGCGTCGCCGTGGCCCTGAAGGGCTGCGCCTCGCACGCCACCCTGGGCCCCGGCTCGGTGCTGGAGGCGCTGATCGGCGGCACCGACGCGTTCAATCCCAACGACGACGGCTGGCCGACCTTCGGCGACTGGCCGCGGCACAACACGCTGCTGCACGAGCAGTCCTACTTCCGCGGCATCGAGCGCGCCTGGCGGGCCGGCCTGCGCGAGATGAACGCCCTGCTGGTCGCGAACCGGGTGATCTGCGATCTCTACCCGGTGCACACCTCGTGCGACGAGATGGACCAGATCCGGGCCCAGGCCAAGTATCTGCGCTCGATGCAGGACTATGTGGACGCGCGCAGCGGCGGGCCGGGCAAGGGCTGGTTCCGGCTGGCGACCACGCCCGCCGAGGTCCGCGCCATCGCCGCGCAGGGCAAGCTCGCCGTCGTGCTGGGCGTGGAGAACTCCGAGCTGTTCGGCTGCCGCGAGATCAAGGACGTGCCGCAGTGCACCACCGCGGACGTCGACCGGGGCCTGGACGAGCTGCAGTCGCTCGGGATCAGCGGCGTCTACCCGATCCACAAGTTCGACAACGCGTTCGGCGGCACCCGCTTCGACCACGGCCTCACCGGCGCCGTGCTGAACGTCGCCAACCTGGCCTCCACCGGGCACTGGTGGACCGCGACCAGCTGCACCGGCCCGTCCGACAACGAGCAGGCGCTGGTCAGCGACGAGATCGCCGAGGCGCTGGCGCTGGGCGGCTTCAACCTGCCGGCCGGCACGATCGCCCCGGTCTACCCGAGCGGACCGATCTGCAACACCCGCGGGCTCACCACGCTCGGCGCGTACCTGGTCAAGCGGCTCATCGAGCGCGGCATGATCATTCACATCGACCACATGGGAGTGAAGGCCGCCGCCGCCACCCTCGACCTCGCCGAGCGGGCCGGCTACCCCGGCGTGGTGTCGGTGCACACCTGGGCCGACCGGGCGATCGTCGACCGGGTGCTCAAACTCGGCGGCTTCGTGGCCTCCTACGCGTACGCCGCGGCCGACGCCGGCAACGGCGAACCCGACTTCCTCAGCGAATGGCGGGCCAACCGGGCCCTGCCCAACGGCGGCAAAATCACCGGGTACGGCTTCGGCAGCGACGTGAACGGCTTCGCCCCGCAGGCGCCGCCCCGCCGGAACGCCGCGACCAGCCCGCTCACCTATCCGTTCACCGCCCTCAACGGCACCACGGTCGCCCGGCAGTCCTTCGGCAGCCGCACCTTCGACCTCAACACCGACGGCGTGGCCCAGTACGGCCTGTACGCCGACTGGGTGCAGGACCTCGTCGACCAGGCCGGCCCGGACGGACCGCTGCTGCGCCGCCAGCTGATGAGCAGCGCCGAGGCGTACACCGCGATGTGGGAGAAAGCCCGATCCTGACCTGTCCCGACCGGGTTCTTGAGGGTTTGTGGCATAACTCTCTGTAACCACGATAATGGGCAATACCTCGCTATAGTGGGATACGTCCGAAACGCCCCCACCACCCCCTAGGACGTGATCCCCCTTGTCGTTCTCCTCGCTCACCGCCACGACCGTCAGTGACACCTACCGCGACCTGGCGCCGATGATCACCCGCCAGCGCCTGGTCGTCGAGGGATACCCGACGTTCGTGATCACCGACGAGCACATCAAGGACTACCTCAGCAAGGTGTCCGTGGTGACCGACATGGTGACGCTGATCGAGCCGGTCACGCACATCAGCGACCTGTACGGCTGGGCCGGCTGGATCCACTGGGAGACCTCCGGCGCCCACTTCTACTCGTGGGAGCGGCCGGTCTCGTTCTTCAGCGTCGACATCTACACCTGCAAGGCGTTCGACCCGGCCAAGGTCGTCGAGTTCACCGAGCAGTACTTCCGGACCACCGAGATCGTCGCGAAGGAGTTCTGAGCGTGCGGTACGACCTCGACGACGAGACCGTACGCCGGTTGACCGCCGAGGCCCTCGTCCGGCACCCCGAACTGACCGGCCGCTTCGTCGGCCTGGCGCTCGGCGCCGGTGACCCGCTGGCCGACGTGGCTCGCACCGTCGAGCGGCAGGTCTTCGAGGGCGCCTTCGGCAACGACACCGCCACGATGGTGGCCGAGTACGCGGCGTACGAGGAGCGGAGCCTGTTCTTCCTGGTGATCGACCGGGGGACCGGGGTGCCGGCGGCCGCCGGCCGAGCCATCGACGGCGGCGGCAAGACGCTCGACGAGGCGCCGCGCTGCATCGGCCGCGAGCTGGACGCGATCGTCGGCGCGCACGGCATGCAGGACGGCCGGATCTGGGACTTCGCCACCCTGGCGGTGCTCCCGGAGTATCGCGGGCGATCCGGGGTCGCGGTCAGCACGATGCTGTACCGCACCTTCATCAACGCCGGCCGGCGCGCCGAGGTGCGGCACGTCGTCTGCATGCTCGACCACCGGGCACACCGCAACCTGGTGCTGCTCGGCGCGCCGTTCGTGCCGCTCGCCGGTTCGGACCCGTTCGAATACCTGGGTTCACCGTCGACCCGGGCCCTGTACGTGCCGTTCGGCGACCTGGCGCCGTCGATCGGGCGGCAGGGCGTGCAGCTGCGCCGGCCCGGCGGCTCGTTCACCGGGGAGATCCGGCACCGGGGCCTGCGCCGGCTGATGACCCGCGGGGTCGCGTCCCGGGTCTCCACCGCCGTCGCCTCCGGCCGCGGCCTGGACCAGCACATCGACCTGCCGGGCCTGGAACGCCGCCGGGCAAGCCGGCGGGCCGCCGGCCTGGACCGGCGGCGCGGCCTGGACCGGCGGCGCGCGAACGTCGCCTACCTGGGCGGCCCGGACCGGCGGCGGGCGAACGTGCCCGGCGGCGCCGACCGGCGGGCGGATGCCGCGTCCGCGGCCGGCGCGGACCGGCGGGCGGCTGTCGCGTCCCGGGTCGCCGTGGACCGGCGCGGCGCCGCCGCGCGGGCCGGCCGCAAGCGCCGGTTCGGCCGGGGCTGACCGGTCCCCGTCTCAGCCGTCCGCGGCGGCTGAGCCGGGGGCCCGCAGCCGGGCCAGCCCGTCCAGCAGCAGGTCGAGGGTGAACTCGAACTCGACCTGGCTGTCGCACCACCCGAGCGTGGGGTCGCCGGCGGCGTGCACCTCGGCCGCCACCATGGCGGCCAGGTGCGGCAGGGCGTCGGCCATCGCGGCCAGCTCGGCGCCGGCCAGCTCGGCGCCGGCCAGCTCGGCGCCGGCCGGCCCGCCGCCGGCCGGGGCCGGGCTGAACACCTCCTGGGCGAAGCCGAGCGGCAGGCTGCCGAACGCGTGCAACGCCCGGTGGGCGAGACGGTACGAGAACCCGGCGCCGACCAGCGTGGCAAGGATGCCGTCGTAGTAGACGTACACGGCGGCCGGGGCGGTGTGGCGGGTGGCCAGTAGGGCGGGTGCCCACGGGTGGCGCAGCATGACCTGGCGAGCCGCCAGGAACTGCCGGCGCAGCCGGGCCTGCCAGACGTCGTCGCCGCCGGGGCCGGCCGCCCGGACGATCTCGTCGAGCACGGTTTCCAGCACGCCGTCGAGGAGGGCCTCCTTGTCGGGCAGGTGGTAGTAGAGCGACATCGCCTCGACCTGCAGGTCGGCGGCCAGGCGGCGCATCGTCAACGCCGGGACCCCGTGCGCGTCGACCAGCGCCACCGCCGCGGCCAGCACGCGTTCGCGGCTGAGCGGCGTGCGGGACGTCCTCGCTGTCACCCGTGCTCCCTTCCCGTCGTCGAACCTTACTTCGTACGGGCGGGCAGCGATCGACGGTCGCTTGCATCGGCATGTAACACTCTGGGCCACACGGGGGATCTTGGAGCGCGAGTTGAATCGTCGTACGGTCATGCGGGCGGCCCTCCTGGCCACGGGCGGTGCCGCCTTCGGGGCGCTGGGTGCCACCGAGGTGCCTCGGCTGTTCGGCTGGGATCGGCCGCCGCTGAGCGGGGGATACGCGTCCGCCGCGGACACCCCCGAGGCGGTGCGTTCGGCGGGCATCTCGGTGCGTTACTACGTGGAGACCAGCGAGCCGGTGGTGGCGTTCACCTTCGACGACGGGCCCGGCCCGCAATGGACGCCGATGGTGCTCGACGCGCTCGACCAGCACGCCATCCCGGCCACCTTCTTCATGGTGGGCCGCAACCTGGAGGCGCACGCCGACCTCGTACGCAATCGGATGGCCCGGCACGAGGTGGGCAACCACTCCTGGTCGCACGACGACCTCGCCACGCTCGACCGGTTCGGGGTGGAGACCGAACTCTCCCGCACCCACGAGCAGATCAAGAAGGTCTTCGGCCGGACGCCGACGTTGATGCGCCCGCCCTACGGCCACCTCGGCGGCTCCACAGTGCTGACCGCCGACATCTTCGACTACGACATCGTGCTCTGGTCGCACCTGATGCGCGAGCTCTACTTCCAGGACAACCCCGACGGGCAGGTGCGGGACATCGTCGACAACGTACGCCCGGGGTCGATCATCCTCGCGCACGACGTCGGCAAGCCGCACCGGCTCGTGGCGCTGCGCCGGCTCGGCGACATGTTCGCCGGGCTGAAGGCGCGCGGCTTCCGCTTCGCCACCGTGTCGGAACTGGTCGCCCTGCAGTCCAAACCGGCGCCGGGAACGCCACACTGATCTCACCTTAGACATTCATTAAGGTGAATTGTGCTTGTGGGAGCGCGCCCATACGATCGGGCGCCGAGTGCGCTTTTCGCCGCCGGGTCGTCCCGGCGCCGCGCACCGCGACCCGCCGCCGGGCCACAAGCAGCGTCCCCCGAGGCGCACCGTCACGGCGAGGTCGCCACTCGACCTTGTCCATGACAGGAGATCCCCAGCATGCAACGACTCCGGGCCGCGCTGATCGCGGCCGGCGGGGCGATGGCAGTGGCTGCCGCGACCGTCGCGACGGCGGTGGCACAGGCCGCCGCGGCCGGCTGTACGGTCGACTACACGATCGGCAACCAGTGGACCACCGGCTTCACGGCCCGCGTGGTGATCACCAATCTCGGCGACCCGAGCACCGGCTGGACGCTGGGCTGGACCTACCCGGCCGGGCAGCGGGTGACCCAGGCGTGGGGCGCGTCGGCCACCCAGAGCGGCAGCGCCGTGACCGCGACGAACGCGGCGTGGAACGCGACGCTCGGCACGAACGGCACGGCCTCGTTCGGATTGCTCGGCACGTCCGGCGCCAGTAACCCCGTGCCTTCCGGGTTCACGTTCAACGGCGTCGCCTGCACCGGGCGGGTCGCCGCCACTCCCAGCGCGCCGTCCGCAACCCCCTCCCCGTCCCCGTCCGTCTCGATTCCCCCCTCCTCGGCGCCGCCGCCGTCCACCACCGACTGCGCCCGCCCACCCTCGGCGTCGCCGGCGGTGAACGTCACCGAGGTCAACGTTGGTGTGCCGGTCACCGGTTACGGCCGCGAGGGCGACACCGAGCCGCTGCCGATGGCGATCGCGGCCACCCCGGCGGGCGGCTCGTGGCTCGCCTGGCGGGGCACCGACAGCCGGGTCTACCTCGGCAAGCTCGGCTGCGACGACCGGCTGCTCGGCACACCCACCAGCTTCGAGGGGATCGACCTGCAGGACGTCCAGGCGGACAGCACCGGCGGTGTCCTGCTCCTCACCCGGCGCGGCGAATGCCACGACGGCCCGCTCTGCGGCGGCGAATCCAGCCCGTGCAACACCATGCACATGATCCGGTTCGACAACTCCGGCAACCTGGTCTGGGAGCGGCAGGTCACCAACCTCAGCGAGAGCCGCGGCGGCTACGACAACGGCGCCCGGTTCGTCTGGTGGTACCAGCACCACGGCCGCCTCGCCTCCGACGGGAGCAACTACGCCGCGTACTTCGGCGTGGCCATCACGGTCCAGAACGGCAACTGCGTCGACATCCACGAGGGCGACCGCATGCAGATCGTCGACGCGGCCGGCGCCCTGGTCACCGGGCATCGCGACAGCTTCGAGGTGGGCTGCAGCCACGCCTGGACGTCGAGAATCGCGTGGGATCCACGGACCAGCCGTTTCGTGATGGTCTGCGCCACCGACAACGCTTGCCGGATAGCCCAACCCAACCCCTACCGTACGGTCGCCGCCGGCACCTGCGACGGCACACTCTTCGGCGGTGATCTCGTGCTGTCCAGCACGCCCGGCTACTGGACGGCGTGGAGCCAGGGCGGCCAGGCGCGCCTGGACCACCTCACCACCGGAGCGGCCGACCACACCGTGCGCACCGACGCCGCATCGAGCCATCCGCACCTGGTCGGCTACGGCACCGGCCGGATGCTGCTGACCTGGGAGTCGGGCTCCGCGGTGGCCGCGCAGGTCTACGACGCCGGCACCGGCACGACGCTGGGAAGTCAATTCACCATCGGCGTACGGGACCACGACTACCAGGCCTACAAGGCCTACCCGGACGGCAGCGTCGCCTACCCGGCCGCCGGCAGCACCAGCACCTCCATCAAGGTCGCGCGGGTACTGCCCCTAGCCTGACCCACCCGGCGCGGTGGGGCACACGGCCCCACCACGCCGGCCCGATCTCAGATGCGGCGGTTCACCAGGGCGTAGGTCTCGTTGTGCGTCCGGAGGGAGCCGCCGAGCCCGTCGATGGCTGTGCGCAGCGACCGCAGCAGCGCCTCGAGGCGCTCGGGGCCCAGGCGTTGGTGATCACTGATAGTGGCCGCCAGTCCCACCCACTGGTCGGTGCTCACGGTGCGTTCCCACGGGTAGGACCACACCTCGGTCGAGGTGAACGCCTCGCTTCGCGGGAAGGGGTCGGGGCGGGTGGCATGAAACCGTGGCGGGCCCTGCGACGGCCGCCATACCTGCGCGACCTCGGGGGCGTATGTCCGGTAGATCGGCTCGAACGCCTCGACCGCGGTCTCGTCGAGGACCGCGGTGGTCCAGAACCGCGCGATTGTTCCGTCCACCCGCAGGACCTCGGCGGCCTTTGCGACCCCGGCCGCGGGGTGGATCCAGTGCCATGCGTCGCCGCAGGTGATGAGGTCGAAGGCGGACCCGTTCGCGGCCCAGTCCTCGAAGGCGGCGACCCGCACGTCGATGCCGTGCCGCCGGGCGACGCCGGCCATCCGCTCGTCCACCTCGACGCCGAGGACGGACAGGCCACGCCGGGCGAGGGACACGGCGACCCTGCCGGTGCCGCAGCCGACGTCGAGGACCGTTGCCGGCCGCAGGTCGGCCAGATCGTCGATCAGGGCGTCGGGGTAGGCCGGACGGAAGCGGTCGTACTGGTCGGCCACCGAGCCGAACGACCCGGCCCGCCCGCGATCGAGGTGCAGTTCCTCCGGCGTCGGCACGGCCCGGCCCCCGCGCTACGCCGTGACGTCGAGGAGGAAGGCGGCGATCTGCATCGTCACCTCGGGCGCTTTGCCCTCGCCCGGGCACTGGGTGTAGCGGATCAGCTGGTGCCGGGCGACCAGCAGATAGCTGAAGGCGTCGCGGCAGCCGGTCGTGCCGGTCTGCGAGCGGTCGGCCTCCGCCGCGAGCCTCGGGTCCGCGACGAGTTTCTGCAGGCGGGCGGCCTGCGCCGCGGTGAGCCGGCCGGTGCGCCTGGTGGTGCCGCGCCGGTCGCCTCGCCACCACCGGCCGTCCTGGCGCACCTCGATGGTGTCGGCCAGGCCGGCGATGCCGCCGGAGCGCACCAGCGTGACGCCTTCGACCCGGACGCCGGCTGGGCTGGGCGGGCGGGAACTGGGCGGGCGAGGGCTCGGCGAGCTGGGGCCGGCCGAGCTGGGACCGGCCGAGGCGGTACCGGCTGCGGGCGAGCCGGAGGCCGGCTCGGCGGACGCGGCCGGCGACCCGCCACTGGGGGAGGCGGACGGGGTGCCGGCGTCGCAGCCCGCCACCGCGAGCGCCACGAAAGCGACGGCGAGCAACCGCCGGCTCAGCAAGACCATCCCGCCCCCGATCATCGATGCCGGCCGAAAGTATGCGCCGGCATCGATGCTGTCAATGGGCGGGCCGCTACGAGGGTATCGACACGGTCGCGACGGCGCGGGCCGGCTGCGGGGCGGTCTTGGCCGGCCGGACGAACGGCGAGAGCCGGGGGCGCCGCCGGGCGGCCAAATCCTCCACCCAGCCGAGCGCGAGCACCGCGATGGCGAGCAGCCCCATGGCGACCGAGAAGTCGGCCACGTACTGCAGGAACTGCGTCGGGATCCGCCACAGCTTCAGCGGATCGTAGAGGGCCACGGCTATGGTGATGGCGACGTTGTGCCACAGGTAGATGGTCACGGCCCGGTTGTTGACCATCGAGACGAAGCTGTCGGCCGGTTTGGCCCGGGCCAGCCAGTCCATCCGCGGCGACCAGCGCAGCAGCACCAGCACGAAGCCGATCGAGTAGATCGCGTACGCCACCGGCAGGCCGGGCAGGTCGACATGGTTGTCGACCGGGTGCGTGAACGCCCAGCCGAGCGCACCCGCGACGCAGATGACGCCGAGCGCGATGACGACCTGCGGGCGCAGCCGGCGGAGGTCACCCTCGCGGTGGGCCATGCCGAGCACCCAGCACGAGCCGTACGCGAGGACGTTCTGCAGCACCCAGCCGGCGGTCGAGCCGAAGATGTCCGGCTTGGTGGTGAGCAGCAGCAGGCCGACCAGCGGCAGCAGCACGGTCTCGACGTTGAACCGGCGGTAGAGCTTGAGCAGCAGCGGCGACAGCAGCACCAGCCACAGGTAGGTGACCAGGTACCACAGCACGCCGGCGGCCGCGTAGCCGAACTCGCTCGACGGCGGGTCGGCGATCGGGATGAGCCAGAACAGCAGGCGCGGCCAGCTCACGTTCGTCCAGCCGTGGTGGAGCATGACCGGTACGAGGATGAGGCCCATCGCCCAGAGCGCGGGCAGCAGTCGGCGTACCCGGTTCTTCACGGCGCCGACCGCGCTGCGGTCCAGCGACTTGACCATCAGTGAGCCGCCCAGCGCGAACATCACGCCCATCGAGGGGAAAACCAGCTCGAGGGCGGCGAACGGGAACGCGTGGTACAGGACGACACGGATCATGGCTAGCGCACGCAAGGTGTCGAAATACCTATCACGCACTGTCATCACAACCGCCTCACCTGCTCGAAACCGCAGGGAGAGCCCGCTGCGCAGAGACCGACGGTAGTGGGCGAAGGGTGCGAATCACAACTGGCGTACGGCTGAATCACAGTTCGTCCGTTAGGCGCCCGGTGCCTCGCGGTTGAGCATCTCGGGGTGTTGGCCGAGGAACTCCGGCAGCTTGTCGGCCGCGGTCGCCTCGAACATCTCCCTGGTGTCGTCCGAGACGCCTTCCCCGTCACCTGCGGAGGAACGCGCGTACGTGCCGCCGTTGGTCTTGATCGAGATCAGGTCGGCGGCCGCGAGCCCCTTGAGCCCGAAGATGAAGTCTTCGACTTTCACGCCGTGGGTGTCCATGTTCAGCGAGGAGCCCGCGGCGGACATGATCTTGGCGACCTTGCTGGGGTTGGTCAGGATGCCCTTGCTGGAGGCCTTCTTGGCCATCGCGCGCAGCAGGAGTTGCTGGTGGCGCTGGCGGTCGTAGTCGCCGTTGGTCGAGTGGCGCAGCCGGGAGAACTCCAGCGCCTCCCAGGGCTCCATCTGCCGGCAGCCCTTGCGGAACCACAGGGCGTTGCGCGGCGGCGATTTCGGGTCGGCGCCGTGCGCGTACTCGACCTTGCCGTTGTTGACGACGTAGTGGCTGGACCACATGTCCTTGTCGACGCACAGGCGCAGGCCGCCCATCGCCTCGATGATGCCCTTGAACCCGTTGAAGTCGATCACCATGACGCCGTCGAACTTGATGCCGGTCAGCTGGTTGACGGCCTTGGTGGCGAGCTTGGCCCCGCCGGCCCAGCCGCGGCCGTTCATCGCGCCGAACATGTACGCGGCGTTGATCTTGGTGGTTTCGCCCCGGAAGCCCATCGACTCGTCGGCGGGGATCCGGGCGACCATGTCCCGCGGAATCGAGATCATGTACGCCTGGTCGTGCGACTTCGTGATGTGCAGGATGAGCATCGTGTCGGAGCGGGAGGGCTTGCCCGCCTCCGCCCAGCCCGGCCGGGTGTCCAGGCCGAGCATCAGCAGGTTCATCGCGCCGTCGGGCAGTTTGCCCTTTTCCGCGGTGGTGCCGCCGACCGCCTTGTCGTCGAGCACGCTGGTGGTGGTCTGGATGTTGCCGGTCAGCTTGTTCAGGAAGTATCGCGCGGTGACGATGCCGCCGACGCTGACCAGGGCCAGCACCACGCCGAACACGGTGAGCACCTTGGTCCACAGCGGCGCCCGGCGGCGTTTCGCCGGCTTCCGGCGGCCATGAGTCTTGCCGGGTGGACCCGCCGGCGGGACACGGCGACCGCCCGGAACGAGGTCACGGTCGGCCTTCGTCACGGTCCCTGCCGGCATGCATCGACTCCTCACTGACACGAGCGTGTTTCAGACCTCACCCGGAGGCCGCCCGCGCCGGGCCAACACCACGGGAAAAGAAATATAGCTTCACGTTGCAAGAGTCAATCCGCCGCAGGGGTCAAAGAGCCCGGGGAAGCGTCGATGTCGACGGGCTGTGATTCGACGGCGACGGTCCGGATTCGGGGCGAATTGCTATTTGCCAAGCTCAATTCGGACCAATTGATTACGCACGAAATCGGCACCCGAAAAACGGCGGGCCCGGAGCGCCGGGAAAGCTTTCCCGGGCCCCGGGCGGGAGCGTGAACAGTGTGCGTACGGCCGGCCGGGCACCCGCCGGATCTCGGTGTGCGCCCGGGCCGGGAATCAGATGCCGGCGACCGACCGGATCCAGTCGCGGTTGTAGGCGACGCTGCCGTAGTACTGGCGGCTCTGACCGTCGGCAGTGGACGCCACGCCCACCTGGGCGCCGTTGTAGACCTGCGGGCCGCCGGAGTCGCCGCGCCACGCGTTGCCGCTGATCGCGGTACTGCCGATCGCCCGGCCGCCGTACGCGTCGGTCTGGTTCGTCGAGGTCACCCGCACGGTGGCGGTCTTCAGCACGGTGGACGCGCTGCAGCCGGTGTAGCAGGTCATGCCCCAGCCGTAGATCGAGTTCGTCGAGTTGACCGGCGGGTAGGAACTGGACAACGGCATGTACGTGGTGCTGACCGGGCTGCCCAGCCGCATCAGCGCGAGGTCGTTGCGGGTGGTGGTGGCGGAGACCGTCCGGGTGGTACCGCCCGACGTGCGGTTGACGCTGCCGACCCGCACCGACATCGTGCCGGTGATGCAGTGCCGCGCGGTGAGCACGAAATCGGCCGAGATGATGGTGCCGGAGCAGGTGAAACTGCCGTTGCTGAAGACGGCCGCGGCCCACGGCGCGGACGAGACCGTGCTGCCGTCGATGATGTTGGTGGTGTCGCCGGGGCCCGGGCCGGCGGCGGCCGCCCCGGACGGGACGGCGAGCGCGCTGGTCAGGACGGTGGCCAGGGAGGCGAGGACGAGGCGGATGCGCACTCCGGGTTCCTTCCAGGTTCGTCGACGCGGGCCCGGCGCGGCGGGGTCGCCGCGCGGGACACGCGCATCGAGGCTTGTCGAAGAAAGTACGGCCGGGCCGCCCCTTCCTCCAGAACTCACTTGCCACCTATCACCGTGTGATGGCCACCCGCGGAAAACCGTTTGCCGCACCGCCGGGACTCGGCGACGATCGTGCCCATGACGTTCTGACGAACCACCCCGAGCCCCATGCCCTTTCTCCTTGGAAGAGAACGTCTTTGTCTCAGCACGCCACTTCGGCGACCGTCACCGTGTTCGCCTCCCCGGGCAGCTGGATCGAATCCACCGCCGTCGCGCAATGCCACCAGGTGGCCGCGCTCACCGGCATGATCCACGTCGCCGGCATGCCCGACCTGCACCCCGGCAAGGGCGCCCCGATCGGCGCCGCCATGACCTCCACCGTGCTCTACCCGTTCCTGGTCGGCTCGGACATCGGCTGCGGCATCGCGGTGTTCCCGATCAAGCTCAAGCGGCCCGTCCCCGAGAAGCTGGCCGCCCGGTTCCCCGACCTCGACCGGCCGCCCGGCCCGGACGACCCGGCCTGGGACGCGCTGCCCGCCGCGGTTCCCGGCGGGCAGACCGAGGGCCTCGGTACGGTCGGCCGGGGCAACCACTTCGTCGAGCTGGCCCGCGTCGGCGACGTCCTCGACCCGGATCGGGCGGGCCGGCTCGCGCTGGCCGCCGGCGACCTGGTGCTCATCGTGCACAGCGGGTCCCGCGGGCTGGGCGAGCGCATCCTGCGGCAGCACACCGAGGTGCACGGCGCCGGGCCGGCCGCCGATCCGGCGGCCTACCTGGCCGCGCACGACGACGCCGTCCGGTGGGGGTCGCTCAACCGGAGGCTGATGGCCGCGCGGGTCGCCCACGCGCTGGGCGCCGCGGCCACCGAACCGGTCGTCGACGTGTGCCACAACCTGGTCGAGATCCGCGACGGTGCCTACCTGCACCGCAAGGGTGCCGCGCCGGGCGACGGCCGGGAGGTGCTGGTGGCCGGCACCCGGGGCACCCCGTCGTACCTGGTGGCGACGCACGCCGGGGCGGACGCCGGGTTCTCCGTCGCGCACGGCGCGGGCCGCAAGATGTCGCGCGCCGACGCCCTGCGCCGGGGCAAGGCCAAGCACACGGTCGACGAGCTGCGGCGTACGCCGGTGGGGTCGTGGGTGGTCTGCGGCGACCGGCAGTTGCTCTTCGAGGAGGCGCCGACGGCGTACAAGCGCATCGAGCAGGTGATCGGTGACCTGGTCACGCACGGGCTGGCCACGCCGATCGCGACCACCATCCCGCTGGTCACCTACAAGACGGCGGACGTCGGGTCGGAGCCGCGGCGCCGGTCCCACGGACGGCCCGGGGCCCAGCAGGGGCGATCGTGACGGTGCACCTTTTCCTGTCCGCCGGCCGCGGGCCGCAACGCCCGTAGCCGGCATGGGCCTGCCCCGCCGGTGGGAGACGGGGCAGGCCCTGCCTCGTCTCATACCCTCGCACCGGCCGGACAAACGCCCCTCGGGCGGCCTCAGCCGAGTTCGGCCGCCTTGACGCTGTCGAGTTCCTGCAGCTGCTGGGTCAGGTGGCTCTCCAGCGCGGACTGGTAGCCCTGCGCGAGTGCCCCCAGCCGGTCGATCTCCTCCAGCAGGGCGGCCCGCTTGGCGCCCAGGCTGGTCATCGCGTCGCTGTGGTTGCGCCGGGCGTCGCCCTCGATGCTGCCGGCCGTCAGCCGCGCCTCGCTGGTGATCTGCTCCGACTTGGTGCGGGCGGCGGCGAGCAGCGCCTCCGACTCCTGGCGGGCGTCGCGCATGTGCTCGTCGGCGGTGCGCTGGGCCATCATCAACACGGGGGAGTTACGTTCGTCACTGTCGACCGGTCGCGGGCCGGCGACGGCCGCGTTGCGGGCGCGTTCGAGCTGGGCCTGCATCCCGCGCGCGTTCTGCTCGGCCCGGTCGCGGGCCTCCTGCAGGTGGTTGAGCTGGGCGATCGCGTCGGCCAGCTCGGCGTTCAGCGCGGCCGAGGCGGGCGCCGGGCCGGGGCCCGGGCCGCCGCCCCGCATCATCTGCTCCTGCAGGGCCTGGTTTTCCTCCAGGAGCCGGATCAGCTCCTGCTCAACCTCGTCGAGGAACGCGTCGACGTCCTCCTCGTCGTAGCCCCGCTTGCCGATCGGCGGCTTCTTGAAGGCCATGTTGTGGATGTCGGCTGGGGTCAGCGGCATGGTGCTCCTCGACTAGCGGCGGCTGCGGCGAGGAGAATCCTACGCGGCCACGCCGGGCGGACCGATCATGCGGAGCCCGCCCCCGGATCGGGCTCGGCCATCTTACGGTGCATCTTCGCCTTCGCGCTGTCCGGTAGGAGCTTGTTCGCGACGCCCTGCATCTTGGTCTTGGCCGACCCGGCCACCGCCTTGGCCTTCTCCTTCCGCAGCGCCTCGAAGCCCTGCTTCGCGACCAGCGCCGGGTCGTCCTTGGGCCCGGCGCCGACCCGGGTGCCGGTCATCTCGGCGCGCTCGAAGAAGTTCGTGTCGGTCGGCCCCGGCATCAGCGCGGTGACCGTCACCCCGGTGTCCGTCAGCTCCTCGCGCAAGGCCTCGGCGAAGGACTGCACGAACGACTTCGACGCGTTGTAGACGGCCTGGTACGCGCCGGGCATGGTGGCCGCGATCGACGAGGTGAACAGCACCCCGCCGGCGTCGCGCGCGACCATCCCGGGGCAGCACCAGCTTGGCCAGGTGCACGGTGGACACCACGTTCACCTGGATCACGTTCAGCTCGTCCGCCCAGCCGGTCTCGCGGACGAAGTCCCCGCCGATGCCGCGGCCCGCGTTGAGCACCAGCGCGTCGACCTCCCGCCCGGACCGGACGATCGCCTCGTGCAGCCGCTCCACCCCGTCCGGGGTGGCCAGGTCGGCCCGGACGTCGATGACCTGGTTGACGCCGTCGCGCCGCAACCCGGCGGCGGCCGGCCCGATGCCTTCGTCCTCGGCGGCGACCAGCAGGTCGTACCCGTCGCCCGGCGAACTGCTTGGCCAGCTCGAACCCGATACCGCTGGACGCGCCGGTGACCACGGCGAACTGGTTGGTGCTCGGTGTCGTCATGGCGCCCGGGTACCCGCCGGCTCGGCGGATAACCCTGCGAACTCACGGACCGGGGCGGCGCAACGGGATCGGGTTGTCGTCCGGCAGAGCCTGCCAGGCGCGGTCGGTCAGCGGCGCCAGCAGGCCGGCGCATCGTTCGGTGCGCGCGTCGCCCAGCTGCCGCCACGGGGCCGCCGCGAGGCCGTCGGTGAGCGCCTCGACCTCGGCGTACGCGTCCCGTCCCGCGGCCGTGGCCGCGCCCTCGGCGGTGAGCCACCCGCGCTGCTCCAGCCGCCGCGCGGCGGCCTGCCACTGCTCGTCGGTCCAACCCCGGGCCGGCTGGGTCACCGCGCGCAGCCCGCCACGGTCGACGCCCACCCGCCACACCAGCGACTCGCAGCCGTCCACCCCGGCGGTGAGCAGCGCGGCGACGTGCCCGTCGCCGCGGTGCTCGCGCAGGATCGTGGCCGCGTGCCAGAGCCGGCCGATCGGGTCCGGCGGCCAGGGCAGGTCGGCGTGCGCCGCGGCCAGCACCCGCCCCGGCAGGTCCACCGCCCGCGCCGCCTCCTCCAGCAGCCCGGCGGCGTCGGCCACGGTGTCGGCCGGCAGGCCGGCGAACAGCTCGGTCAGTGCCGCGGTCGCCCCGGCGGTCCGGGCGGCGACCGCCCGCGGCGGCGCGATCCGTGACCACACGTCCGGCAACGCCCGGGACACCATCGCCGGCGCGAAGCCGAAGAACGCGGCTGTGACCGGCCCCGGCCCGACCGCGCCGAGCGCCGCGGCCCGCCCGGCGAAGTAGCGCCGCCAGAAGCCGGTCAGCCCCGCCGCCTCGAAGGCCGCGGCGGCCTGCGGCGTGAAATAGGTGACGGCGTGCAGGGGCTCGAAAAGTGACCACAGGCGACGTGCGGTCGACGGCAAAGTCATGGCCGTAGCCAAACGAGCCGCCCGGCCCCGGTCAAGGTCCAGGACGGATCGGGTGGCCCAGGTTCAGGCCGGCGTGCCGGTGGCCGGCTGGAACGCCCACTCCACGGTGACGGTCACCGCCAGCTCCTGCCGGCCGGGTTCGATCGGGACCACGGCGTCCGCCGCGGCCAACATGTCGTACGCCCGCGGTTCCCGATAGCCGGGCGTCTCCTCGCTAACCCGGACGACCCGGCCGAGCGGCCGGCGTGCCTCCCGGGCGTACAACTCGGCCTTTTCCCGAGCGTCGGCGAACGCCTTCCGGCGTGCCTCGGCGAGCAGTGCGGCGTCGTTCTCGATCGCGAACGACACGCCGTTCAGCCGTGCCGCGTCGCCGCCCGCCGCGACGGCGGCCGAGATGATCGCCCCGGCCTGCGGGAGGTTCCGGATCTTCGCGCTGAGGCCCTGGCTCACGGCATAGCCGATGATCTCCTGCTTGTCGTTCTGTCGCGGGCTGATGCCGACGTCCGACGTCTGCAGGTCGGCCCTGGCCGTGCCGGCCCGGACGAGCGCATCGCGCATCCGGGCGGCCGCCGTGCCGGCGCGCTCCAGGGCTTCGCCGACCGTGCCGGCGACGGCCTCCACACCGAAGTTCGCGGCGAGGGTGTCCGGCTCACCGGACACCCGTCCCGTCCCGGTGACCACCACGCCGTCCCGTGGCCGCTCGGCGGGCGAGGACGTCACGGCGGCGTGGGCCGGGCGGCCGCCGATCGGCCAGGACGAGGGCGCCACGAGGGTGGCCAGGACGACGAGCGCGGGCACCGCAAGGCGTGACCGATTCATTTTCCCACCTTCAAGGTATGTTTTACCCAGTTAAAGGCGATCAAACCCGGCAGACAGGATATTCCAGTGCATTTACCCCGATGGGGCGAAGGTCACCAGTCGTGCAGGGTGCCGTCCGGCAGGCGATTCACCGGCAGGGACGCCGGGCGGTACGGATACCGCGCGGCCAGCTCCTCGTCGATGTCCACGCCGAGGCCGGGCTGCTCGGCGGGATGCAGGTAGCCGTCCGCGAAGTGGTAGCCGTGCGGGAACACCTGGTCGGTCTCCGGCGTGTGCGGCATGTGCTCCTGCAGGCCGAAGTTGGGGATGGCCAGGTCGAGGTGCAGGGCGGCGGCCAGGCACACCGGCGACAGGTCGGTGGCGCCGTGCGATCCGCTGCGTACCTGGTGCAGCGCGGCCAGGTCGAAGATGCGGCGCAGGTGGGTGAGGCCGCCGGCGTGCACCACCGAGCAGCGGACGTAGTCGATGAGCTGTTCGCGGATCAGCTGCTCGCAGTCCCAGATCGTGGTGAACACCTCGCCGACCGCGAGCGGCGTGGTGGTGTGCCGGCGGATCAGCCGGTACGCGGCGGGCAGCTCGGCCGGGACCGGGTCCTCGAGCCAGGTCAGCGCGTACGGCTCCAGGCTCTTGCCGAGCCGGGCCGCCTCGATCGGGGTGAGCCGGTGGTGCGCGTCGTGCAGCAGGCGCAGCGTGGGGCCGAACTCGTCGCGGACCCGGGCGAACACCGACGGCAGGTACGCGAGGTAGTGCTCGGTGGACCACTCGGCCTCGGCGGGGATCGCCGCGGAGGCCGGCTCGTACCGGGCGCCGGCGCTCACCCCGTACGTCGTGGTGAGTCCGGGGATCCCGGCCTGCACCCGGACCGCGCGGTAGCCCTGGTCGACCAGCCCGGCGACGGCCACCAGGATCTCGTCGACGCCGACGGCGTTCGCGTGGCCGTACACCGTGACGCCCTCCCGGGACCGGCCGCCCAGCAGCTGGTACACCGGAAGCCCGGCCACCTTGCCCTTGATGTCCCACAGCGCGGTGTCCACCGCGGCGATCGCGGTCATCGTGATCGGCCCGCGCCGCCAGTAGGCGCCCTTGTAGAGGTACTGCCAGGTGTCCTCGATGCGGGCCGGGTCGCGGCCGGCCAGCACCGGGACGACATGCTCGCTGAGGTAGGCGGCGACGGCCAGTTCCCGGCCGTTCAGCGTGGCGTCGCCGACCCCGGTCACCCCCTCGTCCGTGACGATCTTGAGGGTGACGAAGTTGCGGCCCGGGCAGGTGACGATCACCCGGGCCTCGGCGATCTTCACTCGACGTCCTCCTTGACCCGGGCGACCAGCTGGGTCGGGTTGACGAAGCGCAGCGCGATCACCAGCAGCACCAGCATCATCGACGTGTAGACCACGGCCATCGCGTCGACCGACTGCTGTGCCCGGATGCCGGCCGCGGACATCGTGTAGTACAGCGCGACCACCAGGGTCTGCGAGTCCGGCCCGGCGGTCAGGAAGGTCAGCTCGAACATGCCGACCGTGCGCACCAGCACGAGGATCGACGCGGCCAGGATGCCGGGCACCAGCAGCGGGGTGAGGATCCGGGCGAAGACCTGCCAGGTGCGTGCCCCGCACATCCGGGCGGCCCGCTCGATGGCCGGGTCGACCTGCTCGATGAACGGGGTCATGGTCAGGATCACGAACGGGATCGACGGGACCAGGTTGGCCAGCACCACGCCGGACAGGTGCCCGGCGAAGCCGTACTTGTAGAGCACGGTCGCCAGCGGGATGCCGTAGGTCATCGGCGGCATCAGGATCGGCAGCAGGAAGACGAGATACAGCACGCGGCGGCCGGGGAAGGCGCGCCGGGCCAGCACGTACGCGGCGGGCACGCCGATCAGCGCGGAGATGCCGACCACCAGCAGGGACACCTCGACCGTCACGGTCAGCACGGCGGGCAGGGTGAACTCGCGCCAGGCCTGCCCGTACCACTGGGTCGTCCCGCTCTGCGGCAGCCAGGTGTCGAACCACCGGCTGCCGAACGAGCTGACCACCACCGAGCCGATCACGCCGGCCAGGTTGACCAGGAAGAACGCCACCACGCCCCAGACGAGCCAGCCGCCCGGTGTGGTGACGATCCGCCGCCGCGCGGTGGCCATCAGCCCTTCCCTCCCGTCGATCCGGTGTAGAGCAGCGAGCGCAGGCCGAGCACGGCGGCCACCACGACCAGCTCGGCGATCCCCATGATCACCGCGATCGCGCCGGCCAGCGCGTAGTCGTAGACCTCGTACGCGGCGTGGTAGGCGGCGATCGAGATCACCCGGGTCTCGCCGGCCGGGTCGCCGACCAGCACCGCGGAGGGGAACACGCTGAACGCCAGCACGAAGGTCAGGCAGAAGGTGGTGGCCAGCCCGGGCGCGAGCAGCGGCAGGGTGATCCGGCGGAACCGCTGCCACCAGCCCGCGCCGAGGGTGGCGGCGGCGCGTTCCAGCGTCGGGTCGATGCCGGACAGATACGACAGGATCAGCAGGAACGCGAACGGGAACCCGGTGATCACCAGCGACAGGAAGACACCCCAGTAGTTGTTGGTGAGCCGCACCGGCGCGTCGGTCAGCCCGGCCGACATCAGCACCCGGTTGAACCACCCGGTCGGGCCCAGGAAGTTGAGCAGGCCCTCGGCGGTCAGCACGGTGCCCAGGGTGATCGGCACGACCAGCACGGTGGTGAGCACCCGCTTGCCGCGGAAGCGACCGCGCATCCGGTACGCGATCGGCACCGACGCCGCCACGTTGAGCAGCGCCGCCGGCAACGCGAGCCGCATCGTGGTCCAGAGGGTGGCGCGCTGGTAGGCGTCGGTGAAGAATTCCCGGTACGCGCCGAGCGCGCCACCCTCGCGCGGCTGGAACGACAACCCCACGCCGTAGGCGAAGGGGTAGACGAACAGCACCAGGACGGCGACCAGGGCGGGCAGCAGGAGCAGCAGGTGCCGGTCGACGCCGCGCTCGGCCAGCCGGTGCCGCAGGGCCGTGCGGGTCACAGCGGAAACACCAGGACCCGGGCCGGATCGGCGACCACAGTGATCTTGTCGCCGGGCGCCGGGCGGTCGGCGGCCCGCAGGTGCAGCCGCCGGCCGTCGTCGGTGCGGGCCTCGACGGCGACCTCGCGACCCTGATACTCCACGACCTCCACGGTCACCGGGACGCCGCCGTCGCCGACCGTGAGATCCTCCGGTCGTACGGCGGCCACCACCTCGTCGCCGGTGCTGAGCGTCCCCACGGCCGTGCCGCTCAGCGTGATACCCGCTCCCTGCACCGTCACCGCGTCGCCGGACACCCGGCCGACCCGCATCGGCAGCAGGTTGCGGTAGCCCATGAAGTCGGCGACGTGCCGGTTGGCCGGCCGGGTGTGCAACTCCTCGGGGGTGCCGGTCTGCTGCACCCGGCCGTCGCGCAGCACGACCAGGCGGTCCGCCATGGACAGCGCCTCCTCCTGGTCGTGGGTCACATAGACGGTGGTGAGCCCGAGCGACTGGTGCAGCCGGCGGATCTCGGTGCGCATCTCCAGCCGCAGCTTGGCGTCCAGGTTGGACAGCGGCTCGTCCATCAGCACCAGCGACGGCTCCAGGACGACGGCCCGGGCGATCGCCACCCGCTGCTGCTGGCCGCCGGAGAGCTGGCCCGGCAGCTTCGCGGCGTGCTCCTCGAGCCGGACCAGCCGGATCGCCTCGTCCGTGCGGCGGCGCACCTCGGCCCGCGGCAGGCGCCGCATCTGCAGCCCGAACGCGACGTTGCGGCGCACCGACAGGTGCGGGAACAGCGCGTAGCTCTGGAACACCATGCCGAACCCGCGCCGTTCCGGCGGCAGCGTGTCCAGTCGCCGGTCGTCCTGCCAGATGCTGCCCCCGGACAGCGGCAGCAGGCCGGCCAGGCAGTTCAGCGCGGTCGACTTGCCGCAGCCGGACGGGCCGAGCAGGGCGATGAACTCGCCCCGCCGGATCGTCAGGGTCAGGCCGGTCAGCGCGTCCTTGCCGGCGAACCGGCGGGTCACGTCGTCCAGCCGCAGCGTCGCGAAGTGCTGGCCGGATCCGGCGGTCACTTCTTCACCTTGGCGCCGCCGACCTCCCGGTCCCACCGGTCGAACGCGGCCACCAGCGACTTGGCGTCCAGCGGCACCTCGAGCGGGTTGTTCGCGATGAGCTGCTCGTACTCGGGCCGGCCGAAGTCGGCGAGGGCCTGCCGGCTCTCGGCCGGGGCCATGCCGAGCGGTACGTCCTTGACCGCCGGCCCGGGGTAGAAGTAGCCCTTGTCGTACGCCTTGGCCTGCTGCTGCGGGGTGAGCATGTCCTTGAGCAGGTTGAGGACGGCGGCCTGCTTGCCGGTGGAGACACCCTTCGGCACGACCGCGTAGTGCGCGTCGGTGACCCAGTGGAAGCCCTGCAGCGTGCCGGTCGCCGCCTCCTTGGGCACGGTGCCGAGCACGCGCGGGTTGATGTCCCAGCCGGTGGTGCTCGCGATGATCTTCGCGGAGCCGTTGGCCAGGTTCTTCATCGTCTCGGACGTGCTGGACGGGTAGAGGGTGATGTATTTGTTCAGCTCGGTCAGGTATGCCCAGGTCTTGTCCCAGCCGTTCACCGGGTCCTTCGGGTCCTTGTCGCCGAGCAGGTAGGGCAGGCCCATCAGCAGGGTGCGGCCGGGGCCGGAGTTGGACGGCCGGGCGTACTGCACCGCGCCGGGGTTGGCCTTGGCGTACGCCAGCAGTTCCGCCGCGGTCTTCGGCGGGTTCGGCACCTTGGCCGGCAGGTATTCGATCAGCGGGCCGGACGGGTAGTAGGTGATCGTGACGCCGTGGTCGCCGGCGAGTTTCTGCATCGCGGCGGCCCCGGGCTGGTAGTCGGCCATGCCGGGTAGCCGGGCGGCGTACGTGGGCAGCAGCGGCAGCCAGAGGTTCTGGTCGATGCCGGCCGCGAGGCCGTCGACGCCGGTCAGCACCAGGTCGATGTCCACCCGGTTGGCGTCCTGTTGTGCCTTGATCTTGCCGACCAGCTCGGGCGCGGTGGCCTTGGAGTAGGTGACCTTGGCGATCTGGTCCTTGTTGCGGCCGGCGAAGTCGTCGATCATGCCCTGGGTCAGCTGCAGGTTGCCGGCCACGTCCAGGATGTTCAGGGTGACCGCCTCGGCGGGTTTCTCCGGCACCGGGCCGGCGGTGGTCCCGCTGCCGCCGGGCTTGTCCGGCGCGCCGCAGCCGGCCAGCAGGATCAGGGCGGCGACGGCGATGAATGGCCTTCTCATGATCGGATGTCCCTTCTGGCGGCAGGGGGGCCGGTCGAGCCCCGCACCATGAGCTGGACGGGCAGTTCGCGGCGGACCGCGCCGGGGCGGTCCGGCTGCTGGAGCACGGCGAGGAGCAGGTCCACGCCGGCCCGGCCGGCCTGCTCCTTGGGCAGGGCGACGGTGGTGAGCGGGGGATGGACCATCGCGGCGGGCGCGATGTCGTCGAAGCCGAGCACGCTGATCTCGCCGGGCACCGCGACGCCGCGGGCCGTGAACCGGTGCAGCAGGCCGAGGGCGACCAGGTCGTTGTAGGCGATCACCGCGCTGACCGCGGCGGCGAGGACCTGGTCGGCGGCGGCCACCCCGCCCTCGAACTGCGGCCGGACGTTGCCGATCTCGACCAGCTCCGCGCCGGCCGCGGCGGCGACGGCGCGCAACGAGCGCAGCCGCTCGCGGTTGGCCCACGAGGTGCGCGGCCCGGCGACATACCCGATGCGCCGGTGCCCCAGCGCGGTGAGGTGGCTGACCGCCTGGCGCATGCCGTCCAGGAACGCCGCGGTCACCGCCGGCACCCGGGCGATCCGGCGGTTGACCAGGACGATCGGCGTGTCGCCGAGGAGCGTACGCAACTCGTCGTCGGACATCCGCGGCGAGCACAGCAGGACGCCGTCGACCTGCTTGGCGAGCTTGCGCACGAGGCCGATCTCGGCCGCCGAGTCCTCGTCGCTGTCGGCGAGGAAAACCGCGTAATCGGCCTCGTGCGCGCGGGCCTGCACCCCCTTGACCACGCTCGGGAAGAACGGGTTGCCCAGGTCGGGCACGAGCAGCCCGAGGTTGCCGGTGCGCCCGGTGATCAGCCCGCGGGCGGCCCGGTTGGGGTGGTAGCCGAGGCTGGCCGCCGTGCGCCGGACCCGGTCGCGGGTGGCCGGATGGACCAGGCCGGGCATGGTGAGGGCGCGGGTCACGGTCGAGGCGGAGACACCGGCCGCGCGGGCCACGTCCTTGATAGTCACCGCCATGCCGGCCAGTCTGAAATCCCTTTCCAGGCCGCGTCAAGGCATTGACGCTGCCCAATTAAGATCGTGGAATAAAAAATGACGTTGATCAATGAAAACGTTGGCGATCTCTAGTGCACCTTTTTCAACCTGGCTTCGGCCTGAGGAGCCGGCTGCGTTGTCCGGCGTCGGGCGGTGCCGCCCTGGCCACGTTGAAAAAAGTTCATCGGCCGAGGCGCTGGTAGCGGCGGACCGCGAGCGGCGCGAAGACCGCGATGAGCAGCACCGGCCAGGCGATCGCCAGCGGCACCGCGTGCCCGGCCGCCCACGAGTCGCCGCCCGTTCCCGGATTGCCGAACAGCTCCCGGGCCGCCGCCACGGTCGCCGAGATCGGATTCCACTGCGACACCGCGCCCACCCAGGCGGGCATCAGATCCGGAGCCACGAAGACGTTGGACAGCGCGGTGAGCGGGAAGGCCAGCGGGAAGACGATCACCGAGACGGTGTCCGGGTCGGCGACCACACTGCCCAGGAAGATGCCGACCCAGGTCAGTGCCAGCCGCAGCAACAGGACCAGGGCCACGGCGAGCAGCGCGTTGCCCACGCCGCGATGCCACTGCCAGCCCACCAGCAGGCCGCAGACCAGCAGGACGGACATCTCCAGCAGGGCGCGGAACAGGTCGGCGGTGCCGCGGCCGAGCAGCAGCGCGGAACGGGCCGTGGGCATCGACCGGAACCGGTCGACCACGCCGAGGCCGATGTCCTGGGCCACCGCCGTGGCGGTGGCGCCCAAGCCGTACAGCTGGGTCATCACGAAGACGCCGGGCAGCAGGAACTCGCGGTATCCGGTGCCGGGAACGGCCATGCCGCTGCCGAACACATAGCCGAAGACCAGCACGAACATGATCGGCAGGGTGAAGTAGATGACGATCTGCTCGGGGGAGCGCAGCACACGCCGCAGGCAGCGGGTGGTCATCACCCAGCCGTCGGCGATCGCGGTCATGGGGTGCCCTCCCGCCCGGTCAGGTGCAGGAACGCCTCGTCCAGGGTGGGCCGGCGGATGCCGATGTCGTCGACCGCGAACCCCTCGGCGGCCAGCGCCCCGACGACGGCGGTCAGCGCGGCCACCGGGTCGGCGACCGCCACCCGCAGCCGGCGGGTGTCCGGGTCGGCGTCCGCGGCGGTGCCGGTCACCCGCCCCACCACGGCGGCGGCGCCGTTCGGCCCGAGCAGCCCGCACACCGTGCCGGCCGGCACGCCGAGATGGAAGTCGTCGAGGGCCGGTACGCCCCGATAGGTCTTGCGCAGCCCGTCGGCCGCGATCGCAGTCGTCATGCGCGGAGCGTGCCGGGCCGCGCTGACGGGGCGCGCACCGATCGCTGACGGCGGCCGCCAACGGTCTCAGCAGCCGGTGCCGCCGGTCAGCTGTCCCTTGCGCAGGACGACGTCCGTGCCGCTCAACGCGATCCGCAGCCCGTCGGGCCGGACCTCGACGCCGCGGTACGCCAGGCCGGCTGGCAGGTCGGGCAGCGGGCGCGTGGTCGCCCGGGCCCGCACCTGGGACAGCACGTTGCCGGCCGGGAAGCGGAAGCCGAACATCTCGACCTGCTGGGGGGCGAGGTCCAGCGTCGTGCCGGCGATCCTGGGGGTGGCGTACAGGACGATGGGGGTCGCCTTGCCGTCCGGGCTGCCGCCCTTGGTGGTGGCCGTCAGCAGTCCGTTCTCGGCGCTGAAGGTGGTGGGGCGGCCGTCCCCCGAGGACAGCTCCGAGAACGGCCGGACGGTGACCCCGCCGACGGCCACCTTGATGCCCGCGCCGTCGACGGAGACCGAACGGTACCGGACACCCGGCGGCAGGGCCGGCAGCTTGCGGCTGAGCGACTCCTGCTTGACCTGGCCGAGCACGATCTTGGAGAGGAAGCTGTCCACCGGGCGGTTCGCGCCGAGGATCTCGACCGACTGCGGCACCAGGGTCAGCGTGCCGCCGTCGAGGCGCGGCGCGGTGTGGATGGTCAGCGGGACGTTGACGATCGGCTTGATCGCGAACGCGGTGGAGATGCCGAGCAGCCCGTTGCCGGCCCGGTAGGTGACCGGCCGGCCGTCCACCTGCGCGGGCAGTTTGCTGAGCGGTTCGACGGCGACCCCGTCGAGCGCCACGTGCACGCCGTCCTTGCGCGGCGTGATGGACCGGTAGGTCACGCCGGCCGGCAGGGCGGGCAGCTTCTCCACCCGGTCGCCGCCGACCAGGCCGGCCACCCGCGCGGCCGGCAGCGTCCGGCCGAACATCTGCAGCCGCTGCGGCACCGCGGCGACCGACCCGTCGCGCAGTTCCATCTTCAGGAACAGCTTGGCCGTGACATTCTTGGCGCTCGCGGCCGGCGACACCGTCTTCACGGTGAGCGAGCCGTCCTCGGCGCGGCCGTAACTGGTGGGCGGTTCCCCCGCCGTCGTGGGCATGTCGGCGAAACCGACCATGATGGACGCGTCCATGCTGCCGACCCGGGTGGTGCCCTCCTCGGGCTGGCTGACGTCGCGCAGGGTGGCCTCGAACCGGGCGTGCCGGGTGTCGCCGATCGTGCTGTCCGGCACCGTCAGCCGCACCTCCGACAGCCGACGGCGCAGCAGCTGCGGCACGAGCCGGCCGCCGCCGACCGTGACCTCGGGCGGCTGCGCCAGGCTGCCGGGACAGGCGACCTGGCCGGCCACCCGGTCGGCGACCAGGCCGGCGAGGTAGCTGTCCAGGAACGGCAGCGGCAGCAACAGCACCGCCAGCAGCAGGGCCAGCAGCGGCACGAGGACCGACGCGAGCAGCTTGACGCGCCGCCGGGTCAAGAACCGGGCACCTGCCGCGTGGACGGGCGTAACCGTAGGCAACCTGCCACCTCCCGTACGTCGTATCGATCGTCCTGGAAGTCTCCAACCGCCAATACGGATCACGGGCGGCCGGGGTTCATTCCCGGCCGGGTTCAGCGGGCGGCAAGTTCGGCGAGCCCCGCCTCGGCGGCGGCCAGGATCCGGGCGGCGTCCGGTCCGGAACCCACTGTGGACACTTGCCGGTACCGGCGGCGGGCCTCGTCGCGGTCGCCGGCCGCCGCGGCCGCCCGGCCCAGCGTCACGAGGATCGTCATCCGGACGCCGTCGGCGGTGTACCAGCCGGCCGGGCACTCGTCGAGGGCGGTCAGCGCCAGGCGCCGGGCCTCGGCGAGCGCGCCGCGGTCGAGGGCCAGCCGGGCGAGGCCGAGCCGGGCCGCGGCGGTGAGCTCGGGGGCGCCGCAGTCGCCGGCGAGGTCGACCACGCGGGCGAAGTCGGCCGCCGCGCCGGCCGGGTCGCCGGCGCATCCGGGCCTCGGCCCGGCCGCGCAGCAGGTCGGCCGTGTCGACGGCCGACCCGAGCTCGGCGGCGAGGCGCAGGGCGGCATCCAGCGGCTCGGGCGACCCGGCCGGGCCGCCGCGCGGCTTGCCGCCGGAGGCGTAGGCCGCCAGCTCGGCGAGGCCCGAGTAGGCCAGGATCATCCCCCAACGCTCGCCCAGCGCGCGGAACCCGGCCAGCGCGGCCGTGAATTCGGCCTCGGCCTGTTCCTGCGGTCCGCCGAGAAGCAGCGCCAGGTAGCCGTTGCCGATGGCGATGAGCGCCTCGCTCCACGGGTCGTCGCGCAGCCAGTCGCCGAGGCGCCGCTGCATCCGCAGCACGGTCGCGGTGTCGGCGGCGGGCGGCCCGGCCGCGATGCCGGACAGGTAAAGCACCGCGGCGTCCTCGGGCAGGCCGGACACCGGGCAGTGCACCTCACCGGTGACCGCCAGGGGTTCCCGGCTGGTGGCCAGCACCCGCAGGCCCGGGCAGCGGGCCAGCAACCGGCCGGCCAGCTCGGCGGCCGCGCCGATCACGTGCTCGCAGTTGTCGAGCACCAGCAGCAGGTCGCGTGCGGCCAGCGCGGCCGCCAGCCGGTCGGCGGTGGCGGGCCGGTCGCGCACGTCGCGGCCGAGCAGGCCCACCTCCCGCAGGCCAAGGGCGTCCAGCACGGTACGGGCGACGTCGTCCTCGCCGGCCGCGGCCGGCGAGGACGAAGCACACCTCGCCGGCGTGCCGGCCGGCCGCCTCCACGGCCAGCCGGGTCTTGCCCGCGCCGCCCGGGCCGACCAGCGTGACGAGGCGCGCCCCGGCCAGCGCCGCAGCCACCCGGCGTAACTCCCTGGCCCGCCCGACGAACCTGGTGAGCTGGGCCGGCACGCCCGGCCGGGCCGGGCCGCGGGTGGCGTGCAGCGCGGCCGTGTGCGCCGCGGCCAGTTCGGGGGAGGGGTCGGCGCCCAGGTCGTCGGCGAGGGTGCGGCGCGCCCGTTCGAACGTGGCCAGGGCCACGGCCGGGCGGCCGGCGGCGACCAGCGCCCGGACCAGCGGCGCCCAGGCGTGCTCGCGCAACGGATCCTCGGCCACCAGGTCGCGCAGCGCGGCGACCGGCGCCCCGGCGACCGGCCCGTGCAGCTCGGCCTCGGCCTGGTCCTCGACGGCCTGCCGGCGCAGCTCCGCGAGGCGGGTGGCCTGGGCCGGCGCGAACGGCGCGGCGCGCACGTCCGCCAGGGGCTCGCCGCGCCACAGGCCGAGCGCCTCGGCCAGCAGGGCGGCGGCCCGGTGAGCGGGAACGGCCGGCCGTCGGCGGGCACGGCCCGCGTCGGACCCAGGATGCCGAACCGCATGCCGCCCATTGTCACCCGGGCGGTGCGGCCGCCGTCGCCCGCCGGTGCAGGGCGGTCACCGCCGCCCGGGCCGAGACCAGGGCGCCGTGCTGCCAGGCCACCGCCCGGCTCAGCCAGTCGCCGGCGAAGTAGACCCGGCCGGCCGGCTTGAGCAGCAGGTCGTACTCGGGCGTGCCCCACGGCGGCGCCACCCAGGCGGCCTCCAGGTACGGCATCCGCTGCCAGGACACCGAGAACGACGACGCCAGCTCGGTGCGGTATTTGTCGCCGTGCAGCCGCGCGCCCAGGGTCACCGCGCGCTCGACGCGTTCGGCCGGGGTGAGCCGCCCGTACGTGTCGGCGACCGGGCCGACGTTGTAGTAGCCCACCAGCAGCCCGCGCTCGGCGTGGAAGTCGTGCGACGGATACCAGACCTGCCACAGGTCCAGGTCGGTCTCCGTCCGGCCGCCGTAGATCCGCAGGTCCCGTTCCCACCAGCGGCTGCGGTACTCCAGCCCGATCTTGCCGGCCGACACGGGCGGGAAGGCCCGCAACGCGTTCTGCACCGGGGTGCCGAGGTTGTGCGGGACCCGGGCCATCAGGTGCGGCGGGAGCGCAGCCACGCAGTACTCCGCGTCGATCGTGCGGTCCCGGCCGCCCTGCCGGTACGCCACCTGCACGCCCCACAGGTGGTCGGTCACCCCGGTCACCTGCGCGCCGAGCCGGACCCGGTCGGCGCCGATCGCCCGCACCAGCGCCTGCGGGATCCGGTCCATGCCGCCGACCGGCTGGACCATGACCATCGCCTGGTCGTAGCCGAACTCGAAGCTCAGCCAGCGGCCGACACCGCTGGCGAACACCTCGGACAGCGACGGCGGGCCGGGCAGTGGGGTGCCGGCGTCGTTGCCGGCGCCGGGGTACGAGGCGAAACCGCGCCGGCTGCCGCCCTGGTATTCCCGGCCGACCGCCTGCTCGCCGCCGAGCGCGCCGAAGTCCTGCAGGAACTCCAGCAGCCGTTCCTTGTCGCCCGCGGTCAGTTCGGCGTCCAGCGCGCCCTGGTCGGTGGCCTTGGCGAGGAGTTCGGCGACATAGCCGTAAACGTCCGCCTTGGCGGTCCGGAAGCGGACCGGCCCGGCCGCGGCCTGGGGGGCGATCAGCGTGTCGGCGTTGGCGTTGGCGAAGATCTCGATCGGTACGCCGAGCTCGCGGCAGTAGTCGAGGGTCACCATCCAGGACGCGATCCGGGCCGGCCCCGGGTTGAAGTAGATGCCGGGGGAGAAGGTCGCGCGCTGGGTGTGGCCGTCGAGGTCGGTCTCGGTGTCGCCGCCCCGGATGGTCAGCGCCCGGCCGCCCGGCCGGGCCCGCGCCTCCAGCACGGTGCAGCGGTATCCGGCCTTGCCGAGCTCGTACGCGACGGCCAGGCCGGCCACGCCGCCGCCGAGGATCACCACCCGGCTCGCGGCGCGCCCGGTCAGCGTGAAGTCGGTGGGACGGGGCGGCTCGTAGGCCGGAGTGACGGCCTCCCCGGCGGGCGCCAGGCCCAGCGCCCCCATCGTGGCGAAGAGGGCGCCGGCACCGCCGCTGACGCCCACGGACTGGAGGAATCGGCGGCGGGTAACCGCCGGCAATTGAGCGGACACGCCAGCCAGTCTGGGGGATGGAGGTCGCGGATCCGTCACGGTCGATGACGGCGGGGTAGCGCTGCGAACCCGGTCCCGGATCTCTAGGGTGATCCCATGTTGAGCTCCGCCAAAACCCGGGCCGCGTTGCGGACCTCGGCGTTCGTCTCGCTGCAGGGCCTGCTCGTGCTGCTGATGGCCTGGGTCGTGCTGTGGGTGCTGGGCCGGACCTGGTCGGTGATCTGGCCGCTCGTGGTGGCCCTGCTGCTGACCACCCTGACCTGGCCGCCGGTCCGGTTCCTGCGCCGCCACGGCTGGCCGCCGGCGCTGGCCGCCAGCCTGGTCACGGTCGTCTTCCTGCTGGTGGCGGCCGGCATCGTGGTGCTGATCGCGGTGCCGGTGGCGTCCCAGGCCAGCGAGCTGGGCCAGGGCGTGGTCGACGGCATCCAGCGGCTGCGCGAGTGGGCGGCCGGCCCGCCGCTGAACATCGGCGACGACGACCTCACCAAGGCACTGGACGCCGCGGTCAGCCGCATCCAGGGCAGCGTCGGCAGCATCGCCACCGCGGCGCTCACCGGCGTGAACACGTTCGTGAGCGGCGTGGTCACCACCGTACTGGCGCTCTTCCTGATGTTCTTCTTCCTCAAGGACGGCCCGCGTTTCCTGCCCTGGTTGTCGGCCCAGCTGCCGGGCCGGCTCGCCGCCGACGTGCCGGAGGTGGCCCGGCGCGGCTGGGACACGCTCGGCGCCTTCGTCCGGTCGCAGGCCTTCGTCGGCCTGCTGGACGCCGTCTTCATCGGCCTCGGCCTGTGGATCGTCGGCGTCCCGCTCGTGCTGCCGCTCGCGGTGCTGACTTTTGTGTCGGCCTTCGTGCCGATCGTCGGCGCCCTGTTCGCCGGCTTCGTGGCGGTGCTGATCGCGCTGGTCTTCAAAGGCTTCACCGACGCGCTGATCGTGCTGGCCATCATCGTCGTGGTGCAACAGTTGGAGGGCAACGTCTTCCAGCCGATGGTGCAGAGCCGAGGCCTCGGCCTGCACGCGGCGGTGATCCTGCTGGCCGTGACGCTGGGCGGCAGCCTGGCCGGCATCGTGGGCAGCCTGCTCGCCGTGCCGGTGGCGGCGCTGGTCGGGGTGGTCTGGGTCTACCTGCGCGAGCAGCTGAGCGAACCGCCCGCGGAACCGGAACCGGAACCGGCGCCCGATCCCGCTTGAGCGGGCTCAGTCCGGGCGGCCGGCCAGCGGGCGCAGCAGCGCGAGCAGGGCACGGCGATCCGGTACGGAGCGGAAGAACGCGGCGTCGGTGGCCTCCACCACCGCGATGGCCTCCTGGGCGAGCTGTGCGCCGCGGTCGGTGACCCGTAGCCGCCGCGCGCGGGTGTCGGCCGGGTCCACCTCGCGGCGCAGCAACTCCTTGGCCTCCAGCGTGCGCAGCACCTGTGAGGTCATCTTCACGTCGGTGCCGGCCTGCCGCGCCACGCCGAGCTGGTTGGGCTCCTGGCCGTGCGAGTTCGCCCACCAGGTGGTGGCCAGCAGCACGAACTGCACGTGGGTGAGGCCGAGCGGGGCCAGCGCCGCGGCGATGTCACGCTGCCAGCGCAGCGTGACATGCCACAGCAGGAACCCGGGACTGTCGTCCGGGTCGAGCGCCACCGCCTAGCCCTCCGCCCGCTTGACCAGCCCGGCGAGCACCTCGGGGAAGTCGGCCGTGATCGCCGGCCCGAGCTGGGGGCCGACCTGGTCGGCGGCCGGGCCGGTGATCTCGGTGCGGTAGGTGACCCGGGTGGTGCCCGCGCCGGCCGGTTGCAGCCGGTGCTCGGTGCGCACCACGAAGTCGCCGGCATCCATCTCGTCGGCGAACAGCTCGCCCGGCACGACCTCGACGAGGAGCAGCCGGATGGGGTCGTCATCGGGCGGGGTCATGGTGACGCTCGTGCCGGCCGCGAACGGGCCGTCGACCTGGATCTCGGCGATCCCGGGATTCCACTCCGGCCACGCCGCGACGTCGGACCAGTGCCGCCAGAGCGCGTCGGGGGTGGCGGTGGTCAGGACGCTGTGCTCGTACTCCCACATGGGGGTCCTCCTCGATTTGGTCTGTGCAGAGACTATCTGCGCGCAGACTGAATGGCAAGGAGTGTTGTAGCCTCTGGTCGAAATCGCGATGGGGGAGGGATCCGGGTTGGCTGACGCCGACGACGTACGGCGGCTGGCATTGGCTCTGCCGCAGGTGGAGGAGATCGACAGCGACGGCTTCGACTTCCGGGTGGGCGGCAAGGGGTTCGTCTGGTCCTATCCGGAGCGCCGGCCGGGCGAGCGGCGCCGCATCCGTACCGACATCGCCGTGCTGTTCGTCGGCGACGAGGCGGAGAAGCAGGCGCTGCTGCTCGGCGAGCCCGACCTGTTCTTCACGACCGCCGGGTACGACGGGTTGCCGCTGGTGATGCTGCGCCTCGCGGAGGTCGGCGTCGAGCGCCTCACCGAGCTGGTCACCGACGCGTGGCGGATGCGGGCACCGCAGGAGATCGCCGGCGACCTCGGCTGAACGGTTGCGGATCCTATTCTGGATATGTAGTGTCCAGGATATGCGGATGGGCGAGGGCGTCGAGTGGGCGCTGCACAGCTGTCTCAACCTGACCTGGCTGCCGGCCGGCCGGGCGGTGCCGGCGGCCAAGCTGGCCGAGTTCTACGGCCTCCCCGCGGCATACCTCAACAAGCAGCTGCAAGCCCTGGCCAGGGCCGGCATCGTGTCGTCGACCCCCGGCCCGCGCGGCGGCTTCCGGCTCGCCCGCAGCCCGCACGAGATCACCCTGCTCGACGTGGTGGTGGCCATCGAGGGCCCCGACGAGGCGTTCCGCTGCGAGCAGCTGCTGCGCCAGGGGCCGGGTGCGGACCCGGGCGTCGACTACCGCCAGGCGTGCCTGATCTCGCAGGCCATGCGGCGCGGCGACCTGGCCTGGCGGCGCGAGCTGGCCGGGCAGACCCTGGCCGGCCTGAAGGCCGAGGTGGAGCAGCGCTATCCGGCCACCGCGAGCACCACGGTGAACCGGTTCGCGGCGCTGCGCGCCTGAAACCGTCCACAATCGATCGAGGAGAAACCCGTGAAGGCACTGAACTCCGTCGTCCGCGGCCAGGTCTGGTCGCCGGGGGACGCCGATTTCGACGCCGCCCGCCGCCCCTGGAACCTCGCCGTCGACCAGCCGGTGACCGCCGTGGTCGAGGCGGCCGACGCCGACGACGTGGCCGAGCTGATCCGACATGCGCGCGCGACCGGACTGACGGTCGCCACCCAGCCCAACGGGCACGGCGCCACCGGCCGCACCGAGGGCACCGTCCTGCTGCGCACCCGGCGGCTCGACACCCTGGAGATCGACCCGGTGGCCCGCCGCGCCCGGATCGGCGCGGGCGTACCGTCCGGCCGGGTGCAGGCCGCCGCCGCGCCGCACGGGCTGACCGGCCTGCCCGGCAGCTCACCCGTGGTGAGCGTCGCCGGGGTGGCGTTGGGCGGCGGGCTGAGCTGGTTCGGCCGCGCGTACGGCTGGGTGAGCGACAGCGTCACCGCCTTCGACATCGTCGACGCCGAGGGGGTGCGGCGGCGGATCACCGCCGACAGCGACGCCGACCTGTTCTGGGCGCTGCGCGGCGCGGGCGGCGACTTCGCCGTCGTCACCGGCCTGGAACTCGCCCTGCACCCGGCGCCGGAGCTGTTCGGCGGCCGGATGCTGTGGCCGGCGCAGGCCGCCCCCGCGGTGCTGGCGGCCTTCCGGCGGATCGTCGCCGACGCCCCCGACGAGCTCACCGTCTGGCTCGACCTGCTGCACTTCCCCGGCGCGGCACCGATGGTCGCGGTGGACGCGACCTACCTGGGCGGCGAGGCCGCGGCCCGCGACCTGCTGGCCCCGCTGGACGCCGTCGCCGGGCCGCTGTCCGACAGCCGGCGGGTGCGCTCGGTCGACGAACTGGGCGAGATCACCGGCGAGCCGACCGACCCGAGCCCCGGCCTGCCACACGCCGCGCTGCTGACCACACTGGACGACGGCGCGGTCAGGACGTTGCTGGACACCCCGGTCGCGCCGATGCTGAGCGTGCAGGTCCGGCACCTGGGTGGGGCGCTGGCCGGCCCGTCGGACAGCCCGCACGGCCCGCTGACCGAGCCGTTCGCGCTCTCTCTGTTCGGCGTCCCCAGCGACCCGGCGATCGCCGAGGCGGTTGTGGCCAGGCAGCGGGCACTCGTCGCGGCCCTGCCCACCAGCGGCCGCAAGCCCTTCACGTTCCTCGGCCGGGGCGACACCGCGGCCGACGCGTTCGGCCCGGAGGTGATGGGCCGGCTGCGCGACATCAAAAAGGACCGCGACCCACACCGCGTCTTCCGCAGCAATTTCCCGGTCGGCGACTGAGCGCTAACCACCTGGCCCGAACCGACGACACCGCCGGGCGTCGCCGCCTGTCGATCACCGCGGCGCCGCCCGCTCGGTCGCGCCCACGCGGCTGACCGAGGCGGCGCTCGCGCCCCCACCCACGAACTTGTCGAGCTGGGCCGCAATGCTCCACTCCACCCACGATCTTGTGAGTTGGGCTGCGCTGCCCCGCCCGCGATCTTGTTGGGGCTACGCTGCTCGACCCCACCCGCGATCTTGGTGAGGTGGGGCTGTGGGGCGGGCTGAGCTTCACAGGGTTTCAGGCGGCTGGGTGCTCGTTCGGCGTTGGTTGTGCGGTTCGGTGGTGGGTGTTCCCCCGGGAGGTGTGGGGCTGTCAGACCAGGGAGTCGGCGCTGAGCGGCTCAGTGCAGTGACGTCTTGGGGTCCGCCTGCTCGGCCAGGACGCGGAGGGCGTGCCGCAACGCCGCGCGCTCCGGGGCGGACAGCGCGGCCAGCAACTCGTCGTCGATCGCCCGGGCCGCGGTCTCGCAGCGGGCGAGTAGCCGGGCGCCCTCGCCGGTGAGGGCGAGTACCTGCCGCCGTCGGTCGGTGGGGTCGCGTACCCGGGTGATCGCCCCGCACTGCTCCAGGCGATCCGCGAGGGCCACCACGAGGCTGGGCACTACCGCGAGCTTGCCGGCGAGCTCCTGCTGGGAGGCGGCCACGCCGTGACTGAGCGCTATGAGCAACGCGACGTGTTTCGGCTTGAGCCCGTATGCCTCGATCTGCTTGGCGAAGCGGTCGGCGACCAGCGCGCCCAGCGTGCCGAGCTGGACGGTCACGGTCTGCGGCAGACCGGTCGGCGGGGACCCGTCGTTCACGCGCAGAATAATAGACGGGCGTCGTCAGTTCATGGGTCGAACGATTCCCGCGCCGGTCGGCTCGACGCGGAGGATGGCCGCCTGCGCCGCCCCCGTGCCGGGCGGTTGTCTGCGATCTTTTGCCGCCGATGGCCGAGGCCGGCCGCGCTCTCCCTCGCAGGTTGCGGGTCGGCACGGTTGTGGTGGTTGGTGTGGGTCGCGCTTCTCGTCTGGGCTGCGGGTCGGCGCGGTCGTGACGGCTGGCGTGGGCCGCGCGCCGGCCACAAGCTGCGCGGCGCCACGGTTGTGAGGGCTGGCGGGGCCGCGCCTTTCGGGCTGTTTGTCGGCACTGGTTCGGCGTTGGGGCGCTTGGTCCGGTCCGGTCTGGATCGGTTGCGTGGGCGGTGCGGGCTTCCGTTCGTACGGGATCGTGGGGTTGGGTTCAGGGTGGGTCTTGGTAGTGGGCGGCGGTCGCGGTGGCGCGGTGGCGTAGGGCGGTGCGTAGCGACCGCGGGGTGAGGGCTTCCGCGTCGGTGTGGAGTTGCCACAGTGCCCACTCGGCGTGCCGGGCGTCCTGGAAGGTCGCTGTCAACCGCAGCCAGCCGTCCGGGCCGGGTCGTTCCGCGCGGACGGCCAGTGCGGTGTCCAGCAGTTCGGTTCGGCGCGCCGGGTTGAGCCGGAGGTGCACGGTGAGGTGGTCGCCGCCGGAGAGGAACTGCGCGGAGCGTTCCCGCCAGATCCGGTCGAGGTCGACCTGGGTGGGCCGGTCGGCTCGTTCGGGGAGTTCCTCGGCGGCCAGCACTCGGGACAGGCGGTAGGTGCGGTCGGCGCCGGACCTGGTGGCCAGCAGATAGCTGCGGTCGCGGACGGTGACCAGGCCGATCGGGTCCACCGTGCGCCACTGTGCCGCCTCGCCGGTTGCCGCGTAGTGCAGGCGCAGCTTGTGCCCGGCCAGTACTGCCCGCCGGACCTCGATCATGGTGGCGTCCGGCACCGCGTCGGTGACCAGCCGGCGGGAGAGCAGGTCGGTCTCCGGCTCGACGAGGAAGCGCTGGGCCGCGTCGCCGGCCGTGGCCCGGTGGCTCTCGGGCAGCGCGTCGACCACCTTTCGCATCGCCGAGGCGAGCGCCGAGCCGAGGCCGAACACCTGCTCGCCGCGGCCCGAACCGGCGGTCAGCAGGGCGAGGGCCTCGTCGTGGTTGAGCCCGGTGAGCTCGGTGCGGAAGCCGGGCAACAAAGTGAAACCGCCGTGCCGGCCGCGTTCGGCATGGACCGGGACGCCGGCCACGGACAGCGCCTCGATGTCGCGCAGCACGGTACGGGTGGACACCTCCAGCTCCTGGGCCAGTGTGTCCGCGGTCAGCCGGCCGCGCCGGCGCAGCAGGAGCACCAGCGAGACCAACCGGTCGGCACGCACCGAAAAATCCTACCGAATACACGACAGAGGATGTCGTGATTTGTTGGCAGGCTCGCCGGCGCGACGTCAGAGACGTGCACTCGACACAGCGATTGGAGCTCATGTGGCACTGCAACGAACGGCGGTCAACCCGGTGACCTGGTCCGCGGATCTGGGGTTCAACCAGGGGGAGCTGGTCGCCGGGCAGACCCGGACCCTGTACTGCTCCGGGCAGACCGCGATGAACGCCGACGGCAAGCCGGAGCATGACGGCGACCCGGCGGGGCAACTGGCGTTGAGCCTCGACAACCTGGAGGCCGTGCTCGGTGCGGCCGGCATGTCCCTCGCCAACCTCGTCCGGCTCAACGTCTACACCACCGATGTCGACCGGCTGTTCCCGCACTACGGCGTGCTCGCGGCACGGCTGGCGGCGGCCGGGGTGGCGCCGGCCACCACGATGCTCGGGGTGACCCGGCTCGCGATCCCCGGCCAGATGGTCGAACTGGAGGGAACCGCCGTCGCGTGAGGCGACCGTGCCGCGGCCCGTGCCGGCCCCCGGGCCGGCGCGGGCCGGGTCAGGGCGCGGCGAGCTTCGGCTTGAGGGCCAGGGTGGGTGCGCCGGCACGCCGGGGTGGGGCAGGGTTCGAGGGCCGGCCGGTGTGGTGGTCGGGGGTGCGTCGGCCGGGCGGCTGGCGTAACGGAGCCGGCGTGCCTTGGACCAGATCGAGCCGCCCGGTCCCGTTGCCACATCGACCCCGGGGAATGGTTGCCGGCGCGGCCAGGGCCGGAAAGCGGCCGCCGGACGGCGGCTACTGTGGCCGAGGATCTTTGTGCGACCTGGGGGTTTTCGTGGATTTGTCGATGTTCGTCGGTGGGGCCTGGGTGGCCTCGCGCTCGGGCGCCGCCGCCGTGGCGGTCAGCCCGGCGACCGGGGAGAAGCTCGGCACGGTGCCGGAGGGGGATCGCGCGGACGCCCGGGCGGCGATCGCGGCGGCGCGGCGGGCCGCGGGTGGCTGGGGGCGGCTGTCCGCCTTCGAGCGGGCGGGGCTGCTGCACCGGGTCGCCGACGTGATCGAGGGACGCCGGGACGCGCTGGCCCGCACGCTGACGCTGGACCAGGGTAAGCCGCTGCGGGCGGAGGCCTACGACGAGGTCGACGAGCTGGTCACCTACTGGCGGACGGCGGCCGAGGACGCCAAGCGGCTGGGCGGGCAGCTGCCCAACTCGTCCGGTGCCGGCAAGCGGGCGCTGCTGATCCGCCGGCCGCGCGGGGTGGTCGGCGTGATCACGCCGTGGAACTGGCCGTACACGATGCCGGCTGAGCTGATCGCTCCGGCGCTGGCCGGCGGCAACACAGTGGTGTGGACGCCGGCGCCGTCGACCGCGGTGTCCGCCGTGGCTCTCGCCGGGTGCATCGCCGATGCCGACCTGCCGCCGGGCGTGGTCAATCTGGTGACCGGTCCGGGGCCGGTGGTCGGCGACGAGATCGCGCGCAACCCGGGCACGGACGCGGTGGCCTTCATCGGGTCGACCGCGACCGGCCGCCTCGTCGCGAGTGCCGCGGCCGGGAAGGCGACGCTGCTGGAGATGGGCGGCAACGGACCGCTCGTGGTGCTCGCCGACGCCGACCTGGACCGGGCCGTCGAGGGTGCGCTGCTCGCCTGCTTCCTGTGTGCGGGGCAGAGCTGCACCGCCGGCGAGCGGCTGCTGGTGCACCACGACGTCCGCGACGAGTTCACCCGGCGGCTCGCCGCGGCCGTGCGGGAGCGGGTGCGGCTGGGCGACCCGCTCGACGATGCCACCACGATGGGACCGCTGAACAATGCCGCGGTCGCGGCCAAGATGGACGAGCATGTCGCCGACGCGGTCCGCCGCGGTGCCACCGTGCTCACCGGCGGCAAGCGGGCCACCGGTTTCCCGACCGAGCTCTATTGGCCCGCCACCGTGCTCGCCGGCGTGCCGGCCGACGCGCTGGCCGCCACCGAGGAGACGTTCGGGCCGATCGCGCCGATCGTCGGCATCGGCTCGGTGGACGAGGCGATCCGGTTGACCAACGAGTCCCGGTACGGGCTGCTGGCCGCCGTCTACACCGAGAACCTGCGGACCGGCCTCGACTTCGCGGACGCAGTACGCACCGGCTGGGTGAACATCAACGAGTCCACCAACTACTGGGAGAGCCACCTGCCGTTCGGCGGCCGGTCCGGCTCGGACAGCGGCCTGGGCCGGGTGGGCGGCACCCACCCGATGGAGGCGTTCACCGAGTTGCAGACCGTGGTGATCGGCTGAAAGGGGTGGCCGCGGCACGGGAGGGGGCAGACCCGTGCCGCGGCCGGTCCCGCGCTACTCGAGGTGGAAGGTCGCGTCAGCGCGGGCGGTCGTGTCCGGTACGGACTGGACGGTGATCAGATAGTTGTAGTGCCGGAGGTACTGGCCGGGCAGGTTGACCGACTCGAACGAGACGCCGGCCGGGTCGGCCACGCCGGCCCGCCGGGTGAAGCTGGCGTCGGACCGGAACTGGGCGGTGCCGTCGTTGCGGTCGACAAACACCTCGTTGTTGCGGTGCCGCAGGTAGTAGCCGGGATAGTTGGTGGATTCCAGCGACACGCCGCCGGCCAGGCCGGTCACGATGCGGAACTGCGAGTCGGCCAGGTTGGTCACGTTCGGGTCGAGGCGGGCGCGGAAGTCCCAGTGCCGCAGGTAGCGGTCGGGGAAGTTGTGCCCGAGCCCGTACTGGCCGGTGCCGGCGTCGGACACGAAGACCGGGTTGGGGTTCTTGGTCCAGGACGAGGCGGCGAGCAGGTCGGCCGAGGACGACGCGGTGAGCAGGCCCAGGCAGTAGTTGGCGTCGGTGGCGCTGGCCGAGTAGGTCATGAAGACCTTGCCGTTGCGCTGGACCACGGCGGGTCCCTCGTTCACCGCGTACCCCCGGGTCTCCCAGGAGACGGTGGGCACCGCGAGGCGCACCGGCGTGCCCGTGATGGTCCACGGGTTGGCCATCCGGGCTATGTGAGCGTTCACAATGCCCCACTCCATTCGGAAAACACCTTGCTGAACTGCGTGATGCCGCGTGATGCGGGAGTAGTGTTAACGATCACATCGACGTAGTCAAGTCGGACTGGATCAGTAGCCGATCCGGAAGGTGGCATCCTGCTTCTCGGTCGTCGGCGAGCCGCTGCTGATCGGGTCGATCCGCAGCACGTAACCGGAGTGCCGCAGGTAGCGGGTCGGGAAGTTGTGCGAACGGAACGACGTCCAGCCGGCGTCGGCGAAGCCGGCGACCTGGTGGAAGGTGGCGTCCGCGGCAAAGGTGGCGGTGCCGTCGTTCGCGTTGAGCACCACGGCGTAATCCCAGTGCCGCAGGTAGCGGTCGGGATAGTTGACCGACCGGAACGACACGCCGGCCGAATCGGCCAGGCCCGGCACCAGCGTCCACAGCTGATCCTGGTACGGGTCGAACGGGTACGCGTCGATCCGGCCCACGTTGTCGGCGTGCCGGAGGTAGCGGTCCGGGAAGTTGTACGACTTGATCCGCCGCCACGACGGCGTACCCCAGGCAGTGGTCAGCGCCGACATCTCGGCCGCGGTGATCGGGGTGAGGCCCAGGTGCTTGGAGTTCAGCGGCTGGGTGTACGCCCGGTCGTTGAGCAGGCTCCACGACCCGGACCCGACGTTGCTCGTCTGCCAGCAGAAGAACCGGCCGTTGGGGCTCCAGGTGTCGCCCCACATGTACCAGAGGTCGGCGGTGTTGGACTTGACGATCTGCGGGGCCTCCACGCCGCGGCCCGGGCCGATCCCGGAGGTGTAGACGCTGAAGCTGCCCGGGTTCAGCGTCGAGGAGCGGGTGCCGAGCAACCTGCTGTTGGTGTTGTTCTTGTAGTACATGTAGTTGACGCCGCCCACCGTGACGAAGTTGCCGTCGATCGCGTCGTAGCCGGGGTCGAAGAACACCTGCGGCGCCGACGCGGTGACGAAGTCGGTGGTGTAGTTGACCATCAGCACGTTGTGGCCGTTCACCACGGCCGAGTAGACCACGGCGTACCGGCCGCGGGCGGCATCCCAGATCGCCTCGGGCGCCCACGCGTGGGTGGCCAGCGAGTGCACCTTCAGCAGCCGGTAATTGCCGAAGCTGCGCAGGTCGGCCGAGTCCCACACGTGCAGGTACTGGCTCTGGTAGTTCCAGTCGGTGCCGTTCAGGTCGGTGGCCAGCACGACGAAGCGGCCGTCCTGCTTGCGCAGGATGAACGGGTCGCGCAGCCCGCCGCTGCCGCCGGTCGGGTCGGCCACCGGCCTGTTCTGGTTGAGCGGGGTCCAGTTCAGGCCGTCCGCGCTGACCGCGAGGTGCAGGTTGTACGAGGCGCCGGCCATGGTCGGCGACTCGGTGAAGTACGCCATCGCGTACCCGCCGTAGGTGGCGGCCCGGGCGGCGCCGGGGCCGGCGAAGGAGCCGAACGCGGCCGCCCCGCCGGCGGCGCCCAGCAGTGTGCGCCGCCTCATCGCGGGATCGCCGTGCCGTGCCGGCAGCCCGAGCAGCCCACCGCGGACAGGCCGGTCCAGGAGTTGAGGTCGGTGCTGGTCGCCGTGTAGATTCCGCCGCCGGTGCTGTACCGGTCGACGTACATGCGCCAGCTGCCGTCGTCGAGCCGCACCAGCGACGGCCCCTCGTAGCCGGAGCTGAACAGCCGGCCCCGGTTGATCCAGCCCTCGGTCAGGTTGGCGGTCGTCGTCCAGTGCTCGATGTACTTGCCGGTCTCGTCCTTGGTGAACGCGTGCCAGGTGCTGCCCGACTTCGCGACGAAGGTGTCGATGTGGTTGGTGCCCAGGCCCCACATCTGCGCCGGGCCGCTCCACGAGGTCAGCGCGGTGTTGCGGGCGGTGTAGACGTACGGGCGGAAGCAGTTGGCACAGGTCGTGGCGGCGACGCTGGCGATGATGCGGACGGTGCCGCCCTCGACGTAGAACTCCGGCGCCCAGGTGAACTTGGTGTTCGCGATGCCCGACGGCACGCTCGCGACGTTGGTCCAGGAGGTGAGGTTGGTGCTGGACGCGATGGTGAAGTACGTCGAGTTGGTGGTCCAGGACTGCACGGTGTACGCGATGTAGTAGCGCCCGTCGTACTTCAGGATGCTCGGATCCCGCAGGACGCCGGTGGGCCCGCGGAAGTTGGTGTCGGCGAGCACGCTGTAGCTGGTGCCGCCGTTGGTCGACTGGTAGATCCACAGTTCCTGGTCGGCCGCGCCGTCGCCCTTGAAGGTCGCGTAGACCAGCGTGCTGGCGGCCGCCGCGGGCCGCGCCGCCACCAGCGCGCCGGTCAGCGTGATCAGGGCGCCCAGCAGTCCGGCGAGCCAGCGCGATCGGGCTTTCCGCATCATCCCTCCGCCTCCCTCGTGATCGTTAACATTCCTCACCGGACCGACGGCCACGACGAGAACCTCCACGGGCTTCAACTGGGGAGAGGCGAAGGCTGCATGGAAGTTTCTGAATGATTACGTTCACATTGAGAGACTGTCAAGGAGGGTCAGACGCGGGCCACCGCCCCGTAGCCGGTGGCCTCGGCCGGGGTGGCGCGGGGGCCCGGCTCCGGCCGCCAGTCGGGCAGCGACACGATGCCCGGCTCCAGCACGTCGAGGCCCTCGAAGAACCGGGTGACCTCGGCCAGCGGGCGCGGCGAGAACAGCGGCTTGTTGTGCTTGTTCACGTCGTCCATCGCGGCGATCGTGGCCGGGTCGAGCGGGTCGAACGTCGCGTGCGACAGCACCAGGTAGCTGCCGGCGGGCAGGGCGGCCACCAGCCGGCGCACGATGCCCCAGGGATCCTCGTGGTCCTCGACGAAGTGCAGGATCGCCACCAGCAGCAGCGCCACCGGCTGGGTGAAGTCCAACGTCTCCCGTACGGCCGGGTCGTCCAGGATCTTTTCCGGCTCGCGCACGTCGGCGTCGATGTACGCGGTCGCGCCCTGCGGCGAGCTGGTCAGCAAGGCCCGGGCGTGCGCGAGCACCAGCGGGTCGTTGTCCACATAGACGATCCGCGACTGCGGGGCGATGCGCTGCGCCACGTCGTGCACGTTGTCGGCGGTCGGCAGGCCGGTGCCGATGTCGAGGAACTGCCGGATGCCGGCCTCGGCGGCGAGGAAGCTCACCGCCCGCTGCATGAAGGCGCGGTTGACCCGGGCGGCCGTGCGGATGTGCGGGAACACCGCGGCGATCGCCTCGGCGGCGTCCCGGTCGGCCTGGAAGTTGTCCTTGCCGCCGAGCCAGTAGTCGTACCGCCGGGCCGGGTGCGGCCGGGTCATGTCGATCCGGGCCGCCAGGGTCTCCCGGTATGCGTCGTCGGTGGTCACGCGATCTCCTGTCGTCCTTGACTCTGTAGTTTCTACACCCCGGCCCGATCAGAGCGGGACGACCTCGTCGGCGGAGAAGCCGGCCAGCTCGCGCAGGTGGGCGATGACCGCGGCGGGATCCTCGGTGCCGCGGCGCAGCAGCGCGAAGGACGCCGAGCGCGGGTCGACCGAGCCCATCAGGGCGACGACCTCACCCGTACGCAGCTGCAGGATCAGCACCGGCAGCTTGCCGTTGCCGGTCGGCACCTCGTCGAACGGGTGGCCGACGGCCGCGTTGACCTGGTGCTCCGGCACGTCGATCCGGGCGATCGGGGCGGCCTGGCCGAACGTCTGCCAGTGCACCACGTCGAGCTTGTCGAACCTCGGCGGCGGCCAGGGCCGGCGCTCGTCGAGTTGGCGGGCCACCCGGCGGAGGAACTCCAGCAGCTCGGCGGCCGAGTAGCGGCGGCTCACCTCGGCGGTCTGCGGGTGCAACGCACCGTCGCGCAGCGTCTGGTCGACCGCCGCGGCGAACTCGGCCACCGTGGCGGCGAACAGCCCGCCCTCGATCATGTTGTCCACCAGGCGCGCGGCGGTCGCGTCGCCGAGATCCGGGGCGCCGTCGATCGGGTAGAACAGCTGATTCATGACGCCGCGCGCCAGGTCCTGGTCCATCGTCACCTCTCGGTACCGTGCCATCCGTACTGCTTGAAGCCGGGATCAGTCGTCATGCCCTGGCCCCGCAGGCTGCCCAGCACCCGGTCGTTCATGTGCGGGAGCGGCTGGTAGTGGCCGCTCTGGTCGGTCATCGCGACCATCTTCCCCTGGTGGACCTCGATCTCGCCCGCGCCGACCACCGGCCGGCCGCCGAGGAACGACGAGTGGTGGGTGTGCCCCACCTGCTGGTTGAGCGAGGCGTAGAGGTTGCCGTCGCCGTCCATCACGAAGATCGCCCGGCCGCCGGAGAAGTGCGTCCTGGCCCTGGTGGTGTCGAACAGGCTGCCGTCGTGGGCGCTGCGCAGCTCGCCCTTGGCGTCGACGAACAGCCGGTGTTTCTCCAGCACCTCCGGCGTCATGTAGTTCACCGTCTGCGGGTAGAAGGCCCGGCGCGGGTCGGTCGGGTCGGCCTCGTACTTGTATTTGTCCAGCAGTTTCGCGTCGGTTGGCAGGTTGTTCCCGGCCCGCGGCGGCGGGATCGGGTCGCCCGGGCGCCATCCCGGGCCGGCCCCGGCGAGGCTCGGCTCGTCGCCCTTCCGGAACGGGTCGGACGTGGCGAGCTTGCCCAGCGTGGCCTTCAGCTCGGTGAGGATGGTGCCGAGCTTCTCGATCATCGGCTTGAGCTTGCGGAGGCTGTTGAGCAGCGCCCGGATGAACACCTGGATCTTGTCGACCCACTGGGCGACCAGCGCCGCCACCTGCCCCACCACCACCGGGGTGCCGATGCCGAGGGTGAAGCCGACCTCGGCGAGCCACTGCGGCAGCCGCGCGGCAAGGGTCCCGACGAACTGGGCGATGAGGTCCCGGACGATGCCGCGGACCAGGCCGACGAGCAGGCCCGCGCCCTGCACCGCGTACGAGATGCCGTGCGCCGCCGTGGCGATGCCCTCCAGCACCGACGCCTGGATGCCGGCGTGCTCCCGGTACGCGTCGCCGGAGGCGCCCAGCCAGCCCGCCGTCTCGTACTTGATCGCGTCGGCGAACCGGGTGCTCGCGTCGGCCGTGAACTTCGAGACGTTCTCCCAGGTCCCGGCGTGCGCGGCGATCGCGTCGGGGTTGCCGGCCAGCCAGTCCAGCGCCTCCTTGAGCGGCCGCACGTGCTCCATCAGCCAGGACACGCCCCAGGCGACCAGCGAGCCGAGCGGGTCGATCGCCAGGGCGAGGATGTCGAGCCCGCCGCCGACCGTGCCGAGCGTGCCGTCCACCCAGCTGTCGTTCCGGATGCCGTTGGTGACCAGCATCGCGTCCTCGATCAGACCCAGCCCGGTGTACCAGGTCGTCGAGCTCACTTCCGGAGCGACCAGCGGATTCGTCACAGCGGCAGCTTGATCGCCGGGCCGTCGCCGCGGCCCGCCCGGGTGACCCGGTCGCCGCTCGCCACGTCGGTGGCCTGGGTGGTCGAGGCGGTGGTGCGCAGCTTGGCGGCGGTCTCCTGCAGCGCGTCGATGGTGCCGTTCAGCGCGTCCACGCCCAGGCCGAAGACCGGGCTCAGGATGCCCGGCAGGAACTGGCACAGCTGCCCGTACGCCTCGACGTCCATGGTGACCTCGTGCACCGCCGAGCGGGCGGTCTGCATGGCGTCGCGCACCCGGTCGACCGTGCCGGCGTGCCGCTCGACCTGGCCGGCCGGGAACTGGACGAGGTCAGCGGTCATCGCCGGCACCGTCCCGCGGGCCGGGGAAGCGGGACTCGAACGAGTGGATCACCGCGCGTCCCGTCTCGGTGTCGGCGCCCACCGTGGCCCGCACCTCGGCGGCGACCCGGCCGGCCAGCTCGGACTGGGCCCGGCGCATCACCGACAGGATGCGGCCGGCCAGTTCGGCGCCGCGCAGGCGCTGGACCCGGTCGTCGAGCTCGAGCGACTCGACCTGGCCGGCCGAGCCGACGGTGACCTTGATCGAGCCGTCCTCGTCCCGCGCGCTGCCGGTCAGCGGGGCGACCCGGCGGGACAGTGCGGCGGCGCGTTCGGCCTGCGCGCTGACGCCGGCGGTCCATTGCTCGAGCCACTCCTCGGCGGCATCGATGTCGTTCGGCATGCGGGTGCCCTCACTCGGATCGAAACAGGCCGTTGCGTCCAGAGAGGATAGCCGCCTTGATCAACGGCCGGGTCGGGGCCGGCCGGGGTCAGGGCCGGGCGGCCAGCACGATCGTCTTGTCGTCCGCCGAGGTGGCGGCGAAGGCGTCGGACTCGAACCGGCGCCGCAGGTCGGCCGGGCCGGCGCCGGGCGTGGCGAAGGCGCGCAGGTAGCCGGTGAAGTCGGCGGGGGCGAGCAGGCGGTGGCTGCCGTCCGCGGCCCGGTCCGCGCCGAGCATGCCGTCGCGCAGCCCGCCGGTGGCCGCCGCCACGCCGGTGATCCGGGCGTCGTCGATCACCCCGGCGTGGCCCGGGTTCGTGGTGCCGTCCGGCGGGGCGATCAGGTGCGCGCCGCCGCGGCGGTGCTCGACCACCAGGAAGCAGTCGCCGGTGCTCAGGTAGAGATACCGCGGCGGCCGCGCCACCAGGGCGAGCAGCGCCGTCGCGGCCGGGTCGACGGTGCCGAGGACCGCGGCCGCGTAGTCGCGCGCGAGGCCGGGCCAGGCCGGCCGGGCCGCGGGCGGGCCGGCCAGCACCGCGCGGGCGGCGTCGCGGGCGGCCGCCACGGCCAGCCAGGCGTCGAGCGCGGACCGGCAGCCGTGCGCGACGGCCAGCACGAAACCGTCGGGGGTGCGGTGGTGCTCGAAGGCGTCCTGGTTGCCGACGCCGTCCCGGACATGGCCGGGACCGGTCACCGAGACCCCGACGACGCGCCAGCCGGCGCTCACCGGGTGACCGCCACGTCCACCGCGTCGCCCTCCACCTGGACGGCGACCACCGTGCACGTCGTGCCGGGGGTGAAGTCGTCGCCCGGCATGCCGCCCGCCGGCGCGGCCCAGAGCAGCAGCCCCCGGTGGTCCACGTAGCCCCCGTGCGCCCGGAAGTGGGTCCGCACCCGTACCTCGTCGCCCGGCGCCGGCAGCGGTGGTTCCACGGGACCTCCCAGGGATGTGCTTGTGCCCTGTCTCTATCTCCCTGACGGACCCGCGGCGCCGGCGGATCGGGGGACTTGGCGCAATTCACCCGTTCGTGCCCGCTGTAACTTGCGGTACAGTCACGTAACTTACGGAGCCACGCGAACCCAGGGGTAGACGATGACGAGTGCCGAGGCGACCGCCCCCATCAGCGAACCGGGCAGCACCGGGCGGCCGATCCGCAACCCGGTGCTGCCCGGATTCCACCCGGATCCGTCGATCCTGCGGGTCGGGACGGATTACTACATCGCCACCTCGACCTTCGAGTGGTACCCCGCGGTCCGCCTGCACCACTCCACCGACCTGGTGCACTGGCGCCCGCTCGGCGGCATGCTGGCCGACCGGCGCCTGCTCGACCTGACCGGGGCCGGCGACTCGTGCGGCGTGTGGGCGCCCAACCTGACCTACGCCGACGGCGAGTTCCACCTGCTCTACACCGACGTGGCGACGTTCGCGGGCGGCTTCTGGGACCCGCAGAACTACCTGGTCACCGCGCCGCACCCGACCGGGCCGTGGTCCGGCCCGGTGGTGCTGCACAGCCGTGGCTTCGACGCCTCGTTGTTCCACGACGACGACGGCAGCACCTGGATGCTGTCCATGGTGGCCGACTGGCGGCCGGGCCGCGACCGGTTCGCCGGCATCTCGATCCAGCGGTACGACCGGGGCGCGCGCCGGCTGACCGGGCCCGAACACCTGATCTACAAGGGCACCGCGGCCGGGCTCACCGAGGCTCCCGCCATCTACCGCAAGGACGGCTGGTATTACCTGGTCACCGCCGAGGGCGGGACGAGCTGGGCGCACCAGGTGACCGTGGCCCGCTCCCGGGACCTGCTCGGGCCGTACGAGACCGACCCGGCCGGCCCGCTGCTGACCTCGGCCGGCCACCCCGAGCTGACCCTGCAGAAGGCCGGGCACGGCAGCCTGGTGAGCACCCCGGCCGGCGAGTGGTATCTGGCGCACCTGGCCGCCCGGCCGTACACGCCGCTCGGCCGCTGCGTGCTCGGCCGGGAGACCGCGCTGCAGGAGGTGTACTGGACCGGGGACGGATGGCCGCGGATCCGCGGCGGGTTGCCCGCCGAGACCGTGCCGGCACCCGCGGGTTATGCCGGCGAGCCGGTGGCCGAGACGGAATTCGAGGCCGACGACTTCGACGGCCCGGAGCTGGGCGTCAACTGGTCGACGCTGCGCCGGCCCGCCACCGCGGACTGGGCCGACCTGACCGCCCGCCCGTCCTTCCTGCGGCTGCACGGCGGGCAATCGCCGATGGCCCTGCAACGGCCGAGCCTGGTCGCGCGGCGGCTGACCGCGCGCCGGGCGTCGCTCGACGCGGTCCTCGAGTTCACCCCGCGCAATTTCCGGCAACTGGCCGGCGTCACGGCGTACTACAACACCCGCAACTGGTATTACCTGCACGTCACCGCCGCCGACGACGGCACGCCGGTGCTCGACG
>Ga0070668_100000090_pt1 | contig 56882 bp, 50 predicted proteins | sample KBSS43metaG_FD_64661 | JGI IMG/M metagenome (GOLD analysis project Ga0070668, IMG submission 64661) | Switchgrass rhizosphere microbial communities from Kellogg Biological Station, Michigan, USA - KBS S4-3 metaG | ecosystem: Host-associated > Plants > Roots > Rhizosphere > Soil ...
GCGGCCGCGTGGCTCTGGAAGATCTGCTGGCGGTCGTCGGGCACCCCGAGCCGCCGCAACAGTGTCGCGATGGCGCCCCGGTCGGCGACGGCCGACGGCCCGAGCAGCCAGGTCTGGTCGCGCAGCTGGCCGGGCGAGGCGCGCACCCCGGCGAGCGGGTGGTCCGGGCCGGCGACGACCACCACCCGGTAGTTCATGACCGGGCGGCAGGCCAGCGCCGGGTCGAGGACCGGCGGTTGCGGGCCGATGGCGATGTCCACCGACCGGGTGCGCAGCAGCGCCGGGAACGCGCCCGGGTTGCGCACGCTGAGTTCCAGGTCGAGGTCGTCGGCGCGCTTCGCGAACAGCTCGATCAGGCCGGGCGCCGCGTGCTCGGCGAACAGCGCGGACGCGGCCACCCGCAGCAGCCGCCGGCCGCGGCCGGCCGCGCTGACCTCGAGCACGGTGATGTCCTGCAGGCCGAGCAGCTCGGCCGCCCGGCTGGCCAGCCGCAGGCCGCCCGGGGTGAAGGCCAGCCCGGCGGCCGACCGGCGGAACAACCGGTCACCGAGTTCCTTGCGGAGCTGACCGATGTGCAGCGAGACCGCCGACTCGGAGACCTCGAGCTGGGCGGCGGCCAGCTTGACCGAGCCCAGCCGTACGACGGCCGAGTAGGCGCGCAGCTGAGTCGGGGTCATCGCTCCCTCTGCCCGTGTCCGCGGAACTCAGCTGCAATCTATCGCGATCTGTCCGCGGCCGGTTGCCCGAGATCATCTCGCCGGGACGACCGTGCCGAGCATTTCGTCGAGGTGGGCGAGCGGGTCCGCGGGCACGCCGTGCAGGTACTCGTCGTACCAGATGCGGAAGGCCGCGGTCGCGCAGGCGAGCAGCAGGCGGCGGCGCCAGTCCGGCTGCGCCGTGCCCGGGTCGCGGGCGGCGAGCAGGGCGAACAGGTCCTGTTCCTGGTCGGGCGGGACGACCGGGTGGACGGCGCGCAGCTGGGCCGACTGTTCGAGCACGGTCTGCAGGGAGCGCAGCCACTTGGTGTGGGCCACCACGAAGGCGCCGAGCTCGCGCATGGCGGACAGCACCACCTCGGTCTCGGCGGCGGTGTCCGGCGCGCCGGTGATGTGGTCGGCGACGATCGCGACCATCCGCCGCATCGGCTCGGTGACCACGTCTTCCTTGCTCGGGAAGTAGCGGTGGAAGGTGCGCGGGGCGATCTCGGCGGCGGCGCAGACGTCCGCGACCGTGACGTTGTCGTAGCCGTACTCGGTGAACAGCTGCCAGGCGGCCTGGGCGGTCAGCACCCGGCTGCGTTCCCGCTGGAGATCCCGTACGCCGACGATGGCCCGCTCCTTCCTGCTCCGCCCGCCATCGTAGGCGCGACCCGCGGCCGGATATCTGCAAAACGCTGCTTCCGCAGGGCAGGTCAGGGCACTAACCTGAGCACCATTCATCTTCCCAGTGGAGGTTGTCGATGGTGGAGCCGCTGCCGCAGTTTCCGGCCGGATTCGTGGTGGGCGTGTCCACGGCCGCCTACCAGATCGAGGGGGCCGTGCACGAGGACGGCCGCGGCCCGTCGATCTGGGACACGTTCTCGCACACGCCCGGCCGAGTGCGCGACGGCGACACCGGCGACGAGGCGTGCGACCACTACCACCGCTGGCCCGAGGACGTCGCGCTGCTGCAGGAGCTCGGCGTCGACGCGTACCGGTTCTCGATCGCCTGGCCCCGCGTCCAGCCGGACGGCTCCGGCCCGCCGAACGCCGCCGGCCTCGACTTCTATGACCGGCTGGTCGACGCGCTCCTCGAGCGCGGGATCGCCGCGGTGCCCACCCTCTTCCACTGGGACCTGCCGCAGGCCCTGGAGGACCAGGGCGGGTGGCTGAGCCGGTCGACCGCGGAGCGCTTCGCCGAGTACGCCGGGCACGTCGCCGACCGGCTCGGCGACCGGGTACGCCAGTGGATCACGCTGAACGAACCGGTCGTGCACATGGCCCAGGGCTACGCGTACGGGACGCACGCGCCCGGCCGGCAACTGATGTTCGACGCGCTGCCGGTGGCGCATCACCAGCTGCTCGGCCACGGGCTCGCCGCGCGGGCCCTGCGCGAGCGCGGCGCCGCCGCCGTCCTGATCACCAACAACTGCACGCCGGTGGTGCCGGCGAGCGACGACGAGGCGGATCTCGTCGCGGCCGCCATGTACGACGGGTTCCACAACCGGCTGTTCAACGACCCGGTGCTGCTCGGCAGCTATCCGGACTTCCTCGCCGAGGGCCTGGCCCCCGTCGTCCGCGACGGCGACCTCGACGTCATCCGGCAGCCGCTGGACGGGCTGGGGATCAACTACTACAACCCGACCCGGGTGGCCGCCCCCGGCGAAGGCGAGCCGCTGCCGTTCGACGTACGCGAGATCGAGGGCGTGCCGACCACGGCGTTCGGCTGGCCGGTCGTCCCGGACGGCCTCTACGACCTGCTCACCGGGCTGCGCGACACCTACGGCGAGGCGCTGCCGCCGATCCACATCACCGAGAACGGCTGCTCCCACGCGGACGTACTGGACGACGCCTTCCGGGTCGACTACCTGGACGGCCATCTGCGGGCCGTGCACCGGGCCATCGCCGACGGGGTGGACGTACGCGGTTACTTCGTCTGGTCGCTGCTCGACAACTTCGAGTGGGCCGAGGGATACAGCCAGCGGTTCGGTCTCGTGCGCGTCGACTTCAAGACCCAGCAGCGTACGCCGCGGCAGTCGTACCGCTGGTTGCAAGCCGCCCTGGCCAAGAGGTGACCGCCACGGCGCACCCGGTCACCCGGGTCGGCACCGGCTGGATCTCCCTGCTCTCGCTGGCCAACCTGGGGTTGTGGCTCGGCTACTTCGGCCCGCTGCAGGTACTGCTGCCCAACCAGGCCGAGCAGATCGCCGGGGACGGCAAGACCACCGCCCTGGCCGTGGTCACCGGCATCGGCGCGCTGGTCGCGGTCGTCACCGGCCCGGTCGCCGGCGCGCTCTCCGACATCACCACCGCGCGTACCGGCCGCCGGCACACCTGGATCGCCGCGGGCGCGCTGATCGGCTGCGCCGGCCTGGCCGTGCTCGCCGGCCAGCGCACCCTGCTGGGTCTCACCCTCGGCTGGTGCCTCGCGCAGGCCGGGCTGAACGCGTTGCAGGCCGGGCTGACCGCGGTGATCCCGGACCGCACCCCGGTGAACCAGCGCGGCGTGGTCTCCGGCTGGGTGGGCCTGACCCAGTCGGTCGGCGTGGTGGCCGGGGTCCTGATGGTCACGCTCGTGGTGACCGGCAACGGCGGCTACTTCCTGATCGCCGGCGCGGTGCTGGTCACGGTGCTGCCGTTCGTCCTGGCCACGCCGGACCCGCCGATCACCGCGGCCGAGGCGCCGCGGTTCCGCGCCTTCCCGTTCGGCCTGCGGCACGACCGCGACTTCACCTGGGCCTGGATCACCCGCTTCCTGGTGCAACTCGGCAACGCGATGGCCACCCTGTACCTGCTGTACTTCCTGCGCGACCGGGTGCGCTACGAGGAGATCTTCCCGGGCGAGAGCGCGGACGACGGTCTCGCGGTGCTGATCGTGGTCTACACGGTGGCAACCGTGCTGACCGTGGTCGTCGGCGGCGTCATCTCGGACCGCACCGGCCGCCGCAAGCCGTCGGTGATCCTCTCCGGTTACGTGATGGCGCTCGCCGCGGCGCTGCTGGCGTTCTGGCCGACCTGGACCGGCTCGCTGGTCGCGGCCGTGGTGCTGGGCCTCGGCTTCGGCGTCTACCTCTCGGTCGACCAGGCACTGATCACCCAGGTGCTGCCGGCCGCCGAGGACCGCGCCCGCGACCTCGGCGTCATCAACATCGCCAACTCGGCGCCGCAGGTGCTCGGGCCGGTGATCGCCTTCCCGCTGGTCAAGTACCTGGGCGGGTACCCGGTGCTGTATCTGGCGGTGGCCGCCGTGACGGTCCTCGGCTCGGTCCTGGTCACCAAGATCCGCTCGGTCGACTGACGGGCCGCCCCGGCTCTGCCCCTGGACCCCGCAGCAGAACACTTTGCTGGTGGCTGGGTCATCGGTGACGACTCTGGATGCGTTGGCGGGCGTGGGTGCGGGCGGTGTCGGCAGGGGTCGACCCGGTGGCGCGGGCGGTGCGCAGGACGCGGGTGAGGGTGTCGGCGATGCCGTGGACCCGGGCGGTGGCCTGCAGGGAGGTCTCGCGATGGAGTTCGACGGCGGTGGCGTGGATGATGCCGCCGGCACTCACGATGCTGTCCGGTGCCCAGAGGATGCCACGCTGGTGCAGCACGTCAGCGGTGGCCGGCTCGTCGAGTTGGTTGTTGGCCGGCCCGGCGATCGCGGCGCAGCGCAGTTCCGGCACGGTGAGCGGGGTGAGCAGGCCGCCGAGCGCGGCGGGGACGAGCACGTCCACGTCGGCGGTCAGGCAGTCCGGTGGGCGGGCCCAGGCGGCCCCGGCGGCTTCGGCGAGTTCTCGTCGGCTGTCGTCGATGTCGCTCGCGACCACCGTCGCGCGGGCGTCGGCGAGCATCCGTAGCACGTGGCCGCCGACGCGGCCGAGGCCGAGCACGGCGAAGCTGCGCGTGGACAGGTCGGGCGATCCGAATCGCTCGGCGCACAACGCGTGCAGTGCGGCGACGACGCCGACCGCGGTGTGCTCGGAGGAGTCGCCGCTACCACCGGCGCCGACCGGCCGGCAGAACGCGTACGGCGTCCGCTCGGCGATCGTGGCCATGTCCTCCGGGCCGGTGCCCACGTCCGGGCCGGTCGAGTACATACCGGCGAGACCGGCGATGACGTCGCCCACGTCATGCAGCACCGCCCGGCGGGCGGCGCCGTCCAATGTCATGCCCGGCCGGAGGGCGACGACGGTTTTACCCCCACCGTTGGGCAGACCGGCCAGCGCGCACTTGTCGGACATCGCGGCCGAGAGCCGGAGCGCGTCGTCCAGACCGTCGCGCCAGTGTGGGTAGTGTGCCAGCCGGCATCCACCGATGGCCGGTCCGAGCGCGGTGGAGTGCACCGCGACGACGATCGGCAGGCCGGATCGTGCGCCCTGCCTGGCGACGACGTGTTCGTGCATGGGCTCGGTGTCGATGGCGGTCGCGACCACGATGGATTCTCCCTCATCTGCTCGTCGGCACCGGTCCGACAGTAGTCACCTGACCGGCAGCGGCCGGTCCTGGACGAATTTCATTCGGAGAATCTGGCAATATCTCGGCCGTGGACGAACTTGATACGGCGATCATCCAGCATCTGCAGACACATGCGCGGCAGACCAACCGCGAACTGGCTCGCGCGGTCGGCATCGCGCCGTCGACCTGCCTGGAGCGGGTGCGTGCGCTCAACGAGCGAGGCGTGATCACCGGATACCACGCCGAGATCAGCCTGACCGCCCTCAACCGCGGGGTTCAGGCACTGCTGCACGTGCAGGTCCGGCCCCTGAGCCGCACCGTCATCGACGGCTTCAAGAAGTACGCGATGGGTCTGCCCGAGGTGCTGTCGGTGTTCGTCGTGGCGGGCGGCGACGACTTCCTCGTCCACGTCGCCGTGCCCAGCGTGGACAGCCTGCACGCCTTCCTCATGGACAAGTTCAGCGGACGCCGCGAGATCGTCGGTTTCCGCAGCTCAGTGATCTACCAACACGCGCGGAAACAGGTCATCGAACCACTCGACCGATGAGCGGCAGCTCGGTCCCGGTCACCAAGATCCGCTCGGTCGGCTGACGCCTCAGGGGTTGAAGGACGGCAGCAGGCCGTCGCGGGCGAGCACCCGGTTGATGGCGTCGAGGGCCAGCATGGCGGTGTTGGCGATCTGCCGGTAGTCGCTGAACTCGACGCCGTACATGGCGCGCAGCGCGGTGACCACCACGCGGTAGGTCGAATCGCCGGCGCGGAGCAGCGTCGACTCGGCGTCGGTGCGGGGCTCGAAACGTACGGCGTGCAGCAGGCCGGGCGGCGCCGGGTCGCCGATCGCGTCGCGCAGCGCCTGCAGCCCGTCGAGGTGAGTCGGGCCGGACTTGCCGACGAGCTCGGCCAGGCCGGGGCCGACCGACGGGGCGAGCGCGCGGTAGCGGTCGTCCACTGCCTTGGCGATCGCCGACTCCCGGGCCAGCAGGTCGGCGTACGCGCCGGGGCCGGCCGGGCTGAACGGGATGTCCACCCCGCCGGCCCGAATGCTCGCGGCCCGCTCCAGCGTCGGCAGGCGCTCGGCGGTGACCAGCGCCCGGCAGACGTCGTGCAGGCGGAACATCTGGCCCTGGGCGAGGCCGGCGGCGACGTCGGACCCGGCCGGCAGGTCGACCAGCAGCGCGTAGCCGACCGTCAGGTACTCGGTGATCAGGGCATGCTCGACCGAGGCGAGAAACTCCAGTTCGTCCAGGACCTGCGCGCTGCTCAACGGTGCCGGTGCCATCGCCGCCTCCCGCCCTGTGGCTGGTTGACATGGTCCTCCCGCCGGCGGCTTCCGGAAAGGGCCGCGCGCGGTCAGCGGCGACATCCGCCGGCCCGGGGCGTCCGCCGACGCCCCGGGCCGGTCGGGCCGGTCAGACGAAGTTCACGTCGCTGCACCACATGTAGGCCTGGTCGAGGTGCGAGGCCTGCCAGATGACGAAGAGGATGTGGTGTCCGGTGTATCCGGGGGTGGAGATGTTGAACGAGATGTTCTGCGCCGGCGCGTACCGGCCGGTCTGGGTGATGAAGTCGAGGTTGCCCCAGCCGAGCTGCTGGGTGGCCGGGTTGTACCCCTGCTTGCTGACATAGACCCGGAAGTAGTCGGCACCGTGGCTGGCCTGGTCGTACAGCCGGACGGTGAGGTTGCGGCCGACGTTGGTGGTCTTCCAGGCGCCGGGCCGGTTCAGGCTGTCGTTGCGGGCCAGGGCGTTGCTGCACAGCTGCCCGTCGGGGGTACGGGCCTGGAACTGGCCGCCGAGCCCGTCCCGCAGCGCGCTCATCCAGTTCCATATCGTGTCCGGGTTGGCCTGGAAAGCCTGCCAGCACATGGGATCCTGCTGCTGCATGGCCGGGTTGGTGTGTTGGTTGCCCCAGGTCTGCCAGCACTGGTAGGCGCGGCTCGCCGGGCTGACGATGGTGCCGTGTGCCTGGGCTCCGCCTGCCCAGTACAGGGTGCTGACCAGCGTGGCGAGCAGCACGACCAGCACCCGGACGGGCTGCCGGGATGACTCGTGTGGACGCACGGTACGTCCTCCTCTTGTCGGGCGTTCGGGGGATGGGAGCGCTCCCGGCAAGGATTGCACCGGTGTGTCCAGATATCAATCGTCATCTATTTATCTCGCACCGTTCGCCCGATCGTCATCCCTCCCGCCGGTCTGGTCACTCATCGCGGGAGATCGCCCGCTTCGCGCGGTCGGCGGATTCTTCAGGCGACCCGGCCGGCGGCGAGGAAGATGCAGATCACGGCGGTGACCATCAGCGCGTGCAGGATCATGTGTTCGAGATTGGGCCGCGGCCGGTCGCCGATCCGCGGTAACACGATCAGGGTCCGCGCGTAGGTGCGGGCGTGCAGCTCTCGCCAGGTGACGCCGGCGCCGGCGGTGGCCCAGGGCGCGGTGATGCCGGTGAGGTAGGGCATCCACCACAGGGCGACACCGCCGGCGGCGGCGAGCAGCTCGACGGATCCGGCGGCGTAGCCGAGGGCCGGCCGGTGCCACACCGCGGCGAGTCCGAGGAGGACGGCGGGCAGCGCCAGGACAGGCGCGTTGATCGCCACCTCGGTGCGTTGTTCCGAGCGGCGGGCGTCGCGGACGTTGTTGAGCGGATAAAGATCGACGAGGGTGGTGACGAGGAAATAGGCGACGACGGCGAGCGTGAGGATCAGGGCTGCGGCGAGCATGTCGGCCTCCGCGAGATTGATGTTTACGGCGTAAACGTACCCTCCGTTGCTAGTGTGGTTTACGGCGTAAACAGGGTCAAGGGGGTTGGCGGTGCCGGATCGGCGCAGCGGTGTCAAGGCGGGCCTGACCCGGCGGCGGGTGCTCGACGCCGCCCTGGATTTCGTGGACGCCCACGGGCTTCCGGCGCTGTCGATGCGCCGGCTCGGTGCCCACCTCGGCGTCGAGGGCATGGCGCTGTACCGCCACGTGCCCAACAAGGCCGCCCTGCTGGACGGCCTCGTGGATCGGGTCATGGAAAACGCGTTCGCCGAGCTCGGCGAGCCGCTGCCGAACCAGCCCGGATCGTGGGTGCCGTGGCTGCGCCAGTTCGCGTTCGCCCTGCGAGCGGCGTTGCTGGCGCACCCGGGCGTGCTGCCCCTGGCCGCGACCCGGCCGGTCAACTCGCCGCAAGCGCTGCGCGTGTCGGAGCGGTGGCTCGCCGCCCTGCGCGCCGCGGGCCTGTCCCTGGGCCGGGCCATGGACGTGGTCAACGTGCTGGCCACCTTCACGATCGGGCACACCCTGGCGGAGGCCGGCCGGACCCCCGGGCACGAGGGCTCCGAGCCGGACCTCGACCAGCACGCCGGGGCGCTGGACCCGGCCGAGTTCCCGAACCTCACCGAGGTGATCGCCACCCGGGCCGGCCTCGACTTCGACTCCCGCTTCGCCGAGGCGGTGGACATCCTGCTGGCCGGGTATGCCGCGGCACCGCGACCGGACAGGTAGTCGAGTCCGGCGCGGCGAAGGTCAAGCGGCCGGCTCGGTCGCGGCGGTGTAGGTGAGGAAGGTGACCCCGCTGTCCAGGGTGACGTGCCCGGCGAGCGCGAACGGGCGCCGGCTCGAATCGGCCTTCCCCGCGAACAGCGGGATGCCGGCCCGGGCGGTGACCGGGTTGACCTTGAGGATCAGCTCGTCGATCTCGTGGTAGAGGGCGCCGGCCAGTTCGGCGCCGCCGACCAGCCAGATGCCGCCGCCGGGCTCGGCCTTGAGCTGCCGGACCCGCTCCACCGGATCGGTCGCGACCACCTCCACGCCCGGGTCGGGGCTGTCCCCGAGGGTGCGGGAGAAGACCAGGTGCCGCAGGTGGGCGTACGCGTTAGTGAGGCCCGCGTCCAGGCCGACCTGATAGGAGCGCCGGCCCTCGATCGCCGTGTCGAAGCGCGTGCCCGGGTCGGTGACGCCGAGCGCGGCGCGGGCGGGCGTGGGCAGCGTCTCCGGATAGTGCTCGACGATGTGCGCCAGATAGTCCGGGCCGACGGTCATCAGGCTGCCGGTGGGATCGCCACCACCGGGTTCGGCGATGTACCCGTCGAGGGTGGCGGCGATGTAGTACGTCAGCGTGCGCATGCGGTGCTTCCTTCCGGACCGGGCGAACCACCCAATCCTCTCCCAGGAGGGCGTCCACCGGCTCATCGCGGATGGTCGTCGGAACTGTGCGATTGCCCGTCGGCGTATGGCAAGCTCGTGTCCCGTGATCGATGATCTCGCGAGGGACTACCCGCACGGCCGGCTCAGGTCGACACGTCAGGCGCTGGTCTGGAATCTTCTTGGCCTGGTCAAGCACCGCCCGTTCGCGGAGCCGCTGCCGCGATGGCAGCCGGATCTCGTGGCGGGTCGCCCGTGAGGGCGGTCATCGTCGCGGCGGCGGTCGCGTTTTTCATCTCGCTGTTCGGTACGCCGGTGGCTATTCGGGTCTTCACCGCGCTCAAGGCCGGCCAGCCGATCCGGTCCATCGGGCTCGCCAGCAACGTGGGCAAGAAGGGCACGCCCACGATGGGTGGTGTCGCGTTCATCGTGGCGACCGTCTTTGCCTACGTCGCCGGGCACGTCGCCCTGACCACGCTGCCCGAACGGCAGATCGCGCAGGAGGGGCCGACCATGACGGCCCTGGTCCTGCTCGGGCTGTTCGTCTTCTGCGGGGTGGTCGGCTTCCTCGACGACCTGCTCAAGGTGCGCCGGCGTAACTCCGACGGGCTGTCCGCCAAGGGCAAGCTGCTCGGCCAGGCGATCGTCGGTGGCGGGTTCGGCGTGGCCGCGCTCTACATGGCCAGCACCAACGGGCAGACCGTGGCCAGCGAGCACATCTCGCTCATTCGCGACATCAGCTGGCTGAACGTCGGCAAGGTCGGCTCGGTGATGGTTTTCGTCTTCGTGATCACGGCGATGTCGAACGGCGTGAACCTCACCGACGGCCTCGACGGCCTGGCCACCGGCGCGTCGGTGCTGGTGCTCGGTGCGTACGCGCTGATCGGCTTCTGGCAGTACCGGCACTGGTGTGGTGACACCGACTACTCCCTGCACAACGACTACTGCTACCAGGTGCGGGATCCGCTGGAGATCGCCATGATCGCGGCCGCGGCGGCCGCTGCCTGCCTGGGCTTCCTCTGGTGGAACACGTCCCCGGCGCGGATCTTCATGGGGGACGTGGGCGCGCTCGGGCTCGGCGGCCTGATCGGCGGGCTCGCGGTGGCCACCCGTACCACGCTGCTGTCGATCCTGATCGGCGGGCTTTTCGTCCTCATCACGGTGACCTGGGTGATCCAGATCGTCTCGTTCCGGACCACCGGTCGACGGGTCTTCCGGATGGTGCCGTTGCACCACCACTTCGAGCTGGCCGGGTGGAGCGAGGTCAATATCGTGGTCCGGTTCTGGATCGTGGCCGGCATCTGCGTGGCGGTCGGCCTGGGCCTGTTCTACTCGGATTTCCTGGCGGTCGCCGGATAGCGCAAAGGCCGCCGTCCTCGTGGGTGTCACGAAGACGGCGGCCCTTTCCGCTATGCCGTGGTGATCTGCCGATCAGCGCGCATAGGCCTCCACCTCATACAGCGACAGGCCGTACTGGGTCGCCCTGGTCACCCCGGTGATCCGGAGATATCGTCCGCTGACCGCGGGGAAGGTGACCGTGTCGAGGCCGCCGTTCCCGCCGGTCACGTTCGCGGCCTGGGTCCAGGTGTTGCCGTCGGCGGACACCTCGATCCGGTACGCGCTGGCGTACGCGGACTCCCAGCGCAGCAGGACCCGGGCCACCGGGCGGCTCGACCCGAGGTCGATGCGCAGCCACTGGCCGTCCGCCCACGAGCTGGCCCACCGGGTGGTGAGGTTGCCGTCCACCGCGTTGGCCGCCGGGTTGCCGTTCTGCACGCTGGACGCGGTGACCGCGCGGCCGGCGGCCAGGTTGCTGATGTCGTCGCCGCGCTTCGCCGGGAACGACACCACCTGCTGGTAGGTCGGCCGGTTCTGCCAGCCGATCAGGTCCTGGTTGATGCCGCCCAGCGGCGACTGCAGGATCGCGTCGGCGCACCACTGGTTGCCGGCCGCGCAGTGCGTGTCGCCCGGGTAGGTGGTGGCGGCCGGCTCAGCGATCGCCGAGCCGAGGCTGCTGAGCAGGGCGCTGCGGCAACTGCCCACGGTGCCACCGCCGCAGTACTTGCGCGACCAGTTGGGCACGCTGTCGCCGAGGGTGGCCCGCAGGTCCTTGTCCACCCAGCCCCACCAGCCGTACTGGAAGGACGATCCCTTGTGGGTCTGTGCGCTGTTGGCCGACGACGGCAGCGAGGAAACCGGCCCGGTCTGGCCCGCCGACGGGGACTCGTTGATCTGCAGGGCGTTGACCAGGGACTGGAACACGTCGTCGCCGAGGTTCGGCTGGAACGCGGCCTGCACCAGCTTCGGCCACCACGCGTCGAAGATCCGGATGGCGTCCGCGTCCTGGTACGTCTTGCTGCCCGCGGCGGTCTCCACCCGGCGCGCGCCGCCCTGCAGCCAGGCGCGCAGCTTGGCGACCGCGGCGGCCTGCGTCGCGTCGGTCACCGTGGCGGTGTCGATGACCCGCAGCAGTTCCGGCAGCACCTCGCTGCCGCGCAGGTCGATGGTGGCCGCCGACTCGACGAGCTTGAGCAGCCCGGCCCGGTCGTACTTCGTACCGGCCGCGATGCCCGCCTTCAACGGCTTGTCCAGCAGGTCGCCGCGTTGCACCGAGCTGAAGCTGAAGTTGCCGTCGGCCGCGCTGAAGTCGGCCGCCTGCTTGTTGTTCCAGCTGATGAAGTAGTCCTGGTTGACCGCCTGCGGGTGGGCCGAGGCGGGCTGATAGGTGGCCGTGTTGGAGGCCGGGTCCCAGCCGGCCCACTCGTACGCGGCCTGCGCCTTGGTCGGCAGGTTCGGGTCGGCGCCGGCGGCGCGTACGGGCTGGGCGCCGGAGGTGAACGTCGCGGTGTCGGCCGAGTTGACGTAGAACCAGTTGAACGCGAACGGGATGTTCGACGCCGAGTTCATGAACGCCGCGGCCGTACCCATCTGGTCCGGCTCGTTGAACATCTGGAAGCCGATCGCCGAGTCCGCCTCGTGCATGTACGTCGAACGCAGCGAGGTGAACGCGGTGGGCACGCCGCCGGCCAGGCCGCGCCAGGTCACGAGGCCGTACTTCGTGCGGTAGATGGAGAGCCGGTACGACCCCTCCGCCGTGGAGTCGGCCGTGGTCGGCTTCCACGAGTTGGTGTGGCTCAGCGCCTCCATGGCCAGGCACTGCCCGTGGTAGAGGTAGTGCGTCGAGTCGACGGTCGGGGTGCCGCCGCCGGTCTCGCACAGCGGCACCGCGAAGGTGTCGGTGATGTCCTGGATCGACGAGGTGGCGCTCCAGGCGTAGTCCGGCCCCCGCCCGATCAGGGTGTAGAGGTTGAGTCCCGAGAACGCGATGCCCCGGCTGCTGATCCCCGGGCCCTGCAGTTCCTGCAGCATGAGCAGCTGCGGCGCGAAGTAGCCGGTCTGCGGCCCGAAGACGGCGACCGGGTGGCCGGTGGCCGAGTTGCCGGCCGAGACCAGGGCGGCGTTCGACATGCCGCGCTGGCTGGAGTCGATGGTGAGGTTGCTCAGCGAGTCGGCCAGCGTGCTCTTGCCGGTGGCGCCGGTCGAGGCCGAGCCGGTCTGGTCGAAGACGATCGGCTCCGGCTTGGCCGAACCGGCGTCCGGCATCGCCACGCCGGCCGCGTTCGGGTTGCCCGCACCGTACGGGAAGGACTGTCCGTTGTGCAGCGTGAGCACCGCCTCCGGGTCGTTCTGCGACCGGAACTGCTGCCACACCTGGTCGCCGACGGTGTTGCCGTACTTGGCCCGGGCCGCGACCCGCACCAGCGCCGACAGCATCTCGGTGCCGCCGCCCCCGCCGAACAGGCCGCCGATCACGCCGGCGACCGCCACCAGGTCGGTCATCGTGAAGTTCACCGGCCCGCCGGCGTTGGTGATCGAGTCGAGGTGGCCGGTGAGCACGTACTCGCCGGGGCAGTCGCGGGCCGCCATGCAGTCCGCGATGTACTTGTTGATGCCGGCGATGTAGCTGGTCACGTCGGTGAAGAGCTGCTCGCCGCGGGCGCTGCCGGCGCGTAGCCGGTCGACCTGGGCCTGCAGGTCGGCCTCGGTGTACGGCGAGTTGTGCCAGACACTCTGCTCCAGCTCGCGGTTGCCCTGGGCGCCGCCGGCGAACGAGGTCAGCGTGCCGCGCGCGACGTGCCGCATCAGGTCCATCAGGAAGAGCCGGTCCTGGGCTCCGGCGTAACCGGCGCCGAACATCGTGCCGGCCCGGGTGGTGCCGGTGACGTGCGGGACGCCGACTTTCTTGTCGCGCACGATCTTCACGTCCGAGCGGGGTGAGATCGTGCTCTCCACGTCGGCGGCGGCGACACCGTACGAGCTGTCGTTGAAGAAGTTGTTGATCTGCTCGCCGGTGAGGCCGGTGTAGTTGTAGACCAGATTGGCGTACGGCGCGAGCTGGTCGCTGGAGTGCGCCGGCCTGGTGCCGAAGGCCCGGTGGGCGAGGATCGCGGCAAGGTCGGCGTCGCCGTTCTGCCCGGGCGGCAGGATGTCGGAGCACTCGCCGAGGCAGTAGTCATTGGTGGCGTAGGCGGCGGCCGCCGGGGTGGGCGCGGCGGCGATCGGGCTGAGCGCCGCGGTGCTGACGAGGGCGGCCGTGAGCAGGGTGTTAACGACGGGGAGGCGTCGGCGCATGTGGGGGGCTTCCCTTCGGGAAGGCACGAACGCGAAAGATGTTCGTAGATGTTAAGACGCCGCTGCCTCGGCACACCAGAAAAAGTTTCACGATCATTTCGTAGCTGACATACAACGCCCGGCGGTGGCCGCCACCACCGCCGGGCAAACCCCCGATCGTGTTATGAAGTCACTTTCCGGTGCTGGCCAGCGGGCCGGGCAGCGGACGGGTCTTCGCGCCGGACGGGCTCACCGCGAACCACTTGCCGTTGAGACCCTGGCCGTTGATGTCGCCGGGCTTCTTGTCGCCGACGAAGTAGTACGCCGGCCATCCGTTCACGGTCACCTGGCACGTGCCGTCGGCGCGCTCGACGTACCCGAGGATCTGGGGGTTGATGCCCTTCGGGAAGATCTTGCCGGGCGACTTGATCAGCAGCGGCGGCCAGGCGGTCGCGCAGTCGCCGTTGCAGGTGGCCTTCGGCGGGCGGGCCGTGTCGTCGTCGAAGCGGTAGAGCGTGCGGCCGGCGCCGTCGGCCACGTACGTGCCGATCCGGTCGTTCGGGGTCGCGTTCAGCTCGACCACCTTGCTGCCGCTGGTGATCGACTTCGGCGGGGTGATGTCGGTGGCCGACGGGCCGCTGAAGATCTTCACCCACTTCTGCTTCTTCGCCACGGTCGGCTCGGGAGCCGGGTCGCCGGCGTTGTCGCCGCCCGCGGCACCCGCCGGCGGATCGGCCGAGGCGGGCGGGTTGACGCCCGGGACGGCGGCGAGCTCGCCCAGCCCGGCCGGGCCCTGCGGGTCGAGCGGCGCGTCCGACGAGTTCTGGGCCACGTTCACCCGCGCGGCCGGCGTGTCACCGCCGGCGGCCAACCGGTTGCTGCCGCACCCCGACACGGTCACCAGACCGGCCAGCGCCACCACGATCCAGCTCGCCCTGCTCCGACTCGTCATGGCCGTTCTCCCTCGGTCCCCGACGCCCGGCGGTTCCGGGCCTGCCATCCACACGACCCGATCCCGGGGACGGTTCACCGCGGTGTGCCAAAGTTCAAAAAATTTGATCCGGCTGTGCGACCGGCGACGTACTGGGAGTAGCTGCGGCACAGTAGCTTCTTCGATGTCGCTTCCGGAGAGCGCCCCATCGGCGTTCACGAACCGGAGCGGCACCGCCGACCGTGTCGCGAAGAGAGAGACCATGCCGTCGCCAAGGACCAGACCACACCGGGAGGTGGCCGATGAAGCCCTGGTCAGATCGCTGTTTCAGGAACACGGCCGGGCCATGCTCGCGTACGCCACGCAGCTGACCAGAGACCGCGCCGCGGCCGAGGACGTGGTGCAGGAGGCGCTGGTGCGCGCCTGGCGCCATCCCGACAGCCTGAACAACGGGAAGGGCTCGGTCCGCGGGTGGCTGCTCACCGTCGTCCGCAACATCGTGCTGGACCAGATCCGTGCCCGGAACAGGCGGCCCCCCGAGGTGGGCGAGAGCCCGCCGGACGCCGCGGTCGAGGGCGATCACGCCGACCGCGTGGTGACCTCGATGGTCGTGGTGGACGCGCTGAGCCGGCTCTCCGCCGAGCACCGTGAAGTGCTCGAACAGGTTTATCTACAGGGCAACACGGTGGCCGAGGCCGCGAAGGTGCTCGGCATTCCGCCGGGCACCGTGAAATCCCGCTCCTACTACGCGCTGCGGGCCTTGCGCGAGGCCGGCACGGAACGGTTGGCATCATGAGTACGCCGGAGAGCGCGAACCCGACCAACGACCACGTCGACATGGCCGGATACGTCATGGAGATGCTCACCCCGGAAGAGAAGAAGCGCGCCGACGAGCACCTGACCGTCTGCGCCGACTGCCGCGGCGAGATCGAGTCGCTGCGCGAGTGGTCGGCGGCCCTGGCCGAGGTGCCCGAGCCGATGCTGCTCGACGGCCCGCCCGAGGACGCCGACCTGCTGCTGCAGCGGACGCTGCGCCAGGTCCGCCAGGAGTCGGCCGGGAGGCGTCATCGGCGGCTGGCCCTGCTGACCACGGCCGCCGCGGCGGTCCTCGTGGTGGCGATCGGCGGCGGCGTCGTCGTGGGCCGCGACACCGCACCCCCGACCTCGGCCCTGCCCGCGGCCTCGGAACCGGTCGGCACGAGGACGGTGTCCGGCACCGACCCGGCCACCGGCGCCAAGATGACGGTGTCGGTCGTGCAGGCGGTCGGCTGGGTGCGGGTCAACGCCACCGTGGCCGGCATCCCCGCGGGCGAGAAATGCAAGCTCGAAGTGGTCGGCCGCGACGGCACGGCGGTGCTGGCCGGCAGCTGGCTGGTCTCCCCGGCGGGCGAGGCCAACGGCACGCCGCTGAACGGCAGCGCCCTGATCGACCCGGCCGACGTGGCCGCCGTCCGGGTGGTGAACACGTCGGGCAAGCAGTTCGTGAAGGTCGACATCTGACGGCGGTGATCACCCCGCCCGGGTGATCACTGCCGGTCACCGCTACCGGCCGGTGCCGGCGGTGTGCGGCGCGAAGACGACGCTCCACGGGCGGGCCGTGTCCGCCGGCTGGAAGGCCGCCGGCTCGGGTGCCTCCGCGCCGAGCGTCGCCGCGGCGATCTCGGCGAGCTGTTCCGCCGCGGGGTGCGGCGACTGCGCCGGCCAGGCGGCCGAGGTGGCGCGGTGCAGCGGATGGCCGGCGAGGGGCCGCCAGACCACGCGCGGCTCGCGGCGGACGGCGCTCTCGGGTTCGAACGCGACGCCGTGTCCGGCGAGCACGAGGCCCAGCAGGAACTCGCGGTTGCTGGCGTGCCGGATCCGCGCCGGCGTGAAGCCGTGCCCGCGGCACACGTCGAGGACGTGGTCGTACCAGCCCGGCGCGGTGGCGCGGGGCGGCAGGACGAGGTCGTGGCCGGCCAGGTCGGCGAGCGCCAGTTCGGTCCCGCGGGCCAGCGGCGAGGTACGCGGCAGCACCGCCCCGAGACGGATCCGGACGGCCGGCCCGAATCGCAGGTCGGCGGCGTCGACCGGGTGGTGCAGCAGGCCCACGTCGAGCCGGGCGTCGGCGAGCATCCGTACCTGTTCGGCGGTGGTCAGCTCCTGCAGGTCGACGTCGAGCCCGGGAACCTGGTCGGCGAGGCGCCGCAGCAGGGCCTGAAGCGTGCCGGCGGACGTCTCCGGTGGCACGCCGGCGCGCAGCGTGCCCAGCGTTCCGTCGCGCACCATGCGCATGAGCGTCCGCATCCGCTGCGCGCCGGCGAGCAGGGCACGCGCCTCGTCGAGCAGCAGCCGGCCGGCGGGGGTGAGGTCGACCTGGCGGCGGGAGCGGTCGAACAGCTCGACGCCGAACTCGCGCTCCAGCCGCTGGATCGACTGGCTCAGCGGCGGCTGGGCGATGCCGAGCCGTTCGGCGGCCCGGCCGAAATGCAGCTCCTCGGCCACCGTCACGAAGTAGTGCAGGTGCCGAACAAGATCCATGGAGCGACGGTACGCGAGCCGTTCCGGCTACCGTGGCAGCGTGCTGCTCACCGAGATCTTCGACAAGGTGGATGTGGACGCGCGGATGCACGCCATCGACGTCGACACCGGCCTCGAAACCGGGTCGGGGGCGGACGAGCAGGTCGTGATCGCCTCGGTGTTCAAGATCCTGCTCGTGCTCGAGTTCGCCCGGCAGGCGGTGGCCGGTCAGCTCGATCCGGCCGAACGGGTCCGGGTGCGGGCCGAGGACCGGCTGGGCGGCTGGGGCACGGCCGGCTGCGCCGACGATGTGGAGATGTCGCTGCGCGATCTGGCGTACTTCGCCATGTCCGTCAGCGACAACACCGCCGCGGACCTGCTGCTGCGCCGGGTGGGGCCGGACGTCGTACCGCTGCTCGCCGCGGAGCTGGGTCTCGCTCGTACCCGGGTGATCGGTGGGCCGCGGCAGCTGCTGGAGTCGATGTTCGCCGACGTCGGCGCGGGTGACGCCGCCGAGTTCGCCCGGATCTTCGCCACCCTGCCGGAGGAGCGGATCCGGGCACTGCGGGTCTTCGACCCGGACCACACCACCTCCAGTACGGCCCGGGAGATCACCCGGCTGCTCACCCTGATCTGGCGGGACGAGGCCGGGCCGCCGGCCGCGTGCGCGATGGTGCGCGACCTGATGGCCCGCCAGATGTTCTGGACCCGGCTGCCGTCCGGCTTCCCGCCGCAGGTGCGGGTGACCGCCAAGACCGGCACGCTGCCGGGGCTGCACATCGAGGCCGGGGTGGCGGAATACCCCGACGGCGGCCGGTACGCGATAGCGGTCTTCGCCCGGTCCCGGCGGTTGGCCAGCCGCCGGATCGACGTCGACCTCGCGATGGGCGAGGCGGCGCGGGCGGCCGTCGAGGAGCTGCGCCGGATGTGATCCACACCGCAACCGGGCCCGGGGCGGGCCGGGTTGGCCTGCTCCGATACGCGCGCGGCTATCGCGTGCGCGGCCGGATCGTCTTGGACCGGGCGTGGCGGCGGATGCTTGGCTGCCCGCCATGAACCAGCCACGACTTGGCCGGCGCCGCTTCCTCGGTACCGCCGGCGCCGCCCTGGCCGCCTCGGCCGCCGGCCCCGCCCTCCCGTCCGCCGCCTCCGCCGCACCCCGCACTCGAACGTCCACAGTGCCGGCGACGTTCCGCTGGCTGGGGACCGCCGGCTGGCGCATCGACATCGGCGCGAAGACGGTGCTGGTCGACCCGTACCTGAGCCGCTTCCGCACCGGCCTGTTCGACGGCGCGTTCGACCCGGACACCCCCCTTGCGGTCGACGCCGGCGCGGTCGACGGAGCCGCCGGCAACCCGCAGACGATCCTGGTCACCCACACCCACTGGGACCACTTCGCCGACGTGCCGTACATCGCCGGCCGCTCCGGCGCCCGGGTGTTCGGCACGCTCACGGCGTACCACCTGGGTCTCGCCTTCGGCCTGCCCGCCGCGCGGCTCAGCCCCGTCAAGGGCGGCGAGGTGCTCGACTTCGGCGAGTACACCGTCGAGGTCGTCGCGGCGCTGCACAGCCGCAACGGCGGATATTCGATGGCGTTTCCCGGCGTGCGCGTCGCGGTGCCGAGCAGGCCGGCGACCATCGCCGAGCTGCCGGAGGGCGACACGCTCGCCTACCAGGTGACCGTCAAGGACGGGCCCGCCGTGTTCCTGATGGGCGGGAGCGACTTCGTCGAGCGCAACCTCGAAGGCCTGAACCCGGACGTCGCGATGATCCCGGTGCCGGCCACCGACGTGACCCACGACTACGTGCCGCGCCTGCTCGCCGCATTGGACCGGCCCGCCACGGTCGTGCCGGTGCACTGGGAGAACTTCGAGACCCCGCTGACCAACCCGCCGCTGGCGAACGCCGACGACCGCAAACAGCTCGACGCGTTCCGCGCCGCGGTACGCCGGACAGCACCGCGGACCAGGATCCTGCTGCCGGAGTACCTGACCCCGTATTCGTTCGCCTAACCGACGAGGAAGGCCAGGCCGGGCACGATGTCCTCGTCCAGGCCGGTGCGCCGGGCCAGGTCGGCCAGTTCGTCGAACAGGCCGGCGGACAACGGCATCAGGTGCGCCTGCACCATCCGCAGCAGGAGCCGCAGCGCCACGTCCGGGTAGCCGGCCCGGACCACCTCGGCCAGGGCGGTGCGGGCCTGGTCGTCCGGCACCTCGCAGAGCGAGAACCGGTCAAGGGCGTGGAACTGCCCGGCCGCGCGCAGGATCCGCCCGGCCAGCTCGGGATGCTGCCCGGCGTCGATCAGCCGGGCCAGGTACGCCGGGTCGGCGCGCTCCGCCGTGACGTCGCGGACGGTCCGGATCCACTCCCGGCCGGGCACGCCGTCCCAGCCGGGGCGGTGGTTGCCCCTGGTGCACGAGCACCAGAGCAGGTCGAGCTGCCCGTCGGTGAGGGCGGTGTCGAGCAGGCACCGGGCGTCGTAGGTGTATTCGGCCAGCGCGAGCCACCCGTCCCCGGCGGCATGGCGCCGCAGGTGCTCCACCGCGCTCTCTCCCGCCCGGTCCCACGACGGGTTGAACGCGACGGCCGCCAGGTGACCGACCCCGAGAGATCGGCTGTCGAGATCGGTCACCTGCGCCTCCTAGGCTATGGCCGCTTGCCGGCGGGGTACGCCGTGTAGATGACGAACCCGCGTGGGTGGCCCGGCGTGTACTTCAACGTGATCACGACGGCGTTGCTGGTGGTGAACCATTGCCCACCCGGTGTCACGCCACGCCCGAGTGGCGGGCCGCCGTTCGGGCCGAACTGGCCGGTGATGGTCCTTTTGGTGGGCCCACCCCGAGCGGCCTGGCTGACCCACTTCCGGATCTCTTCGGTCTTCTCCGCCGTGCCCAGAACGTAGTCGATCGCCGCCTGTGCGGTGTCCAGGTCGTTCCACCGGGTCGCGTCGCGCGGCGGGTTCGAGTTCTTGGCCTTGTCGATCATGTCCCGGTCGCTGATATTCACGTGGTCCGGGATGACGTGTGCCCCGTTGACCCCGTTGTCCTTGGTCAGGTCGAGGCAGTTGTGCACCAGCACCGCGGCGGAACCGACCCCGACGTAATACGTGTGCAGGTCGGCGACCGTCAGGTTGTGCACCGTCGCCCGCGCCGTCCGCCGGTGGACGGCGGTGACCTGCACCCGGGTGCCGGCGCTGGTGCGCAGCCATTCGCCGCCGTGCAACTGCCCGGCGTCGACCCACTCCCGCCGCTCCGGCAGCCAGAACGGGTGGTTGTCCGTGGCGGTCACCGTCCCGGTCCGGTCGCCGGTGTGCACCGTGACCTCGACCAGGTTCTTGGTGCCGGTGCCGGTGATCAGTGCGGTCACCGGCCGGGCCACGGTGACGTCCCGGTACGGGTCCGTGGCCAGCACCTGATCGCCCACCCGTACGTCCTCGAGGGGTTTCCTGGTGCCGTCGGCGAGCAGCACCGGCGTACCCGGCAGGAAGCTGTTGTCGCCGCGTTTGCACAACTCCTGCGCCTTGTCCCACAGCCGGCGCAGGTCGCGGTACTTGTCCGCGATCTTGGCGCCGCCCGCGCCCATGCCGAGGAACGGGATCATCGACAGCGCGCCGAGCCCGACCCCGACCCAGTCGCCCTGCAGCGCGGAAAGTGCCAGGTCGATGCCGTCGCAGACCTCGCCGGCCACCGGGAACAGACCGCACACCGCGAGCCCGAGCTGGACCGCCGTGACGGCCACCTCCAGGTTGTCCTTGGCGACCTGGTACGCCTTCTCCAGCACCTCGCCCACCTCGCCGAGCAGCTGGCAGCCCGGCTGGTTGGGGTTGAACCCGCACTTCAGCGGGTGCTTGACGGCGTCGATCGCGCCGCTGCGCGCCACCTGGCACTGGATCGACAGGTTCGGCCCCAGGCATTTCAGCAGGTTGTAGTCGGAGTCGTCGCGCTGCTCCAGCCATTCCTGCATCTTCAGTTCGGCGGCCGCCTCGGCCGCGTCGAGCCCGGCCTTGGCCGCGTCCGCCGCGTCCTTGCCGGCCGCGACCGCCGACGCCGCCGCCGCGGCGGCCGCGCCCTGCGCCTCCTGGGCGTAGAGCCCGGCCTGGTAGGCCGAGGCCGCGGCGGAGGCCGCCGACGACGCGGCCGCGTTCGCGCTCTGGTTGGCCTGCGCCGCCGCGGCGCTCGCGGTGGCCGCGGACTGCGCGGCCTGGTCGGCCGACTGCTTGGCCGCGGCCGCGGCCTGCTGGGCCTGCTGCGCGTAGCCGGCCGCCTCGGCCGCCGACTGCTGGGCCTGCCGCGCGTAGCCGGCCGCCTCGGCGGCGGCGTTGCGGGCCACGGCCGCGACCCGGGCCGCCTCCGCGGCGTCCGCGTGCGCGGTCGCCGCGACCTCCCGGGCGTGCACCACCAGGCCACGTACCACCTGGACGTGGGCCGCCTGCTCGACGTCGCGCTGGGCCGCCTGGTGCCGCGCCACCTGCAGGAAGTAGCTGACGTACGAGGCCGGCCCGGCCAGCGCGATCTGCCCGGCCGCCTTCACCTCGGGCCCGCCGGCCGCGATGGCCTGGGCCACCGCCACCCGCTCGTCGGTCTCGACGGCCGGATACCGGCCGCGGCGCAGGAACTCGTGCACGTCGGCCGGGGTACCGGCGAGTGCCTTCTGGGCGGCCGCCCGCAGCGCCGGACCGGCGCCGGACAGCAGCTGCGCGACCTTGACCCGGTCGGCCGTCGCCTTGCCCGGATACTCCCGGGTGCGCAGGAACTGCCGCACCGCCGCGGCCGACCCGGTCAGGGCCGTCTCGGCGGCCGTCTTCTCGGCGCCGGTGAGCGTGTCGGCCAGCCGGATCAGCCGGGACCGGTCGTCCTGGACCCCGGCGAACGCCCGGCCCTCGGCGAGCCACAGCCGCAGCTCGGCATCGGTGCCGGCCAGCGCGTCCCGGGCCGCCCCCTGGGTCCACGACCCGCCGGTGCGCAGCAGCCGCAGCGCCGCCCGCCGGGAGTTGCCGAGGACGGTGGCGTCCGGTGCGCCGGGTGCGGCCGCCGCGTCGAGCAGCGCCCGCGTCGCCGGCTCGATCCGGTCCTCCTCGGCGGTGTCCCACGGCAGGCTCCGATTCCACGCGATCTCGGTGGGCTGGGCCTGCTCGGCCGTGCGGGCGTCCTGCGCGGCGGCGACGGCCTGTTCCGTGGAGATGGTGAGCCGTTCCTCGTCGGCCTGCCGGGCGAGTTGCTCGACCGCGGCCGCCTGCTCGGCGGCGTCCGAGGCCACCTGGGCTGCCTCCGCCGCGTTCTGCGCGTGCCGGGTGGCCTGGGCCGCGGCGTCGGCGGCCTGCCCGGCGTGGTCGGCCGCCTCATCGGCCGCGCGAGCCGCGTTCTCGGCGTGCTCGGCGGCCCGGTTGGCGAAGACCTGCGACTGTCGCGCCGCGGCGGCCGCCTCCCGGGCGTAGCGCTGCGCGGCGCCCGCGGCCCGGTTGGCCTGCGCCGCCTGCCGCCTGGCCGCGGCCGCCGCGGCCCGCGCCCGTTGTGCCTGCTCGGCCGACACCCCGGCCTGGCCGGCGGCCTCCTCGGCGGCCAACGCCGCGTTCAGCGCGTTGTCCACCGCGCCCGCGGCCGCGTTGGCCGAGTTGCCCGCCTGCTCCGCGGCCGTGGCCGCGTGGCCGGCCGCCTCGGCCGACCGCTTCGCGCCGAGCGCGGCGTCCCGGGCCCGTTGCGCGGCCTCGCGCGCCTGCTGCGCCTTGCCCGCGTCGAGCGCCGCGGCACCGGCCGCCGCGCGGGCCCGCTCCGCCGCCTGCCCGGTGAGCGCGGCGGCCGCCGCCGCCCGGCGTGCCGCGTCGGCCGCCACCGCCGCCGAGCGCCGGGCCTGGTTGGCCGCGCCGATCGCCTCCCGCGCGGCCGCGGCCGCCTTCGACGCGGCATCGGCGGCCCGGCCCGCGGCCGCGCTGGCCGCCGCCGCATCGTCGCGTGCCGCCGCGGTCTCGGCCGCCGCCCGCGCGGCGGCCTGCCGGGCGAGCTCGGCCTCTCGCACCGCGCGCTCGGCCGCCTCCTTGGCCGCCTGGGTCTCGCGGGCCGCGGTGGCGCCGGCCTCGGTCGCGAGGTCGGACAGCCGGGTGATCGAGGTGAGCTCCTGGTCCCGGGCGCGGGCCACGTACTGCCCGGTGGCCAGGAACTCCTGCAGTTCGTCGGGCGGGCCGGCGAGCGCCGCCTGGGCCGCGGCGTGCAGGATCGGCCCGCTGTTCAGCGAGCCGCCGGTGAGCATCTGTGCGGCGAGCACGCGGTCGTCGACCTGGCGGCTCTGCTTCCGGCCGGCCGCCAGGAACTCGGACACCTGCTCGTTGGTGCCGTTGAGCGCGGCCTGCGCGGCCTGCCGGGTCGCCGGCCCGGCCACCGCCAGGGTCTGCGCCACCCGGGCCCGCTCGTCGACCGGCCACACCGACTTCCAGCCGGAGGTGAGGAACTGCCACACGTCGCCGGGCGTGCCGGCCAGGGCGCGCTCCGCCGCCGCCTTCATGGCCGGGCCGGTCGCCGCGAGCGACTGTGCCCGGGCCCGGTTGTCGTCGACCAGGGCCACGTCGTAGCCGGCGTTCAGGAATGTCTCGACGTCCGCGTCGCTGCCGGCGAGCGCGGCCTCGGCGGCACGCGCCACGGCCGGGCCGCCGGACAGCAGGTGGGTCAGGACCCGGCTGCGGTCGGACGGCTGATCCTCGGCGGCCGCGGCGGCCGGCACGTTGACGCCGGCCAGCACCACGGCGCACGCCACGGCGGCGGCGACCAGGGCGCGGAGGCGGGCCCGCAAAGACCAGGACATGCTTAATCGGCGCATCGCGCCCTCCCCGTGATTCGGCACATGCGAAAGAGGCGCCGAGTTTGCCCGCCGGTATTCGCCGATGTCAATGATGGTGGCCGGCCGCGTCCGGAGGTTGCAGGATCCTGCAACGGCAGTGCGGACGGGTTGACCGATTCAATTCGCTGGATGAGACTGGCGGCCGCAATCACGGCAGCCGACCGGTCCTGCGCGTGTGCAGAAACGCTATTCGTGCTCCGCGTGAACAGCGTCCAAAATCGGGGGAAAGGTCCTGAGGGATAAATGAGAAGAACAATTACGCGGCTGGTCGCCGTGGCGTCATTGGCGATTCCCGGCCTGCTTGTCGCGCCGCCGGCAATGGCGGCGGACGAGCCGCCTTCGGTGGTCGAGGACTTCGCCTATCCCGGCGCCGCGCAAATTCTCGCCGAGCACGGGATCAAGGTGCTCAAGGGCGACGGGCGCATCCGCTACGTCGCCGACTGCGACGCCCAGGCCAACCTGTTCCGGGTGGAGAGCCTGGTCGGCTCGACGGCACTGACCTACTGCTTCGAGGTGCGCGGGCCACGCGGCTTCGTGACCGTGGACATTCCCAACGTCTATCTCGTACGCGGCGCGGCGCAGACCGTGGTGGCCACGGCGACCTTCGAGGGGCAGACCGAAAAGGCCACCGTGCCGCCGAACACGTACGTCGCGATCGGCGGCGGCCAGGGTACGCACACGCTGGTCGAGTTGCGCGCCACCAGCACCGCGGCGCTGCCGGCCGGCGAGCCGAGCCCGCACCCGTTCGTGGCCCGCGTCGACACCGGCGACCGAGCCTGCAGCGGCGCGCTGGTCGCCAAGCAGTGGCTGCTCACCACGAAGACGTGCTTCGCGGCCGACGGGAACGTCGCGGCCGGCGCTCCGCCGCGCGCCACCACCGCGGTGCTCGGCCGGCCCGACCTGGAGAAGGCCGGCGGCGAGGAGCGCACCGTCGTCAGCCTGGTGCCGCGTACCGACCGTGACGTGGTGCTCGCGAAGCTCGACCGGGTCGTCGACACCATCGCCCCGATCGCGGTGGCCACCGCCGCCCCGGCCGCGGGGGCGACCGTCCAGGTGGCCGGGTTCGGCCGCACCGGCACCGAGTGGGTCGGCACCCGGCTGCGGACCCAGGGACTCACGGCGGGCACGGTCGACGGGGCCACGCTCAAGCTGTCCGGCGCCAGCACGTGCAAGGGTGACGCGGGCGGCCCGGCGTTCCAGGTGGCCGACGGCAAGCCGCTGCTGCTCGGCCTCTCCACCGCCTCCTGGCAGCACGGTTGCTTCGGCGTGAGCGAAAGCCGCGACGGTGCCGTCGCGGCGCGCACCGACGACCTCGCGTCGTGGATCAAGTCGAGCGCCCTGCCGCCGTGCACGATCGCGACGATCCCGCAGTCCGGCTCCAACCTCGGCATCCTGGAGTTCTACCTGTCCGACAGCCCGGTGCTGTCCTGCCCGACCCGCCCGGTCATCTCGTACGGCAACGTCCCGATGGTCCCGATCGTCGGCGACTGGGACGGCGACGGCCTCGACACGGTGAGCGCCTACCTCCCGACCAGCGGTACGTTCCTGCTCAGCAACAATCCGATCACCGGCCAGCACCAGTACTCGGTCCGGTACGGCGACCCGAACGCAGTACCGCTGGTGGGTGACTGGGACGGCGACGGCAAGGACAACGTCGGCGTACGCATGGGCAACCGCTTCTACCTGCGGACCAGCCCGATCACCTCGGCGACCGAGACGACGATCTCGGTGGCGTACGGAGACGCGCCGGACAAGCCGATCATCGGCGACTGGGACGGCGACGGCAAGGACAACGTCGGCATCTACCGGGGGGCCGGGTTCCGCTTCTACCTGCGTACCTCGGCGAACACCAACCCCGCGGAGGTCACCACCGTCGTGGCGTACGGGAATCCCAACTCGACCCCGCTGGTCGGCGACTGGGACAACGACGGCACGGACAACATCGGCGTACGCATGGGCAACGGGTTCTTCTTCCGGATGAGCCCGGTCACGTCGGCGACCGAGACCACCAACTCGGTGACCTACGGCACGGGTGTCAACGAGTACGCGATCGTCGGCGACTGGGACGGCGACGGCGTCGACACCCAGGGCGTCGTGTCCTGACCGGCATCGGGCGCGCCCGCCGAGCGATCGGCGGGCGCTGCCCCACGGATCAGCGTCCGGTGACGCCGTCGATGAGTTCCCGCAGGATGTCGGCGTGCCCGGCGTGCCGGACGGTCTCGCTGGTCACGTGGGCGAGCACCCAGCGGAGCGTACGGCGTTCGCCGTTCACCGGATGGGCAGTGTGGACGTCCAGGCTGCCGGCCGCGCGGATGTGCGCGTCGCTCTCCTCGATCGCCGCCCGGTAGCCGGCCATCACGTCTTCCGCGGACCGGTCCGGGGCGACCACCATGTCGAAGTCGACATCGGCATACCGCCGGTCGCCGGCCAGCGTGTAGCCGAACCAGTACCGCTCGGCGTCGGTCAGGTGCTGCACCAGGCCCAGCAACGTCGTGTCGGACACGACCAGGCGGCGCCGCAACTGCTCCTCGTCCAGCCCATCGGCCTTCTTCAGCACACAGGACCGGGCGAAGGACAGGAAGGCCAGCGTCGTATCCCGCTCGCCGCCGTCGTTGAGCGGCACACGTTCGCGTTGGGTCTCAAGCACGGGTACGACCCTACGTCGGCCCGGATGCCCCGGTCAGCGGGCGGCGGCCAGGGCCTCGGCGAGGGCTTCGGTGGCGTGAAAGACGTCGACCTCGGTCAGTTGGAGCGGGCCGCCGGGCTCGGTCAGGCGGGCGGCCCGCGGGCCGCCGGCGTAGACCGGGGCGAAGCCCAGATCCCGGACGAGGGTGGCGGCGGTGCGGCGGGCGTCCGGACGGTCGGTGCAGACGAACTCGGCGAGCAGCGGGTCGTGGCCGCGGCGGCGGCCCAGCACGGTCGTGGGGAGGGTGTTGAAGGCCTTGGCCCAGTGCGCCTCCGGCGCCCAGTCGATCAGGGTCTCGAAGCCGCTGGTGCCCGCCGGGGCGGGCGGGTTGGTGGCGTCGATGACGACCTTGCCGGTCAAGGCGTCGCCGGCGAGGTCGAGTGCCTCGTGCGCCGACTCCCAGTTCGGTGCGAACAGCACCACGTCGGCGAAGGCCACGGCGTCGGCCACCGGCATGGCCGCGCCGTGGCCGCCCAGATTGTCCACCACGCTGCCCAGCCGCTCCGGATGACGGGAAGTGACCGCCACGTCATGGCCGCTCTCCGCGCACCAGCCGGCCAGGGTCGCGCCGAGCCGTCCTGCCCCGATGACGCCGATGTGCATACCGTTCAGGGTGCCCGTTCGTGCGCGCGGGTGGGCCGGGAACGGCCGATTTCGCGGCGGCGCGGGTGAGTTCAGCGGAGCAGGCGGCGGGCGCCGGCGGTGGCCGAGACGATCAGGGGGACCGCCCACGCCGGGTCCAGCCGGGTACGCAGGGTCGGGGTCCAGCCGGCGTCGGGGAGCAGGTCCGGGTCGTACGCCTCGTTGTAGGTCGCCACCAGATCGACCGGACGTGGCAGGCGGCCGGAGACCTGCACCAGCGAACCGCGCGCGGTGATGCGGGTGCCCTTCCAGTACTTGACAATATGTGCGGCGGGGACGTCCGCGCTCAGGCGGAAATAATTGTTCTCGGCATAGATGCTCGATTCGACACCGACACCCAGCGAGTACGAGTACGCCTCGTCCGTGGCCACGTAGAGGTTGTCGTACACGTCCACCTGGCCGAAACGGACTCGCGGAGCCCGCTGGAGGACGTTGCCGAACCGGTTGTGGTGCACGGTCGTACGCAATTTACCCAGGTCGACGCCGGGCGTGTCGGTGGAGCCGATCAGCATGGTCTTGTCGTGGTCGTAGTAGTCGTTGTACGAAACCGTGATGAGGTCGGAGCCGCGGATGAAATCGGTGGCGCCGTCGTGCACCTGGTATGGCCGGCCGAACTGGAGCGGCTGGTCGCTGTCGTGGTTGTTGCCGTCGCTGAACGTGTTGTGGTCCAGCCAGACGTTGGTGGAGCCGCTCAGCGCGACCAGGTCGTAAAGCGAGTTCCAGTTGCCGGTGGTGCCGTCGGTCGGATCCCAGGCGGGGAAGCAGTCGGCGGCGTCGGTGACCTCGAGGTTGCGGACAATCACGTTGCTCACATTGGTGAGCACCAGACTGCCGTGGACGAGCCGGCCGCCGTTGATGCCGATGATCGTGGTGTTGCTGCCGACGTTGACCCGGATCTGGTCGCCCTGCCGCTTGGCGGAGCGGACCCGGGCGTCCTCCAGCGGGCCGGTCGGCTTTTTGTCCCGGCCCCAGACGGCCGGGTCGTAGGCGGCGAGGAAGGCGTCGAGCGAATACTCCGGGTCGGCATAATCGGCACAGCTCAGCTTCGCGCCGGTGGGGTCCGCGCCGAGGTCGATCCGGCCGCTCACAAAGACGATCTTCGGCACCGCGTTCTGGCCGTTGGTCGTGGCGTTGCCGCCCAGCGCGGCGATGAGTTCGGTGCGGTTGCGGGCCACCGCGACGTGCGCGTCGTCGGCCGCGGCGCCGCCGCTGGTGCCGGTGCCGGCCGCCGCCCAGCCGTCGTCGGCCGGCAGCGTTTCCCGGGCCAGCCGCATCGCGGCGGGCGAAACGCCGGGGCGGGCGGCGGGGGAAGTAGCAACGGTCGCGCGGGAGGAGCCGGGCGAGTCGGCGGCGATCCGGGAGGTGGCGGCCGAGTTGGCGGCGGCCGCGCGGTAGGCAGCGGGCGAGTCGGCGGCGGCCCGGGAGAAGCCGGCGGCCGCGCGGGACGAGGCCGGGGGAGCGGTGCTGCCGAGAGCGGGGGACGGCGGGCTGCTCAGGGTGAGAGCGGCCGCGGTGAGGGCGGCGGCGACCGAGGCTGCTTTTGGTGCGGGCATGACGGCTCCTTGGCGGCGGCCGGTGGAGACCGCCTTCGACATGCAGGAAAGCGCTTGCCCGGCTACCGTCACACGGGCACCGACGACAGTCAATGGATGGAACAACGCAGGAAATTTGCATAGCTACGGACGTGGGTAGGCCTCCGGGTGCCAGTCGTCCGTGCCGCGTAGGTAGGTGGCCGCCGTGTATCTCGCCGCCTCGGCCCTGGTGAGCTGGGGGCGGTCGGGGGACACGATCGCGCCTTGGCCGAAGTTGCGGTATTCGGCGAAGCGCGCCTCCCGCCACGGCCAGGTGCCGAAGTCGCTCCACGCGGCCGGGCCGATGTGCGGGCCGATCACGGATTCCCGGATGATCGTCTGTCCGACGGCCGCCGGGTCCTGGCTCGGATGCCAGGGCCGGCCGAGGAAGACCGAGCCGGCCGGGGCGTCCGAGGTGAACCGGCAGCGGGTGAACAGCAACCCGTACGGATTGGTGTTTGTGGTGCTCGGCGCCGTGACGTATCCGGCCGGAGTGGAGTCCCGGTCGAGCGAATGGATGTGGCAGCGGTCGAAGACCGCGGTCGCCCGGCCGAAGATGAAGTCGACGTCGCCCTCGACGTAGCAGTTCCGGAAGTATGCCCGGGCCACGGTCGCGGCGGCGCTGCTGTTGACGTAGAGCGTGTCCTGGTTGCCGAGGAACCGGACCCGGTCGAAGACGAGCCGGTCGGCGCGGGTGAGCACGGCGACCGCCTGCCGGTTGGCGATCTCGGGGTGGGTGGCCTCGGCGAAGAGGTTGGCGAAGGTCAGGTTGCGTGCCCGGAAGCCGGCACCGTCCACGGTGACCGACGCGCTGCCCGAGGTGCCCCAGGTGCCGCCGTCGGGGCGGGACGTTCCGTTGGCCCGGTCGTCGAAGATCAGCACGTCGTCGGGGTGGTGGCCGAGGCCCCGCAGTTCGAGAAGGGGCTTGCCGGCCGGGATGACGACCTGGCCGTGGTAGCTGCCGGGGCGCACGGCGATGATGAACGGCTCGGTGCGCCCGGCCGGGGCGGCGTCGACGGCGGCCTGGATGCCGGTGACGTCGCCGGTGCCGTCCGCGGCGACGACGAGATCGGCCGGCGTCGAAAGGGCACCGGACCCGTCGGCCGATGCCGGGGATGCGGCCGATGCGGCGGAGCCGGCCGATGCGGTGGAGTCGGCCGATGCGGGGAAGCCGGCCGAGGCGCGCGAGGCAGCCGGCCCGGCCGAAGAGGCGAAGGCGGCGGACGACGGGAACACCGCCGGCGCGGCGACCGACCCCGCGGTGATCACGCCGGCGGACAACCGGAGAAACGAACGTCGGCGCATCGTTGCCACCCTCTCGTAGGAAAGGCCTTTCCCGCCGCACGCTAAGCCCACCCACTCGCTCCGGTCAATAGCGGAGGGTAATGCTGCAAACATCCGCCGAAGCTCCGTTGCATCGCCGCAGCTGAAGGCCATGATCTGCAAATAAACGCTGAGGAAAACGCATTCCCGTCCGTGTGGGAAATGCAGCTCATCGATGTCCCGATGAATACCCGTGGCGACCGGCCTTTGTGAAAGGTAACCGTGCGTCGTCCCGCTAGCTCACTCACCGGTGATGGGCGAGCTGGCGGCTCCGCGCCCGGGCTTGAGCCGGGCGGTGTGGGGGATCCGGGAGGGGCGGCACCGCGGGGTGGTGTGGGGGATCCGGGAGGGGCGGCTCCGTGGCCCGGCTTGAGCTGGGTGGTGTGGGGGATCCGGGAGGGGGCGGCTTCGCGGCCCGGCTTGAGCTGGGTGGTGCGGGATCATCCCGGAGGGGCGCGGCTCCGCGGCCGGCTTGAGGTGGGTGGTGTGGGGATTCGGGGGCTGCAGCGGTGGCCGTCGTGTCTCGCGGAGCTATCGGCCGGGGGCCGGGCGGGTGCTTTCCCGGCGGATCAGTTGGGCGGGGACTCGTTCGACCCGCGGGTTCGGCGGCTTGCCGTCCAGCTCGCCCAGGGCCAGCGACATGGCCCGCTCGCCCATCTCGGCCAGCGGCAGCCGCACCGAGGTGAGCGCCGGGGTGACGTCGCGCGCGATCGGCATGTCGTCGAAGCCGACGATGCTGAGCTGCTTTCCGGCGGCGCGCATCGCGGCGAGCGCACCCACCGCCATCGAGTCGTTCAGGGCGACGATCGCGGTCATCGCCGGATTGGCGGCGATCAGCTGGGCGGCGGCGGCCTCGCCGCCGTCGCGGGTGAAGTCGGCGTGCACGAGGCGCTTCTTCAGGATCTTCTGCCCGTGCACCCGGGCCGCCTCGCGGATGCCGGTGAGCCGGTCGGCCGTGGTGGTCAGCGCCGGCGGGCCGGCGATCACGCCGACCTCGATGTGGCCGAGCATGAACAGGTGTTCGGCGGCGAGGTAGCCGCCTTCCTCGTTGGCCGGCACGACCGCGTCGCCGGTGTGCACGTGCCGGCCGATCACCGCGATCCGCCCGCCGGTCGCCTCGAAGGCGCGCAGCCGCTCGTCCATCCGGGTCGCGGTGTCCTCGTCCAGGTAGCCGGAGCCGGCGATGACGATGGCCGCCACCTGGTGGGCGTGCAGCAGGTCGATGTATTCGAGCTCGCGATCGGGGTCGCGATAGCTGTTGCAGATGATGACGAGCCGGTTGTCGGCGGTGGCGACCCGCTGCAGCCCGCGGGTGATCTCGGCGAAGTACGGGTCGGAGACGTCGTGCACGATCACCCCGACCGCGTTGCGATTCGACCGGGCGAGCATCTGCGCGTGGGCGTTGGGCACATACCGCAGTTCGGCGACCGCGGCCAGGACGCGCTGCCGCAGCGCCTCGGCGACCGGTTTCGGGCTGCCGTTGATGATCCGGGAGGCGGTCGCGGTGGACACCCCGGCGTGGCGCGCGACATCCGCCAAGGTGGCCATGGCCGAGGCCCCTCTCTGTCCCGAAGCCGATCCACCGCCGGCGTCCCGTCCCGGGAGGATACCGCCCGTGACGGGAGGATACCGCCGCCGGTCTTGCCCGCTCGGTGGCACGCCCACTACGGTCTAGGAAAGCGCTTACCTATCGGCGCGCCGGGACGAGCAGTGCGCTGGCAGGACCGGAGAGGCAAAACGAGGCCCTGGCGGCTGAACGAGAAGGCGGGACGATGGACCGGACAAACATCGGGATCGTGCTCAACGGGGTCACCGGGCGGATGGGCCTACGGCAACATCTGATCCGCTCGGTGTTGGCCATCCGCGAGTCCGGCGGCCTGCCGCTGCGCGACGGCACTGTGCTCTGGCCGGAGCCGGTGCTGGTCGGGCGCAGCGAGGCCAAGCTGCGGGACATCGCCGAGCAGCACGGCCTCACCGACTGGACCACCGACCTGCCCGCCGCGCTGGCCCGGCCGGACGTCCAGGTCTATTTCGACGCGCAGGTCACCTCGGCCCGGGTCAAGGCGCTGCGGATGGCGATCGAGGCCGGCAAGCACATCTACACCGAGAAGCCGGTCGCCGAGAGCCTCGACGAGGCGGTCGAGCTGGCCCGGTTCGCCGACGCGGCCGGGATCAAGCACGGCGTCGTACAGGACAAGCTCTACCTGCCCGGTCTGCGCAAGCTGGCCCGGCTCGTCCAGGGCGGCTTCTTCGGCCGGATCCTTTCGGTACGCGGCGAGTTCGGCTACTGGGTGTTCGAGGGCGACTGGCAGGCGGCGCAGCGGCCGAGCTGGAACTACCGGTCCGCCGACGGCGGCGGCATCACGCTGGACATGTTCCCGCACTGGCACTACGTGCTGGAGCAGGTCTTCGGGCCGGTACGGGCGGTGACCGCCCGCGCGGTGACGCACATCGACCGGCGCTGGGACGAGGCCGGCGAGCCCTACGAGGCGACCGCGGACGACGCGGTGTACGGCCTGTTCGAGCTCGACGGCGGGGTGATCGCGCAGATCAACTCGTCCTGGGCGGTCCGGGTCAACCGCGGCGAACTGGTCGAGTTCCAGGTCGACGGCACCGAGGGCAGCGCCGTGGCCGGCCTGCACCACTGCCGCATCCAGCCGCGCTCGGCCACCCCCAAGCCGGTCTGGGACCCGGACGTACCGACCGCCCAGCGCTTCCGCGAGCAGTGGCAGGAGGTGCCGGACAACGACACCTTCCCGAACGGGTTCCGCGCCCAGTGGGAGCAGTTCCTGCGCTACGTCGCCGAGGACGCGCCGTACACCGGGGACCTGTGGGCCGGCGCCCGCGGCGTCCAGGTCGCCGAGCTCGGCCTGCAGTCGTCCCGCGAGGGCCGCCGCCTGGAGATCCCGGAGCTGTCCCGATGATCGAGTTCAGCGGCCGCGGCGCCGGCTTCGCCACGGCGGAAAGGCCTTTCCACTCGCGGATCGCGTACGCGGCGGCCCCGGTCGTCGCCGACCCGGCGGCGGAGAACATCCCGGGCGCCCCGGCGGCCCTGGACTGGGAGAGCACGCTGCGTTTCCGGCGGCACCTCTGGTCGTACGGCTTCGGCGTGGCCGAGGCGATGGACACCGCCCAGCGCGGCGCCGGCCTCGACTACCCGGCCACCCGCGAGCTGATCCGGCGCAGCGCCGCCGAGGCCCGCGAGCACGGCGGCAAGATCTGCGCGGGCGTCGGCACCGACCAGCTCCCGGCCGGGCCGGCCGCGCTGGACGACATCCGCAAGGCGTACGCGGAGCAGCTGCAGGACGTGCAGGAGGCGGGCGCCCAGCCGGTGCTGATGTGCAGCCGGCACCTGGCCGCCGCGGCGAGGGGCGCCGACGACTACCGGCGGATCTACGGCGAGTTGCTGTCCCAGGCGGACGGGCCGGTGCTGCTGCACTGGCTCGGTGAGGCGTTCGACCCGCTGCTGGCCGGCTACTGGGGCGGCGGCACGGAGACGGTACTGGAGATCATCGGCGAGCACGCCGCGAAGGTCGCCGGGATCAAGATGTCGCTGCTCGACGCCGGCCTCGAGGTGGACATGCGGCGGCGGCTGCCGGCCGGGGTGCAGATGTTCACCGGCGACGACTTCCACTACCCGGAGCTGATCCTCGGCGACGAGCAGGGCTATTCGGACGCGCTGCTCGGCGTGCTCGCGGTGATCGCCCCACCGGCCGCGGCGGCGTTCCGCGCGCTCGACGAGGGCGACACCGAGGCGTACGAGATGATCCTGGCACCCACCGTGCCGCTCGCCCGGCACCTGTTCGCCGCGCCGACCTACCACTACAAGACCGGCATCGTCTTCCTGAACTGGCTGGCCGGCCACCAGGATCACCTGCTCATGGTCGGCGGCGCGCAGGCCGGCCGGTCGCCGCGGCACCTCGCCGAACTGATCCGCCTGGCCGACGCGGCCGGCCTGCTGCCGGATGCGGAACTCGCCGCCCACCGGACCCGGGCCTGGCTGACCACCGTGGGGATGGACCGATGAAGGGCTTCTCGCTCAACCAGGCCACCACCAAGCACTGGCCGCTCGAAGATCTGGTGGCGGGCTGCGTCGCCGCCGGGGTCGAGGCGGTCGGCCTGTGGCGGGAGGACGTGCAGGCGTACGGCGTGGACAAGGCCGCCGCCCTGGTGCGCGGCGCCGGCCTCACCGTCTCGTCGCTGTGCCGCGGCGGCTTCTTCCACGACGCCGGCTGGTACGACGAGAACCGCCGCGCCCTCGACGAGGCCGCCGCCCTCGGGACCGACACGCTGGTCCTGGTCAGCGGCGGGCTGTCCGGCCGGGACCTGGACGCCGCCCGCCGGCACGTCGGCGACGCGATCGGCGCGCTGGTGCCGGACGCGCGGGCCGCGGGCGTGCGCCTGGCGATCGAGCCGCTGCACCCGATGTTCTGCTCGGACCGGTGCGTCGTCGCCACCCTCGGCCAGGCCCTGGAGCTGGCCGCGCCGTACCCGTCGGACGCCGTCGGGGTGGTCGTCGACACCTACCACCTGTGGTGGGACGACCAGGTGTGGGCGCAGATCTCCGCGGCCGGCAGGGCCGGCCGGATCGCGTCCTTCCAGCTCGCCGACTGGATCACCCCGCTGCCGGCCGGGGTGCTGCTCGGCCGCGGTCTGCCCGGCACCGGCTGCGTGGACATGCGCCGCTTCACCGCGGCGGTGCGCGACGCCGGGTACGACGGCTGGACCGAGGTCGAGGTCTTCAACGAGGAGGTCTGGGCCCGGCCGGGTGCCGAGGTGCTGGCCGAGGCGTACGCGGGTTACCGGGCGGCCACGGCATGACCGCCTGCACCGAGCGGCACCCAGCCGCACCGAACGACGGCCTGCCAGGCGAGGGCCAGAAGGGCATGCCAATCAGGCTCAGCATGACCGCCTGCACCGAGCGGCACCCAGCCGCACCGAACGACGGCCTGCCAGGCGAGGGCCAGAAGGGCATGCCAATCAGGCTCAGCATGACCGCCTGCACCGAGTGGCACTCAGCCGCACCAAAGGAGGGCACGGCATGACGGTGCTTTCCGTCGGGGGCACCGAGGTCGCGACCTACGTGGTCGAACCGGACGTGGACGTCCGCCTCGGTCCCCGGCCCTACCTGCACCCGGTCCGCACGCTCGGCGGCACGGTCGTGACCGACGAGAAGTGCTTCGACCATCCGTGGCATCTCGGCGCCTCGCTGACCGTCGCCGACGTCAACGGCGCCAACCTGTGGGGCGGCCGCACCTTTGTGCGCGACGAGGGCTACGTCTGGCGGCCGGACCACGGCCGGATCAAGCACGACGGGTGGCTGCCGGCGGCGGCCGGTCTCGCGGAGCGCCTGCTCTGGTGCGACCGGGACGACCGTACGCTGCTCACCGAGCACCGCCAGATCGGCGCGGAGCCGGCGGCCGGCGGGTGGGAGCTGTCCTTTCGGTACGCGCTCGCCGCACCCGCCGGCCAGGCGGTGACGCTGGGCAGCCCGGCGACGAACGGCCGCACCGGCGGGGCCGGGTACGGTGGCTTCTTCTGGCGCCTGCCCGCGGGCGCGGCGGTGGCGTTCACCGCGAAGGACGGCGAGGACCCGCACGGCAGCGCGGCGGGCTGGCTCGCGGTGACCGTCGACGACGCGTACACGCTGGTGTTCCGCGGGCTGGCCGGCGACGACCGCTGGTTCGTGCGCACCGACGAGTACATCGGGGTGTGCGCGGCGCTGGCCTACGAGAAGCCGCTGGTGATCCCGGCCGGCGAGACGCTGGAACGGCACATCCGGGTGCTGGTCGCCGACGGCGCGCTGACCCGCGCGGAAGTCGGCGAGGGGTTCGGCGAGGGGTAACGCCCTCCGACGGTCAGTACCCCACCGAGATGGTGTGGCCGGCGGTGGCCGGCGCGTCGAGAACGCCGAGGATGGCGTCCGCGAGATCGACGCGGGCGATCGTGATGCCGCCGCGGACGTTGCGGTCCACGGCGGTGCGATAGGGGCGGTGCCTGCCGTCGGTGAGCCGCGGCGGTCGCATGATCGTCCAGTCCAGGCCGCTGTCGCGGACGGCCTGCTCGGTGTGGGCGAAGTCGGCGAATCCCTCCCGCAGGAATCGCCGGAGAAGCGGCTTGACCAGCGTGCGGGTCACCGGGCCGTCGCCGGCGTCGACGACGTGTCCGCTGGCGGTGATGACGACCAGGCGCCGGGCGCCCGCGGCGGCCATCGCCGTGATGATCGCGCGGGCGCCGTCGGCGCACACCGAGCCGTCCGTTCGGGCGCGCGGTCCGAGTGCCGAGATCACCGCGTCCCGGCCGGTCAGGGCCGGCCGGATCGCGTCGGGATCCATGGCGTCGGCGACCACCGGGGTGAGTTGTGGGTGGTCGGCCTGTTCCAGGCGGGCGGGGTCCCGCACCACGGCGGTGACGTGATGGCCGGCGGCGATCGCCTTGCGTACGAGATGTTGTCCCGTGCCGCCGGTGGCGCCGAAGACGGTGACGCGCATGCGTGTCCTCCAGGGTTAGTGATTACTAACCCCTATGCTGGGTTAGTAATCACTAACCTGTCAACCCCCGTGAGGCGAGGGCGGTATGAGCACCCGGGAACGGATCCTCGACGCGGCCGAGCAGATCCTGCGGACACGCGGCGTCGCGCTGGCCACCACCAAAGAGATCGCGCAGGCGTCGAAGGTCTCGGAGCCCACGCTCTACAAGTACTTCGACGACAAGGAGCGACTGCTGCTCGCCGTCCTCCAGGAGCGACTGCCCGGCCTGTCCCGGGTCTCGGTCCGTGCGGGCGAGGGCGACGTCGAGCACAACCTCGCCGAACTCGCGCACGCGGTCCTGGACTTCTACCAGGAGTCGATTCCCATGCTGGGCGCGCTGCTTGCCGACCCGCAGCGCATGGCGGCACACCGGGTGGCGATGAACCGGCACGGCGGCGGCCCGGACAAGGCGGTCGCCATCTTCGCCAATTACCTCCGAGCCGAGCAGGCCCTCGGCCGCCTCCACCCCGGCGCCGACCCGGAGGCAACCGCGTCCCTACTCATCGGCGCCTGCTTCCACGAGGCGTTCCTGCGCTATTACGCCCACGGGCCGGGTGCTGCCCCGGCCCCGCGTGCCTCCGCCGAGGCGTTGGCCCGGGCCGCCGTCCGCCCCCTGGTGTGATCGCACCGGGTTGCCGGATCAGCGGCCGCCCGCCGCCGCCTCGCCGTCGCCCGGATTTTCCTCCTCGCCGCCGGTCGTGGCCGCCGGGGCGCCGGTGGTGGTCGTGGTCTCCTCCGGCTCGGTCGTCGTCTCCTCGGGGGTCGGCGACCGCGACGGCGTCCGGCTCGGGGTGGGCTCCGGCTCCCCGGTGGCGTCGCCGCCGGCCGGTGCGGTGGTCGCCCGCTGGGTCCGCTGGGTCCGCCGGGGCTTGGTGGGTTCGCCGACGCCGGCCGGGGACGCCGGTGCGCTGCGCACCCCGGCCGAGTTGGGCACCGAGGCGGGCGCCGGCTTCTCGTCGTCCACCAGCCAGCCCGGGGTGACGAAGGCGAGGACGGCGCCGGCCACGCCGAGGACCAGCAGGGCCAGCGCGGCGGTGAGCAGGGTCCGGCGGCGGCCGGGCGGGCTCCCGGCGGCACCCGGCGCGGCGGGCAGCACGGCCGGCAGGACCGCCGTGTCACCCCGGGTGGCCGGGCGCAGCGGCGCGGTCTCGCCGAGTGCGGTCCCGCCGAGTGCCGTCCCGCCGACTGCCGTCCCGCCGAGTGCCGGGGCGGCGAGGACGGCCGTCGTCTGACCGGCCTCGGACGCCTGCTCGGCCGCCGCGGCCATGGCCGCCGCGGACGGGAAACGCTCCGCCGGATCCTTGGCCATCGCCGTCGCGACCAGCGCCCGTACCGGCCCCGGCACGTCCTCCGGCAGCGGCGGCGGCTCGTCCTGCAGATGCTGCATGGCCACCGCGATCGGGCTGTCGCCCTGGAACGGCGGATGCCCGGCCAGGCAGTGGTAGGCCACCACGCCGAGCGCGTACACGTCCGCGAGCGGGCCGGTGACATCCTTCGACACCTGTTCCGGCGCGATGTAGAGGGCGGTCCCGACGACCTCCCTGGCGCCGGTCAGCGCGGCCGACTCGGCGGACCGGGACACGCCGAAGTCGACCAGGACCACGGTCCCGTCCGGCTTGATGATCAGGTTGCCCGGCTTGACGTCGCGGTGCACGATGCCGGCCTGGTGTGCGGCGTCCAGGGCCCGTCCCGCCTGGGCGACGATCGACATCGTCTCGGCCGGGGTGAGCCGCCCCCGCTCGGCGATCCGCTGGTTGAGCGGCTGCCCTTCGACGCGGGCCATCACGATGTACGCGTCCGCGCCGTCCCCGGTCTGCCCGTAGTCGTAGACGTCCGCGACGCCCGGATGATGCAGCACCGCCATGGCCCGCGCCTCGTGCCGGAACCGGGTCTGGAACCCGGGGTCGCCGGCCCGCCCGGCGTGCAGCGTCTTGACCGCGACGTCGCGGCCCAGCACGGTGTCGGTGGCCTGCCACACCTCGCCCATGCCACCCTCGGCGATCCGGTCGTCCAGCCGATAGCGGTCGCCGAGCAACTCTCCTGGGACAGGCATGCTCCTCCCTCTACCCCGCGGCGCCGCGCGTTATACGCCCCGGTCCAGCGCGGTCGCGAGTTCGCCGGTGCGGCGCATCGCCTGCCAGCGCAGCCGGCGGCCGGTCAGTGCGGTCAGCGCGGAGTGCAGCAGCACCAGATACATCACCTGGCGATAGACGACCTGCTGGGCCGGCAGGGTCCACAGTGGCCGCAGCGGCTCCCGGTCCAGCCGGAACGCGAGCACCGCCGTGACCACCTGCACGACCAGCATGGCGAGCCAGCCGATCAGCGTCACCGTGCGGTCCAGGAAGAAGAAGCCGTAGACCGCCATCAGGTCGATGAGCGGCGCCAGCAGCGGCAGCAGCACGGTGAACAGGGCGATGAAGGGCAGGCCGCCGCGGCCGAACCGGCCCGGCTCACGGACCGCCCGGCGGTGCTTCCACATCGCCTGCATGGTGCCGTAACTCCACCGGTACCGCTGTTTCCACAGCTGGCCGAGCGTGGCCGGTGCCTCGGTGTACGCCCGCGCCGACTCCTCGTACACGACCCGCCACCCGGCCCGGTGCAGCGCCATGGTGAGGTCGGTGTCCTCGGCGAGGGTCTCGTCGCTGAGCCCGCCCACCCCGGTCAGCGCCGGCCGGCGGAACGCGCCGAGCGCTCCGGGGATGGTCGGGATGCAGCCGAACGTGTCGTACAGCCGGCGGTCCAGGTTGAAGCCGATCACGTACTCGATGTGCTGCCACCGGCCGAGCAGCCCGCGCCGGTTGCCCACCTTGACGTTGCCGGCGACCGCGCCGACCCGCGGATCGGCGAACGGCTGCACGAGCCGGTGCACCGAATCCGGCTCGACCACGGTGTCCGCGTCGACCATGACGACGAGGTCGCCGCGGGCCAGCGCGGTGCCGGTGTTCAGGGCGCGCGCCTTGCCGCCGGACGGCACCCGGACCAGCCGCACGTTGCCCAGGCCGAGGCCGGTGACGATCTCGCCGGTCCGGTCGGTCGAGGCGTCGTCGACCACGATCACCTCGACCCCGGGGTGGGCCGAACCGGCCAGCGACCGCACGGCCGCGGCGATGTTGCGCTCCTCGTCGTAGGCGGGCACCACGATCGTCACCGGGTCGGTGACCGGCGGCCCCCAGGTCCAGGCCGGGGCCCGCCGCCGCCGGGCGTGCCGCACGGCGAAGCCGAACAGGATCAGCGTGCGCACCACGATCAGCCCGCCGGCGGTGATCAGCAGGGCCCAGAGCAGCCACAGTACGGCGTCGGCCGCCCGCACCGACCAGACCAGCGCCCGACCGCGCCACACCTCGGCGCCCCCGGCCGGCGGGTTGACCTGCGCGCCGAGCGCCGCGCCGACCGTACTGAAGGTGTATCCGCGCTCGGCGAGCTGCGGGATCAGCCGGTCCAGCGCGGCGACGGTCTGCTGCCGGTCGCCGCCCGCGTCGTGCAGCAGCACGATCGCCCCGGCGCCGCCGCGCGGCGTCGAGTTGCGGACGATCGCGTCGGCGCCGGGCCGCTTCCAGTCCTCGCTGTCCAGATCGTCCAGCACGGTCAGGTAGCCCCGCGAACCCACCGCGCGGGCGGTCGCGTAGTCCCGGTCGGTGAGCGCGTCCGGGAAGGACGAGTAGGGCGGGCGCATCAGCGCGGTGGACCGGCCGGTGGCGTACGCGATCGCCCATTGCGCCTGCGTGTTCTCCATGTCCCGCCGCCAGCCGGGCAGGGTGCCCAGGTCGGGATGGGTGAACGTGTGCCCGCCGATCTCGTGGCCCGCCGCGGTGATCCGCCGGGCCAGCTCCGGGTTGCGGGCCACCTCGGAGCCGATCACGAAGAAGGTGGCCCGCGCCCGGTGCTTCGCGAGCACGTCCAGGATCTTCGGCGTCCACCGCGGGTCGGGTCCGTCGTCGAAGGTCAGCGCGATGGTCCGGTCCGGCATCCGGTGCGAGCGCGGCCGTGGACCGGTCAGGTCGAGCACCGGGCCGCCCTCGCGAACCGCGGCCGGGACCGTGCCGTGCTCGGTCGGCCGCGACGGCGAACCGTCCGGGGTGAAGCCGGCGTCGGTGTACACCGCCACCAGTACGACGGTGCCGAGCAGCAGCAGGCCGACGAGCGCGAGCAGCCCCCACCCGACGCGCCGCCGCCGGCGGACGGCGGGCAACGCCCCGGTCGACTCCTCGGCGGGCGGCGGCGTGCCGCGGTAGATCGTCATCGCCGGCAGCCCGCCGCGCTGCCGGAGGCGCACGGCCGCGGCTCCGGCGCTCGGGTCGACCCGCTGAGCTGGCTCAGCCAGATCGCCGCGAGGATCAACAGCAGCAACACCCCGATCGCGTACGCCGTGCGCCGCACCCGCCGCCGGCGGCCGCCGCTCGGGTCGACGAAGACCGGCGCGGCGGCCGCCGTCTCCGGCCGGATCACGTCGGTGACCGCGCGCTCGGGCATCCGGGCCTTGCCGACCGCCCGGCCGACCCTGGCCCGCCCGATCCGCCGCCGGCCCGGCTCGGCCTGTTCGGGCCGGTCGCCGGGCGGGCGCAACTCGTCTGCCACCAATCGAACCTAAGAGATGCGCTATACCTCCGCATCTTGCCGGGCGAACCGCGCCGCCGCCGGGCCGTCCAGCAGGCCGGGCGGCAGGCGGCGGCCGCAGATCACCAGCAGCAGGTGCTGGGCCGCGCCGCGCAGCGGTGGCCCCGAGCCGTACGCCCAGTCCAGGTCGGTGGCCTCCAGCCGTACCCCGGACAGGTCGGTGCCGAAGTAGGACACGTTCCGACCGCGCAGGCCCGCCAGGATCAACCCGACCCGCTCCGGCGGCACCCGGCGATCCAGGCCCAGCGCCACCGAGATGTCCAGGCCATGGATCACGTCGTGGGACAGCGCCCCGGTGGTGCCGCCGCCCGGCGGCCGCCACGGGTGCGCGACGTTGTCCCGCAGCGAGGCGAGCAGTTGCGCGTCGCCGAGCCGGGCGGTGTCGGCGCGGGCCTGCCGGTCGGCCATCCGGTTGAAGTCGCCGCGGGCCCGCACCATCGCCCGCAGGAAGGCCGGCATGGTCATCCGGAACGGCATGGTGACGTGCGCCACCACCTCCCGTACCCGCCAGCCCGCGCACAGCGTCGGCGCCGCCCACTGGCCGGGCCGCAGCCCGCCGAGCATCGCGGCCAGGTCGGTCCGTTCGGCCACCACGGCCGCCCGTACGGCTTCGTCGTCCATCGTTCACCCTTCGATCGGTGCGCGCCGGCCGGCGCGCTCACCAGGGGATACGACCGGGCGGCCGGAAACTCATCGGTCGCGTGCGGCCCGGCTCGCCGCCGCGTCCTGAGCGCGCCGGGGCAGCCACAGCGCGACCACCGCCCCCGCCGCCACGATCGCGGCGCCCACCAGGATCGCCGGGCGCAGGCCGTCGACGAACGACTGGTGGCTCGCGTATCCGCCGGCCGACGCGAAGATCGAGGCCAGCGACGCGACGCCGACCGCGACGCCCAGCTCGCGGATCGTGTTGCTGGTGCCCGACGCCACCCCGCGCTCCTGCTCCGACACGCTGGCCAGGGCCAGCGTGCTGATCGGCGCGAAGGTCAGGCCCATGCCCACGCCGGCCATCACGAACGCCCCGACGATGCTGCCGTACGCCGCGTCGGTCGCGGTGGTCAGGCCGATCCAGGCGATCGCGGCGGCCAGCAGCACCTGGCCCGCGAAGATCAGGTTGCGCTGGCCGATCCGGTCGCCGAACAGGCCGGCCAGCGGGGCCACCACCATCGGCGCCGCGGTCCACGGCAGCGTGCGCACCCCCGCGTCGTACGGGCTGAGGCCCTGCACCACCTGGAAGAACTGGGCGAGCAGGAAGACCGACCCGAAGGTCCCCGCGGAGAAGGTCAGGGTGACCACGTTGACCAGGCTGAACCCGGGGGAGCGGAACAGCGACAGCGGCAGCATCGGCGTGCGGTTGCGGGCCTGCCAGGCCAGGAAGGCGGTGACCAGCACGCCGCCGGTGATCAGCATGGTCAGCACCCGGGCCGAGGTCCAGCCGCGCTCGGGCCCGTCCACCACACCCCAGATCACCAGCAGCATGCCGCCGGCGGAGAGCACCAGACCGAGCGGGTCGAGCCGGCGGGCGCCGCCGCGCGACTCGTCGAGCACCGTCGCGGCCAGCACCACGGCCAGCACGCCGACCGGCACGTTCAGCCAGAAGATCCAGTGCCAGTCGAGGCCCTCGACCACCGCGCCGCCGACCACCGGGCCGACCGCCACGCCGAGGCCGCTGATGCCGCCCCAGATGCCGACCGCCGCCGTGCGCAACCGGTCGGGCACGGCCTGGGCCAGCAGGGTCAGGGCGAGCGGGGCGACGGCCGCGCCGCCGAGGCCCTGCACGGCCCGGGCCGCGGTGAGCTGCCACGGCTCGGCGGCGAGCGCGGCGGCGGCCGAGGCCAGCGTGAAGACCGCGATGCCGGCCAGGAACATCCGCCGCCGGCCGATCCGGTCGCCGAGCGCGGCCGCGGTGAGCAGGAACGCGGCGAACGGCAGCGTGTAGGCGTTGACGAACCACTGGAGGTCGGCCAGCGACGCACCGAGATCGGTGCGGATCACCGGCAGCGCCGTGCTCACCACGAGGTTGTCGAGCGTGACCATGAAGGTCGGTACGCCGACCGCGGCGATCACCGCGGCCAGCGGTCGGGCGGCGCGCTTCGCCGGGACGGGTGGATCGAGGACGGCGGTCATCGCGACTCCCCTAGTTGTTATTCGCTGATAACTAAGCAAGTTAGTTATTCACTGATAACCTGTCAACATGTCCCGCACCCGTCTCACCGCGGAGGAGCGCCAGGAGCAGCTCGTCGGCGCCGCGATCACCGCGTTCAGCCACGGCGGCTATGCCGGCACCACCACCGACCAGGTGGCCCGCCTCGCCGGCGTCTCCCAGCCGTACGTGATCCGCCTCTTCCGCACCAAGCAGGAGCTGTTCCTGGCCGCGACGGCGCACGCCTGCGACCAGATCGAGACGAGGTGGCGGGCGGCCGCCGCGGCCGAGCCGACCCTGCACAGCCTGGGCCGCTCCTACGACGACCTGCTCGCCGAGCCGGAACTGATCACCATCCTGCTGCACGGCTTCAGCGCCGGCGCCGACCCGGCGATCGGCGAGCCGGTGCGCGACCGTTTCGGCCGCCTCTACCGCCTGGTCCGCGAGCTGACCGGCGCCACCGCCACGGAGGCCCGCGAGTTCTTCGCCACCGGCATGCTGCTCACCTGCCTGGCCGCGATGCGCGCGATCGGCCCCGGCGCGGTCCCGGCCCAGCCCTGGCTCACCGAGCTGATGGCGACGATGACCGCCGAGTAGTCACATGTTGTGGCGCAGATAGGCGGGTTCGCGCCAGCCCAGGATCGCCTCGGTCATCCGGACCGCGTCGACCGTGGCGCGTACGTCGTGGACGCGGACGATCCGGGCGCCGTGCAGCACGCAGAAGACCACCGTGGCCAGCGTGCCGGCCAGCCGGTCCGGCTGGGCGGCGTTCAGCGTCTCGCCGATGAAGTCCTTGTTGCTGACCGCGGCCAGCATCGGGTAGCCGATCGCGGCGATCTCGCCGAGCCGGCGGGTCACCTCCAGCGAGTGGTTCGTGTTCTTGTTGAGGTCGTGGCCGGGATCGATGATGATCTGCTCGGGCCGGACGCCGCGGGACAATGCCAGCTCGACCCGCTCCCGCAGGAAGGCGGTCACCTCGGCGGTCACGTCCGAATACCGCGGGTGCGGCCAGAGGGTGCGCGGCGCCGCGAGGCTGTGCGTGATCACCAGCTGGGCGTCGGTGCCGGCCACCACGTCGGCCATCGCCGGGTCGCGCAGGCCGGACGTGTCGTTCACGACACCCGCGCCGGCCCGGATCACCTCGGCCGCCACCTCGGGCCGGAACGTGTCGACCGACACCACCGTGCGCGAACGCGCCGCCGCCACCACCGGCAGCACCCGGTCGAGTTCCTCGGCCGCGCTCACCTCGGGCCCGGGCGCGAACGGCACCCCGCCCACGTCGATCCAGTCGGCCCCCGCGTCGGCCGCCGCGGTCACCGCGGCCAGCGCCTTGTCCAGGGCGAACGTGCTGCCCCGGTCGTGGAACGAATCCGGTGTCCGGTTGACGATCGCCATCACCGCGACCCGCCGTGAGAAATCGAAGGTGCGCCCGCTGATGACTCGCGTACGGCTCAGATCGCTCACGGTTCGGGAGGGTAACAGGCGGCCGGGCGGCCCGGACCGGTTCCGGTTTGCCCGCGCGCTCACCGGGAACCGCCCAGGCATGAGACTGGGATACAAACTCGCCGCCGAGGCGTTCGGCCCCAAGGAACTGATCCGCCAGGCGGTCCGGGCCGAGCAGGCCGGCTTCGACTTCGTCGAGATCAGTGACCACTTCCACCCGTGGTTCGACGTGCAGGGCCACTCGCCGTTCGCCTGGAACGTGCTCAGCGCGATCGCGGTGCGCACCGACCGGCTCGGCCTGGCCACGGGGGTGACCTGCCCCACCGTCCGCTACCACCCGGCCATCATCGCGCAGGCCGCGGCCACCCTGGCGATCATCTCCGACGATCGGTTCACGCTGGGTGTCGGCTCGGGCGAGCGGCTCAACGAGCACGTGGTGGGTCAGGGCTTCCCTGCGGTACGGGAGAGGCAGGAGCGCCTGGTCGAGGCCCTGGAGATCATCAACTTGCTGTGGCAGGGCGGCTACCAGTCGTACGAGGGCAAGCACCTGCGCCTGGAGGACGCCCGGGTCTTCGACCTGCCGGACCAGCCGCCGGTGCTCGCGGTGGCGGCCGGCGGCAAGCAGGCCGCCGAGGTCGCCGCCACCCACGGCACCGGCCTGTTCGCCACCGAGCCGCGCGCCGACCTGGTCGAGACGTTCACCGGGGCGGGCGGCCGCGGACCGAAATACGCCGAGATCCCGGTGGCCTGGGCGCCGACCGAGGAGGCGGCCGTCCGGGCGGCGCACGAGACCACCCGCTGGGCGGTGACCGGCTGGAAGGTGATGGCCGAGCTGCCCAACCCGGTCAACTTCGAGGCGGCGTCGGCGACCGTGCGGCCGGACGACATCCGGGAGAAGTTCGCGGTCGGGCCGGACCCGCAGCCGTACCTGGACGCGGTCCGGCCGTATGTGCAGGCCGGCTACGACCACGTCGTGCTGATGAACGCGGGCCCGGACCCGGACGGTTTCCTGGACTTCTTCGCCAAGGAGCTGCGCGACCGCCTACTGGAGGGTGGCCAGCACCACCGGTGAGGACCGGCCCGGCCAGGTGCCGGTGAGCGCGAGCGGCTCCTCGGCCGGCAGCTCGGTGAGGATCCGGCGGATGTTCACCCGCACCTCGTCGGTGACCACGACCGCCGGGTCGCCGTCCTCGAACCGCACCAGGGTGCCGGCCGGGGCGCCGGCCGGCGCGTCGCCGGTGCCGCGCACCGACATCAGCGGATCGCGCCGCTGCGGGCCCGAGTCGGTCTCGACGAACTCGTCGGCCTCCCGGCCGCCGGTGCGCACCGTCTCGACCAGGGCGGCCAGGTAGACCGGGTCGCCCACCGCGTCGTACGCCCACCGGGTGCCGAGCACCGAATGCTCCATCGTGCCGACCAGCCAGTGCTCGGCGTCGTCCATCGGCGCGCCCCGATAGGTGAGCGGGACGTGCACCAGCGGCCCGTCGGCGGCCCGGACGATCATGATCTCGACGCCGACCTCCCCGGCCGGGTCGTCGAAGCGGCACGCGCCCACCCGTTCCAAGTTGTCCGCCGTGTCCGCGGGATACCACTGCCGGCCGGGCAGCCAGGTTTCGAGCAGTTCGAGCTTCGTCGGAGTGAGCGTGGCCTGATGGATGGTCGCCATGGCCGGATGCTAAGCGATGCGCGCCGCCCCGGCTGGTGAAACCATCGATGTATGACCGTGATCGCAACGCTCACCGTCGAACGCACCGGGGCCGCCTCGATCGACCGGGCCCGCGCCTACGAGATCCTCGTCGACGGTGCGGTCAAGGGCACCGTCCGATGCGGGCGGGAACTCTCCGTGGCCCTGCCACCCGGGCGGCACGTCGTGCGCGCCCGGCTCACCTGGACCGGCAGCGAGGACGTGCCGATCCACTTCGGTCCGGGCGAGACCGTACGGCTGCGGGTCGAACCCCGCGGCGTGCGGCACGCCATCGGCCGCCGCTACCTCCGGCTGACCCGTGTGGACTGAGCCGGAGGAGGCACCGCCGTGGCGCGGATCCTGGTGACGAACGACGACGGAGTCGACGCGCCGGGCATCCGAGCGCTCGCCGAGGCGGCCCGGGCCGGCGGGCACGAGGTGGTCGTCGCGGCGCCGGTGGCGGAGGCCAGCGGGATGAGCGCGGCGCTGACCGCGGTCACCGACGACGGCCGGATCGTGCTGGAGCGGCGGAAACTGGGCGAGCTGCCGGCGTACGCGGTGGCCGCGTCCCCGGCGTACATCGCGATGCTCGCCGGTCTCGGGGTGTTCGGGCCGCCGCCCGAGGTGCTGCTCTCCGGCATCAACCGGGGCGCCAACGCGGGGCACGCGGTGCTGCACTCGGGCACCGTCGGGGCGGCGCTGACCGCGGCGAACAACGGCGCCCGGGCGATGGCCGTCTCGCTGGACGTGCTCAACCCGGTCACCTCGGCGGGCGCGGCCAGCGGGGGAGCGGCGATCGTGGTGCCCGACGACTCGGTGCTGCACTGGGCCACGGCGGCGGATCTCGCGGGTACGTTGCTCGGCTGGCTCGCCGAGGCGCCCCCGCGCACGGTGCTGAACCTGAATGTCCCCGACCGGGCGCCGGCCGACGTGGCGGGCCTGCGGGAGGCGACGCTGGCCGGTTTCGGTCAGGCGCAGATGGCGGTCGCCGAGACCGGGGAGGGGTACGTGCGCACTACCGTGCGACGCAGCGGCGAGCGGCTCGTGCCCGGCACCGACCTGGCCTGGCTGGCCGACGGCTACGCCACGGTGACAGCGATCCGGCCGCCGGCCGAGACGACCGAGGTGCGGGTGCCGGCGCAGCGGCCGGCGCCGCGCGGCTGAGCCGCGCTCGGTGGCTCGCGTTCGGTGGCTCGCGCCGTGCGGCTGCTTCGCGGCCGGCGCCGTGCGGCCGGGTTGCGGTCAGCGGCCCGTGGTCAGCCGGCCGTCGGACAGGGTGAGCCGGCGGTCGCAGCGGTCGAGGCCCTCGGTGCGATGCGTGAGCAGCAGGACCGTGCGGCCGGCGGCGGCGTCCAGCAGGTCCGCCATCAGCGGCTCGGCCGTACCGGCGTCCAGGCCCTCGGTCGGCTCGTCGAGAACCAGCAGGGCAGGATCGGCGAGCAGGGCCCGGCCGACGGCGAAGCGCCGCACCTGCCCGCCGGACATCGTGCTGCCGCCGCTGCCCAGCCACGTGTCCAGGCCGTCGGGGAGGCCGGCCAGCCAGCCGTCCAGGCGCACCCGGGCGAGCGCTTCGCGCAGCTCGGCGTCGCCGGCGTCCGGCCGGGCGAGCCGCAGATTCTCCCGCACGGTCGACGCGAAGACATGATCGGTGTCGTCGCCGACCAGCACGACGCGGCCCCGGATCGCCGCCTCCGGCAGTTCCCGGGCGGCCAAGCCGTCGAACGCCACGGTCCCGGCCCGCGGGTCGAGCAGCCGGGCCACCACCGCGCCCAGGGTGGACTTGCCCGACCCGGACCGCCCGAGCACCGCCACCCGCTCCCCGGCCGCCAGGTCGAGGTCGAGCCCGCGTAGCACCGGCTCGCGCCGCCGGTCCCAGCCGGCGTCGAGGCCACGGATCCGTACCGCCCCGGTCAACCGATGCGGCCGGCCGGCCGCGGGGAAGGTGGCGGCGGGTGGGTCGGCGGTCAGGGCGGCGATCCGCCGGTCGGCGCCGGCCGCGCGTTGCCGGGCCACCGCGGCGTCCGGCAGGGCCAGCACGGACTCGCCGAGCACCACGATCCCGAGCAGCAGCACCGCGGCCCATTCCCCGCCCGGCCGGTCCACGGCAAGCGCCGTGCCGACGACCGCGACACCCCACCCGAGGTGCCCGAGCGCCGCCGCGCGGCCGGCCGCCCGCGCGGCGCTGGACTCGAGGCGGGTGAGGGTTTCGGTGCGCTGGTCCGGTACGCGGGAGGCACCCGCCGCCAACTCCTCGATACCGTCGACGGTCTCCACCATGGCGTCGCGCAACCGGGCCCGGGCCGTCCCGGTCGCGGCCTCCGCCCGCGCGGCCTGCCGGGCGGCGACCACCGGCGCGACCACCCCGGCGAGCAGCAGGCCCGCCGCGATCGGGGCCGCGGCGGCCGGCGTCAGCACCACGGCGGCCGGCACCGCCACGGCGAGGGTTCCGGCCGCGGCCAGCGCCGGCAGCCGACCCCGGAGCAGGCCGTCGACCCGCGCGTCCACATCGTCCACGACCCGGCTGAGCAGGTCACCGCGCCGGCGCAGCCGGGGCCCCGGCACCCGAGGGACGAGCGCCGCATAGATCCGGGCCCGGCGCGCCCCGAGCCGGGCAAATGCCACGTCGTGCGCGACCAGGCGTTCCAGGTAGCGCAGCAGCGGGCGGGCCACGGCGCTGCCGCGCACCAGCACGACGGCCGCGGACAGGGTGAGTACCGGCGGCAGGGTCGCGGCCCGCACGAGCAGCCAGGCCGCGGCGCCGGTGAGCAGCACGCCGGCGAGCGACGATCCGCTGCCCAGCGCGACGGCCGCCCACGGCCGCCGCCAGACCGACGCCGCGCGTCGCGGCTTTCCCGCTGGAGATCCGCCGCCGGCCGTGGGGCCGGTCGGGGTGGGTGGCGCTTCGGCGTGGGTTGCGGTGTCGGCGGGGGCGGGTGGTGCTTCCGCGTGGGTTGCGGTGTCGGCCGTCAGCGGGAGCGGCGGGGTGAGCGGGACGGTGCGGTCGGCGGCGGCCAGCAGGGCGGGGCGGTGGGCGACCACCAGGACGGCACTGCCGTTGGCGGCGGCTTCGCGGAGCCGGGCGATCACCAGAGCCTCGGTGGCGGCGTCCAGGTGCGCGGTGGGCTCGTCGAGCAGCAGGGTGGCGGGCGTGTCGCCGGCCCGGTGCAAGAGCGCGGTCAGGGCCAGGCGGTGCCGTTGACCGGCGGACACCCCGGTGCCGTGCTCGCCCAGCGGGGTCGACGGGGTGAGCTCGCCGGCCAGGCCGACGAGGCGCAGCGCGTCCTCGATCTCGGCGGCGCCGGTCCCGGGCGCGAACAGGTCGGCGACGACCCGGGCGTGCGGCAGGGCGGGGCGTTGCGGCAGGTAGAGCGGGCAGGCGGCGGCTACCGTTCCGGCTTCCGCCGGGTGCAGGCCGGCGAGGACGCGCAGCGCGGTCGTCTTGCCGGCCCCGGACGGCCCGCGCAGGGCCACGACCTCCCCGCCGCGCACCGTCAGGTCCGGCAGCACCAGGGCGTCGGCCGTCGCGCCCGGGTAGCGCGCCCGCAGCCCGGCGACCGCGATCCCGATGGAGGCGGCCCGATCCGAGCGGGGACGGTCCACGGGCGCGGCTTCATCCGCCGCGGGCCGGGTTGTCGCTGCGGGCTGGTACCGGGCTGCCGCCGCGGGCTGGTATCGGGCTGCCGCCATGGACCGGGCTGCCGCCGTGGGCTGGTGCGGTTCCTTCTCGGGTGTCTCGGGGAGGGCCGGTGTGGTTGGGCGCGTGGGGGTTCCGGCCGCCGCGAGGTTGGTGGTGCGCGGCGCCGCCGGGGTGGTCGGGGCCTGATCCGCGCGCAGCACCTCGTCGACGTCGGCGATGACGGCGGTGGCGTCGGCGGCCGCGTGGTAGCGGGCGGCCATCTCGCGTAGCGGGCGGTAGGCCTCCGGGGCGAGCAGGATGACCAGCAACGCCGGGCCGAGGGCGAGGTTTCCGGCGGCGACGCGCAGGCCGGCCTCGACCGCGATGAGGCCGACCGACAGGGTGCCGACCAGGTCAAGTGCGGTCGAGGAGAGGAACGCGAGGCGCAGCACCCGCAGGGTGGCCGTGCGGTGCTGGTCGGTCAGGTGGGCGATCTCCCGGGTCTGACGTTCGGCTCGGCCGTGGATTCGCAGGGTGGGCAGGCCGCGTACGACGTCGAGGAAGTGACCGGCCAACCGGGCGTCGGCCGACCAGCGCCGGCCGGCCCGGGCCTGCGTCGCCCAGCCGATCAGCGCGCCGAGGATCGGGATCAGCGGCAGGGTGACCAGCGCGATCAGCGCCGAGGCCGGGTCGACGAGGGCGATCGCGGCGACCACCAGGGGCGGGAGGGTGACGCCGAGAACCAGGGCGGGCAGGTAGGCGCCGAACCACGGGCGCAGCGCGTCGAGGCCGTTGGTGAGCACGGCGGTCAGCCGCCCGGCGCCGAAGTGTGCCACCCAGGCCGGGCCGCGCCGGGGCAGGGCGCGCAGCATGGCCCGGCGCAGTTCGCCGGTGACCCGGGCGGCGGTGCGTTGCGCGATCACCTGTTCGCCCCAGGAGAGCGCGGCCCGGCCCGCGTAGGCCGCGCCGAGCAGGCCGATCGCCCAGCCGTGCGCGCCGGTCACGATCAGGCTGAGCGCCACCGCGACCGTGAGGGTCGCCGCGGCCTGCCCGGTGCCGAGCAGCGCGAGCAGCGCGATGCCGGAGCGGCTGGTCCGGGCGTGCCGCAGCAACCGCGGGTCGATCGGCCCGCGCCGAACCCGCCGCGAGCCGGAGCCGGCCGCCTCCGGCCGGGCCGGTGCTGCCTGGCGGGCCGGCTGCTCGGGGCCCCGGACGGCCGGTAGCTCCGGTTCCTGGGGGGCCGGTTGCTCGGCGTATCGGGCGGCGGGTGGCGCCGGTTGCTCGGCGTCTCGGGCGGCGGGTGGCGCCGGTTGCTCGGCGTCTCGGGCGGCCGGCGGCGCCGGCGCCGGCTCCGGGCGGTCGGGCGTCGGTGCGTCCAGGGTGGGCGGTGGTGCGGGCCGCTCGGTGGAGCGGGTGGGCGCGGTCACGACGGGACCCGTTCGCTGGACACGCGGCGGCGGAAGATCCAGTAGGAGAATGCCTGGTAGGCCAGGACGCCGGGCAGGATGACGACGCCCGCGCCGGTGAGCAGGCGCAGGGTCGACGGGGTGGCGGCCGCCTCGGTCAGCGTCAACGACCAGGCCGGGTCCAGGGTGCTCCGCAGGATCACCGAGCCGTGCGCGGTGAAGACCGAGATCACGGCGCCGGCCACCGCGGCGGCGGTCGCGGTGAAGGCCAGGGCCTCGCGGCCGTGCCGGGCGAGCAGGCCGGCCGCGAACGAGAGCAGGGCCGCGGCCAGGGCGAGGCGCGACGCCGTACCGATGCCGATGACGACCAGCGCGACCGCGCCACCCGTGCCCAGCCACCGCGCCAGCGTGCGGGCCCGGCGGCGTACCGGACCGCTGGTGCGCAGGCTCAGGAAGGTGGCGCCGAGCAGGGCCGCGGCGAACAGCGCGGCCAGCGCGCCCAGGCCGGCCTCGGCGGTGAGCACGGGGGACAGGCTGCGGGCCAGGCCCGAGCCGGTGACCGAACCGGCGGCGTCGAGGGCCAGGCCGTTCGCGAAGACGGCGAGCAGCGCGCCCCAGAGCAGGACGATCCCCAGCGAGCTGGCCGCCAGCGCGAGGTCGGCGCGGCGCCGGTAGCGGGCGCCGTCGCCCTTGCCGCGGAACTCGAGCGCGACGCCGCGCACCGCGAGCAGGAGCAGCAGGACGGCCATCGGCAGGTAGAGGCCGGCGAGCAGGGCGGCGTACCAGGCCGGGAACGCGGCGAACGTGACGCCGATCGCGGCCACCAGCCACACCTCGTTGCCGTCCCAGAACGGGCCGATGGTGCGCACCACCGCGCCGCGCTCGTGGTCGTCGCGGCCGACGAGCGGGCCGAGCAGGCCGACGCCGAAGTCGAAGCCCTCCAGCACGAAGAACAGCACCCAGGCGAGCACGACGATCGAGAACCAAAAGGTGATCACGGGAGTCCCCTCAGTAGACGGGTGCCGGTTCGGGCCGGTCGGCGGGGGTGGCCGGCGGCGCGAGCGGTTGCCGGGACAGGTGGCGGACCAGCCGGAACCAGACGACGGCCAGCACGCCGTAGACCACGGCGAAGCCGAGCAGCGAGGCGAGCACCTCGGCGCGGGTCAGGCCGGGCGAGATGCCGTCGGCCACCGTCGAGATGCCGAAGGCGATCCACGGCTGCCGGGCGGTCTCCGTGAAGATCCAGCCGAACGTGTTCGCCGCGGCCGGGAGCAGCGGGATCAGTGGCAGCCATCGGGTGAGCCGGCGCGGGGCGGCCGAGCCTTTCCGGGTACGCCACAGGTAGTACGCGGCCACCGCGGCGGCGGCCATGCCCACGCCGATCATCAGGCGGAAGCTCCAGAACGCCACCGGGATCATCGGCACGTACGAGCCGGGGCCGAACTGCGCCACGTACTGGGCCTGCAGGTCGTTGATGCCCTGCACGGTCGCGTCGGGTGAGCCCTTGGCCAGGACCGACAGCAGCCACGGGATCTCCACGGAGAACTCGGGCAGCGGCTTCCCGGTCGCGAAGATCGAGAACGGCGCGCCGGTGGTGGTCGCGTAGAGCGCCTCGGCCGCGGCCATCTTCATCGGCTGCACCTCGGTGATGACCTTGCCGAGGTGGTCGCCGGTGAGCGCGGTGAGTGCCCCGCCGGCCAGGGTCAGCCAGGCGCCGAGCCGTGCCAGCACCCGGTAGGCCGGCGCGGACCCGAGCCGCCACACGGCGATCGCCAGCAGCAGCGCCCCGCCGGCCATGGCCGCGCCCGCCATGGTGTGCGGGAACGCGGCCAGGTTCACCTTGTTGAGCAGCAGGTCGGTGAACGACGTGAGGCGGGCGCGCCCGGTGGCCGGGTCCAGTTCGTACGCGACCGGGTTTTGCATGAAGGAGTTGGCCGCCAGGATGATGAACGCCGAGAGCAGGGTGCCGACCGCGACGGTCACGATGGTGGCGGCGTGCAGCCGCCGGGGCAGCCGGTCCCAGCCGAAATACCAGAGCGCCAGGAAGGTCGCCTCCAGGAAGAAGGCGAGCATCCCCTCGATCGCCAGGGTCGGCCCGAACACGTCGCCGTAGAACTTGGCGAACGCGCTCCAGCCCATGCCGAACTGGAACTCCTGCACCAGGCCGGTGACCACGCCGACCGCGAAGGTGACGATCAGCAGCTTGCCGACGAACTTGGTCAGGTGCAGGTAGTGCTCGCGCCGGGTGCGCAGCCAGGCGATCTCCAGGCCGGCCGCGGTGGCCGCCAGGCTGATCGACAGCGGCACGAAGAAGTAGTGGTAGATCGTCACGACCGCGAACTGCAGCCGGGTCAGGTCCAGCACATCCACGGGTAGCCCCCTCTACGACGTCTCGTAGTAGATACTACGTCCTGTAGTACGACGGCATGACGTAGACTGGGTCACATGGCACTGGGCGACCTCGAACGCGAGGTCATGACGCAGTTGTGGGATGCCGCCGAGCCGCTGACCGTGCGGCAGGTGCACGAGCGGCTGAGCCGCGACCGCGACCTGGCCTACACGACGGTGATGACCGTGCTCGACCGGCTGGCCAAAAAGGGCGTCGTCCGGCAGCAGAAGTCCGACCGCGCCTACCGGTATGTGCCGGCCCAGACTCGCGAGGAGATGACCGCCGCGGTCATGCTCGACGCCCTGAGCGCCAGCGCCGACCAGGATGCCGCGCTGGCCTACTTCGTGGGCCAGCTGCCCCCGGCCGCCCTGGCCGCAGCCATCGAGGCTGCCAAAAAGACCGGGTGACCGCGCTGCTGCTCGGCGCGCTCGGGCTCACCCTGTCGCTGGTCGTGCCGGGCATCCTGGCCCGGGCCCGGTGGCCCGACCGGGCACCGGCCGGCGCGGTCGCGCTCTGGCAGGCGATCACCCTGGCCGCGGTGCTCTCCGCGCTCGGCGTCGTGCTGGCCGCCCCCGAGGAACTCACCCGCGCGGCCGGCTCCGGCCGGCCGGTGACGGTCGCCGCCCTGATCGGCGCCCTCGCGGTCGCCGCGCTCATCATCCTGCGGCTGCTCTTCTCGCTGGTCGGGGTGAGCCGCCGCGCCCGCGCCCGGCGCGCCCGCCACCGGATGCTGGTCGACCTGCTCGACCGGGCCGAACAGCACCACGAGTTCGGCCCGCAGCACCTGCGGGTGCTCGACGGCGCCCTGCCGCTGGCCTACTGCGTGCCGGGCCGCGACCCGCGGGTGGTGCTCAGCGGCGGCGTACTGCAGGTGCTCGACCGGGAGCAGGTCGACGCGGTCGTGGCCCACGAGCAGACCCACCTGCGGCACCGGCACGACGTGGTGATGGAGTCGTTCACCGCCTTCTACCAGGCGGTGCCACGTCCGCTGCGAAGCCGGCAACCGCTCGACGCCGTACATCTGCTGTTGGAGATGGTCGCCGACGACGGCGCGACGCGCCACAGCGGGCCGGCCCCGCTGCGGGCCGCGCTCGAACGGCTGACCGACGCCGCCCCGCTGGCCGAGGAGGTCGCACCGATGGGTGATGCGCGGGCCCGCAGGCTGGCCCGGCTGGCGCTGCCGCACACCCGGTCCGTCGTCCTGGAGGTGCTCGCCGGGCTCGCCGCCGTGGGCGTACTGGTGCTACCCACCGTGATCGTCGTCGTGCCGTGGCTGGACCGCGCGCTGGACACCTGGCCCCTCTCGTAACGCTCCGTGTGTGTCGGCGTGCGGGTAGTTGCCTCCTTGTGGCGACTTCAGTTGTCGACTTGATCGGGAGTACGGTGGTCCCCGGTCCGGCAGCCCCCCATCGTCCATTCGGCCGATCTGACGGACCGCCGCCTAATCGCCGGGTGCCCGGCGAACCGGGGACCCGAGTGGTTGGGGTGAAGCCGCGCACTTCGGCGGCCGGGCGTGCTTCCCGCCCGAACCCGTCAGCTAACCCGGTCGGCGGTCTGACGGAAGAAAGGAACACGCACCTACGTGAAACGGATCGGGGCGCGTCGCGCCGCAGTCCTGCGCAGGATCGCCTGCGTCGCCGCCGCGGTAGGGATCGTTCTTTCCGGATCGTCCGTGGCGTACGCGGCACCCTCGCCCTCCGCCGTCGAGGCTCAGATCGACAAGCGGTGGAACGAGCTGGAGCCGGTCATCGAGCAGTACAACAACGTGCACAACACCCTGCTGAAAAACCGCGCCCAGCAGCGGTCGCTGTCGGCGCGGCTGACACCGCTGCAGAAGCAGGTCGACGCCGCCATGGCGCAGGTGCGTGGCCTGGCCACCGACGCGTACATGCAGGGTGCGCCGAGCGCGCTCGACGCGATGATCATCACCGGTTCGCCGATCGGGCTGACCGACAAGCTGACCTATCTCGACCAGCTGGCCCGCCACCAGCGGGAGCAGATCGCCGGCGTGGCCCGGCTTCGCGACCAGCTCGCCGGCACCAAGGCCGACCTGGACGCCGTCACCGAGTCGGTGGCGGCCCGCGACGCCGACCTGGCGCAGCGGCAGAAGGCGATCCAGAAGGAGATCCGCGACCTGCAACAGATGCGGATCAAGGCGTACGGGGCGGCGAACGCGGACGACGGGCCGTACAAGACGGGTCCGTGCCCGGTCACGTACACCAACGACAAGGGCGGGCGGGCCGCGCAGAAGGCCTGCGACCTGATCGGCAGGCGGTACGTCTTCGGGTCGGAGGGTCCCGACACCTTCGACTGCTCGGGTCTGACCAAGACGGCGTGGGCCAGCGTCGGCGTACACCTGGAGCACTACACCAAGGACCAGTGGGGCTCGACCAGGCCGGTGGACCGCAACGAACTCGAGCCGGGTGACCTGGTGTTCTATTACTCGGACGTGCACCATGTGGCGATCTACATAGGCGGCGACATGGTGGTGCACGCGCCACACACCGGCGATTTCGTCCGGATGGCGACGATCGATCGAGGTCCGATCGCCGGTTATCGCCGGCCGGGCTGACGGTCAGGGCCGCTGGGTGATCCCAGCGGCCCTTTTCCTGCCCGCAGCAGTTTTTGCAGCAGCGCCGTGAGCTGCTCGCGCTCGGTGGCGGACAGCGGCGCCAGCAGCTCGTCCTGGATCTCCGCGACCCGGTCGGACAGCTCG